>Ga0247727_10000130_pt1 | contig 164782 bp, 155 predicted proteins | sample WisWelCaveWW1625_FD_202498 | JGI IMG/M metagenome (GOLD analysis project Ga0247727, IMG submission 202498) | Biofilm microbial communities from Wishing Well Cave, Virginia, United States - WW16-25 | ecosystem: Environmental > Aquatic > Deep subsurface > Groundwater > Cave microbial mat... | reverse complement strand
CCGAGCTTGCTCGAGACCGAACCCAGCGCCTTCCACTGCGAATCGCCCTGGCCCTGCTGCTCGGCTACCAGCCGCACCGCCCGCTCCCGAAACTCGGTCGGGTACCGCTTCGATGTTGTGCCCATGATTCCATCCTCTCAAAGTAAGGAGTCTCCGGGAAACCCGGCGCGGTTCAGTTTCGGCGTCGGGCAGGGGTCGTACGGCGGGCCGCACCGTCTGGGCGAAGTGCGCGAGCACGGCGGCGTCGAGCGCATCGGTCTTGGCAAGCTTACCCAGGCTACGCGCGAAGTCACGGACCTGGCGCGGATTGACAACGACGACCGCCAACTGCTTGGCCGCCAGCTCGGCCACCGCCGCCGCCTCGAACCCACCGGTTGCCTCTAATACGATGAGCGTTGGGTGTCTCAATGCAAGTGCGCTGGCGAGTGCGCTTAACTTGTCCGCCTCATTCACTACGCGCTCACTCTCGCCGGTGGGCCGCATCGCGACATCGAGGAACGCCTTCGACACATCAATCCCAATGAACAAATCTGATGCGCTCATGATGCTGTCTCCCCGTATGTCCATGCGATCGGAGGCACTCCGGCTCGTCCCATCCTTGCAGATCTGAGCTCTCACTCAGGCAGCTGTTCGGGCTTCAGCCAGAAACGTCAGCACGGCGACCTCGCTATCCCGCGGTGTCTGTCACCTGGAAAATATCGATCTACCGTGCTGCGCCTCCACACGGGTCAAGATACAAGGAAATGGTATGGACGCCTCCCACTTGGATGAGCCGGTAAGGAGTGGCTGAGGTGGGCGGAAGCGAAGAGGACCCGCCGGTGCCGGCGGCATCGAAGTGCCTGAGGTGGAAGATACGATCTTGACAGGCAACCGGAGGGTCCGAGATGAAGCGTACCGTGGTTGGGATCGATATCGCAAAACGGGTGTTTCAGTTGCATTGGGTGGAGATCGAGAGCGGCGAGATCGTGAGTGTTCAGCTGAAGCGGGAGAAGTTTCTGGAGCATTTCGCGAACCGCAGGCCGTGCCTGATCGGGATGGAGGCATGTGGCGGGTCGCAGCACTGGGCGCACGAGCTGCAGGAACTCGGGCACGAGGTCAGGCTGTTGTCGGCACGGCTGGTCAAGCCGTTCGTGGTTGGGAACAAGCACGATGCGGCGGATGCGCGCGCAACCCGTCATCGCCGCGAGCCGCCGGTTTGTACTGGACTGTGGCGACGGGGCACGGTTGTTGGGCTGGTACGCGGATCCGCCAACTGGCGAAATTCCGGAGCCGCGGCGTCTCGCCGTGCTGCTGCACGGCTGGGAGGGCAGCTCCGAGTCGCTCTATGTGCTGTCGGTGGCGCAGCTGCTGCACGAACGCGGATTCGCGGTGATGCGCCTCAATCTGCGCGACCACGGCGGCAGTCATGCGTTGAACGAAGGCCTGTTCCATTCCTGCCGCATCGCGGAAGTGGTTGGCGCGATCGCCCGTCTCCAGTCGCTGTTTCCTGCAGCGCGGCTGTCACTCGCGGGATTCTCGCTGGGCGGCAATTTCGTGCTGCGGGTCCGCGCGCGTGCCGGTGCCGCCGGGATCCGTATCGCGCGCATCGTCGCGGTCTGCCCCGTACTCGATCCGGCGACGACGCTCGCTGCCCTCGATGCAGGTCCCGCGATGTACCGGCATTACTTCCTGTTCAAGTGGCGACGTTCGCTGCGCGCCAAGCTGGCTGCCTGGCCGGCGGCCTACGATTTCAGCGAGTTGCTGGGTGAGCGGTCGCTGACGGCCATGACCGAACGCATGGTGCTGAAGTACACGGAATTCCCGGATCTTGCGAGCTACCTCAGGGGCTACGCGATCACGGGCGGCGCACTCGCCGGGTTACAAAGGCATTGCGTAGACCTGACCCACATCCGGCACGTCGCCACCGATTGGAAGCGGAGGTTGGCAAGCTTACCGACGCCATCGCGGAGGGTCTGATCTCCCCCGCAGTCATTCAACGCCTCAAGGTCGCCGAGGCCGAACTGACTGCGATTCCCCAACCGGCGGTGGTGGACCTTGACCTTGCTTTGGCTGCCCTCCCCCGCGCCATCGACAGATACCGGGAGATGGTCGCTGACCTCGGCAATGCAGTTCTCCGTGACGTAGAACGCGCCAGGGAAGTCATTCGGGAGATGGTTGGCGAGATCAGGGTTACGCCTGAGAACGGGCACCTGATCTACGAAATGGGCCTGAACGAAACGCCCCTCACTGCTCTCGCAGGAGGGGCGTCACAGATAGGCGTGGTAGCGGGGGCAGGATTTGAACCTGCGACCTTCGGGTTATGAGCCCGACGAGCTGCCAGACTGCTCCACCCCGCAACAGGGGCGCGCATTATAGTCGGCGGTCCCGCCGTTTACAAACCACGCAAGGACACAGGCGTCGCCTTGAAATCCTTTGCTAACTGGCGCAGGCGGCATCTGCTGCGCACGCGCGCCGATTCCTTTCAATTTCCTGCCTTTGCGCCTCGTTCTGTGCCGCGATCGCCTTGAGCTGCTCCTCGGTGTAGCAGGTTTCGGATCCAAAGCGTGAACCGCTCAAGGTCTCCTTGCGGCAGTACACGGTTTTTTCGCCGCGTGTCTTGGTCCGGAAGCCGGGTGGCATCCTGAACGGCTTGTCTTCCTTGATCTCTGCCACCGCGTCCCCGGCGGGTTCGACCGGTACCGCTTCGGCCACCGGCGATTCATTGCTGGTGGCCAGGTCGCTGGCCGCGGCAAAGACAGAACCCGCTGCCAGGATCAGCAGCGCCATCCGCATCATGATTTTCATTCGTCTACTCCAGGTCGATCCCTATTTCCGATCAAGATAACAAGACATTCCTGCCAGGTCAGAGCAAGTGCCCCGGCGAAATTCAATTCGCGCTGTGTTCAGGACAAGCTCAAGTCGACGCGCAGACACTCGCGGTAGCGCACTTTCTGCGATTCCTCTCGAATTCTTCCTTTTGCAACTCGATGCGTTCGAGTTCGAGCTTGAGCTGTTCCTTCGAGAAGCATTTCTCCACCTTGAATCGAGAGCCCAATTCAGCGGCCTTGCGGCAATAAACTGTCTTGTCGCCCCGTGTCTTGGTCCGGTAGCCGGGTGGAATCCTGAACGACTTGTCTTTTTCGGCTTCTTTCGCCAAACCCTTATCCGTCTTTGCCGCCGCCACTTCGGTGGCCGGCCCTTCTTCACTCATGGCCACATTGCCGCCTAGTGCAATTACCAGCCCCGTCGCAAAGATGGTCATCAGCTTCATAATTCGGCGTCGCATCCTGTCGCTCCTGTCTGCCTTGCGCAGCGTCCGACTCAGCCGCCTGCGCATACTTCCGCGGTGGAACAGACGCGACGGCCTCTCTCAAATTCCTCTTTCACTGCCTCAATGCGCTCCAATTCGATCTTGAGCTGTTCTTCCGAGTAGCACTGCTCAACAGGAAATCTGGAGCCAATCTCGGCGCCCTTGCGACAATAGATCGTCTTGTCGCCCCGATGGCGCGTTTTGTAACCCGGCGGTGGCTTGTACTCCTCCCTGTTGCGCGTTGCCGACGTCTCCGCCGTCGACTCCTCCTGCACCGGCTTGTCGTCGTCCGCCGCCATCGCTGGGACTGCCGCAAAGGCAAGCAGGAATACGATTTTCAGACTACGCATCTGGCAATTCCCGCTTCCGGCTGGCGCCATGTTTTACGGTAGCACGTGTCCGCATAGCGAAATCAAGAAGCCCGGGAACAGACCGAGCGCCAAAACGGCAAATCCATTAACGCTGAGCACCAGTCGGAACGCCCCACCCGCTTCGAGCGCCTCGCGGCCCGCTGGTTCATCGAAGTACATCAATTTGACAATGCGCAGGTAGTAATAGGCGCCGATCACGGACAGCAGCACCGCTAGCGCGGCAAGCCAGGCGAGACCCGCGTCCAGGGCAGCCGAAATGACCTGCACCTTGGCCCAGAAACCCACGGTCGGCGGCACGCCTGCCATGCCGAACATCAGCAGCAGCATCACGAATGCGAACCACGGGCTCCTCTGGTTCAGCCCCTTGTAGTCGTCGAGAAACTCGGCCTCGAACCCCTTGCGCGACATCAGCAGCACCACGCCGAAGGCGCCGGTCGCGAGGATCACGTAGGTCAGCGTGTAAAACATCGCGGCCTGGTAGCCGATCGCGGTGCCGGCGAGTACGCCGAGCAGTATGAAACCGACATGCGAAATCGTCGAATAGGCAAGCATGCGCTTGATGTTCGACTGGGCGATTGCAACGACATTGCCGATCGTCATTGACAGCACCGCTAGCACGATCAGCATGTCCTGCCAGGCATCAATGGCGCCGCCGAGCCCTTCGACCAGCAGGCGCATCGCCAGCGCAAAAGAGGCGATCTTCGGCGCCGAACCGATGAACAGCGTGACTGCGGTCGGCGACCCATGATAGACGTCCGGCAGCCACATATGGAATGGCACGGCGCCGAACTTGAAGGCGACGCCGACCACGATGAATGCGAGTCCGAGCAGCAATCCGATGCCTGAGGCATCCGCGACCTGCAGGGTTTCGGCGAGGCGATCCAGGCGGATCGTTCCGGTCACGCCATAGAGGATCGAGATGCCGTACAGCAACGTGCCGGAGGCGATGGCGCCCAGCACGAAATATTTCATCGCAGACTCGGCGGCGACGCCATCGTCGCGGTCGAATGCGATCATCGAGTACAGCGCCAGCGACATGATCTCGATGCCCAGGTAAAGCGACAGCAGGCTGCCCGCCGAGACGATTACCTGGATTCCGAGCACCGCAAACAGCGCCAGCACGAAGTATTCGCCGCGCATCAGCCCGCGTCTGGCCATGTAATCGCGCGAATACAGCAGCGCAATTGCGGCCGCGCCGTAGGCGAAGAGCTTCAGCACCGTTGCCATCGGATCGGCGACGAAATGGCCAAATAGCGATACCGAGCGCCCGGGATCCGCGACCAGCGATGTCACCCACGCGGCTCCGGCGAGCGCGGCAATCGAGAGCACGAAGCTCCAGCCGCGCCGGCGCTCCGGCAGGAAAGCATCCACCAGCAGGATCACGCAGGCGGCGGCACCGATGAAAATCTCAGCGGCGGCGGGCCTGAGATCGGCGAGCGTCAGTGCAGTTGTCATGCCATCCATCCAGCGCGCCTCAAAGCTTGCTGACCATCATCTGCTGCACCAGCCACTCCAGCGTCGGCCGCATGACATCCAGCAGCGGTGCCGGCCAGACGCCGAGCAGCAGCACCGCTGCGGCAAGCACGGCCAGCACCAGGAATTCGCGTGCGTTCAGATCCTTCAGCGAGGCAACGCCGTCATTGCCGAGATCCCCCCAGATTACCCGCTTCACCAGCCATAGCGTGTATGCGGCTCCCAGGATCAGCGTCAGCGCCGCGACAAATGCGTACCAGAAGTTGGCCTTGAAACTCGCGATGATCACCAGGAACTCGCCGACGAAGCCCGAAGTGCCGGGCAGCCCGGCATTCGCCATCGCAAACAGCACCGCGAAAAACGCAAATACCGGCATCGTATTGACGACACCGCCGTAGGCGCTGATATCGCGCGTGTGCAGCCGATCATAAAGCACGCCGACGCACAGGAACAGCGCTCCGGAGACCAGCCCGTGCGAGACCATCTGCACCATCGCCCCGTCCAGACCCATCGCCGCGCCTGAAATGGAACCGGTGCGCAGCAGGATGTCATAGGCGACGAACGATCCGAGCGTGACGAAACCCATGTGGGCGATGGATGAATAGGCGATCAGCTTTTTCATGTCGCGCTGCACCAGCGCGACGAAGCCGATATAGGCAATCGCGATCAGCGACAGCGTGATCAGCAGCCAGTCGAGTGCACGGCTTGCATCGGGCGTGATCGGCAGGCTGAAGCGCAGGAAGCCATAGCCGCCCATCTTCAGCATGATCGCGGCCAGCACCACCGAGCCGCCGGTCGGGGCCTCGACATGGGCATCAGGCAGCCAGGTGTGCACCGGCCACATCGGGATCTTGACCGCAAATGCGGCGAAGAATGCCAGGAAGATCAGCAACTGCTCGGTCATGCCGAGCGGCATGACGTGCATCGCCGCAATCTCGTAACTGCCGCCCTCCAGAAAAAGGTAGATCAGCGCTACCAGCATCAGCACCGAGCCCAGGAACGTGTAGATGAAGAACTTGATGGTTGCGTAGACGCGCCTCGCCCCGCCCCAGATGCCGATGATCAGGAACATCGGTATCAGCATCGCTTCCCAGAACACGTAGAACAGCAGCGCATCGGCGGCCGCGAACACCCCGATCATCAGGCCCTCCATGATCAGGAAGGCGGCGAAATACTGGCTTGCGCGCTGCTCGATCGTGGTCCAGGCCGCGATCACGACGAGCGGTGTGGTGAACGCGGTCAGCGCGATCAATGGCAGGGCGATGCCATCGATGCCGAGGTGGTACCAGGCATTCAACGCCGGAATCCAGGACGCGAGCTCGACGAATTGCAGCGCCGGCGTCGTGATGTCGAACTGCCGCCACATCGGCACGCACAGCGCGAGTGTCGCGATCGAAGCGGCAAGTGCAATCCAGCGTGCCAGCGCGATGCGGCGTTCGCCCAGCAGCAGTACGACTGTGCCCCCTGCAATCGGCAGCCAGACCAGCAGGCTCAGCAGGTAATTCTGCGTGGCCACGGCCATCAGACCAGCAACATCCAGCCGAGCAGCAGCGACAGCCCGATGATCATCGCGAATGCATAGTGATAGAGGTAGCCGGTCTGCACGCGCCTGACGAACATGGCGATGGCCGCGATTGCGCGCGCCGTGCCATTCACCAGCACGCCGTCGATCGCTATCTCGTCACCGCGCCTCCACAGACCGTTGCCGAATCCCCGCACGCCGGGCGCCACGACATTCTCGTTGAACCAGTCGAAGTAGTACTTGTTGACCAGCAGACGGTGCAGGCGGCTGAATCTTGCGCTGATCAGACCCGGCAGTTGCGGGCGTCTGCTGTACAGGTACCAGGCCGTCGCGACGCCCGCGAGGGCCAGGTATACCGGGGCCGATGCCAGTGCATGCAGCAGGAAGGCCGCCGGGCCATGAAACTCGTCGCCGGGAAGCGAAAATGGTCCATGCCCGCCCTGCACGATCGATCCGACGAAGAAGTCGCCGAACACGATGGGGCCGACCGTCATCCAGCCGATCACGATCGACGGCACTGCGAGTGCGATGAGCGGCAATGTGACGACCCAGGGGCTTTCGTGCAGGTGCTCCCGCGTGTGCTCGTCCATGCGCTCGCGACCGTGAAATGTCATGAATATGAGTCGGAAACTGTAGAGCGCGGTTACGAACACGCCGATCAGGACGCACCAGTAGGCATACCCTGCCCCGCTGACATCCGAGTGCCTGACTGCCTCGATGATGCTGTCCTTCGAGAAGAACCCGGACAGGCCCGGGAACCCGATCAGCGCCAGCGCGCCGATCAGGCAGGTCCAGTAGGTGATCGGCATGTAGCGGCGCAGGCCGCCCATGCGGCGCATGTCCTGCTCATGGTGCATTGCGATGATCACCGAACCCGCCGCCAGGAACAGCAGTGCCTTGAAGAATGCATGCGTCATCAGGTGGAAGATGCCGGCTCCGTAGGCGCCCGCGCCAAGCGCGACGGTCATGTAGCCGAGCTGCGACAGCGTTGAATAGGCGATCACGCGCTTGATGTCGTTATTGACGATGCCCAGCAGGCCCATGAAGAGTGCCGTGGTTGCGCCGATCACCAGCACGAAGTGCAGCGCGTCCCTGGAGAGCTCGAACAGCGGCGACATGCGCGCCACCATGAAGATTCCCGCCGTCACCATGGTTGCGGCGTGTATCAGCGCCGAGATCGGTGTCGGGCCTTCCATCGAGTCGGGCAGCCAGACGTGCAGCGGCACCTGCGCGGACTTGCCCATCGCGCCGAGAAACAGCGAAACGCAGATCACCGTGATCGGCTTGGATGGCTCGCCCGGTGTCAGATAGATTTCCAGGCCCAGCATGCCTGGCGCGCGCTCGAATACTTCCCGGTAATCGAGGCTACCGGTGTAGTAGACGATTGCCGCAATGCCCATGATGAAGCCGAAATCGCCAATGCGGTTGACGATGAAGGCCTTGAGACTGGCGAATATGGCGGTCGGGCGCTTGTACCAGAATCCGATCAGCAGGTATGACACCAGGCCGACCGCCTCCCAGCCGAAGAACAACTGCAGGAAGTTGTTCGACATCACCAGCATCAGCATCGAAAACGTGAACAGCGAGATATAGCTGAAGAACCTGCGATAGCCCGGATCGTCGCGCATATAGCCGATCGTGTAGACATGCACGGCCAGCGACACAAATGTGACGACTGTCATCATCAGCGCGCTCAGCTTGTCGATGAGGAAGCCGATTTCCATCCGGATTCCGTCGCTGAACGCCCATGTGTAAACGGCCTCATTGAGGACCGGCGCCCCGTCCAGCATCTGCTTCAGGATCCAGGCGGACGCCGCAAACGAAATCGCGACCCCACCGCAGCAGAGCCAGTGAGCCGCCGCGCGACTGATGTACCGGCCGCCCAGGCCCGTCATGACCGCGGCGGCGAGCGGCACCAGCACGATCAGCAGGCAGATTTGCTGGATCGTCATCGTCAGCCCTTCATCACGTCGAGTTCCTCGACATTGATGCTCTGCCGCTGCCGGAACAGCACTACCAGGATCGCGAGCCCGATGGCGGCCTCCGCCGCGGCCACCGTCAGGATGAAGAACACGAACACCTGCCCGTCCAGCAGCCCGAGGAAGCGCGAAAACGCGACGAAATTGAAGTTGACGGCAAGCAGCATCAACTCGATGCACATCAGCAGCAGGATGACATTCCTGCGATTCAGGAAGATGCCCGCGACCGCAATCGCGAACAGCAGTCCGGCGAGCACCAGGTAGTGCGTCAGCGTGATCACGGCTCGCGCTCCGTCGGCATCCTCACGATCCGCACGCGATCCTGCGGGCGGACCGACACCTGGCGCGAAATGTCCTGCAACTTCTGACCGGGCCGCTTGCGCATCGTCAGCACAATCGCCGCAATGATCGCGATCAGCAGCACAAATGCGGCGAGCTGGAACGGGTAGACGTACTCGGTGTAGAGCACGGCGCCGATCTCGGCCGTATTGCTGTAATTCTCGGGCAACGGGGCGGTGCCGCCCGTCAATTCGATTCCGAGGCGGCGCACCCACAGCACGTAGAACAGCTCGACGATGACGATCAGGGCGATCAGGATACCGAGCGGCGCGTGACGGGCGAATCCCTCGCGAAGCTTCTCGATGTTGATATCGAGCATCATCACGACGAACAGGAACAGCACCATCACCGCGCCCACGTACACGAGCACCAGCACGATGGCCAGGAACTCGGCTTCGATCAGGAGCCACAGCACCGCGGAGTTGAAGAAACACAGCACCAGGAACAGCACCGAATGGACCGGATTGCGCGCCAGGATCACTCCCAGCGCGGCGCTGACCAGTACGGCGGAAAATGCATGGAACAGTATCGTTACCAGCATTTCAGTTCACCGGAAGTGCGCGTCCGCTGCCCTGTCGGCAGCAATCATCGCCTCGTAACGCTCGCCGACCGCGAGCAGCTTGTCCTTGGTCATGATGTTCTCGCCGCGATTTTCCATGTGGTATTCTTGGATTCGCGTCTCGACAATCGCGTCGACCGGGCACGCCTCCTCGCAGAAACCGCAATAGATGCACTTGAACAGGTCAATGTCATAGCGCGTCGTGCGCCGCGTGTTATCGGGTCCAACATCCGATTCGATCGTGATCGCGAGTGCCGGGCAGACCGCCTCGCAGAGCTTGCAGGCGATGCAGCGCTCCTGGCCATTCGGATAGCGCCGCAGAGCGTGCAGACCGCGAAACCGCGGTGATTGCGGTGTCTTTTCCTCGGGATAGTGCAGTGTGACCTTGCGGCGGAAGAAATTGCGCAGTGTCACCGACAGCCCGATTAGCAATTCGGCCAGGAACAGCGTGCGGAACACGGATGGGATGCGTTTCATCACGGTCTCAATCCGCCCACGGGCCGATCCTGAGCCAGGCCAGCGCGGCCTCGACCACGATCCAGATCAATGTCACCGGAATCAGCACTTTCCAGCCGAGCCGCATGATCTGGTCGTACCGGTAGCGCGGGAAGGTTGCGCGCACCCACAGGAATACGAACAGGAAGAAGCAGGTCTTCAGGAACAGCCAGAAAAATCCTGGCTGCGCGATGAACCAGTGTTCCGGCACATAGCCCTGGAATGGCGACAGCCAGCCGCCGAAGAAGAATACCGGGCACAGCAGCGATACCAGGATCATGTTCGCGTATTCGGGCAGCGCGAACAGCGTGGCGAATGCCGCCCCCGAATATTCGACGTGGAAACCCGCGACGATCTCCGATTCGCCTTCCGCAACGTCGAATGGCGCGCGATTGGTTTCTGCCAGGCCCGACACCAGATAGACGACGAACAGCGGGAACAGCCAGAACCAGTTCCAACTCAGCACGCCGCCCTGCTGCGCGCGCACGATTTCGCCTAGATTGAGGCTGCCAGCCGCCATCAGGACGCCGACCAGCGCAAAGCCCATGGGGATCTCGTAGGCGACCATCTGCGCAGCGGAGCGCATCGCGCCGAGAAACGCGTACTTGGAATTGCTGGCCCAGCCCGCCAGGATCACGCCATACACCCCGAGCGAAGTAAGCGCCAGCACAAAGAGCAGTCCGGCATTGATGTCCGCCAGCACGAATTCCGGCGAGAATGGCACGACTGCCCAGGTTGCAAGCGCGGGCACCAGTACGATCAGCGGCGCCAACAGGAACAGCAGGCGCGATGAGGCGGCCGGCACGATGATCTCCTTGAGCAGCAGCTTGACCACATCGGCGAATGGCTGGGCGAAGCCGCGCAGCATTCTGAGGCCGAAAAATGTCACGCGATTCGGGCCGACGCGCAGCTGCATGTAGCCGATGACCTTGCGCTCAGCCAGTGTCAGCAGCGCGACCGCGATGACGACTGCCAGCATTACCGCGATCACCTGCAGCGTCACGATGATCACGGCCTGCAGCTCCGGTGATATCCCACTCCACATTGAGAGCAGCGTATCCATGCATCAGCCCGCTGCCGCCAGCCCGGCTTGCGTCACTTGCAGCGGCATCGCGCGCCGCACGATCGCATCGACGCGATATATCGGAAGTTCGCTCGTGGTTCCCCCCGGGCTGATGTCGATCGCGCGCCTGCTGCTGAAGCGGCCGTCAAATGTGATTACGCCGATCCGGCGCCTGAGTTCCTCCAGGACCTCGGTTGCGCTTTCGTAGCCGAAGCCATCGAGATTGAGCAGGTTGCCGAGCACCCGCAGGATCTTCCAGCCGGGCCGCGCCTCGCCGACCGGCCGCGCACAGCCGCCAAATTCCTGCCAGCGGCCTTCGGCATTGACATAGGTCCCTGCGGTCTCGGCAAATGTCCCCATCGGCAGCAGGATCTGCGCGCTCTGCATCAGCGATGCGCTCGCATACGGGGTGACCGCGATTATTTGCGGGCAGCTCCTGAGCCGTCCCGACGGATCACCGGCGCCAAGATCGTGTTCCGGCTCGACGCCGCCGAACAGCAGGCAGGCTGTGAGCGGAGCATCGAGCATCTGGCGCACATGCATGCCGGGCTCGGGATCCACACGACCGCCCGGCAGCCGGTGCGGCAGCGCGCCCGCAAGTGCTGCGCCTGCGGCATTGCCGCCATCCGGCAGGTAACCGAGGCTGGCGCCGGTCAGGTCCGCGAGCGCAGCCGCAGCCGCGCGCAAATCAGCGTAACGCGTGTGGCGCATTGCGACACCACCCAGCAGGATGGCCGCGCGCCCCGCGGCCAGCGTATCGACGATCTCGCGCTGCGCGTCCGTGGCTGCTCCGGACGCCACCAGTGCCGCTAGCGATTCGGGCGCCGGCCGGCCACTGCGCAGAACCGCGGCCTTCAGCAACCCGCCAAACTCCGCCAGCAGTTCCCCCGCCCCGACGACGATCTGGCGGGTCACCGGGAAATGGCATTGCTGCGGCGCGATCGCGAGCAGGCTGACGCGCGTGCCGGCGAGCGCCGCCTTGCGCACCCGGTGAGCCAGCAGCGGCGCCTCCTGGCGAATGTGGCAACCCGTCAGCAGCAGTGCCTTGAGCGATTCGATGTCGCGCAATGCAAGACCGAGCCCCGGGTAGGCCGGATCCTGCTCCTGGTCGCCAAAGTCCTGCTGTCGCAGCCTGGTGTCAATATTGTGCGAGCCGATGCCTCGCGCCAGTCTCCCGAGCAGGTACAGTTCCTCGGTCGTCGAACCGGGCGATGCGAGAAAGCCGATGCTGCCGGCGTTCCTGCCTGCGGCCGACTTGAGCGCATCGGCGGCAGCCGTGAGCGCGTGGTCCCAGGACACTTCGCGCCAGTGACCTTCCAGGCGCATCATCGGCGACTGCAACCGGTCAGCGGAATAGATTCCCTCGTACGAGTACCGGTCGCGATCCGCGATCCAGGTTTCATTGATGTCCTCGTTCTGGCGCGGCACCACGCGCATCAGGCGGCCACGCAGCACATGACCGTAGAGATTCGTGCCGACTGCGTCGTGCGGGGACACCAGCGCGTGCTCGGTCATTTCCCAAGAGCGCGCACGATGGCGGAATGGCTTTGAATTCAGCGCGCCTACCGGACACAGGTCGATCACATTTCCGGAAAGCTCATGATCGACGCTGCGTTCGATCCAGGTGCCGATTTCCAAGTCCTCGCCGCGACCGGTCGCGCCGAGTTCCTGGATGCCGGCGATCTCGGCCGTGAAGCGCACGCAACGGGTGCAGTGAATGCAGCGCGTCATGTCGGTCGAGATCAGCGGCCCCAGATTCTTGTCCTTGACCACGCGCTTGCGTTCATCGAAGCGGGACGAGGCGCTACCGAAGCCGAGAGCCAGGTCCTGCAATTCGCATTCGCCACCCTGGTCGCAGATCGGGCAATCGAGCGGGTGGTTGATCAGCAGGAATTCCATCGTCGCCTTCTGGGCCGCGATCGCGCGCGGCGAACGCGTGAAGACTTTCATGCCTTCGGCAATCGGCGTCGCGCAGGCCGGCATGGGTTTTGGCGCATTTTCGATTTCAACCAGGCACATGCGGCAGTTGGCCGCGATCGACAGTTTCTCGTGGTAGCAGAACCGCGGCACGTAGATGCCGGCCACGTCGGTCACCTGCATGACCATCTGCCCCTTGCGGGCCTGCAGCTGCCGCCCATCGACCTCGATGTTGACCAGGTCGTCGCTCATGCGACGGCCTCCGCAGGCGTGTCGACGATGCTCCGGCCGCCGTGCTCGATCATGTACTCGAATTCATGGCGGAAATGGCGCAGGAAACTCTGCACCGGCCAGGCTGCCGCATCTCCGAGCGCACAGATCGTGTGGCCCTCGATCTGGTTCGCAACCTGCACCAGCAGGTCCAGGTCCGCATGGCGCCCCTCCCCGGCCAGGATGCGCCGCAACATGCGGGTAAGCCAGCCAGTGCCTTCGCGACAGGGCGTGCATTGGCCGCAGGATTCCGCCATGTAGAAACGCGAAATCCGCTCCAGCACGCGCACCATGCAGGTGGTCTCGTCCATCACGATGACTCCCGCTGAGCCGACCGCGGAACCGGCCGCACGCAGCGAGTCGAAATCCATGGTGCAATCCATGATGAGCGCCGCTGGCAGCACCGGCACCGACGAGCCGCCGGGGATCACGGCCTTCAGCCGGCGGCCTCCGCGCATGCCGCCGCAGATGTCCAGGAGCTCGCGGAACGGGATGCCCATGGCAAGTTCGTAATTGCCGGGACGATTGACATGTCCTGAGACCGAGAAGATCGCCGTGCCGCCGGAATTGGGGACGCCGAGTTCGGCAAACCACTTCGCACCCTTGCGCATGATTGCCGGCACGGCCGCGAAGCTCTGGGTGTTATTGATCGTCGTAGGCCGGCCGTAGAGGCCGAAGTTTGCCGGGAATGGCGGCTTGAAGCGCGGCTTGCCGGGTTTGCCTTCGAGCGACTCGAGCAGCGCAGTCTCCTCGCCACAGATGTATGCGCCGGCGCCAGCGACGCCGTAAAGGTCGAAATCGACGCCACTGCCCCTGATATTGCGGCCGAGCAGCCCCTCGCGATAGGCCTCCTGCAGTGCGCCCTCGAATCTCGGCCAGGGTTCGGCCAGGAACTCGCCGCGCACGTAGTTGTAGCCGACGGTCGCACCCATCGCATAGCCGCCGATCGCCATGCCCTCGATTATCGCGTGCGGGTTGTAGCGCAGGATATCGCGATCGTGGCAGGTGCCGGGCTCGCTCTCGTCAGAGTTGCAGACTACGTATTTCTGGCCCGGCGCGTCGCGAGGCATGAAGCTCCACTTCACACCGGTCGGAAAACCCGCGCCGCCGCGCCCACGCAGCCCCGATGCCTTCACTTCATCGATGATCGCCGCGCGCGGCACCTGGTCGCGGAGGACTCTCTCCCACGCCTCATAGCCACCGCACTTGCGGTAGACCTCGAGTGTCCAGCTGTGCGCATGCTGCAATGGCTCGAATACCACCTGATTCATCGCGCGCGGCACAGGCTCACTCCAGACCGTCGAGAATCCTGACCGCCGATTCCGGCGTCAGGTTCTCGTGATAGACATGGTCGACCATCATCATCGGCGCGTTGTTGCAGGCCGCGAGACATTCCTCCTCGCGTTTCAGGTAGATCCTGCCGTCGGCCGTGCTTGCACCGGTGCGGATGCCGAGATGGCGCTCGACCGCCGCGACGATGCGGTCGGCGCCGCACAGCATGCAGCTGATATTCGTGCAGATGGAGACATGGATGCGGCCCACCGGCCTGGTCTCGAACATCGAATAGAAGCTTGCGATCTCGTAGACCTGGATCGGCGGCAGGCCGACATGGTCGGCCACCGCATCCATCAGCTCGGTCGTCAGGTAGCCTCGATTCTGGTGCTGCGCGGCCCGCAGCGCGGCGATGACCGCGGAGCGCCGCTGATCGGGTGGAAACTTCGCCAGCCAGTGGTCGATCTGCTGGCGCGTGTGCTCGCTCAGGATCAACGGTCGATCTCCCCGAATACGATGTCCATCGTCCCAATGACCGCGACGACGTCGGCCAGCATGTGTCCGCGGACCATTTCATCCATCGCCGAGAGGTGCGCAAAACCGGGCGCGCGGCACTTTAGCCGGTAGGGCTTGTTGGCGCCGTCGGACACCAGCCAGATGCCGAATTCGCCCTTTGGCGCCTCGACCGCCGCATATGTCTCGCCCTCGGGCACGCAATATCCCTCGGTAAAGAGCTTGAAATGATGAATCAGCGATTCCATGTCGTCTTTCATCTCGCTGCGGCGCGGCGGCGTGATCTTGTGGTCATCCAGCATCACGGGGCCGGGATTGGCACGCAGCCATTCGACGCACTGGCGGATGATTCGATTCGACTGCCTGAATTCCTCCATCCGGCACAGGTAGCGGTCGTAGCAGTCGCCATTGACGCCGACCGGCACGTCGAATTGCACCTGGTCGTACGCGGCGTAAGGCTGCTTCTTGCGAAGGTCCCACTCGATGCCGGAACCGCGCAGCATCGGGCCCGTGAATCCGAGCTGCAGCGCGCGCTCGGGCGAGACGACGCCGATATTGACCGTGCGCTGCTTCCAGATCCGGTTATCGGTCAGCAGCGTCTCGTATTCGTCCACGCACTTCGGAAAACGCTCGGTGAAATCCTGCACGAAGTCGAGCAGTGAACCGGAGCGGGCTTCATTGCGCCGCGCCGCGTCCCTCTTGCTGCGCCAGCGCGAGGCCTCGTACCTCGGCATCGTCCCCGGCAGGTCACGATAGACGCCACCGGGGCGGTAGTAGGTGGCGTGCATGCGCGTGCCCGAGACCGCCTCGTAGCAATCCATCAGGTCCTCGCGCTCGCGGAACGCGTACAGGAAAACCGTCATCGCGCCGATATCGAGGGCGTGCGAACCGAGCCACATCAGGTGATTCAGGATGCGGGTCATTTCGTCGAACATCACGCGTATGTACTGCGCGCGCTCGGGTGCACTGATTCCGAGCAGCCTTTCGATGGCGCGCACATAGGCGTGCTCGTTGCACATCATCGAGACGTAATCGAGCCGGTCCATGTACCCGATCGAGTGATTGAATGGCTTGGATTCGGCGAGTTTTTCGGTGGCGCGGTGCAGCAGCCCGATGTGCGGGTCCGCCTTCTGGATGACCTCGCCGTCCATCTCCAGCACCAGGCGCAGCACGCCGTGGGCAGCCGGATGCTGCGGCCCGAAATTCAGCGTGAAATTCTGGATTTCAGCCATCGCGCTTGCGTCCTGGCGACGCGCCTGGCCGGGTGCGCTCCCTGCGGATCACCTTTGGCACGGTGACTCGGGGCTCGATGCTGACGGGCTCATAGACGACGCGCCCTTTCGCCGGGTCGTAGCGCACCTCGACATTGCCGGACAGCGGAAAATCCTTGCGGAACGGGTGACCGATGAAGCCGTAGTCGGTCAGGATCCTGCGCAGGTCGGAATGGTCCCGAAACAGGATCCCGTACAGGTCGAATGCCTCGCGCTCGTACCAGGCCGCCGAGGCCCACACCCCGGTCACTGTGTCGATCATCGGCGGCTCGCCCGGCGCGCAATTGGCGCGCACCCGCAATCTTGCATTGCGGGAGACCGACAGCAGTTGATAGACGACCGCGAATCGCGGTTCGTCCTGTGGCGGGGGTGTTCCTTCCAGCCCGACGCCGCGGCTGAAGCCCGAGGTTGTAGCAGCCTCGGTGGTCCATTCGGAACGGCCGAACTCCAGGTAATCGATACCCGACAGATCGATCAGCTGTTCGAAAGCCAGCTCCGGGATGTCGCGCAGGTCGCGGCAGACCGCAACCAGCTCTGCGGGTGTCACTTCTATGGCCAGCTCGTCGGCGAGCGACGGCAGCCGCCTGGCTCGCTCGCCGATCCTGGATTCGAGGGCCTGCGCCGTTGCCGCGAGTCTGCTCATGCTCAACCGCGCGCGATGGTGCTGGTGCGACGGATCTTGTCCTGAAGCTGGATGATCCCGTAGACCAGAGCCTCGGCGGTCGGCGGACAGCCCGGCACATAGACATCAACCGGAATGATGCGGTCGCATCCGCGCACGACAGCATATGAGTAGTGGTAGTAACCTCCTCCATTGGCGCAGGAGCCCATCGAAATCACCCAGCGCGGTTCGGCCATCTGGTCGTAAACCTTGCGCAGCGCCGGGGCCATCTTGTTCACCAGCGTGCCGGCGACGATCATCACATCCGACTGGCGCGGGCTGCCGCGGAAGAAGACGCCAAAGCGGTCCAGGTCATAGCGCGAAGCACCGGCGTGCATCATCTCGACGGCACAGCAGGCGAGCCCGAATGTCATCGGCCACAGCGAACCGGTCCTTGCCCAGTTCATCAGGTTGTCGACCGTCGTGGTGACGAATCCCCGGTTCTGGATAACGGGTGCTTCAGCGCTCAGTCCCATTCCAGCGCCCCTTTCTTCCATTCATAGGCGAATCCGACCACCAGTATGGCCAGGAATACGCCCATCGAAATCAGGCCAAACCCGCCGATCGCGTCGAGCGAAACGGCCCACGGAAACAGGAAGGCGATCTCCAGGTCGAAGATGATGAACAGGATCGCCACCAGGTAGTAGCGCACGTCGAACTTGCTGCGTGAGTCCTCGAATGCCTCAAAGCCGCATTCGTACGGGGAGAGTTTCTCCGGATCCGAGCGCCGCGGCCCCAGCACAAAACCAAGCACCAGCACCAGCAGCCCGAAGGCGCCGGCGACGGCAAGAAATATCAGTATGGACAGGTAGTTCTGCAGCACTATGCCGACCGCTGCGGGCAGCAACCGGGCCCGCAAAAAAGCACGCGGCATTGTAACCGTCTGCAGGGTTCCGTGGGACCCCTGCGCTGGCCTTCCGGGAATGCATATGGTGCCGGCGGTCGGACTCGAACCGACACGGGTTTCCCCACTAACCCCTCAAGCTAGCGCGTCTACCAATTCCGCCACGTCGGCAACAAGAAACCAGGAAATCGGAGGGATCACTCGCTGGCCGGTGTTACCGGCGCAGTCGCAGGATCCGTCAGCTGAGGCAAGGCATCGCCGTCCACGCCCGCGGGCGCAACCGGTTCGGTCACGAGCTTGTCGACCAGGCTGTCGGGCTGGCGCGCCTCGGGTCGCGTCGAGAACCAGGCCAGCGACATGCTGGTCATGAAGAACAGCGTCGCCAGCACACCGGTCAGCTTCGAGAAAAAGGTCGCGGAGCCGCGCGCGCCGAAAACGGTCCCGGATGCCCCGGCGCCGAACCCGGCGCCCGCGTCGGCACCCTTGCCGCGCTGCAGCAGAACCAGCCCGACGATCGTGACGCAGAGTACGCCGTGCAGAATCGTGATCAGATTTTGAAGCATGTTTGCCCGTATTCCGGTTGCATCGCGGTCAACTTCTGACCGCGGCGCAGATCTTTCCGAATTCATCCGCCTGCAGCGACGCACCGCCGACCAGGCCCCCATCCACGTCCGGATTCAAGAACAGCTCCGCGGCGTTCGCCGCCTTGACGCTGCCCCCGTACAAGACCCGAAGGGAAGCGCCGATTGTAGCATCTTTCTGCGCGATTCGGCCCCGGATCAAGGCGTGGACTTCCTGCGCCTGCCCCGGCGTTGCGGTCCTGCCCGTGCCGATGGCCCAGACTGGCTCGTAGGCCACGACTGCCGCCTCGAATCCGGCGACACCGGCGACACCCAGAACGGCATCGAGTTGCCGGGTGACGACCTCATGGGTCGCGCCGCGTTCGCGCTCCTCCAGGGATTCCCCGACGCACAGCACCGGCACCAGCTTCTGGCGCAGGACCGCGGCAAACTTGCGGGCGACTTCAGCGTCGTCTTCCCGATGCAGGACGCGTCGTTCTGAATGGCCGACGATGACGAATCGGCAGCCGACATCCGCCAGCATGGCTGCAGATATCTCGCCGGTCCGGGCGCCCGAGTCCTGCGCAGAGACATCCTGCGCACCGAGCATGATCGCGCCGCCGCGCAGGCGCTGGCCGATTTCCTGCAGGTAGACGAATGGCGGGCAGACCACGACCTCGGCGGATCCGCCACCGGCATCGATCGCCACCAGGTTCTCGAACAGGCGGACCGCGTCGGCGCGGCTGCCGTGCATCTTCCAGTTGCCGGCTACCAGCGGTCGGCGCATGTCAGGCCGCCGCCGCCGCAGCGCGCACAACTTCGGCGAGCCTGGTGGCGTGCTGACCGACTGCCTGAGCGTCCTCGCCCTCGACCATCACGCGAATGACCGGCTCGGTGCCGGATGTGCGCAAAACGACCCGTCCGCGCTTGCCGAGCGACTGTTCGACCGTTGCGATCGCCGCCGCGACTTTCCGGTCGGCGGTCGCATCGAACCGGCGCTCGACCCGGACATTGATCAACTGCTGCGGGAATATCTGCATGCCGGCCGCGAGTTCCGCAAGCTTCTTGCCGGTTGATTTCATGATGGCAAGCACCTGCAGCGCGACGATCAGGCCGTCACCCGTGGTGGTCTTGTCGAGGCACAGCAGGTGCCCGGACGATTCGCCGCCGAGGATGCCGCCATGGGCGCGCAGCATTTGCAGCACGTGGCGGTCACCGACCGCAGCGCGCAGGAATGGCACGCCGAGCTCGGCGAGCGCCAGTTCGAGTCCCAGATTCGTCATGACGGTGCCGACCACCGGGCCTTTCAGCTCCCGGGACGCCAGCCGCGCCCGTGCGAGCAAATAAAGCAGCTGGTCGCCATCCAGGCAGCGGCCGAGGTGATCCACCATCACGACCCGGTCGCCATCGCCGTCGAGTGCAATGCCTGCATCTGCGCGCACACCCGACACCGTGAGCTGAAGGAGTCCGGGACTGGTCGAGCCGCAGCCGTCATTGATATTTCTGCCATTCGGGGAGCAGCCGATCGGCACGATCTCGGCGCCGACATCCGAGAGCACACGCGGGGCAACCTTGTACGCCGCGCCATTGGCGCAGTCGATGACGAGCTTCATGCCGTCGAGCGTCGTTCCGCCCGGTACAGTCGATGCGCAGAAAGCCTGGTACAGGACTCGATCGCTGTCCACCCGCGTCGCGCGGCCGAGCGCTCCCGATTCCAGTGTCAATGCAGGTTGATCGAGATGCGACTCGATGGCGGCCTCGAGATCGTCTGCCAGCTTGCCGCCGGAGCGATCGAAGAACTTGATGCCATTGTCGTCGAAGGGATTGTGCGAGGCGCTGATCACCGCACCGAAATCGCAATTCAGGCGCTGGACCAGGAAGGCGATGCCCGGCGTCGGCAGCGGACCGACCAGCAGGACATCGACGCCGGCCGCGACGAATCCTGCTTCCAGGGCCGACTCGAACATGTATCCGGACAGCCGCGTGTCCTTGCCGACCAGCACCCTTCCGCCACTCGGCGAAAGTACGCGCGCCGCGGCGCCCGCAAGTCGCAACGCGAATTCCGCCGTCATCGGATGAGTGCCGACACGCCCGCGAACGCCGTCAGTTCCGAAGTACCGCCTCGCCATCATTCCCCCCCGTGCCGTTCGCCCATGGCGGAAACGACCCTGATGGCATCGACTGTCGGGCCGACGTCATGTGCCCGGATGATTTTCGCGCCGGCCAGCAGGGCGAGGGTCGCCAGCGCAAGACTTCCCGCCAGGCGCTCGCCGTCGGCGCGACCCGTCAGCTTGCCGATCATGCTCTTGCGCGAAAGCCCGGCCAGTACCGGATGCCCGTCCGCCGCGAGTTCCGGCAGGCGACGCAGCAGTTCCAGATTGTGCTCCACCGACTTTCCAAATCCGAAGCCCGGATCGATGACGAGGCGGGAAACCGAAATTCCCGCATCCATGCAACAGGCCACACGGCCGCGAAGGAAATCCCGCACTTCCACCAGGACATCGGTGTAACGAGGCTCCATTTGCATCGTCCGTGGCTCGCCCTGCATGTGCATCAGGCAGATCGCGACGTCCGACTGCGCCAATGCATTGATTGCGCCCGGCGCACGCAGTGCCGTGACATCGTTGACCATTGACGCGCCCGCCGCAATCGCGGCACGCATTACTTCCGGTTTGCTGGTGTCCACCGACACCGGCAGGGCAAGGCGCTCGACGAGGCGCTCGATCACCGGGACCACGCGCTGCAGTTCCTCGTCAACGCTGACCGGCGTCGCGCCTGGCCGGGTCGACTCGCCACCGACATCGATGATCGCCGCGCCCTCGCCCGCCATCCGCTCGGCCTGGGCCAGCGCGGCCGGCAACCCGGCGAATCGGCCGCCATCGGAAAATGAGTCGGGTGTGACGTTCAGCACGCCCATGACGACGGGAATGTCCAGATTCAGGTAGTGGCGGCCGCAGCGCAGTTGCATCGGGCCGGCATTCATGGCGGGTCGCACCGCAATTCCGGCCGGTTCCGCTACAAGTCTCAGGTCTGACTGGCGGGCGGGCCGATCACCGGCTCGGGCTGCGCCGCGGCACCACCCCCGGCCGATGTTGCGGTTTCATCCCAGTCCTTGGGCGGTCGGGGCTCGCGGCCGGCCATGATGTCCTTGATCATCTCTTCGTCAATCGTCTCGTACTTGATCAGCGCTGCCGCCATCGTGTCGAGCTTTTCGCGATTCTCGACCAGGATCTTGCGCGCCCGTGCGTAGGCGGTGTCAATCACTTTGCGGATTTCCTCGTCGATGACATGTGCCGTCACGTCGGAAACCAGCTTGTGCTGGGTCACCGAGCGGCCCAGAAACACCTCGCCCGCATCCTCCATGTAGGACAGCGGACCCAGTCTCTCCGACAAGCCCCATTTCGTGACCATATTGCGCGCAAGACTGGTCGCTTTCTCGATGTCGTTGGACGCACCCGTCGTCACGGCATCAGGCCCGAAGCGCAGTTCCTCGGCGATGCGGCCGCCAAACAAGCTCGCTATCTGATTCTCGAGGCGGCGCTTGCTGTAGCTGTAGCGATCCTCTTCCGGCAGGAACATCGTGACGCCCAGCGCCCTGCCGCGCGGGATGATCGTGACTTTGTAGACCGGGTCATGCTCGGGCAGACTCATGCCGACGATCGCATGACCCGACTCGTGAAAGGCCGTGTTGAGCTTCTCCTGCTCGCTCATGACCAGCGACCGGCGCTCGGCGCCCATCATGATCTTGTCCTTGGCACGCTCGAACTCCTCCATCGTGACCAGCCGGCGGTTCGCGCGAGCTGCGAAGAGCGCCGCTTCGTTGACCAGATTCATCAGGTCCGCGCCCGAAAAACCCGGTGTTCCGCGCGCAATGATTCCCGGCTTGACGTCGTCGGAGACCGGCACCTTCCGCATGTGGACCTTGAGGATCTGCTCGCGACCGCGCACATCGGGCAGCGGCACCACTACCTGGCGGTCGAAGCGGCCCGGCCGCAGCAATGCCGGGTCGAGCACATCGGGGCGATTGGTCGCCGCTATCACGATGACGCCCTCGTTGCCCTCGAATCCGTCCATCTCGACCAGCAGCTGGTTCAATGTCTGCTCGCGTTCGTCATGACCGCCGCCGAGACCCGCACCGCGATGCCGACCGACCGCGTCGATCTCGTCGATGAACACGATGCATGGCGCGTGCTTCTTGGCCTGTTCGAACATGTCGCGCACGCGTGAAGCGCCGACACCGACGAACATCTCGACGAAGTCCGACCCGGAAATGGTGAAGAACGGCACCTTGGCCTCGCCCGCGATCGCGCGCGCGAGCAATGTCTTGCCGGTACCCGGAGCGCCGACCATCAAAACGCCCTTCGGGATCTTGCCGCCGAGCTTCTGGAACTTGGCGGGGTCCTTCAGGAAGTCGACGATTTCGGAAACCTCCTCTTTGGCCTCCTCGATGCCCGCGACATCCGCGAATGTCACGCTGACCTGGTCCTCGGAAAGCAGGCGTGCCCGGCTCTTGCCGAATGACATCGCCCCGCGGCCACCGGCACCACCCTGCATCTGGCGCATGAAGTAGATCCAGACGCCGATCAGCAGCAGGATCGGGAATGACGACACGAAGAGCTGCAGCAGGAAGGACTGGCGCTCTGGCGGCGCCGCATCGAAGGCCACGCTATGCTTGTGCAACAACCCGATCAGCACCGAATTGTCCGTTTCAGGGTTGTAGGTGACGTACTTGTCGCCACTGGCGCGTGTGCCGGAAATCGTGTCCCCCTGGAAGGTCGCGGACTTGATTGCGCCGGTTTCGACCGCGGCGAGGAACTGCGAATACTTGAGCGGCTCCGGCGCGCTCGCGCGCTGGCCGAAATTGGAGAACACCGCGACCAGTACGATGGCGATGACGATCCAGAGGACGATATTGCGGGTCAAGTCGTTCAAGTAGCCACTCCTGGCGTCGCATTCACCACGGTCCGAACTGTCGATTGGACCGCGGTATCCAAGGGGTAGTTCGACATTACTACGGCCGGGCCTTCCTCGCCACCAAGTAGGACTCAGAACTGCGCTGTCGTGACGCCTTCGGCTTGCGAATACGGATCTTGCTGAACTGGCGGCGGGCATCGGCCAGCAGCTCCTGGAAGCCTGCGCCCTGGAACAGTTTCATCACCAGCGTGCCCTCGGCGTCCAGCATCTTGCGCGAGAAGTCGAGCGCGAGTTCAGCCAGGTGGGTGGCACGCGCCTGGTCAACCACCTCCACACCACTCATGTTGGGCGCCATGTCGGACAACACAAGGTCAACCCGCCGCCCCGACAGCAATTCCAGCAGCGCCTCGAGCACCGCCGGTTCACGGAAATCGCCCTGCAGGAAGGTCACGCCGGGCAGCTTGTCCATTTCCAGCATGTCCACGGCGATGACGATGCCATTCCCGGCCAGCCTGCGCGCTGCGTACTGGCTCCAGCCACCCGGCGCGGCCCCCAGATCGACGATTGTGGCGCCCGGGAAAACAAGGCGCTCGGCGTCATCGAGCTCCTGGAGCTTGAAGGCAGCGCGCGAGCGCCAGCCTTCCTGCTGGGCGCGCTGGACATAGGGATCGTCGAAGTGCTCACGCAACCAGCGGCCGCTCGACTTGCTGCGCCGGCTCATGAACGGACACCCGGATGCAGTCCTATAATCAGGCGGTGGCACTCACGGAGCGTCAGAAGAAATACCTGCGGCGACTCGGGCATGCCCTGCACCCGCTCGTTCTGATTGGCCAGCGCGGCCCGACCGAGGGCGTCGTCAGCGAACTCCGGCAGACCCTGAATGATCATGAACTGGTCAAGGTCCGCGCGCGTGTCGGCGCGCGCGGAAATCGTGATCTCGTGCTTGGCAGGCTCGCCGCCGACACTGGCTCCGAATTGGTCCATCAAATCGGGAATGTAGGCCTATTCTACAAGAAAAACAGTAAGTTAAGCAAGATACTTATTCCCGATTCTTGAGTTACTGCAGGCGCACGGCGAGGATTTCGAGGCTGTGCGCGCCGCCAGGCGCAGCCACTTCGACTTCATCGCCCGGCTTCTTGCCGATCAGGGCCCGTGCAATCGGCGAATTGATGGAGATGAGCCCGCGCCGGATGTCGGCCTCGTCGTCACCGACGATCTGGTAGCTGACATTGGGACCGCCGTCGACGGGCGCGAGGTCCACCGTCGCGCCAAAAACCACTTTGCCGCTGTCCGGCAGTGCGACGGGGTCGATCACCTGGGCATGCGCCAGCCGCCACTCGATTTCCTTGATGCGGCCCTCGATGAAAGCCTGCTGCTCGCGGGCGGCATGGTATTCCGCATTCTCGGACAGGTCGCCGTGCGAACGCGCATCTGCAATCGCGCGGATGACCGTGGGCCGGTCCTCGCCCTTGAGCTTGCGCAATTCCGCGCGCAGCTTTTCGGCGCCGCGCAGGGTGATCGGCGCTCTCAAGCCGCACCCAGTTCGGCGTGCAGGTCCTGCAGCCGGTTCACGTCCAGGTCCTCGAGGTGATCCAGCGCCTCGCAGGTGGCGTTCGCGGCGGCGACAGTCGTGTAGTAGGTGACCTTGCGATACTCCGCCTCGCGGCGAATCGAGTGCGATTCGCGGATGGCGCGCTTGCCTTCGGTGGTATTGACGATCAGGTCTATCTCGTCATTCTTGATCATGTCGACAATGTGCGGCCGCCCCTCACGCACTTTCATCGCCTTGCGGCACGGAATGCCGGCCGCCTCGAGCGCCAGCGCAGTGCCCTGGGTCGCCAGCATCTCGAATCCGCGATCATGCAGGCGCCGCGCGATCGCGATTGCTCCCTCCTTGTCGCGGTCCCTCACCGATAGCAGGCAGACACCGCGGATCGGCAGCCGGACGCCGCTCGCCGCCTGCGCCTTCGCATAGGCCTCGCCGAATGTCCGGCCGGTGCCCATCACCTCGCCGGTTGATTTCATTTCGGGGCCCAGAATCGGGTCGGAATCCGGGAACTTGCCGAACGGAAACACGGCTTCCTTGACCGAGTAATACGGCGGCACACACTCCTCGAGCACACCGAGCTCGGCGAGCTTGCGGCCAGCCATCACGCGTGCGGCAATTTTTGCAAGCGGTGTTCCCGTTGCCTTTGACACGAAGGGCACCGTGCGCGATGCGCGCGGATTGACCTCCAACACATAGACGACGCCATTCTGGATCGCGAACTGCACATTCATCAGGCCAACGACACTGAGCGCATGCGCCATTTTGCGCGTCTGGGCCCGCAGCTCGTCCTGGACCTGCGGCGAAAGGCTGGCGGGCGGCAGCGAACAGCTGGAGTCACCGGAGTGCACGCCGGCCTGCTCGACGTGCTCCATGATGCCGCCAATCAGCACGTCCTTGCCGTCGCAAATGGCGTCCACGTCAACCTCGATCGCGAGGTCCAGGAAGCGGTCCAGCAGCACCGGGCTATCGTTTGAAACCCGCACCGCTTCGCTCATGTACTGGCGCAGGTCTTCTTCCTCATAGATGATGTCCATCGCGCGCCCGCCGAGCACGTAGGAAGGCCGGACAATCAGCGGAAAGCCGACCTCACGCGCGAGTTCGATCGCGCGTTCCTCGTCGCGCGCCGTGGCATTGGCCGGTTGGCGAAGGTCGAGGCGCTTCAGCAGCTTCTGGAAGCGCTCGCGATCCTCCGCGATGTCGATGCAATCCGGGCTGGTGCCGATGATCGGCGCGCCGGCGGCCGCGAGCTGGCGCGAAAGCTTTAGTGGTGTCTGGCCGCCGAACTGGACGATGACGCCCAGGGGTTTCTCCCTGCCGATGATTTCCATGACGTCTTCGAAGGTCAGCGGCTCGAAATACAGGCGATCGGAAATATCGTAGTCGGTCGATACCGTCTCGGGATTGCAGTTCACCATGATGGTTTCGTAACCATCCTCGCGCAGCGCCAGGGCCGCGTGAACGCAGCAATAGTCGAACTCGATGCCCTGGCCGATGCGGTTCGGGCCGCCACCAAGGATCATGATCTTCCGGTTTTCGGTCGGCGCGGCTTCGCACTCCTGCTCGTAGGTCGAGTAAAGGTATGCGGTGGAGGTCGCAAACTCGCCGGCACAGGTGTCCACGCGCTTATAGGCGGGATGCACGCTGCAGGCGCGGCGGCGCGCACGCACGCGTGTCTCAGGGACACCAATGGCGCGCGCGAGTGCGGCGTCCGAGAAGCCCTTGCGCTTCAGCACGAGCAGACGCTCGGCCGTCAGGGCAGTTATTCCTTCCGCACCGACCCGCTGCTCCTCGCGCACCAGGTCCTCGATCTGCGCCAGGAACCATGGGTCAATTGCGGATTCCCCCGCAATGCGCGCCACGCTCCAGCCGGCGCGGAACGCATCGGCCGCATAGCGGATCCGGTCGGCGCCCGGGTGACGCAGCTCCTCGGCCAGGTGCTGCTCGCCGTCCGCATCCAGCGGCAGGCGCATGACGGGTGTCAGCCCGTCGCAGCCGGTCTCCAGGCTCCGCATGGCTTTCTGCAGCGACTCCTGGAATGTGCGCCCGATCGCCATCGCCTCGCCGACCGATTTCATCTGGGTGGTCAGGCGTGTGTTGGAACCCGGGAACTTCTCGAATGTGAACCGCGGCACCTTGGTGACTACATAGTCAATGGTCGGCTCGAACGAGGCCGGTGTCGCGCCGCCGGTGATCTCGTTCCTCAGTTCATCGAGCGTGTAGCCGACGGCCAGCTTGGCAGCGACCTTCGCAATCGGAAATCCGGTCGCTTTTGACGCCAGCGCCGAGGAGCGGGACACGCGCGGATTCATCTCGATGACGAGCATGCGGCCGTCCTTCGGATTCAGCGCGAATTGCACATTGGAACCGCCGCATTCGACGCCGACTTGGCGCAGCACGGCGATCGACGCATTGCGCATACGCTGGTATTCCTTGTCGGTCAGCGTCAGCGCGGGCGCCACGGTGATCGAGTCGCCGGTGTGCACGCCCATCGGATCCAGGTTTTCGATCGAGCAGACGATGATGCAGTTGTCGTTGCGGTCCCGGACCACCTCCATCTCGAATTCCTTCCATCCCAGCACCGATTCCTCGATCAGCACTTCGCCGGTCGGCGAGGCATCGAGACCGCGCGTCACGATTTCCTCGAATTCCTCGCGATTGAATGCGATGCCGCCGCCCGAACCGCCGAGCGTGAAGGACGGCCTGATCACCGTCGGGAATCCGACCTCGCCTTGCACCGCGAGAGCCTCATCCAGGCTGTGCGCGATGTAGGACAGCGGACACTCGAGGCCGATCCCGCGCATCGCATTGCGGAACAGCTCGCGGTCCTCGGCCATGTCGATCGCTTCGCGCGAGGCGGCGATCATTTCGACTTCGAATCGCTCCAGAACGCCTTCCCGCACCAGATCGAGCGCGGTATTGAGCCCGGTCTGGCCGCCCATGGTCGGCAACAGTGCGTCCGGGCGTTCCTTCTCGATGATCCTCGCCACCGTGCGCCATTCGACCGGTTCGATATAGATCGAATCGGCCATCTCCGGATCGGTCATGATCGTCGCCGGATTCGAGTTCACGAGAATGACCCGGTAGCCCTCCTCGCGCAGCGCGCGGCAAGCCTGCGCGCCGGAGTAGTCGAACTCGCAGGCCTGCCCGATCACGATCGGTCCCGCACCGATGATCAGGATGCTTTCGATGTCGGTGCGCTTCGGCATCAGCCGGTCACGACATTTTCACCGGCAGCGGCGGCGACCTGTTTGCGGGCCATCTGCTGCAGGCGGCGCACCATCAGGCTGACGAAATGCTCGAACAGCGGCCGCAGGTCGTGCGGACCGGGGCTCGCCTCGGGGTGGCCCTGGAAACCGAATGCCGCCCGATCGACACAGGCGATACCCTGCAGTGAGCCGTCGAACAGCGAGCGGTGGGTAGCTTTAAGCCCGGACGGCAGCGATGCTTCGTCAACCGCGAAGCCATGATTCTGGCTCGTGATGGCGACATTCTTTCCGGCAAGTTCCTGGACCGGATGATTCGCGCCGTGGTGCCCGAATTTCATCTTGACCGTTTTTGCGCCGCAGGCGAGCGCGAGCAGCTGGTGACCCAGGCAGATGCCGAAAACCGGGATGTCGGTCTCGAGGAAGCGGCGGATCGCCGCGACCGCATAATCGCAGGGCTCGGGGTCGCCAGGTCCATTCGACAGGAATATGCCGTCCGGCCCGAGCGCGAGCGCATCTTCCGCCGCAGTCTCGGCGGGCACCACCGTCATCCGGCAACCGAAGTCGGACAGCAGCCGCAGGATATTGCGCTTGATGCCGAAGTCGTAGGCGACGACGTGCAGGCGCGAGCCCGGACGCGGCATGCCGCCCTGCGAACTGCCGAGGCTCCCGTCATTCCATTGATACTGCTCCGTGACGGAGACGACCTTGGCGAGGTCCATCCCCTTGAGACCGGGAAACTTACGGGCGGCCCGGATCGCGACTGCGGTGTCGACTTCCGCGCCCGTCATGATGCAGCCGGCGAGCGCGCCTTTCTCGCGCAGCATGCGCGTGAGCCGTCGCGTGTCGATCCCTGCGATTGCGACCAGTCCTCCCTCTGCGAGGAATCCGGGCAGAGACTGGCTGGCGCGCCAGCTGGAATGCAGCAGCGGCAGGTCGCGGATCACCAGACCGGAGGCATGGATTTCCGCCGATTCCAGGTCCTCGGGTGTCGCGCCGGTATTTCCGATGTGGGGACTGGTGAACGTGACAATCTGGCGGCAGTACGATGGGTCCGTCAGGATTTCCTGATAACCCGTCATCGCAGTATTGAATACGACTTCGCCGGTGGTGCTGCCCGGCGCACCAATCGACTCACCCTGAAACACCGTGCCGTCCTCGAGCGCAAGCACCGCGGGCGTGGCTGTCACCGGTTTGTCTCCCCTTCCCGGACCAGCTGCCCTGCCGAAGCAGGGTGCAGCAATCAGGCGAGCAGAGCCGTTCTGGACTCCACCCGCAAATATTCGATTGATTCAAGGGGGCCGCAACCCGGGCTGGAATTCTACTAGACCTGCGCTCCCCGATCCATGACCGCGGAGGTCATTCAGAGGCCGAGAACGTCCGCCATACCGTAGAGACCGGGTTGCTGCCCGGCGAGCCAGCGCGCCGCCGCCAGCGCCCCATAGGCGAATGTCATGCGATCCGTGGCCCGGTGAACCAGTTCCAGTGTCTCCCCGCCGCCCGCAAACAACACGTGATGCTCGCCAATGATGTCGCCGGCTCTGATGCTCGAGAATCCGATTGCGCCCGGCGGTCTGGCCGTGGCGCTCCCGGCCCGGCTGTAAATGCCGACACTCCCAAGCGTGGTGTTGCGCGCGCCGGCCGCAATTTCGCCGAGACGCAGCGCCGTGCCCGAGGGCGCATCCGCCTTGTGCCGATGATGTGCCTCGACAATCTCGATGTCGTAATGGTCGGGCAAGGCGGCGGCCGCGCTGCCGACCAGACTGAAAAAAAGATTGACCGCCAGTGACATGTTTGGCGCGACCAGCACCGGGAGTTTCTCGCTGGCACGCCTGATCAGGGCATGGCGCTCGGGGTCGAGACCGGTCGTGCCAATGACGATGGGGATGCGCCTGGCGCCAACGGCGCTGAGATTGTCCGAGATCGCTTCCGGCAGCGTGAAATCGATGGCAATGGCGGCATTGGCAAGCGCACGGCTGCGGTCGGAAGTGACTTCGATCGCAACCGGGCCCGCCAGGGCCACCTCGCCGGCATCGCGCCCCAGTGATGCGCTGTGCGGCGAAGCGAGCGCTCCCGACAGCGTGAGATCGCCGGCTTCCCGGATCGCCCGCACCAGGCAGCGGCCCATCCGCCCGCTCACGCCCAGCACCGCCACGTTGATCATGTCAGCTCCCGATCCTGGCGAAGAACTGCTTGACGCCCTCGAGCCAGGAGCGCTCGCGCGGATTGTGCCGTTCGCCGCCACTCTTCAGCGAGGATTCGAACTTGCGCAATGATTCCTTCTGCTCGGTCGACAGGTTGACCGGTGTCTCGACCACGACGCGGCAGAACAGGTCCCCGGTCGGGCCGCCGCGGACCGGCTTGACGCCTTTTTCCCGGAGCCGGAAGACGCGGCCGGACTGCGTTCCGGGGGGAACCTTGATGATCGCCTGGCCCTCCAGTGTCGGGACTTCGACGCTGCCGCCCAGTGCCGCCGTGACGAAACTGACCGGCGCTTCGCAGGAAAGATGGGCGCCGTCACGTTCGAAGATCGGATGCTCGCGCACCGCGACCTCGACGTAGAGGTCACCAGGCGGACCGCCGTTGCGACCTGACTCGCCTTCTCCGGCGAGCCGGATGCGGTCGCCACTGTCCACGCCGGCCGGGACCTTGACTGCCAGGCGTTTGTTGCTCCTGACACGGCCGTGACCGCCACAGCTGCCGCAGGGCTGCTTGATCATCGTGCCGCGGCCCTTGCAGCGCGGGCAGGGTTGCTGGACCGTGAAAAAGCCCTGGCTCATGCGCACCTGGCCGGCACCGGAGCAGGTTTCGCAGGTGACCGCCGCATGACCCTTGGCCGCGCCGCTGCCGCCGCATTCCTTGCAATCGGTGACCGTCTGGAAATCGATCTCGGTACTGGCGCCGAACACCGCCTGCTCGAGGTCAAGGGTCAATTCATAGCGCAGGTCAGCGCCGCGGAACACGGTGCTGCGGCCGCCGCGGCGCGCACCGCCGAAAATGTCTCCGAACACGTCTCCGAATATGTCCCCGAAGGCGTCGGACGGGCTGAATCCCTGGCCCGCGCCGCGCGCGGCGTCGAGCCCGGCACGCCCATACTGGTCATAAGCCGCACGCTTCTGGGAGTCCGTCAGGATCTCGTAGGCCTCCTTGGCCTCCTTGAAACGCTCCTCGGCCTCCTTGTCATCGGGATTGCGGTCAGGGTGATATTTCATCGCCAGACGGCGGTATGCCTTGGTGATGGCATCCTCGGTTGCGTTTCGGGGTACGCCAAGCACCTGGTAATAGTCGCTCTTTGACATGAAGCTCCGCAGGCGCGAACGCCGGGCGACCTGATGTCGCCCGGCGTCCAGCCGGACCATTACTGCCGCCGTCGAAGCCCTCAGTTCGGCTTCGACCCCTTATCCTTGATCTCCTCGAACTCGGCGTCGAGCACGTCGTCCTTGTCCTTGCCGGGACCCGCCTGCGGCTCCTCCGCCGCCGCACCTGCAGGCGGGGCTTCGCCCTGATAGGCGCGCTGCACGACCGGTGCGCTGGCCTTCGCAAGCGCCTCGGCCTTGCGCTCGATGGCCGCCTTGTCGTCGCCCTTCAGGACGCTGCGCAAGTCACTCATTGCGCCCTCGACAGCGACGCGCTCCTCGCCGGACACCTTGTCGCCGAGGTCCTTCAGTGACTTTTCGGTGGCATGCAGCAGCGCGTCGGCGCGATTGCGGGTCTCGACCAGTTCGCGGAAACGCTTGTCATCCTCGGCATGGGCTTCGGCATCCCTGATCATCTGCTTGATCTCTTGCTCCGACAGCCCGCTCGAAGCCTTGATGACGATCTTCTGCTCCTTGCCGGTCGCCTTGTCCTTGGCAGACACATTCAGGATGCCATTGGCGTCGATGTCGAAGGTCACTTCGATCTGGGGCATGCCGCGCGGTGCCGGCGGGATCTCGCTGAGGTCGAACTTGCCGAGCGACTTGTTGTCGGCCGCCCGGTCACGCTCGCCCTGCACCACGTGAATCGTCACGCCAGTCTGGTTGTCATCCGCGGTCGAGAATACCTGCGTCGCCTTGGTCGGAATCGTCGTGTTCTTGTCGATCAGGCGCGTCATAACGCCACCCAGCGTTTCGATGCCGAGTGACAACGGCGTCACGTCGAGCAGCAGCACGTCCTTGACGTCGCCAGCCAGGACACCGCCCTGGATGGCCGCGCCCACCGCGACGGCTTCGTCCGGATTGACGTCCTTGCGCGGCTCCTTGCCGAAGAAATCCTTTACCGCCTTCTGCACCAGCGGCATGCGGGTCTGTCCGCCCACCAGAATCACTTCATCGACTTCGCCGACCGACAGCCCTGCGTCCTTCAGCGCGACCTTGCAGGGCTCGACCGTGCGGCGCACGAGATCCTCGACCAGCGACTCGAGTTTCGCCCGCGTGAGTTTCAGCGTCAGGTGCTTCGGCCCGGAGGCGTCGGCCGTAATGTACGGCAGATTGATCTCGGTCTGCTGGCCGGACGACAGCTCGATCTTGCCCTTTTCGGCGGCTTCCTTCAGCCGCTGAACGGCCAGCGGATCCTTGCGCACGTCTACGCCGCTTTCCTTCTGGAACTCGGCCGCGACATGATCGATGATCCTGCGGTCGAAGTCCTCGCCGCCGAGGAACGTGTCGCCATTGGTCGACAGGACCTCGAACTGGCGTTCACCGTCGACATCGGCGATTTCGATGATCGAAATGTCGAATGTGCCGCCGCCAAGGTCGTAGACCGCGATCTTCCGGTCCTTGCCTTTCTTGTCCATGCCATAGGCGAGTGCGGCCGCCGTCGGCTCGTTGATGATGCGCCGGACATTGAGACCCGCGATACGGCCGGCGTCCTTGGTCGCCTGTCGTTGCGCGTCATTGAAGTACGCCGGCACCGTGATCACGGCATCCGTCACCGTCTCACCGAGATAGTCCTCGGCGGTCTTCTTCATTTTTGTCAGCACCCGCGCCGAGATTTCCGGCGGTGCCATCTTCTTGCCCTGCGCCTCCAGCCATGCGTCGCCATTTTCGGCGCGCACGATCTTGTAGGTCTCGAGCGGGATGTCCTTCTGGACCACGGCGTCATCGAAGCGGCGCCCGATCAGGCGCTTGATGGCGTGGAATGTATTCTGCGAATTGGTGACAGCCTGGCGCTTGGCGGACTGGCCGACCAGAACTTCGGAATCCTTGGTGAATGCGACGACCGATGGCGTCGTGCGATCGCCCTCGCTGTTTTCGATGACTTTGGGCACTCCGCCTTCCATGACGGCGACACAGGAGTTGGTCGTACCCAGGTCGATTCCGATGATCTTGGCCATTTGGCTCGCTCCGCGATTTGAGACTGGTTCAGGATCTGGGGCCGGATCGCGCGCGTTTCAACCGTCCGGCGCCTGGCCCGGCGCGGTCGACACGATGACCCTGGCGGGGCGCAGCAGCCGGCCATTCAGCAGGTAACCTTTCTGGACCACCTCCAGGACGGTATTCGGCGGCAGCTCCGCGGACGGTCGGGTAGTCATCGCCTCGTGCCGTTGCGGATCGAATGGCTTCCCCGCCGGATCGAGTTCAGTGATGCCGGCGCCGGCGAAAGCCTGCTGCAACTGGCGCAATGTCGCCCGGTGGCCTTCGGCCAATATCGCGGGATCTGCCGTGGCCGCCGCGACCAGCGCGAGAGCGAGGCTGTCTGCCACCGGCAGCACCTCGGCGGCAAAGCGTTCAATGCCGAACTGGCGTGTCGCCTCGAGTTCACGCGACATGCGCTTGCGGAAATTATCGAGCTCCGCCATGGCCCGCAGGTACGCGGCCCAATGCTCGGCCGCCCGCGTCTCGGCTGCCGCGCACTGCTCTGCAGGCGTCGTCGCCTGCGCGGAAGCGGTTTCCTGCTCTGGGGCGGATTCAGCCTGTTGGGTTGTTTCAGTCATTTGGGCTTGCAGTCTGGGGCTCAGTCGCGCAGTTTCAAGGCGGAACTCAGCATGCGGGCGGCGATATCCACCAGCGGGATCACGCGCTCGTACGCCATTCGCGTCGGGCCAATCACGCCAAGAACGCCTACCACCCGGTCGTCCTTCGTGTAAGGCGCCGCGATCACGCTGCAATCGTCCAGGATCGTGTAGCCGGATTCGTGACCGATGAAGATCTGGACGCCCTCGCCGTGCAGACTCTGGTCGAGCAGATGCAGGATGTCGCGCTTCTCGCTGAACGCCTCGAACAGCCGGCGCAGCCGGTCGACATTTGAAAGCTCGGCGAATCCCATCAGGTTGGTCTCGCCCGCGATGACCATGTCGGCCTCGCGCTCTTCCGGGTCCATTGCAAAGGCGCGCTGTGCGAGCGTGATCGCGTCCGTCATCAGGCGATTCATCTGCTCCCGGGTTTCCTGCAATTGCGTGAGCAGCTGGGACCGGACTCCCGCAAGTTCCTGTCCGCGGAACTGGTCATTCAGGTAGGCCGCGGAGCGGCGGAGCTCGTCCGCCGAAAATTTCCGGTCGAGCTGCAGCACCCGGTTCTGGACCTCATTCCCGTTGACGACCAGAATTGCCAGTACGCGGTTGCCCGAAAGTCCGACAAATTCGATTTGGGACAGTGAAGAGTGCGTCTCGCGCGGTACGGTGACGACGCCCGCGAGGTGCGTGAGTCCGGAAACAAGTTGCGAGGCGGCCGTGACCAGCGCCTTGGGATCGCCGGCGCGCGATTGCAGCTTGCGGCGAAGTTCGGCGATTTCCGCCCGGTCCGGCGGCTGGTAGCGTAGCAGGGTGTTGACGAAGAAGCGGTAACCCTTGTCGGTGGGAATCCGGCCGGCCGAGATGTGCGGGGAACTGACGAAGCCGTGTTCCTCCAGATCCGCCATGATATTCCTGATCGTCGCCGAGCTCAGGGAGAGTCCCGACTCGCGCGACAGGGTCCGTGAGCCGACCGGCTCGCCCTCGCGTATGTAGCATTCGATCAGCGTGCGCAGCAGCAATTGCGCGCGGTCATTCGGCGGATCTTCGAAGCTACGTGTCTGTTCTGACATAAGTAACTGTTTAGAAAGACAATTAATATTAAGAGCGCCCGCAACCCTGAAACTAGCAATCGGCCTTGCCGAGTGTCAAGGAGCATATGCGCTGGGACCGCGCTGGTGTGGCCTGTACGCGCTCTCGCGTGCTAAAAGGTCGCAGAAGCAGATGGACACACGCTTCTCCCGGATCGCGATAGTTGGCAAGGCCGATGACGCTCGCGTCGCCGATTCGATGGCGCTGCTCGCCCGTCACCTGCGGTCCCGCGACCTCGCGGTGCTGGTTGATACCGACGGTGACTCAGTCGACCTGCCGCAGGATGTCGAAATCAGGCCGTTCGATGAGCTTGCCAGTGACGCAGATCTGATCGTTGCCATCGGTGGTGACGGAACAATGCTGCTGGCGGCACAACTTGCGATCGGGCGCGATATCCCGCTGCTAGGCATCAATCGCGGCCGCCTCGGATTCCTTGCCGATGTGTCGCCCGAGGAGATGATCGAAAGCTTTGACACCGTCCTGCAGGGCCGCTACGAGACCGACCCCCGGCATCTGCTCGAGGCGACGCTGATGCGCGCCGGCGGCCCGGCCGCCGTTCGCCATGCCCTCAATGACATCGTGCTGCAGCGCCAGGAGTCCGGGCGCATGGTCGAACTGGAGACCTGGATCGGAGGGCAATTCGTCAATACGCACGGCGGCGACGGGCTCGTGATCGCCAGTTCGACCGGCTCGACCGCGTATGCCCTGTCCTGCGGCGGTCCGATCCTCCATCCCTCGCTCGAGGCGGTCGTGATCGCACCGATTTCGCCCCACACGCTGAACGACCGGCCCATCGTCATCGGCCGCAATAGCCGGATCGAAGTGCGCCTGCACGAGCGCTTCGCGACCCGCGCGCAGGTCACTTGCGATGGCGTGCTGCTCGGCGATCTGGATGCAAACTCGCGTCTCGTGATCGAGCCGTCAGCGAGCATAATCACCCTGCTGCACCCGCCCGGCTACGACTACTTCCGCCTGCTGCGCTCCAAGCTGCACTGGGGCCGCAGTGCGCGTCGCGACCGGAAAGAGCCCTGAAATTGCTGGTTCACCTGCAGATCCGCGACTTCGCGATCATTGATTCCGTTGAACTCGAATTGGCCGGCGGTCTTACCGCCCTGACCGGCGAAACCGGCGCCGGCAAGTCGATCATCGTCGACGCGGTGATGCTCGCAATCGGCGGTCGCGCGACCGCCGAAATGCTGCGCCACGGTGCCGAACGCGCGGAAATCACCGCGACATTCGAAGTAAGGGGCGACCTGCGCGTGCAGCACTGGCTCGAAGAGCAGTCGCTGTCGGACGAAGACGGCGAAATCGTGCTGCGACGGGTAATTGGCCGGGATGGGCGCTCGCGGCAGTACCTCAATGGCCAGACCCAGCCCGCCCAGGCGGTGCGGGAACTGGGTGAAATCCTGATCGACATCCACGGCCAGCAGGAATTCCAGTCGCTGGAACGTCGCGACATGCAGCGCCTGCTCGTGGATCAACACGGCGATCATGACTCGATGCTGGCACCGGTGGGCGCTCTTGCCGCCGACTGGCAGCGCCTGACCGGGGAACGCGACGAACTCGCCGACAAGGCACGCGACCGCGCCGCGCGCATCGAGCTCTTGCGCTACCAGGCGGGCGAACTCGAGGCACTGAATCTTGCCGAAGGCGAAGTCCCGGCACTGCTGGATGAACGCTCGCGCCTCGCAAACAGCGGCCGGCTCGCCGAGTCCGCCCAGAATGCCATCGCGCTGGCATTCGACGCCGACGGCTCGGACGCGCATGCGCTGGCTGCACGCGCGGCCGGCCAGTTGCGCGGTGCGGCGGCGCTCGACGCGAGGCTCGCGGGATCATTGCGGATGCTGGAGGAGGCAGTCATCGCGCTTGGCGAGGCAGGCAGCGCACTCGGTTCATACCTCGAGGCGCTGGAAGCGGATCCGGCGCGCCAGGAATTCGTCGAACGGCGGGTCGCGGCGCTTGCGGACCTAGCGCGCAAGCATCACGTGACTCCCGAACAGCTGCCGCGGCAGCTCGACGATCTGCGCGGCCAGCTGGCGGCCCTCGAGCAGTCCGAGCTCGTGCTCGACGACCTGCAACACCGCATCGCCGGCATCCGGGGGCAGTACCGTGCGGCGGCCGCACAGCTGTCAGCCGCCAGGAGTGCGGCGGCGAAACGCCTTGCCGGCGCCGTCACCAGCCTGATGCGTCAGTTAGGCATGCCGGGCGGGCAATTCGAGATTTCGGTCGAGTCAAACGCCGACGCCGACCCCGCCGAGGATGGCGTCGATCGGCTGGAATTCCTGGTCAGCGCCAATCCCGGCCTGCCGGTGAAACCCGTGGCCAGGGTCGCCTCCGGCGGCGAACTGTCGCGCATCAGCCTGGCGGTGCAGGTCGCCGCCGCCCATCGGCAGGCCGAAACCTGCATGATCTTCGACGAAGTAGATGCCGGGATCGGTGGCGGTGTCGCGGAGATCGTCGGCCGCAATCTGCGCGATCTCGCCGACCGTGGGCAAGTGCTGTGCGTGACGCATCTGGCGCAGGTCGCGAGCCAGGCACATCACCAGTTGCGTGTCAGCAAGCTGACGGATGGCCGGGCAAGCCGCACGACCGTCGCCGCTCTTGGACAGGAAGAGAGGATCGAGGAACTGGCGCGGATGCTGGGTGGCGTCGAGATCACGCGCAAGGCCCGTGAACATGCGCGCGAGATGCTGCGCAGCGCCGGTGCCGCACTGCGCTGACCGGTCAGTCGCGCTTGCGGCGGTGCGGGCAGGAATCGCGACGACAGCGACCATAGAGGATCAGGTTGTGTTCCTCGATCTCGAAGCCGAGCTTGTGGGCGACATCCAGCTGGCGGCGCTCGATGCCGCAGTCCAGGAACTCCTCGACCCGTCCGCAATCCATGCAGATGATATGGTCGTGATGTTCGCCCTCGTTCAGCTCGAAAACCGCGGTTCCGCCTTCGAAGTGATGGCGCTTGACGAGCGCCGCCGCTTCGAACTGGGTCAGCACGCGATACACCGTTGCCAGCCCGATGTCGTCGCTCTGCTCGAGCAGCGCCCGATAGATATCCTCGGCCGACAGGTGGCGGCCGTGGTTGCCGGCCAGGATCTCGAGGATCTTGACGCGCGGCAGGGTAACTTTGAGTCCGGCCTTGCGGATATCGCTGGATTCCACGGCTTGGCTCCATCGCCGCGTAATGCGGCGATTCCGCTATGATATGCCGGATTATCGCCCAGGATTCCCGCTCATGCGACCTTTGCGACTGATTTCAATCACCGCCGCGGCGCTGCTGCTGTCAGCGCTTGCCGGCGGCTGCATCTACCGGATGGACATCCAGCAGGGCAATCTGCTCGACGCGGATCAGGTCGAACAGGTGGAAGTCGGCATGACCCGCAGCCAGGTGCGGTTCCTGCTCGGGACGCCGATGGTCATCGACAGCTTTAATCCAGATCGCTGGGATTACGTCTACCGGCTGCAGCGCGGACACAAGCGCAAGATCGACAAGCGTCACCTGATCGTCTGGTTCGAGAGCGACAAGGTCGCGCGCATCGAGGAGCTGATTCCGACGCCGCGCAGGAAACCGGCCTAGTCAGCTCCCGCCGGCTTTTTTCGCTGCGGCTTTGCCCTGCTTCGCGAGTCGCCTGCGGCGCTCACGCGGATCCTCCAGCAACGGTCGCAGCACTTCCACCCGGTCGCCATCGCAGAGGCGGTGGTCGCGCGTCACCTCGCGGCCAAAGATGCCGATACCGCATGCCGAAGCATCGATGTCCGGGTGCATTGCAAGGATTCCGGAGCGGATCAGGGCCTCGCCAGCCGAGCAACCTGCTTCTACCTCCAGATCGAGCCTGGTCTGACGGCCTGCTTCGGCGCACACGACCAGAACCCGGATGCGCTCAGGCGCCACGATACACCTGACGCGCGCGCCGCCCGAAAGCATCGACCATCTGATTGCAGATCTCCTCAAATACCGGACCAAGTGTCAGTCCCGCGATCAGCCCGTGGGTCTGGAAGCGGATCTCCAGTTCGACCCTGGTGCCGGCCGATCCGATCGGCCGGAAGTCCCAGCGCCCTTCGAGCAGGCTGAATGGGCCTTCCAGGAGCTGCATCTCGACCGAGCGATCGGGCACATTCCGGTTGCGCGTCGAGAAGCTGCCGCGAACGATGCCGCGCGCGAGTCCGAGACTGACCGTCACGAACTCGCCTTCGGTGGCGAGGATTCTGGCAGCGCTGCACCAGGGCAGAAATTCCGGATAGCGCTCGACATCGGTGACCAGCTCGTACATCTGGCCGGGCGTGTACGGCAGCAGGGCGCTGCGACGCACTTTACGCATGAATGACGACCTCCCGGGCCGATTGTCACCGGCGCCTCCGGCACCGACAACCGCGCGATGCCGCTAGAATGCGTGATGGCCAGAAAGAAGGCGGACACGGCGGAACGCATCGCTGAAAACCGCAGGGCAAGATACGACTATTTCATCGACGAACGCCATGAGGCGGGCATCGCGCTGCTGGGCTGGGAGGTCAAGGCCCTGCGCGCCGGACGCCTGCAACTGCAGGAGGCCTACGTGCTGCTGAAGAGCGGCGAGGCCTGGCTGTTCGGCGCCCACATTGCGCCGCTGACAACCGCGTCGACCCACGTACTGGCGGACCCCACGCGCAGCCGCAAGCTGCTGCTGCACCGACGTCAGATCGACGCCCTGATCGGCGCGGTCGAGCGCAAGGGTTACACGCTGGTGCCGCTTGCAGCGTACTGGAAGTTCGGCCGGGCCAAACTCGAGATCGGCCTGGCGCGCGGCAAGAAGCAGCACGACAAGCGGTCCGACGAGCGCGATCGCGACTGGAAGCGCGAGAAGGCGCGCGTCATGAAAGGCCGGCGTTGAGTTTCCCGACATGAACCTGGGCGAACTGGCGCTGGCCAATCTGGCGGTCATTGCCGGCGCGATGCTGCTCTTGTGGCTGGTCAGCATTCCCGCCAGGAACGCCAGCATTGTCGACATCTTCTGGGGCCCGGCATTCGCCATCGTTGCGATGCTCGGGTGGTTTCTTGGCGACGGCGATCTGGAGCGACGCACGCTGCTGGCCGCGTTGACCGCCGCCTGGGGCCTGCGCCTCGGCACATATCTTGCATTGCGGAATCTGGGCCAGGGCGAAGACCCGCGCTACGCCCGCTGTCGCAAGCGCGTGACGGAGGCCGGTGGCAATTTCACATGGCGCAGCCTCGCGATGGTATTCGGCCTGCAGGGACTGCTGGTCATCATCGTCTCGCTGCCGGTGCAGGCCGGTCAACTGGCCGCGACCGGGACGCCGCCGGGCGCGCTGGCATTGACTGGGACATTGCTGTGGCTCACGGGCTTCCTGTTCGAAGCGATCGGCGACTGGCAACTGCGACGATTCAAGGCGGACCCGGCCAATCTTGGAAAGCTGCTCGACACCGGGCTCTGGCGCTACACGCGCCACCCCAATTACTTCGGTAATGCCTGTCTCTGGTGGGGCCTGTGGCTGGTCGCCTGCGACGCGCCGGGCTTGTGGTGGACCGCGGTCGGACCGGCCCTGATGACCGTACTGCTGCTGCGGGTCTCCGGGGTCACGCTGCTGGAGCGATCGCTGGTTGCATCCAACCCGGACTACACCGCGTACCAGCGACGCACCAGTTCCTTCATTCCGTGGCCACCGCGCGATTCATGAACCGCGTCTCACCGGATTTGATAGAATGACCACGACTTCTGGGGGCGATCGGTTTCGACGTGGGTCGCGAAACTCCAGGGGCGTGCCGAGGTGCAGGCCTCCTCGTTAATCAGCTTGCAAACCTATAGTTGCAAACGACGACAACTACGCTCTGGCGGCTTAATCCCGCCTAACCCCCGACTGGCATGTGCCTGTGCATCCAAATCGGGGGACGCGCTCACAGGATCGCGGTTTCGGCGTGCTGAGGGCCGATCCTGCTAAAACGCTCCTGAGCTGGCTTCATGTTTTCCCCGCCCGCCGGGTAGCATGAGGCGAGATCAATAGGCGTGGACACGCACGTAGATCCTGTAGCGTAGGGCTTGCGGACGCGGGTTCGATTCCCGCCGCCTCCACCAATCACGAACCCCCAGCCGGGAACGGCTGGGGGTTCTTCCTGCCCGATCACGAGCGGCTCAGCCGCTGTGCAACGACTTTAGGTGCTCCGCAACCGCCTGCAACTGTTCCGGCGACAGCATCGGCCAGGGTGCCATCAGTGACGATCCGCCGTGTTTTGCCGCGCCGTCGTGAACGACCGCCTTGATGTCGTCGATGTCGCCCGGCGCGCCATTGCCGTCCGCGTCGTACTTGAAGGCGCCGATCGCGAAGTCCGCAGGCTTCGGATTCAAGGCCGCGGCCGCGACCCCATCACCCTTACCCTTCGTGCCGTGGCAGGTCACGCAATAGGTGTTGTACACCGTCGCGCCGGCATTGTTATCAGCCACCGCGGTGTCTGCCGCGGTTGTCGCAGTTGCCGCCGCCCCGGGGGCAGGTGCCGTGGCCGCGGGCTGACTCACCGGCTCCGGTTCCTTGCTGAAGCAGCTCACCGCCACCAGGAACGCCGTCAGCACCATTGGCATGGCTTGAAGCAACTTGAGAACTCTCATGATTGGCTTCCTCGTCTTGCCATCCAAAGCGCCCGCTCATTTTAGCGTGCATAAGTGACGGCCGGCATTCCGGCGTTCCGGTCTTCGTCATTCTTGCGCCAGGGAACCGATCAGGCCTAATGTGGTTCCAATTGGAACTGCGATGGCGAATCAAGGAACCCGGATTGACGTCGACCATGCGGTCCTGGATCCGACCCGGTATTTCTCGCGCCCGGCTGAAGTACTCCTCGTCACGGATCTGAGCCACGACGAGAAGCGCCGCATCCTGCAATCCTGGGCGCTGGATGCGGAATTGATCAGTCAAGCCGAGTCCGAGAACATGCGCGGCCGCCCTGGCGACCGGTCCTATCTGCGCGAGGCAAGGCTCGCGCTCCTCAAACTCGGCGCTTGAAGCGGCCTGTTGCCTCGACGAAGTGGCGGCGGCACAAGGACAAATAGCGCTCGTTGCCGCCGATCTCGACCTGTTCCCCATCTCGCTCGACCGTGCCATCGGCGCCGACCCGCACATTCATCGTGGCCTTGCGCCCGCAATGACAGATGGTCTTCAGTTCCGCCAGTTCATCCGCGAGCGCCAGCAGACGCGCGCTGCCGGGAAACAGATCAGCCCGGAAATCGGTCCTGAGCCCATAGCAGAGCACGGGGACCGAAAGCTGGTCCACGACGATCGCCAGCTCCTCGACCTGCGCGGCGGTCAGGAACTGCGCTTCGTCCAGCAGCACGCAGCTGACGGCCTCGCGCGCATGCTCCGCGGAGATCTCCGCGAGCAGGTCGGTGTCCGCCCCGAAATGCAGGGCCTCGCTGGTGAGGCCGATCCGTGAGTGCACCTTGCCACCGCCGCGCTGGTCGACCTGCGCGGTGTAGACCAGCACGCGCATGCCGCGCTCGCGGTAGTTATGACTCGACTGCAGCAGGGACGTGGACTTCCCCGCGTTCATCGTCGAGTAGTAGAAGTAGAGCTTCGCCAAAATCGTAGTCCGCGGGCCTCAGTAAAGCAGCTTGATCCGGCTGACGCGCGCGCCGCCGTCGATCAGCGACCGGGGCAGCCCTTGGTCGTTGACGACCGCGAAACCGCAGCGCTCGAAGCTGCCGGCAATATGCTTCATGAACGCCCGCGGATCGCATTTCGCGAGCTGGTAACCGGCCGGGACGACGGATTCAGGCATCGGCGCGCATTATGGCCCCGCATTCACAGCGGCTCCAGCGTCACGCATGATGGCCGTCATGTCCGAGTCTTCGCGCTGGTTCATCGTCATCAACCCGGTCTCCGGCGGCGGGCGGGCGCTACGCCGCTGGCCGCGGCTGTCCGCGGCACTCGACCGCCATGGCGTCGAACACGAATCGGCGATCACTTCGCAGGCCGGCCACGCCGTAGAGCTCACGCAACAGGCCATCGCGCGTGGTCGCCGGCGCCTGCTCGCGCTGGGCGGCGACGGATCGTTCAATGAACTCATCAACGGCCTGGTCGAGCAGCGCGAGGTGCCGCTCGAGCAGCTGCTCGCGGCCGTCGCGCCCGTCGGAACCGGCAATGACTGGGCGCATGCGATGCAGGTGCCCGACGATCCGGACCTGTTAGCCGAGGCAATGGCGCGCGGCAAGACCCGATGCGTCGATCTCGGCGTCGCGCGGGTCCCCGGAGAAGCCGGCAGTCCACTGCGACGACTGGCATTCCACAACAACGCGGGCGCCGGTATCAATGCGGAGGCATTGCGCCAAACGCCCCGCGGTGGTCCGCGCGCCATCGCCTATCTCATCGGGCTCGCGCGCGCACTGATGCGTTACCAGGCGCCGCGATTCGAAGTGTCAGCCGACGGGAGGCGGCAATCCGGGCGCTACCTGATCGCGCTTGCGGCGATCGGACACTATTACGGCGCGGGGATGCGTCTGGCACCCGCGGCGCTGATCGATGACGGATTTTTCGACCTGGTCCTGATCGAAACGATGTCGATCAAGGCAGCATTGCGTCGCCTGCCGAAACTCTTCAACGGCCGGCTGATGGCCGATCCGGCTGTCTACACGGTACGCTGCCGGTCGGCGACGATTCACGCTACGCCTGCCTGCGGCGTTGAAATCGATGGGCAGGATTTCGGCTCGACACCGGTGGAGCTGACGCTGATGCCGGGTGCGCTCCGCGTCCTCGACTGCCGCGCGTCAGCGGAATGACGCGAGAATTTTCGGGAGTTTCGCCGCGCCCGGGCACAGGCGCTCGAATGGCACGCTGTTGAGCGCGGCCTCGGCGGTGTTGTGCCGCGCGTGGAAATCGCGGCGTTTCTGGTCGACGTAGATCAGGCCGGTGACGTATTCGTTGCGCATCGCCCGCTCCTGCACATAGGCGGCCGCCCGGGCGCGGTCGGTCGGGTCGTAGTCCGGGTCGAGTTTGCGGAGCAAGATGCTGCTGCCGTCGTGCATCGTGACCGGCAGCGTTTCGCCCGGCGCGTAGCTGACATTGATCTCGCGCCGTGGCGCGATGTAATCGGCGGCAACCGGCGCATCCGAATGCTCGCGCACGTAGGCATAACTCTTGGTCGAACCTTCGTGGTCATTGAAGGTGACGCAAGGCGACAGCACGTCGATGATCGCAAAGCCGCTGTGGGACAGGCCCGCCTTGATCAGCGGCACCAGCTGCTCCTTGTCGCCGGAAAAGCTGCGCGCGACGAAGGAGGCTCCGAGCGCAAGCGCCAGCAGCACCGGGTCGATCGGTTCCTGCTCGTTGGCCTCGCCCTTCTTGGACTTCGAGCCGATGTCGGCCGACGCGGAAAACTGGCCCTTGGTCAGGCCGTAGACGCCGTTGTTCTCCAGGATATAGACCATATCGAGATTGCGCCGGATCGCGTGTGCCAGCTGGCCGACCCCGATCGAAAGCGAATCGCCGTCGCCGGAGACGCCGATATAGCGCAGATGCCGGTTGGCGGCGTTCGCACCGGTCGCGATCGACGGCATGCGCCCGTGTACCGCGTTGAAGCCATGCGCTCCAGCGACGAAATAGGCGGTCGTCTTCGAGGAACAGCCGATCCCGGAAAGCTTGACGACACTCTGCGGCGGCAGCGCCATTTCGTATGCGGCCTGCACAATCGCGGCGGTCACCGAATCGTGGCCGCAGCCGGCGCAGAGCGTGGACATGCTGCCTTCGTAGTCGCGTCGATTCAGGCCCAGCTCGTTCACCGGCAGGCTCGGATTTGCGACTTTCGGCTTGGTGATGAAACTCATGCCGCGACCCCCTTGGCAAGCGCCGCATTGACGCCGTCCACGATACAGCTGGCAGGCATCGGAAGACCGTTGTAGTGCAGGATGGAACGCAGTTTCTGCTTGTCCACCGCGGTTTCCAGCGTCAGCAGTGCGCGCAACTGCGCGTCCCGATTCTGCTCGACCAGGAATATGGTCTGGTGCGTCGCCAGGAATTCCTCGACTTCCGCCCCGAATGGAAATGCCCGCACGCGCATGTAGTCGATCGCCGTGCCGGAACGGCGCAGGCTCGCCAGCGCCTCCCGCACCGGCGCATCGCAGGAGCCCAGGCTCACGATGGCAGCCTGGGCGCCGCGCGCCTCGATTGCGGCTGGTGGCACCAGCCGCGCGGCAGTGCTGAATTTCCGCGCCAGCCGATCTACGACATCCTGATATTCGACGGAATCCTCCGTATACACCCCGTAGCGATTATGGCCGGAGCCGCGCGTGAAGTAGGCGGCCTGCGGGCTGACACCGGGAAGCGTGCGGTACGGGATACCGTCTCCGTCCGGGTCGAGGTAACGGTGGAATTTGCCGAGCCCGGAGATCTGTTCATCGCTCAGCATCTTGCCGCGGTCCGGCCGGTAGCCGTCGTCCCACTTGAAATCCGGCGCCATCCAGTCGTTCATGCCGATATCGAGATCGAGCAGCACGAATACCGGTGTCTGCAGCCGTTCCGCCAGGTCGAACGCCTGCACCGCCATCTGGAAGCACTCTTCCGGCGAATCCGGGAACAGCAGCACGTGACGCGTGTCGCCGTGAGACGCATAGGCGCATGCCAGCAGGTCGCACTGCTGCGTGCGCGTCGGCATGCCGGTCGAGGGCCCGACCCGCTGGACATCGAATATGACTGCCGGCACCTCGGCGTAATAAGCGAGACCGATGAATTCCTCCATCAGCGAGATGCCCGGACCGCTGGTTGGCGTGAATGCGCGGACGCCATTCCAGGAGGCCCCTATCACGACGCCGATCGCGGCAAGCTCGTCCTCTGCCTGCACGATCAGGTAGTTGTTCTTGCCGGTTTCCGCATCGACCCGGTGGCGCGCGCACAGTGAACGGAACGCGTCCATCAGCGAAGTCGAAGGCGTGATCGGATACCAGGCGCCGACGGTCGCTCCCGCGTACAGGCAGCCGAGCGCCGCCGCGGTGTTGCCGTCGATCATCACGTGGCCAGCCGTGGCATCCATGTGCTCGACATGCGTCGGCAATGGGCAGTCGAAATTTTCCTTCGCATGCCGATATCCGATCTCGATCGCCTTCATGTTCGATTCAACCAGCGCCGGCTTCTTCGCAAAGGTCTCCGCCAGCAGCCCGCGAATGACTTCGAGGTCGAGATCGATCAGCGCCGCCAGAGTCCCGACATACATGATGTTCTTCATCAGCGTGCGGGCCCGAGCACCCTCGAAATTGTCATTGCAGAGCTGCGCAAATGGCACGCCGACCGTCCTGATTTCCTCGCGTGCCAGCAGCGTACTGCTCGGCCAGGTAGAGTCGTAGACCAGGCAGCCGCCGGCGCAGAGGTCGCGCACGTCGCGCGCATAGGTTTCCGCGTTCATCGCCACCATGATGTCCACGCTTCCGCCCCGCGCGCGCCAGCCGTCGCGGGTCACGCGGATTTCGTACCAGGTCGGCAGGCCCTGGATATTCGACGGAAAGAAGTTCTTGCCGACGACCGGCACGCCCATCCTGAATATCGACTTCATGACCAGCGAATTCGCGCTCGCGGATCCAGATCCGTTGACATTCGCGAACTTGATCGTGAAATCGTTTACGCGCGGCGCAGCGCTGGCTCGCTCTGGCATCGGGCCTCATCCTCGGCATAGGGGATCTTGATCCAGGACTTCTGCATTTCCCAGGCGTCGGTCGGGCAGCGCTCGGCGCACAGTCCGCAGTGCACGCAAAGGTCCTCGTCCTTGACCATGATTCGACTGGTCTGCTTCAGGGCTTCGGATACGAACAGCGGCTGGTCCGGGTTCTGGCGCGGAGCCTTCAGCCGCGCGACCACGTCGCGCTCGTCGCCATTCGCCGTAATCGTCAGGCAGTCCGTCGGACAGATGTCGATGCAGGCATCGCACTCGATGCAGAGACTGGCGTGAAACACGGTCTGGATGTCGCAATTCAGGCAGCGACCGACCTCTTCCGCCGCGCGCCCGGCATCAAAGCCGAGCTCGACTTCGATATTCAGCCGCTTGAACCTGTCCTGCAGGCTGACGTGCGGCATCAATCGTCGTTCTTTCGCGTCGTAGTCGTTCTTGTATGACCATTCGCCCATGCCGACCTTGCGGCTCTGCAGGTTGACTCCGCGCGGCAAGCGGTCGCCAAGCGGCGTGCCGAAACAATGCTTGTGGATCGAAATGGCGGCCTGGTGGCCGTGCTCGACAGCCCAGATGATGTTCTTCGGGCCGAATGCCGCGTCACCGCCGAAAAACACGCCGGTTCGCGTCGACTGATAGCTGAGCTTGTCGATCTTCGGCACATCCCAGCTGTCGAACTCGATGCCGAGGTCGCGCTCCACCCACGGAAAGGCATTTTCCTGGCCGATCGCGAGAATGACGTCGTCGCAGGGCATGAACACTTCCTCGACCACGCGCTGGTCCCTGATATCGGCGCCGTCCATCACGTATTCGAGGCGCTCGAATGTCATGCCCTGCAGTTTTCCGTCCGCAACGACAAATGCCTTGGGCGAGTGATTGACGACGATCTCGACATTCTCTTCCTCGGCATCCTCAAGTTCCCACTCGGAGGCCTTGAAGAAACCGCGCGGCTTGCGGGCCATGACCTTGACGTTTCTTGCGCCCAGCCGGAGCGACGTGCGGCAGCAGTCCATCGCCGTGTTGCCGACGCCGACGATCAGCACGCGCTCGCCAATCGTGTCTATGTGCTCAAACGCAACCGACTCAAGCCAGGCAATGCCGATATGGATACGGTCGGTGTCGCCGCGCCCCGGCAACATCAGCTCCTTGCCCCGCGGCGCACCGGTGCCGACGAATACTGCGTCAAAGCCGCCCTGGTCGAGCAACTTGCGCATGCTGGCGACCGGCGTGCCCAGGCGCAGATCGGCGCCCATGCCGACGATGTAGCCAATTTCCTCGTCCAGCACCTGCGCCGGCAGCCGGAATGATGGAATATTGGTGCGCATCAATCCGCCGGCGATCTTGTACTGCTCGAATATCACGACTTCGTAACCGAGCGGCAGCAGATCATTGGCGACGGTCAGTGTCGCCGGGCCGGCGCCGATGCAGGCGACGCGTTTGCCATTCTTCTGCGCCGGCGCTTTCGGCAACCGCTGCCTTATGTCGTCGCGCAGGTCGGATGCGACGCGTTTCAGCCGGCAGATGGCGACCGGTTTCTGCTCCACCCGGCCGCGCCGGCAGGCCGGTTCGCAGGGCCGGTCGCAGACCCGCCCGAGGATGCCCGGGAAGACATTCGACTCGCGATTGAGCATGTAGGCGTCGCTGTGCCTTCCGAGCGCAATCAACCGGATGTACTCGGGCACGTCGGTATGCGCGGGGCAGGCCCACTGGCAATCCACTACCTTGTGGTAGTAGTCGGGGTCGCTAGTGTCGGTCGGCTGCATCAGCTTGGATTACCGCGCGGATGGACGTCTGGCCAGTATACCGGCCACCGGCCCGGGACCGGCAGCCGCGTCGTGCCGCCTCAGGTCTCGACAGCGCGCCGGCCGACAAGTTCTGCGATGCGGGTCGCAGTCAGCAGGGCGCGCAGGCCGTCCTCGCCGGAAACGACCGGCGGGGCACCCTCTGAAATAGCGTCCAGGAATGACTCGATCTCCGCCAACAGGGCATCGCCCTGCTCGAAACTACGCTCCTCGACATCCACCTTGGGCGGCATGCCCTCCTCTATCAGCGCCGGACGGCGCACGACGGTCAGCAGCTTCTGCTGAAGATCGATCGACAGATAGGCGTCGGTCTGGAAAACACGCAGCTTGCGTTCCGACTTCAGGCTGATACGGCTCGCGGTGACATCGGCCACGCAGCCGTTTTCGAAGCGGATCCGGGCATTCGCAATGTCGATCTCGTCGCTGAAAACCGGCGCGCCGACCGCATCGATCGTCGCGATCGGAGAATGCACGACATTCTGGATCAGGTCGATATCGTGAATCATCAGGTCGAGCACCACGCTGACATCGGTGCCGCGCGGCTTGAATGGCGCGAGGCGGTTCGATTCGATGAAACGCGGGTTCACGAGTTCGCCGGCGACCGCCAGAATCACGGGATTGAAGCGCTCCAGGTGCCCCACCTGCAGCACGCGCCCACACTCCGCCGCCATTGCGATGAGTTCGCGCGCCTCGGCTTCAGTCGTAGTGATCGGCTTCTCGAGCAGCACATGCGAACCCGAGCGCAGGAAGTCGCGAGCCAGTGCATGGTGCGTTGCGGTTGGCGTCGCCACGCTGACGGCGTCGGTTCGGCCCAGCAATTCACGGTGGTCGGCGAACACCGCGACGCCAAGCTCCTCCCCGATGCGTTCGCGGGCGGCGGCGTCGGGATCGACCACGCCCACCAGATCGCAGCGCGGGATCATCGAATATTTCTGGGCATGGAAGCGGCCAAGGTAACCGGCGCCGATGACGGCGCACCGCAGCCGTCTCATCGCCAGGGTCCACGCTCCCGATTCCAGCGACTGCGGCGCCGGTAGCGGTTGCGCATGCTCAGGACTGCAATGGCGTAAGCGATGCTGACGACGGCGAATACGAGCACCGCCGCGAAACCCGCGTCCAGAGAACCGGCCGCCCAGCTGCGCGCAATACCGAGTAGTGCGGCGAACAGCCCGAGCGCCAGCGCGCCGTATGGTTTCATCTCGTAAAGCGGTTCAGGCCACCAGATTCTGAGCATCGATGTACGCGACCCCTGCCAGCCCCGGCAATGGTCGCCAGTATAACCGCGCAAGCCGGGACCTTGCCGCGCGCTGGTCCGCCGGTCAGACTTGAGGCGATGGCCGTCAACGGACCGATTTCCAGTTGCCTGAGGAAGTTATCGCCGCTCTGGCGCCGGGAACTCGGCTTCTTCGTCTTGCTGTTCGGTTTCGGGTTGCTGGTGCTGCCTTTCCTGATCTATCTGGCCGGCGTGCTGACGCTCGGGCCCTACGAGGGCGGCCTGCTGGCATTCCTCGGCTCGCTGATGGGCGCCGTATTCACGGCCAAGCCGTCGGCCTGGCTCCTCGTGGTCGGGCCCTACCTGCTGTTCACGGCAGTTCGATTCCTGACGCGGCCATTCCGGCGCCAGGACTGATCCGACTCAGTCGCGCCGGCCGCGGCCTGCGGCAGTCGCGTCCCTGGCGGCCCGGAATTCGTTGCCCTCAAACCACTCAGGCCAGGATTTCTGATTCGCGACCCTGGCACCGACCTCGAACAGCAGCCTGAGATCCTCGATCGTCCCACCGACGTCCCAGGATGCCTGGTACTCGTCGCCGGGCTTGTGATAACGCGAGGCGTAGTACTCGTCGTAACGCGCGAGCCCCGCGCCCGGCGGCGCATCGCGCAGCGTCGTGCCCGACTTGATGTAGAGCGCCGGCACCCCGGTCTTTGCGAAATTGAAATGATCGGAACGGTAAAAATAGCCGGCTTCGGAGCGCCGATCAGGCATCAGCGTGCGGCCCTGGGATTTCGCCGCTGCCGCCAGCAGGTCCTCGAGCTGTGACGCCCCGAAGCCGATGACCTCAACGTCCCTGGCGCGGCCGAGCGGGACCAGTGCATCGATATTGATGACCGCCGCCGTCTTCGCCAGCGGCGCCAGCGGCTGCTCGGCGTAGTGTTCGGAGCCGATCAGGCCGGACTCCTCGGCCGTGACCGCGAGGAACATCACCGACCGCGACGGGCCGGGGATCATTTCGCGGAATCCCCGCGCGATCGTCAGGATGCCGGCAATTCCGGTTCCATTATCCACGGCGCCATTGAAGATATCGTCACCCGCGAGTGCGGGCGAACGACCCAGATGATCCCAGTGCGCGACGTAGATGACATATTCATCCGGCCAGTCCTTGCCCGGCATGATGGCCGCCAGATTCGGCGAGCTGGTGCGCCGGATCACATTGCGCACGCCGCCGGTCGCCGTCACCCCGAGCGGCACCGGGCGAAAGCCGCGCTGCACGGCCGCACCCATCATCGCGTCAAGATCCTGCCCGGCCAGTTCCATCAGCTGGCGCGCCCGGTCCAGCGTGATCCAGCCCTCCAGCGCCGTGCGGCCAGCATTGCCATCGGCTCGATCGGCATGGAACTGCGGACCCGACCAGCCATTCCGGACTACCTGCCAGTCGTAGGCTGCCGGTGCCGTGTCATGAATGATGATCGCGGCCGCCGCGCCCTGGCGCGCGGCTTCCTCGAATTTGTAAGTCCAGCGACCGTGATAGGTCATCGCCTGGCCGCGGAACAGTGCCGGGTCGCCGGTTACAAATCCGGGATCGTTGACCAGGATCAGCGCGGTCTTGCCCCGCATGTCGATGCCTGCGTAATCGTTCCAGCCAAATTCGGGCGCGACGATGCCGTAACCCACGAATACGATCTCGCTGTCCTCGATCGAGGACTCAGGCCGCACCCGACGCGTTCCGATCACCATGTCGTCCCCGAAGGCCAGGGTCATGCCGCCGTCACCCCTGGCAAACGAAAGCCTTGGGTCGGTGGCGGTGATTTCGACCAGCGCGACTTCCTGGCGAAAGCTGCCGCCGGACACCGGCTGCAATCCCAGTTCCAGGAACTGCCGCTCGAGAAACTCGACCGTGCGCTGCTCGCCCGGCGTCCCGGGCGCCCGACCTTCCATTTCGTCGCTGGAAATCTGTTCAACCAGGCCGCGAAAAGCGGAATCCGTGATCGCTTCCGCGGCCTTCCTGAGGCCCTTGTCGGATGCGCCGCAGGCGGCTGAAGTCATGGCGACAAACAGCGTCGCGAACAGAAATCGCGCCAGTCGGTCAAATCGCATCATGGTTTCCTCTTGCTGCCGGTTTCGACGCGCTTCAGGCAGTGCCTCGCGGCCAGTAGTACCAGCCCAGCATCAGCAGCGCGAGCCACATGGCGGCCTGGGCATACCAGCGCCAGGGGCGCCCGCGCTGCAGGCCCGCGAATGCAGCCGCTGCGATCGCGGTCAGCGCCGCAAAAAGGGCTGCCGTCAGCAGCAGACCCGGATATTCCGCCCGGATCGCGGCTTGCGAACCGGACGACAGCGCGAATATGACAACAACCATCACGAGCACCAGGGCGATTGAAGCTGCGGATCCCAGTACGATCCCGGTCAGAAACCCCAGTGGAGCCATTTTTCATACCCCGCTGGCGTGACGCCGGTACTTGCTACGGCGGCGCAGCGCCTCTACCTTTACTTGAATGCAGCCCGCTGGGGGCCGCACAAGGCAGTCTAACAGCCCATGAAGCCACCGATCGCGTGGATCACCGCGTTCCGCCTGCGGCAGCTGCTGCTGCCGGCGCTGCTGGTCGCAGTCGTTGTCGCGCTCGGCGGTTCCGGCGCGCAGCGTGCCGCCGCCGTCGCCCCGGCGATCGCCTCATCCGGCGACCTGGCGGCGAATGAGCGCCACCGCCGCGTCATGCGTCTGGTCTCGGAAGTCGTCGATCGCCAGCATTACAGGCAGGCCGCGCTGGACGACGACATGTCTGCGCAGATCTTCGAGCGTTACGTCCAGGCGCTGGACGGCAGCCGCAGTTATCTGCTCGCTGCGGACATCGCTGAGTTCGAGCGCCTGCGCTACCGGCTCGACGAAGCGATCAGGAATGCCGACGCTTCACCGGCCTTCGAAATATTCTCGCGCTATCGCCAGCGCAATCGCGAAGTGCTGCAGCATGCGATCGCGCTGCTCGACCTGGAACCCGATTTCACGCTCGACGAGAGCCTCCGATTCGACCGCAGCGGCGAGGGTTGGCCGTCGTCGCAGGACGAACTGCAGGAACTGTGGCGCAAGCGCGTGAAGAACGACGCGCTCTCGCTGGTGCTGGCCGGCAAGACCTGGCCGGAGGCCAGCGACATCCTGCGCAAGCGCTACGAGCGCGTCGCCAAGCGCATCGAGCAGATCACCGCTGACGACGTCTTCGAAACATTCATGAATTCCTACTCGCACGTCTACGACCCGCATTCCAATTACCTGTCGCCGCGCAACTCCGACGAATACAACATCGCGATGAGCCTGTCCTATGAGGGCATCGGCGCATCGCTGCAGCTGGTCGACGATCACGTGACGATCATGAATGTGCTGCCCGGCGGGCCCGCCGCGGCATCGGCGCAGCTCAAGGCGGGTGACCGCATCACGGCAGTCGGCCAGGGCAGCGAGGGACCGCTGGTCGATGTCGTCGGCTGGCGTCTGGACGACGTCGTACTGTTGATCCGCGGCCCGGTAAAAACCGTGGTGCGGCTGCAGATACTTCCCGATGGCGCGAATCCGGGCGTCAAGGAAACGCTGCTGGTGCTGACCCGTAACAAGGTGACGCTCGAGGGCCAGGCCGCGCAGAAAAAGGTCCAGAAGATCCGCCGCGACGATCGCGAATTCAGCATCGGCATCATCGAAGTGCCGAGTTTCTACCAGGATTTCCAGGCGCGCGTCGCGGGCGACGACAATTACCGGAGCACCACGCGTGACGTCCACCGCCTGGTCGAGCAGCTGAAAAGCGAGGGTATCGACTCGCTGGTCATCGACCTGCGCAACAATGGCGGCGGTCACCTGTCGGAAGCCACCGGTCTGGTCGGCCTGTTCGTCGACAACGGCCCGGTGGTGCAGCTGCGCGAGACCAGCGGCCGCATCGAAGTGCTGGACGACCCGGAGCCCGGCGTCGCCTGGGCAGGTCCGCTGATCGTCCTGGTCAATCGGGCAAGCGCTTCCGCCTCGGAGATCTTTGCGGGCGCCATCCAGGATTATCACCGGGGGCTCGTGGTAGGCCAGCAGACCTACGGCAAGGGATCGGTCCAGAATCTCTATCCGCTGGATCGGTATGCGCTTGGGCCAAAAGCCGGCTTCGGGCAGCTGACCGTCACGATTGGAAAGTACTACCGCGTCACGGGCGACAGCACGCAGCATCGCGGCGTCGTGCCCGATATCACGCTGCCATCTTTACTCAGCATTGCCGACGTCGGCGAGAGCACGCAGGAGAGCGCACTGCCTTGGGATCGCATCAGCGCCGCCAAATTCACGCCCGCGCCGGCTGCGCTGCCGATACTGCCGCTGGTGGAACGGTTCCACGACCAGCGCATCGCGCAGAATCCGGACTTTGTCGCGCTCCAGGGCGATGTAGATGCGCTGGAACGCATGCGCTCGCAACGCGATGTCTCGCTGAATCTTGTCAAGCGTCGCGCCGAGCGTGACGCTTTCGACGCCGAGCGTCTGGCGCGCGAAAATGCGCGGCGTGTGGCACACGGCAAGGAACCGCTGGGGACCATCGCTGCGCTCGACCGGGCCGATGCGCCTGATACCGTGCTCGATGAAGCGGTTGAAATCGCCGTCGACGCCGCGCAATTGCCGGCTGCCCAGGAGCCGGCTCGCCTTACTTCCCTCCGTTCACCCTAGCCATCAGTTTATTTTCTGAATTCAACGACTTGGGCGTTGATGTATTATTTTACTGTTATACTTGACTACAACACTAAGTGACCGTAGCATAGCCTACACTCTGATGGGGAGGAGTTTGACGTGATCCGCCGCAATTGCAGGACTGAGACCGAGATCTCAATAACCGCCCGAATCTGGCTCGCGGCGCTCATGGTCGCCGCCGCCCTCGCCCTCTCCGCCTGCGATCGGGCCAATGGCGACAGTGCGGGAGACAAGGCGAAGGACGAAGTGCCCGCCGTCCCCGTCGAAGTAGCGGCCACCCGGCGTGCCGAGATGGCGGCTGTCTATAGCGGAACCGCGCCGATCGAATCGGAGCGCAAGGCCTTTGTGATGCCAAAGGTCAGAGGCGAGATCCGCCAGGTCCTCGTGGACGAGGGCGAACGCGTCCGCGAGGGTCAGGTCCTCGCGCGCCTGGATGGCGACCAGTTGCGCCTAGAAGTCGCGCTCGCCGAGGCGATGATGCGAAAACTCGAGCGTGACTATGCGCGCAATACCGAGTTGCAGGCCAAGGGCCTGATCAGCGCCGTTTCGATCGACAATCTCAAGTACGAGCTCGAAGCGGCCAGGGCCTCCTGGGAACTGGCGCGCCTGCAGCTTTCCTATACGGAAATCCGCTCGCCGATCTCAGGTACCGTCACGCAGCGCCTCGACGTGGTCAAGGTGGGCAATACGGTCACGCCCGTCGGCGGCGTCATCGAGAGCGCCGACAGCGCGCTGTTCGTGGTCGAGGATCTCGACTCGCTGATACTGCGCGTCAACGTGCCGGAACGCGAACTGGCCAAGCTGGCGGTGGGCCAGATCGCCGAACTCGGTCTTGATGCGGTGCCAGGCCGGGCATTTGCCGGCCGGATCGCGCTGGTCAGCCCCTATGTAGACGCGGCGACGGCGACATTCGGCGTGCGCATTCGGGTCACTGAAACCGGCGGCCTCCTGCGTCCAGGCATGTTTGCGCGGGTTGCCATCATTTACGAACGCAAGCCGGATGCACTGCAGATACCGCGGACGGCGCTGCTCGAGGGCGATGGACCGCCGAAGGTCTTCGTTGTCCAGGGCGGCAAGGCCGATGAGCGGCCGGTGACGCTCGGCCTCAGCAATGGCGCCTACGTCGAAGTGGTGACAGGGCTGAAGGACGGCGAGCAGGTCGTGGTCGTGGGCCAGGCGGCGGTCAAGCCGGGCGCCATGGTGCGCGTCGTCAACACGCCCGCGCGCCCGGCCGCCCGCGCGCAACCCGCCGTCGCGGCGGGCTGACCGCGCGGAAGCGCGCGCGATGCTGCTCGTAGAATTCGCCACGCGGCGCCGCGTGACCATCCTGATGGTGACACTCGCGGTCATCCTGTTCGGATTCGTATCGCTGACCCGCCTGAAGCTCAACCTGCTGCCGGACCTGTCGTACCCGACGCTGACGGTGCGTACCGACCTGCCCGGTGGCGCGCCGCTCGAGCTCGAAACCCTGATCACGCGGCCGATCGAGGAAGCCGTCGGCATCATCCGCAATGTGCGCCAGGTGCGCTCGGTTTCGCGCGCGGGCCAGTCCGATGTGATCCTGGAATTTGCCTGGGGCACGGACATGGATCTGGCAGGCATCGATGTGCGCGAAAAAATCGACCTGCTGCAGCTGCCGATCGAGGCCAGCCGGCCGATCCTGCTGCGCTTCGATCCATCCACCGAACCGGTCATGCGGCTTGCACTCGTCGATACCGATGCTTACGCGCAGACCGCCAGCGGCGGCGCCGGCACCGTCGATCGGCTCAAGTTGCTGCGCCGTTTTTCTGATGACCGCCTGAAGCCGGATCTCGAATCCGTTGACGGCTCCGCGGCGGTCAAGGTCAGCGGCGGATACGAAGACGAGATCCAGATCTTCGTGGACCAGGGCAAGCTCGCGCAGCTGAATATCTCGATCGAGAAAATCGCGCAGCGTCTGCGCGAGGAGAATGTCAATCTCTCGGGTGGCCGGCTGGAACAGGGCACCCAGCGATTCCTGGTGAGGACACTCAATGAGTTCACATCGGTGCAGGAGATGGCGGACGCCATCATCGCGACGATCGCAGGCAAGCCGGTCTACCTGCGCGACGTGGCGAGCGTCACCAGCGGCTACAAGGATCGCGAGGCGATCACACGTCTGAATGGCCACGAATCGGTCGAACTGGCGGTTTACAAGGAAGGTGACGCCAATACGGTGCAGCTCGCGTCCGGCATCCGCAAGCGCATCGAGGAACTCGGCAAGTCGCTGCCGGCCGGCAGCGAGCTGAGCCTGGTTTACGACCAGTCCAAATTCATATCGTCCGCAATCAGCGAGGTCCGCGATGCGGCGCTGATCGGCGGAATACTCGCGATCCTGGTGCTGTACCTGTTCCTGCGCGATGCCCGCGCGACGATGATCACGGGCATCGCCATTCCGGTTTCCGTGATCGGCACATTCGTGCTGATGTATGCCTTCGACCTGTCGCTGAACATCATGTCGCTGGGCGGAATTGCGCTCGCGGTCGGCATGCTGGTCGACAACGCGGTCGTGGTGCTCGAGAACATCGTGCGTCTTCGCGAGCGCGGGCTGTCGCGCCTCGAGGCAGCGCAGCAAGGGACCCGCGAGGTCGCCACCGCGATCACCGCGGCGACGCTGACTTCGGTCGCGGTGTTTTTCCCGATGGTTTTCATCACTGGCATCGCAGGCCAGCTATTCAAGGACCAGGCACTGACCGTCAGCTTCGCGCTGGTGTTCTCGCTGATCGTCGCAATGACGCTGGTGCCAATGCTGGCGGCTGGTTACGACGCCCCACCGGTGCCTGAGCCGGATCGCACGCCCGGCCGGGCCGGGCGTGCGATCGGAAAGCTGCTGCGGTTCACGCGCCGGCTGTCCGCGTGGATTTCGGCGCGCATGGCGTGGCTGCTGTCCTTTGCGGTACGGCCGACGCAAGCCGGCTTCGGTGCCATCGCACGCGCCTATGGGCCGGCGCTCGCCTGGTCCCTGGGGCATCGCAGCCGCGTCCTGCTGATTTCGCTCGCGGTCCTGCTGGCAACCGCTGCCATCATTCCGAGGCTGGGGTCCGAGCTGATCCCGCAGCTTTCGCAGGGCGAGTTCATCGCCGACCTGCGGCTGGCTCCCGGCACTCCGCTGGAGCAGACCGATCGCGCAATAGCCGCCGCACAGGCTCATGCAATGGAACTACCGGAAATCGCGCTGACCTACGCCGTCACCGGCACCGGGAATCGCCTGGATGCCAGCCCGACAGACGCCGGCGAGAACACCGGGCGCCTGTCCGTCACGCTGTCGCCGGAAACCGGCCCGGCCGCGGAGTCCGGCGTGATTGAAACGCTGCGCGGCAGGATCGACGAGCTGGCTGGAGTTCAATACCAGTTCAGCCGGCCGGCCTTGTTCAGTTTCGCCTCGCCGCTCGAGGTCACCATCACCGGCTATGAACTCGAGCGGCTGCGCACGGTGGCCGAGCAGGTCCGGCTCGGCATGCAGGCCAGCGCGACATTCAGCGACATCAGGTCGACGGTCGAGGCCGGCAATCCCGAAATACAGATCATCTTCGACCAGGAACGCGCCGCGCAGCTTGGAATCACGGTGCGCGAATTCGCCGACCGCGTCGTGTCCAGCGTGCGCGGCAATGTCGCGACCCGCTACAAGCTGCGCGAGAGGAAGATCGACGTGCTGGTGCGAAGCGTTGACACGCGGGCGTCCTCGGTCGAGGAAATCCGCTCGCTGATCGTCAATCCGGGCAGCGACCGCCCGCTGCCACTGACGGCAGTCGCGGAGGTCGTGGTGGCGACCGGTCCTGCCGAAATCCGGCGCAGCCGCCAGCAGCGCGTCGCGGTCGTGACCGCGAATCTCGCCGCAGGCGATCTCGGCACTGCGGTTGCCGAACTTGAAACGATCGTCGCAGGCATCGAGATGCCGGTCGGCACGACGGCCGCCGTCAGCGGCCAGAGCGAGGACATGAAGGACTCGTTCCGGTCGCTGCAATTCACGATGCTGATGGCCGTATTCCTGGTCTATCTGGTGATGGCATCGCAATTCGAGTCGCTGCTGCATCCGTTCGTGATCCTGCTGACCATCCCGCTGGCGCTGGTCGGCTCGGTGTGGGCGATGTTCCTGACCGGAACCACCGTCAATGTCGTGGCTTATATCGGCCTGATCATGCTCGGCGGCATCGTCGTCAACCAGTCGATCGTCCTGATCGACGCGGTCAACCAGGCGCGTGAGCGCGGCCTGGCAAAACACGAGGCGATCATGGAAGCCGCCCGCATGCGCCTGCGGCCGATCGTCATCACGAAGCTGACGACGATCCTCGGACTGCTGCCGATGGCGATCGGGATCGGCGAAGGCGCGGAAATCCGCAAGCCCATGGCGATCGCCGTGATTGGCGGCGTCGCGGTCGCGAGCCTGTTCACATTGCTGGTGATCCCGGTAGCCTATTCACTGATGGACCGCAAGCATTTTCCGGCGACGGAAACCGGCGGCTAGAGCATGTTGCACACCCGCTTCGCACTGCGCCGCCCCGTCACCACACTGATGACATTCGTCGCGGTGGCCATGATCGGGTTGATATCGGCCTGGCTGCTCCCGCTCGAGCTGTTCCCGGACATCCGTTTCCCGGGTCTGCAGGTCACGATCCCGTACGACGGGTCGACGCCGGAAGAAGTCGAACAGCTGATCACGCGCCCGGCGGAAGAAGCGATCGCGACGCTGTCCGGCATCAAGGAGCTGCGATCCACCTCGTCCGAGAGCGGTGCGGAACTGGTCGTGCTGTTCGAGTGGGGGCGCGATCCGGCGGCCATCGGCTTCGAAGTCCGCACCAAGCTCGAGTCGATACGCCATGAGTTCCCACCGAGCGCCAATCGCATCCTGACCCGCATATGGGCCGCCGGCGACGACCGGATCGTCGTCGTGCGCATTTCCAGTCAGGAAGACCTGTCACGTCAGTACGAAATGCTGGACCGCTACCTCAAGAAGCCGCTCGAAAGGCTGGACGGCGTCGCGCGCGTATCGCTCGAGGGCGTCGAGCCCCTGGAGCTGCGCATCCTGATAGATCCGGTGCGGCTCGCAGCTTACGGCGTCGATGTGGCGCGGCTGCGCGATGCGCTTGAGGGTGCGAATTTCTCTGTCAGCGCAGGCGAAGTGACAGGCGGCCAGCAGCGATTCCTGGTGCGGCCGATCGGCGAATTCCGTTCGCTCGACGACGTGCGCGACTTTATCGTCACCGGCAATGTCAGGCTCAGGGATATTGCCGACGTGCGCATGGTAACACCGGCTTTGTCCGTGGGTCGGCATCTCAACGGCCGCCCGGGCGTCGGCCTCGACGTATTCAAGGCCACTGGCGCCAATATCGTGGAGGTCGCGGACCGCGTCATGGCGGTCATCGAGGAGGCGCAGAAGCTGCCGCAGCTGCAGGGCGTCAACGTCATCATGCTCGCGAATCAGGCGGAGAATATCCGCAGCTCGCTGACCGAATTGCGGAATGCCGGCCTGATCGGCGCGGCGCTCGCTCTGATCGTGCTGTTCCTGTTCCTGCGCGACTGGCGAACCACGCTGATCGTCAGCATGGCGGTTCCATTCTCGCTGCTGATCACGCTCGCCGCGATGTTCTTCCTCGGCTTTTCGTTGAACATCCTGACCATGATGGGCATGATGCTGGCGATCGGATTGCTGGTCGACAATGCCGTCGTCGTGACCGAGAGCATCTTCCGCCACCGCCAGGTCGTCGGTGCTGATCCGGTCAAGGCGACCTTCACCGGCGTCGACGAGGTGGGTGTTGCAGTGCTCGCCGGCACGCTGTCGACGATCATCGTGTTCCTGCCGATCGTATTCGGCGAAAAGAGCGAAATGTCCATCTTCATGGTCCACGTGGCGGTGCCGATCATCGTCGCGATGATCGCGTCGCTGTTGGTCGCGCAGACCATCATTCCCACGCTGACCGCGCGCTTCCCTTCGCCGCCGCCGATCGTCGCAGGCTCGCGCTTTGCGCGGTTTCAGGAATGGTATCTGCGGCGGCTCGAATGGCTGTTCCGTCACAAGTGGAAAGGCGCGCTATTCGTAGTGCTGACCGTGCTCTCGCCGATACCGCTGTTTGCGACCGGCATCCTGAAGGTCGACATGTTCCCGCAGGATGCATCCGACCGCCTCTACCTTCCCTATCACATCGAGGGGACCTATCCGCTGGCACGTATCGAAAAGGCGGTCACACGCGTCGAGTCCTATCTGGAGGAGAACAAGGAACGCTTCGGCATCGAGCTCGTCTACAGCTATTTCACGCCCGACGAGGCGTCCAGCGCGATCAAGTTGAAGCCCCGCGACCAGTTGCCGATGAAGCCTCGCGAGCTCATGAAGGAAATCGAGGCGAACATGCCGGAGATCATCATCGGCAAGCCGAGCTTCCGGTTCGACGAGGGCCAGGGCGGCGGCACCGGCGGGTTCAGCATGCATCTGGCGGGCGAGTCGACCGAGCAGCTGGTCGGCCTGTCGCGCGATTTGGTCCGGCGGCTGCGCGATGTTCACGGTTTCGACTCGGTGCGCACGACCGCAAAGGCCGGCGAACACGAGGTGCAGATCATCGTGGACCGAGAGCGCGCCGTGCGCCTGGGGTTGACACCACAGGGAGTCGCGCAAACCGTCGCAGTCGCGATGCGCGGAGACAAGCTCAAGGAATTCCGTGCCGACGACCGCGAGATCCAGATGCGCCTCGCATTTCGTGCCGATGACAGGCAGACCATCGAGGACCTCGCTGCCACGCCGCTGTACCTGCCGGACGGATCACGCGGCACGCTGGGAGCGGTCGCGAGTTTCAGGATTGACCAGAGCGCGCGGTCGATCGAGCGCGTCAACCGGCTGACGGCGGTCTCAATCGAGGGCATCGTATCGCGCGATTCCACGCTGGAAGAAGTCAAGAAAGGTGTCGAGGCGGTCATGGAACAGTTCCCGGTGCCGGCCGGGGTCTCCTGGAAGTACGGCCGCAGTGTCGAGGACAGCGACGACACCGCGCAGAACATGATGATCAACATCCTGCTTGCCGTCGTGCTGATCTATCTGGTCATGGCATCCCTGTTCGAATCGCTGCTGTACCCGGTGTCGATCATCACGTCGATCGTCTTTGCGATCGTCGGCGTGTTCTGGGGGCTGACGATCAGCGCCACGGTGATGACCTTCATGGCAATGCTCGGCATCATGATCCTGATCGGCGTCATCGTGAATATCGGCATCGTCCTGATCGCGCATGTCATTGATCTGCGCAATGAAGGCATGAACCGTCATGACGCGATCCTGGAGGCCGCGCGCCACCGCCTGCGGCCGATCCTGATGACTTCACTGGTCACGCTGCTTGCCATGCTGCCGCTCGCCGTCGGCGACACGCAGATTGGCGGCGACGGTCCGGCTTATTACCCGATGGCGCGGGCGCTGATGTCGGGGCTGTTCTTCGGCAGCATCACGTCATTGTTCTTCGTGCCGCTGTTCTACGTCTGGCTCGATGATCTCAATGGCTGGCGGCGCAGGATCGGATTGTTCTCGCGCGGCGGGACTCCGGCAGGTTCCGAGGCTGGCTAGCGCAGCAAGATCTTGTAGACGTCCCAGTAGTCGTCGACGAGGACATTTGCATCCGGCACGCCACCGGCCGCGGCGGGCGGCAGCGAGGCTGGCTGCGGCACGGTCTCGTTCTGCGAGCGCCAGGTGGCGCCGGTCGCCATCTTGTCGCCGCGTTTCCTGATCTCGCCGACGATGTCGTCTTGCGCCTTGATCTGCAGAAGCGCCGCCGCGATCTCCTTCAGCCGCCGCAGGCAGGCTTCCGGGCCGCCGTGCTTCGCGCTCTCGACGCTGCGGTTGTTTGCGAGCCGCGAGTCCATTGCCATCCCCGAAGCGGCCAGACGCGCGTAAAGGATCTGCGCGTACGCGATGACCGCCAGATTGACCTGACGGCGACCCTCGATCGTCAGGCCCGGAAATTCCGGCCACGGTTCTTTATCTATCGTGCGATGCGCCTCGCTCATGTCGGCGAGTTGCCTTTCTGCAATGATGCAGCGCTCACGCTGCGCCAGGATTTCAGTCGCGAGTTCGCGGCGCCGGAAATAATTCCAGAATCCCTTGAGTCTGGCCATGCGCTCCTGGCGCTGCCGCATGCGGTCGCGTTCCGCGTCAGCGACTTCCTGCGCCTGGCGCAGGCGCTCATCCGCAATCTTCAGACGTTCAGAGCGGTCCTGCTGGAACCCCTCCAGCTGCTTTTTGCGCTCGCGCTCCTGTTTCTTCAGCTTCAGGTCCGCTGCAAAGCCCACGAGCTGCTCCCGGCAGCCGCGCCACAGCGCCTTCAGCCCGAAGTGGACCAGTGCGTCGTGGCCGCGTTCTGGATTGCCCAGCAACACCTCCAGCTGCTCGAGCTGCTGCTGCAGGCGTCCATTCGCATTTTCCTGCTGCTTGAGCTTGTTACGAAGGTTGTGGAGCTGGTCGTCGAGCGCCTGCAGCTCTTTTTTAAGCTCAGCCCGATTCCAGAAGAGCTTCAGCAGGCGCTCCTGTTCCATCGGATCGGGCTTTCCGATTGCCGGCAGTTTCAGCTGCGACCATTTTTCAGGAAGGTTGACAGCCATGCGGGCGGGCCTGGATCAGCGCAGCGGCAGTGCGAACCGGTGGCCGGTGCCGGCGCAGTACTCCAGCCACTTGTTCAGCAGCATATTGCAGGACCAGCGCCTGTCGCTGTCGAGGGGCAGTGACGCGCAAAACCGGCGCAATTTCGGATGGACCGGATTGACAAAGGTGGCGCGCGCCTCGGCGAGTCGCGCGTCGTGGTAGACGCGGATTTCGAGTCCTGGATCGCGCACCGCAGCGCCGGAGTCGTCGAACACATACGACATGCCGAGTGTCGTCGTGTAGCGGCACTGCTCGATCACCGTCAACTCCAGTTCCGGCTCGCCTGCCACCACGGATCGCACCGAACCCGATAGGCGCCGCAGATCCGGGACCAGCCAGCCGAAGCGGATGAAGTTGCTTTCGTACAGGGTCATCAGGCTCACGAATGATCGTGGCCGGGCACGCCAGGACACCGCGCAGAGGTGGTCCGAGATCATGGATTTGACTATATCACACGCCTATCCGCGCTTTTCCCGCGCGAATCGTGCTGTTTGTCACGATTCGAATCATGGACGCACGCGTCTGGGGATTGACAGTCGCTCCAGCACCCGGCTCGCGATCTCTTCGATCGAGCAGTCGGTAGTTGCGAGAAACGGGACGCCGTGGCGCTCGAACAGTTGCTCCGCTGCGCGCACCTCGTAGGCACATTGCTGCGGCGACGCGTAGCGGCTGTCCGGTCGCCGTTCCTGGCGGATCTGCTGCAAACGCTCGGACTGGATCGTAAGGCCAAAAAGCTTCCCGCGGTACGGCTCGACGGCAGCTGGCAGCCGGCTGACATCCAGGTCCTCGTCGGTCAGCGGATAATTTGCCGCATTGGTGCCGTATTGCAGCGCCATGTAGACGCAGGTTGGGGTCTTGCCTGACCGTGAAACGCCCAGCAGGATCACGTCGGCACGCTCGTAATCGCCGGTCTGGGCGCCATCGTCATTGGCAAGTGCGAAGTTGGTCGCATTGATACGCATCGTGTAGGCCGCGAGGTCCGTCATGCCATGCGCACGGCCCAGCACGTGAGCCGATGGCTGGCCGAATTCCTTCTCCAGCGGGTCCAGGAATGCCGCGAAGAAATCCAGGAACACGCAGTGCGCGCGCCGCACCGCGTCACGGACGCTGTTGTCGACAAGTGTCGCAAAGACCACCGGCCGCGCGTTCTCATCGCGCGCGGCCCGATCAATCTTGCCGACCGCTTCCCGCGCCTTGTCAAGCGTGGTGATGAATGGCAAAGTGATCGGTCTGAAATCCAGGCCGTCGAACTGCGTCAGCAGGCTGTGCCCCATCGTTTCGGCAGTCACGCCGGTCTGGTCGGACACGAAAAAGACGGTTCGTTGCTGTTTCATGACGGGTCATTCCGTGGACTGATCGGCCGCGCGGCCCGGATCGCAGTGCCTTCGATCGTATCAGGTGCCAGCTAGGCGAGGTTCGGGCTTGACCGGATACATACGACCATTCGGAAAGCTCGGCCTGGCCGACATCGACTCTGTCGGCGGAAAGAATGCATCACTCGGCGAGATGATCTGCAGGCTCGGGCCGGCAGGTGTCAGGGTGCCGGACGGCTTTGCGACGACCGCACAGGCCTTTCGCGATTTCCTCGCGCAGGACCGCCTCGGTACGCGCATTCACCAGCAGCTCGCGGAACTTGATGTCGAGGAGGTCGCGAGACTCGCGGAAACAGGCGCGACAATCCGCGGCATGATCCTCGAGACTCCGTTCCAGCCGCCGCTCCAGCAGGAAGTTCTTGCGGCCTGTGAATCACTCGCCCGCGCGGATGGTGCTGTCGCAGTGCGCTCTTCGGCAACCGCCGAAGATCTGCCGGGTGCGTCCTTCGCCGGCCAGCAGGAAACCATCCTGAATGTGCGCGGCCCCGAGGCGGTGCTTGCCGCTATGCACCAGGTCTACGCGTCGCTTTACAACGACCGCGCGATTGCCTATCGCGTGCATCAGGGCTTCGCGCATGACCTGGTGGCGATATCGGTCGGCGTCCAGCACATGATCCGCAGCGACCTGGGAGCCAGCGGCGTCATGTTCACGCTCGACACCGAATCCGGATTCAGGGAAGTCGTCCTGATCAACGCCGCGTGGGGGCTTGGAGAGATGGTCGTCCAGGGCGCGGTTAACCCTGACGAATTCTATCTCTACAAGCCCGCATTGCGCGCAGGCAAGCGGGCGATCATCCGCCGCAATCTCGGGTCGAAGGCATCGAAGATGGTCTACGCCCGCAATCCCTCCGCCGGCCGCTGGGTCGAGACGGTGGATGTCGAGCCGGCAAACCGCAACCGATTCTGCCTGGACGATTCGGACGCGGCAGAACTGGCGCGCCAGGCGTTGGTCATCGAGAACCATTACGGCAGCCCGATGGACATCGAATGGGGCAAAGACGGCGTGACCGGCGAGTTATTCGTGCTGCAGGCGCGTCCTGAGACGGTCCAGAGCAGAAGCGGCCGCACAATCCAGCGTTTCACGCTGACTGCCCGATCCCGCGCGCTCACCAGCGGCCGGGCGATCGGCCGGCGCATCGGAGCCGGGCCCGCACGGATCATCAGGAGCACACGGGAGATGTCGCGCGTGCAGGCCGGCGACGTCCTGGTCTCCGACATGACCGATCCCGACTGGGAGCCGGTCATGAAGCGTGCCTCCGCCATCGTGACGAACCGCGGCGGCAGGACCTGCCACGCGGCCATCATTGCGCGGGAGCTGGGCATACCGGCGGTGGTCGGCTGCAGCGACGCGACCACCGCCGTCACCGACGGCCAGCTGGTCACGGTCAGCTGCGCCGAAGGCGACACCGGCGTGGTCTACGAGGGCCAGCTCGATTTTGAACAGCAACAGATCGAATTCGACGCCCTGCCTGCCCCGCCAGTCCGGATCATGATGAATGTCGGCAATCCGGACCGCGCCTTCGATTTCGCGTCGATCCCGAATCATGGTGTCGGGCTCGCCCGCCTCGAATTCATCATCAACCGGATGATCGGCGTACATCCGCGCGCGCTGCTCGATTTCGATTCACTGGAGCGCGGTCTGCAGGATCAGATCCGCCGGCAGATGGCCGGTTTCGGCAATCCGCTCGAATTCTTCGTCGAAAAGCTCTGCGAAGGCATTGCGAGCATTGCCGCCGCCTTCGCGCCGCGGCCGGTGATAGTGCGCCTGTCTGACTTCAAGTCGAACGAGTACGCCAATCTGCTGGGTGGGCGCGCCTATGAGCCGCACGAGGAAAACCCGATGCTGGGCTTCCGTGGCGCGTCACGCTATACGGACAAGGCATTCGGGCCCTGCTTTGAGCTCGAGTGCAGGGCGCTCCGGCGCGTGCGCGAGGACATGGGCCTGGAAAACGTGCAGGTCATGATTCCGTTCGTTCGCACTGTCGACGAGGCCCGCCGGGTCATCGAATTGCTCGCCGGCCACGGTCTGCGGCGCGGCGAGAACGGCCTGAAATTGATAATGATGTGCGAACTGCCGACCAACGCGCTGCTCGCGGCGCGGTACCTCGAGTATTTCGACGGCATGTCGATCGGCTCCAATGACCTGACGCAGCTGACGCTCGGTATCGACCGCGACTCCGCCACTATCGCCGGCCTGTTCGACGAGCGCGACGATGCGGTCAAGGCCTTGCTCGCCATGGCGATCAAGGCCTGCCGGCAGGCAGGAAAGTACATCGGCATCTGCGGCCAGGGCCCGTCGGATCACCCGGACTTCGCGCGCTGGCTGGTCGATCAGGGGATTGACAGTCTCTCCCTCAATCCCGACACCGTCGTGGAAACCTGGTTGTTCCTGACAAACGGCGCGAAGAAATAGGCTGCCCTTGAGGGGAACGAGCGGGGTTTCTCGCGAGCAAACTCGTAAGTTCCGGCGGAGTTTGCGAGCGAGGGAACCCCGCCCATTCTACTCGAGGGCCGCCAGAGCACTGCGCGCCGATTCCCAGTGACATCCGTCGAATAGCTGGATCCGCATCGAATCGATCCCTGCCGGGTCGAGGCAGCGCGCATTGACGCTGAAACCGTCCGGGTGGGAACGCGGGACGTAAAAGGACTTCACGCCGCAACTCCGGCAGAACAGGTGGCGCGCCGTGCCGGTTCCAAAGCGATAGTCCGCCATTGCGCCGGCGCCGGCGAGCAGCCGGAAATCCGGCGCGGGCACGATCAGGTGCAGGTACGCGCTGCGCGCGCACATCGAGCAGTTGCATTCGAGCAGGTCGAGGACGGCAGGCGCCCGGACTTCGAATCTGACCTTGCCGCAGTGACAGCCGCCGCGGTGCCAGCGCGCCGCTTCATCAGTCATGGCCGCCCCGATGCGGCGTATTCCAGGGTGCGGCAAGCAGCTGCCGGCGGTAGTGCCGGAGTTCGGCGATGGACTCGTGGACGTCCGCGAGCGCCGTGTGCCTGGATTCCTTGTCGACGCCCGCGAGCACTCCGGGCGCCCAGCGCCGCGCGAGTTCCTTGAGTGTGCTGACATCGATATTGCGGTAATGGAAATAGCGCTCGAGCGCCGGCATCCAGCGCGCGAGAAAGCGGCGATCCTGGCATATGCCATTGCCGCACATCGGCGAATTGCCGGCCAGCGCGTGCTGCGTCAGGAATTCGATGGTTGCATGCTCGGCGACCGCCTCGTCAAAGCTGCTGGCCCGCACCCGGGCAACCAGGCCTGAGGCGCCGTGAGTGCGCGTGTTCCATGCGTCCATCGCCGCCAGTGACGTCTCCGCCTGATGCACGGCGATTACCGGCCCTTCGGCGATTACCTCGAGTTCGGCGTCCGTGACGACGGTGGCGATCTCGATGATGCGATCGGAATCCGGCACCAGCCCGGTCATTTCCAGATCGATCCAGATCAGACGGTCGGCACGGCTCATGTTGCCGCTGATCTTAGCAGAGGCTAGAGTCCGCACCTGTCCCACGCCATGCATCCATTCACGCTTCTCTTCCTCGCGCTGCTGATCGCCGGCCTTGGGCTGAGATTGTGGCTGCTGGGCCGCCAGATCCGGGCAGTCGATGCCGGCCGCCGAAGGGTGCCTGCTGAATTCGCGGGCGCGGTCTCCCCGACGCAGCATGAAAAAGCCGCCGGCTACACGATCGCACTCGCCAGATTCTCCTCAGTTCATGCAATCTTCGATGCGGGCGTGCTGCTGCTGTTCACGATCGCCGGCGGCATTGCGACGATCGACTCCGCGGTCACCGCGACCGGTCTGGGGCATCTCAGCCGGGGTGTCGCCGTCATCGCCGTCGTCGCGCTGGCATTCGCGATGCTGGACCTGCCATTCGGAATCTGGCGCACATTCCGCATCGAGGCGCGCTTCGGATTCAACCGCACGACACCCGCGCTGTTTGCGCTCGACCATCTGAAGGGCCTCGCGATCGCGGCGCTGATGCTGGGCCCACTGACGGCGCTTTTGCTATGGCTGTTCGGGCGCGCGGGGGCGGACTGGTGGTGGTGGGCCTGGTCGGTGTGGGCCGCATTTTCCATGCTGATGAGCTGGGCCTGGCCGCGGCTGATAGCGCCGCTTTTCAACAAGTTTCACGAAATGCCGGAAGGCGCCCTGCGCGCAGCCGTGGTGGAACTTGCGCGACGTTGCGGGTTCGAGCCGCGCGGCATCTTTGTCATGGACGGATCGCGGCGCAGCGCGCATGGCAATGCCTATTTCACCGGGCTTGGCAGGTCCAAGCGCATCGTGCTGTTCGATACCCTGGTGGCGGCGCTCGCGGCCCGCGAGGTCGAGGCCGTGCTCGCACACGAACTCGGCCATTACCGCCTGCGGCATGTGGCCTGGAGAATCGGCTGGTCGCTCGCGGCCTCATTCGCAGGATTTGCATTGCTCGCCTGGCTTGCCGGTCAGGAGTGGTTTCAACCGGCGCTTGGCGTCGCGGCAGGCGGCCCGCATACCCTGTTCCTCCTGTACCTGCTTGCCGCCCCGGTGTTCCTGCTCGCGACCGGGCCACTCGCCGCCTGGCTGTCGCGCAGGCACGAATATGCTGCCGATGCATTCGCGGCACGGCATGCCGATGCTGCTGCGCTCTCGAGCGCGCTCGTGAAGCTCCATCGCGACAATGCGACGACATTGACCCCCGATCCGGTTTACACCGCGTTTCATGCTTCGCACCCGCCGGCCATCGATCGCATCGCACGGCTTGCAGCGCGGACTTCCGGATGAAGCCGGCGCCGGAAGCGGCTGCAACCCGGGAAGGACGCGTCGTTTCCAGCCACGGACGCAATGCCATGGTCGAGGATTCCTTGCGCCGGCGCGTCCACTGCGGATTGCGCGGTCGAAGACTCGCGGTGGTCTGCGGCGATATCGTGCGCTGGCTTGCCGCCGACCCCGATGGCGCGACCGGCCTGATAACGGAAATCATTCCGCGCCGTTCCGAGCTTGCGCGCATGAACCTGCGCGGCCAGTCCGAAGTGGTCGCCGCAAACCTCACTCAGCTGGTTTCCGTGATCGCGCCGCTGCCAGTGCCGGATCTTGGCCTCTGCGACCGTTATCTTGCTGCCGCGGAGTGGGCGGGCCTCAAGGCCTGCGTCGTCGCCAACAAGAGCGACCTGTCCGGGGCCAGAATGCTGCTCGACGAGGCGCTCGACGGCTATGCAGCGCTCGGATACCCGGTCGTCTGGGCCAGCAAGTACGCAGCGGGCGGGGCGCGGGAACTGGCACTGAGGCTCAAAGACGAAATCAGTGTGCTGGTCGGACAGTCCGGCGTCGGCAAGAGTTCGCTGATCAATCTGCTGGTGCCCGGCGTCGAGGCGACCGTCCAGGAAATCTCGCGTGCGGCCGAGTCCGGAAAGCACACGACCTCGGTTGCATCGCTCTACCGGCTGCCAGCCGGAGGTGATCTGGTCGACTCACCCGGCGTCCGCGATTTCGCGCCGCCATTGCCGCTGCCGCGCGGGATCGCCAGCGGCTTTCGGGAAGTCGCCCGAATCGCCGGGGACTGCCGCTTCAAGGATTGCATGCACCTGCGCGAGCCGGGCTGTGCGGTGCTGGCTGCGACGAGTGCGGGCGAAATCCAGGCGCGGCGGATCGAGAGTTATCGCCAGCTGGTAATTCAGGCTGAAGAGCGTGCGCGCAGGGATCCGAAACTCAGGCGATAAGCTGGCGCCCGGCAATGGCATGCGCAAGGGTACCGCCATCGACATATTCGAGTTCTCCCCCCACCGGAACGCCGTGCGCGATTCGTGAAGCGCGGATTCCACGACGCAGCACCAGTTCACCGATGAAGTGCGCGGTCGCCTCGCCCTCGACCGTCGGATTGGTGGCGAGGATGACTTCGCGTATCCCGCCCCCGTCAAGCAGAGATTCGAGCTGCTTGACACCCAGTTGCTCCGGTCCCACGCCATCGAGCGGCGACAAGTGGCCCATCAGCACGAAGTAGCGGCCGCGGTAGCCTCCCGACTGTTCGACGGCTACGACATCGGCGGGTGACTCGACAACGCACAGCGACGCGGCGTCGCGACGGGGTGCCGAGCAGATCTCGCAGAATTCTCCTTCCGTCAGCATCCGGCAGCGCTTGCAATGCACGATGCCGGTGGTCGCCTCCTCCAGCGCCCTGGCGAGCGCACGGCCGCCATCGCGGTTGCGCTCGAGCAGGTGAAACGCCATGCGCTGGGCCGACTTGGGGCCAACACCGGGCAACACCCGCAGTGCCTCGATCAACCGGGCCAGACCGGGACAATAGTTCACGGCAGCGATCAGAGCGGCAGTTTCATGCCAGGCGGCAGCTGCATGCCACCCATGGCATCCGCCATCCGCTGCTTGACGGCCTCCGCGATGCGTCGCGTCGCGTCGTTGCAGGCTGCGGCGATCATGTCCTCGAGCAGCTCGCGATCGTCGCCTGCGGCGGTCGCGTCGATCTGCACGCGGCGCACCTCGTGGCGGCCATTCATGACGACCTTGACCATGCCGCCACCCGCTTCACCCGTCACTTCAAGCGTGCCCAGCTGCTCCTGAGCTTTCTGCATGTTGGACTGCAGTTGCTGGGCTTGGCGCATCATCTGCCCGATATTCGGCTTCATGGGCGCATTCTACCCGACCGGTTTGATCGATTCCGGCTGTATCACGGCGCCGAAACGGTCCCGCATCGCCTGCACATTGGGGTCGCTTTCGAGCGCGAGGCGCGCCTGCTGGAGACGCTCGTCTTGCGCCTGCTCTTCGCGCCGTGCCGGTGTGTCGCCGGCTGCGGTGTCAATTTCAAACTCGAGGCGTACGGTGGAGCCGGTGAGGCGGGCCAGCGCCTGGGCAAACCGATCTTCCAGCTGGCGTGTTCGCATCGATTCCGCGCGCGCGTCGAGCAGGAAACGAAAAAGGTCGCCGGAGCGCTCGACCAGCCGGCAGTGACTGGCCAGCTGGCGTGCCGCACCCTGGAGGTCAAGATTCGCGAGCATGCCGGGCCAGTCGGTTTCCTCTGCCTGCGCCGGTGCCCCGGCCGCCGGCCCCTTGGCCCCGCCCGCGGCGGGCTTGCTGTCACCGCCTGACTGCGGCTGCTTGCTGGCGGCAGCTTCCTGCGGCCGGAAAGCCAGCATGCGCAGCAATGTCATTTCTGCGCCGATGCGCGGATCCGGCGCCATCGGCAGGTCGCGGCGACCAAGGATTGCCATCTGGTAAAAAAGCTGCAGGTCTTCGGCGGTCACGTCCAGAGCGAGCCGCCGCAGCAATTCGTCCGCGTACACTTCGTCTTCCGGCATGTCCGGCACTGCCCGGCGCAATGCGATCTTCTGCAGCAATGCCGCCATCTCATCGAGGAGCTGGCCATAGTCGGGCGCGTATTCGTCGATCGCGGCGATGGTCTCCAGCAGGCCCCTGGCGTCGTGCGCTGCGAGGCGTTCCACCACACCGACTACCTGCTGGCGCTCCACCGTGCCGAGCATCGCGCGCGTGTCCGTCTCGGTCACACGCCCGGCACCGTAGGCCAGGATCTGGTCCAGCAGCGACAGCGCATCGCGCAGGCTGCCGTCGGCTGCCCGCGCCAGCAGCCCGATCGCGCCCGGCTCGGCCGCCGCACCCTCGGCCTTCAGGATGTGCTGCAGGCGGGCAGCGATCAGGGGCGCCGGAAGCCGCTTCAGGTTGAATTGCAAGCAGCGCGACAGCACGGTGACCGGCAATTTCTGCGGGTCCGTCGTTGCCAGCAGGAACTTGACGTGGGGCGGCGGCTCCTCGAGCGTCTTCAGCAGCGCATTGAAGGAATGACCGGAAAGCATGTGCACCTCGTCGATGAGGTACACCTTGTAGCGGCCGCAGGTCGGCGCGTACTGGACATTGTCGAGCAGCTCGCGGGTATCGTCCACTTTCGTGCGCGACGCCGCATCGACCTCGATCAGATCGACGAATCGGCCCTCGTCGATCTCACGGCAGGCCCCGCATTCGCCGCAGGGCTGCGAACTGACTCCACGCTCGCAGTTCAGCGACTTTGCAAGGATGCGGGCGATGGTCGTCTTGCCGACGCCGCGCGTGCCCGTGAACAGGAACGCATGATGGATGCGCCCGCTGTCCAGCGCATTGACCAGCGCCTGCTGAACATGCTCCTGGCCGACCAGTTCGGAGAATGTGCGCGGGCGCCATTTGCGCGCCAGGACCAGGTAGCTCATGTACTCCGTTCTCCCCACTGACCGGTGGAGGCGGCCCGCGCCAGCACCCCTCCGGCACCCGATGCCGCCGTTACCGTTGCTCCCTTCCGGGCCTGGCGGGATTCACGACTGATCGTCGCGGAGGAACCGACGCGAGCCACCATCGTTGTTGCCGGGCCGGGCATCCTAAGGTCGCATCCCGGGGTCGTCAACCGCGTGCCGCCGCTCTCGGCAGCCACAATGTCACCGCTGTCCCCTGCTGCGGGCGGCTCGCTACTTCCACGCGCCCGTCTTGTATGTCCAGTATCTCCTTGACGATGCTCATGCCGAGCCCGGTGCCGGGCACATTGCCGGCCTCTTCGCCCCGGTAGAAACGGTCGAAGATCCGTTCCACTTCGTCTGCTTCCATGCCCCTGCCCTCGTCGCGCACTTCCACGCCGACCTCGATATCGGTCGCGACGAGCCGCACGGCGACTGGCGCGCCGGCGGGCGAATACTTGCAGGCATTCGACAGCACATTGCCAAGCGCCTGGCAGAACTTGTCGGCATCCACAAATGCCGCGGCATCGCCGATGTCTCCGCAGAGCACCGGCACGCGCGCATCTTCGCCAAATCTGAATGTCTCGACAAAGCCGCGAACGGCCGGGCCAAGCGGCTGACGGATCATCGTGAAATCGCGCCCCGCGCGCGCTTCGATTCTCGCCAGGTCCAGCAGTTCAGTCACGATACCGGTGATGTGGTCCCCATGACGTCGCATCGTCTCGAGGATCTCGGCGCGCTGCGCAGCGGACGGATCGGTGGCCTGCAGGAATTCGGTGTATCCCGTGATCACTGCGATCGGCGTTCGCAGTTCATGTGCAGCCGTCGCCAGGAATTTGCTCTTCAGGCGATTCAGCTCATCGGCCCGCGTGACGTCGCGGAAATACGCCACCTGCGAGCCGTCGGCAGCGCCAACGACACGGCATTCGAGCACCAGCGGGCGCGGGCGCAACAATCTGAAAACCGAAGCGGCGCCGGGTTGCGGTTCCGTGATCGGGCCCAGCTGGCCCAGCTTCACCCAGAATTCCTCGCGTGCCTGGCCGATCAGGTCGGTTCGTTTCCAATCGGTCAATTCCAGGAATGTCGGATTGGTTTCGGTCACTCTCCCTGTATTGTCGAAGGATACGAGCCCATCGGGGGACAGACTCAGGATCGTCGAGAGTTCCTCGTTGCGCTCGGTCAGGCGCGCTTCTGCCGACTGGCGCGCGCGGTCGGAATCCCCCATCAAGCGGCCCAGGTGCTGCAATTCCCCGACCGTATGCTGGAATTCCCTGACGCCAAACTGCGGCGTCTTCTGCTCGTAGTCACCTACCGAGATCCGGCGGACCATGTGCTCGATCTGCTCGAGCGGCCGCGAGATCGTTTTGCTCACGTGGTGCGCGCGACGGTAAAGGTAGGTGAAGAAGATCGCGTAGAAGCCGGCCAGGCCACCCAGCATGATCCAGCCGATGATCGCGAGTTCTTCCGACAGCGCGCGTGACGGTGCAAGGACGGCATCCTCCGGAACCAGGGTCATCAGCTTCCAGGCGGCAGTCGGGATGGTATGCCACGCGACCAGATGCGGCCGGGGCCCGTCGAGCCGTCCGATACCCACCGGTTCTCGCGCCAGGAGGTCGCCGATCGCCGCGAAATCCTTGCGGTGATAGACATTGAATTCTTCCGGCTTGAAGGTGTCGGCGTGTATGAAATCGACATAAGCGTGCGCAGTCAGTTCTTTCAGCGAGAACAGCTGCTCAGCCTGACGCGGCAGCGCGAGCAGCGTGCCGTCCTTGCCGATCAGCAGCAGGAAGCCATTCCGTGGGATCTCCCTGTCGAGCATCCCCGGGATCAGGCGATCGAGCGTCACATCGGCGCCGACCACTGCCTCAAGGAAATCGCCGCGATAAACCGGCGCAATTGCCGAAACCATCCAGCCCTGGCCTGCCGGGTCGACATAGGCATCGGTCCAGACCACCGCCCGGCGCGGGTTGTGCCGGGCATCGGCCTCGTAATAGAAATTGAAGGTCCGCATGTCCATATTCGGATCGAGCAGCCTGGCTGCGTCAATCCACGGCCAGATGCGGTTCAGCGAATCGTGGGTGTTGATATAGGTCTGCACGATCAGGGAGTTCGATTCGGTGATGTCGCGGAGCAGCGGGTCCAGGACCCGCAGGCGAGCCATTTTTTCGTACTGGGCGGGGCCCTTCGGAGTCCGCGCGGAGTAGAAAACGGAGACCCCGCCGTCATTCCTTGCCGTGGTCAGTGCGCCGCTCGGCTGCAGCTTGACGCGCGACCAGTACGGCGGACCTGTGGCCGGCGTCTCGAGCGCTAACGCCGTCTGGCGGCGCAGGACTTCGGCCATCGCCGCGATCTGGCCTAGCTGCCTGTCGATGATTGCGGATTCGTCGCCGGCGATCCGCGAAATTTCCTGGCGCGCATGCTGGCGCGTCACTTCGACATTCTTGCGCAGAGACCAGGAATGGCTCGCAATGTAAACGACCACCAGCAGCAGTTCGACGACCAGCAGCGGTATCAGCGCATTGCGGACATAAGCGCGCCAGATCCAGCGCAACAGGGAAATGTCGCCGGTGTTCGGGCGGTAGTCAGGCGCATCTGCGGCAGGGGCGATGCTCACGAAGGCTAGTTTAATCGCGGGGAACTGGCGGAGAGGGTGGGATTCGAACCCACGTGGGGCGTAATGCCCCCAACCGATTTCGAGTCGGTGCCGTTGTGACCGCTTCGGTACCTCTCCGCGCGGGATACCGGCCGGCCGTCATCGCGGCCACCACCGGAGGCGCTATTCTACAACAATGGAGCCGAAGCCTGCCCAGCCCGGCGGACGGCGCAGAGACATCCGCAGCCGCTTCGGCGTGCCAGCCATCATCGTCATGTCGCTGATGATCGGGACCTGTTCGCGCTTGCCAGGTACCTACGAGCAGATTCGTCTGCTCGGAACGCTGAAGGTCGCTACGCGCAACAGTCCGATGGCCTATTACCATGGCGCCTCCGGTCCGGAAGGGCCCGAGTACGAACTCGCAGCCGGTTTCGCCCGCCGGCTGGGCGTGAAACTTGAGCTTCGCATTGCAGCATCGGGTGCCGCGGCACTCGATTACGTGCTGCGAAATCGGGCCCACATCGCCGCCGCCGGAATCCTCGCCAGCGAACCCCGCAGGGAAAAGGCCCTGTTCGGACCGGTCTACAAGCGCATAGACCAGCACATCGTCTATCGCGTCCAGGACCCGCTGCCCCGGTCGCCGCAGGATCTGACAGGCAAACGCATCGTCGTGATCCGGAACTCGACGCATGCTGCGAGCCTCGCCCGACTTGCCGCTGAGCTTCCCCAATTGAACTGGATCGAGGTCGATGACGCCGACCAGCAGGAGCTTTTCGCGCGTGTCGCGGGCGGCGCGGCCGATCTGACCATCGCCGACTCAAGCGAATTCACGCTGGGACGCCGCTTTTATCCGGAATTGCGCGCTGCGTTCAAGCTGGCCGAATCGGAAGCGATTGCCTGGGGCCTGGCGCCCCGCAGCACCGACCTGCTGCCACTGGTCGAGCGCCACTTCGCGGAACTCGAGGCGATCGGCCTGCTAGCCGAGATTCTGACGCGCCACGAGCATCCGTTGGGTCGCTTCGAGCAGGTCGACGCGCCGGCATATGTCAGCGCCGTGCGCCAGCGTCTGCCGCGCTACCGGACCTGGTTCGAGGAAGCGAGCGCCGAAACCGGGATCGACTGGCGGCTGCTGGCAGCGATCGGCTACCAGGAATCGCGCTGGGACGAGACCGCAGTCTCACCGACCGGCGTGCGCGGCCTGATGATGCTGACCGCCGAGACCGCCCTGCGAGTCAAGGTCGCCGATCGCACCGATCCGCGCAGCAGCATCCTGGGCGGCGCGCGCTACCTGACGCTGGTCAGGAATACGATTCCGGCTCGAATACCAGAGCCTGACCGCAGCTGGCTGACGCTGGCCGCATACAACATCGGCTATGGCCACCTGGAGGACGCGCGCATACTGGCGCAGCGCGCCGGTGCCGACCCCGATTCATGGGCCGCGGTCCGGGAGCAACTGCCGCTGCTGGCCCAGGAGCAGTGGTACACCCAGACCAGGAGAGGCTACGCACGCGGCTGGGAGCCGGTCGGATTCGTGCGCAATGTGCAGACCTATCTCGAGATCCTGGAATGGATGACCGGTGGGCTGGATCGGCCGGTCACTCAGTCGCTCGCGGATGGACCGGCAGGAACTCGGTCGCCGGCGAACCAATGAAGCGAAATCGACTCCCCATTTACCGGCGCGATTCGAAGAACCGCTTCAGAAGCTCGCCACACTCTTCCGACAGCACGCCGCCGAAGGCGTCCACGCGGTGATTCATCGCCTCTGCCGTTACCAGATTGAAGGCGCTGCCAGCGGCACCCTGACGCGGATCCCAGGCGCCAAACACGAGCCGCGCGATGCGCGCATGCGCGATCGCTGCGGCGCACATCGGGCATGGCTCGAGTGTGACGTAGAGTGTCGCACCGCCCAGGCGGTAATCACCGGTCCTCCGGGCCGCTGCGCGGATTGCGAGGACTTCCGCATGCGCGGTCGGGTCGCATAGCGTGACCGGCCGGTTCCAGCCCTCGCCCAGCACCTCTTCATCGCGCACGACCAGTGCGCCGACCGGCACTTCGCCTTCCGCCTCGGCGCGTGCGGCGAGTTCGAGCGCCTGTCGCATCCGGGCCTGGTCGCGACTCATTCCCACTCAATTGTGCCAGAGCCACTTAAGTGACTGTTGCGACTGCCATTCTCGCCGAACCGCAAAGAATTTACCGTCGAAATGACCGTCAGAACGCGCCGGTTGGTGGCGAAGCGTAGCGATAGAGCACGAACGGTCATTGCTGGACCTGCCCACACCCGCGCCTTTGCCGGTTCGATCTGCTCCACGGCGAGGCAGTAGCCATCCCAACCACCGCGGCGCACACGCATACCCTTCCAATTTCACCTGAGCTTGCCCCGTTTCCGCTGACACGGTCCTGCGGATAGTACGGGCGGATAGTACGGACAAAAGGCCTTTCGGCTGACGCCGAGTGTAGCGCCGGACCGTGCACGGGGATGCGCCGGCGAGAATCCGGGCGCCGCGCGCCTCGTCAGCGCCCGCCAAGCCAGCGTTTCCGCGCGGCTCCGCGGCCGATTGTCATTCCCGGCTGCAGCGCGCGCAGCGCTCGATCTCGATCCCGAATACCTGCTGCAGTCGGCGCGCCCAGGTCATGGCCAGGTGCCGCGGCGTCGGGCTCTCGGCCGTGCCGGCCCGGCTGTGTGCCCCCGACCCGCGGCCCGCCGGCGTCACCGCCGCGCGCAACGCCGCAGGCGGGGCAAACACCCCGTGAAAGCGCGTCAGAGCGAGCCGCTCGAGCTTCGCGCGCTGATCCGCCTCCACCCCGATGCCCGCGTGCAGCGAAAACCCCGCGTACTGGGCAACGCACGGCCTCGGCTCCGCCGCCCGCGCCGGCACCGTTTGCAGCGCAAACACCTTCTGCCCCGCGCGCGGGCCCACCGCCACCCGGTAGGTGATCGAGTGGCCGATCAGGTCATCCATGGCGCCGCCCGCCGCGGGGCCGAACTCGGCAAGTCACATTGCGCCCATCAGTGGAGCATGATGCGTGGGCATGCTCGGGGCGCGAGCCAGAATTCTTGGTGCGTTCAAGTAGAAGCCTCGCGAAGACGCGCGACAAGTACCAAGGGGAGACATCATGAAGAAGCTTCTGATCGTAGTTCTCGCAGCGAGCACTGTCGGGTGCGCGACCCTGACGGAAGACGCCATGACACCCGTCACATTTACGTTTAGCGACGGGTCCGACGGGAAGTGCAATTTGAATAACAAACGTGGTGCGTGGTCGTGTCCGGTTCCATCGACAGTCTCCGTCAGGAAATCTGATGACGTATTGAAATACGATTGCGAAACTGAGGACGGCCGAAAAGCGTTCGGGTCGATCCCCAGCCATATGGGCGGAAAAATCGTCGCGAGCGCGGTGTTTCTCGATTTTGGCATCACGGACGCCATCACCGACAAACACCGGGAATATCCGGTGAGCTTCGTGATTCCGATCCAGAAACCAGGGGAGAAACCTGCTGCACAGCCGGCGGCGAATCCCATCCCGGAATAGAATCTTCGGCCGAACGGACAGTACGGACAAAAGGCCTTTCTGTTGCGGCCGAGTGTAGCGCCGGACCGTGCTCGGGGGTGCGCCGGCGAGAATCCGGGCGCCGCGCGCCCCGACAGTCCCCGCCAGCAGAGCGATTCCTCTCAGCGCCCCGGGGGAATGTCGTTCCCGGCTTCAGCGCGCGCGCAGCATCCGCCTCGCGCTCGCCTGCAAGAGCGAGCGCGGCGACGGCAATCCGACTCAGAACAACATTCCCGACATCCCCGGCGGCGGCGCCCGCGCCCCGCTCGCGCCGGTGCGCCAGAATGCGCGCGATGACCTCGGGGTCTTCGATGCTCGCGATCACCTGCAGCCGTCCGCCGCAGCGCGCGCAGCGCTCGATCTCGATCCCGAATACCCGCTGCAGTCGGCGCGCCCAGCTCAGGGCCAGGTGCCGCGGCGTCGGGCTCTCGGCCGTGCCGGCCCGGCTGTGTGCCCCCGACCCGCGGCCCGCCGGCGTCAGCGCCGCGCGCAACGCCGCATGCGGGGCCAACACCCCGTGAAAGCGCGTCAGAGCGAGCCTCTCGAGCTTCGCGCGCTGATCCGCCTCCACCCCGATGCCCGCGTGCAGCGAAAACCGCGCGTACTGGGGCGGCAGATGCTGCAGCTGGAGGTCCGGGCTCTGCTCAATGCCGTGGCGCGGCGATTGTATGGCGGCGAATTGCCGCAGGCGGCGCTAGAAGCGTTTGCGGGCTACAGCGGCTGAAAGCTGCGGCTGGTTCTCAGGACGGCGCAGCATCCTGGTTCCACATCCAGCGCCAAGCCTGCCAGCTGCCGTCGGCACCGCGCTTGTAGAGCACGGACCACTTGCCGTTGGAAGCTTGCACGTCGGCACCGGCCGCCTCAGTCGGGTTCAGCTGCCAGGTGCCCCGCGCATAGGCTTGGTCGCCGTTCACGATGACTTCGTCGACCGTCGCGCTCTGCTGGATCATCGTGAAGTCATATTGCGTGGCGATTTTCTCGAGGACGGCAGCGCGGCCACTGACCGCGGGCCCGACCGGTTGCATCAGAATGAGGTCCTCGGCCAGGGTCGGGCCGATGGTTGCGACGTCGCCTGCGTTCCAGGTGACCACGAACTGATCGACCCACGCATGGATCGCGGCAACGTCCGCCTCGGTGGTGTCGGGCGCTTCGGCCGGCTTCTGTGCGCAGGCCGCGAGAACGAGAGCCGAGCCGAGGCCCAGCAGCAGTGCATGAAGTTTCATAGTTGTTCCCCTTCCGCGGCCATGGTAGGCCTCAGGGCGGGCCGGAGCAAGAACAACGAGCGGTTCGTCCTATACTACGATAATGTGAATTTATTCAAACTCACTCCCACTCGATCGTCGCCGGCGGCTTGCCGGAGACATCGTAGACGACGCGCGAGATACCCTTGACCTCGTTGACGATGCGCCGCGCAACGTGATCGAGGAACTCATATGGCAGCCGCGCCCAGTTCGCGGTCATGAAGTCGACGGTCTCGACCGCGCGCAGTGCGATCACCCAGTCATAGCGCCTACCGTCGCCCATGACCGCGACCGAACGCACCGGGAGGAACACCGCCATGGCCTGGCTGACGCGCTCGTACAGATCGTGGGCATGCAGCTCCTCGATGAAGATTGCATCGGCGCTCCGCAGCAGTTCGGCTGCCTCGCGATTCACGCGGCCCAGGATGCGCACTCCCAGCCCGGGGCCCGGGAATGGGTGGCGATTGACCATTTCGCGCGGCAGGCCGAGCTCGACGCCGATGCGCCGGACTTCGTCCTTGAACAGCTCGCGCAGCGGCTCGACCAGCTTTAGCTTCATGCGATCCGGCAGCCCGCCGACATTGTGGTGCGACTTGATGACGTGGGCCTTGCCGGTCCGGGCGCCGGCCGATTCGATGACATCCGGGTAGATCGTGCCCTGGGCAAGCCACTCGACACCCTCGATGCGGTGCGCCTCTTCCTCGAACACCTCGACGAACAGGCGGCCGATGATCTTGCGCTTGCGCTCCGGGTCCTCTTCGCCGCCAAGCGCCGCAAAGAACCGGTCTGCCGCATCCACCCGGATCACATTGAGCCCCATGTGGCGCGCGAATGTATCCATGACCTGGTCGCCCTCGCCCAGGCGCAGCAGACCATGATCGACGAAGACGCAGCTCAGCTGGCTGCCGATCGCCTGATGCAGCAGTGCCGCGACCACCGACGAGTCCACGCCGCCCGACAGCCCCAGAAGAACCCTTCCGTTCCCGACTTGCCCGCGGATCCGCGCACTCAGGTCCGCGATGATGTTGCCGGCGTCCCACAGGGCATCGCAGCCGCATATCTCGCGCAGGAAGCGCTCGAGGATTCTCTGGCCGGCCCGCGTCTGCGTGACTTCCGGGTGGAACTGCACGCCGTAGAACCGGCGTCTCTCGTCGGCCATCGCCGCAAGCGGCGCATTGGCGGTCGACGCAATTACGGCAAATCCCGGCGGCACCAGCTCGACGCGGTCGCCGTGACTCATCCAGACGTCCAGTTCCGGCGACTCACGCTCATCGTCCTGCGCGATGCCGTCGAGGAGCCGCGATGATCCGCTGCGCCTGACCCGCGCATAGCCGAATTCACGATGCGATGACGGCGCGACGCGGCCGCCGAGCTGCATCGCCATCGTCTGCATGCCGTAGCAGATGCCGAGCACCGGCACGCCGAGTGTGAACACGACTCCGGGCGCGCGCGGCGGGCTCGCATCGGTCACGGATTCGGGTCCGCCCGACAGGATGATGCCGCGGGCGCCGAAGCCGGCGACCGCCGCCTCATCGGCATCCCAGGGCATGATTTCGCAGTACACGCCGGCTTCGCGCACCCGCCGCGCGATCAGTTGCGTGTATTGCGCCCCGAAGTCCAGGATCAGGATGCGGTGGGCGTGGATATCGGCGGCGGCCGACTCGATCCTGGCCGCCATCAGCTGACCCGGTAGTTTGGCGCTTCCTTCGTGATGCTCACGTCATGCACGTGGCTCTCACGAACGCCGGCGCCGGTGATGCGCACGAATGACGGTCGCGTGCGCATTTCCTCGATACTGCCGCTTCCGGTATAGCCCATCGCGGCACGCACGCCGCCGGAAAGCTGCTGCAGGATCGCAACCAGGCCACCCTTGTATGGCACGCGGCCCTCGACGCCTTCCGGCACCAGTTTCTCGAGTTCTTCGGTGGTGTCCTGGAAGTAGCGGTCGCTCGAGCCATGACGCTGCGCCATCGCACCGAGCGAGCCCATGCCGCGATAGGACTTGTAGGACGCGCCCTGGTACAGTTCGACTTCGCCCGGAGACTCCTCGGTGCCGGCAAACAGGCCACCGATCATCACCGAATGCGCGCCGGCGGCGATCGCCTTGGCGACGTCGCCGGAAAACCGGATTCCGCCGTCCGATATCAGCGGCACGCCGCTCGCGGCCAGCGCCTCGGCGACAGTCGCGATCGCGGTGATCTGCGGCACGCCGACACCGGCGACCACGCGGGTGGTGCAGATGGAGCCGGGTCCGATGCCGACCTTGACCCCATCCGCGCCGGCATCAACCAGCGCACGGGCGGCATCCGCCGTCACGATGTTGCCACCGACCAACTGCAGGCCCGGATGCGCGCTCTTGATCCTGCCGACGGTCGCCAGGACGCCGCTCGAATGCCCGTGCGAGGTGTCGACGACGACGACGTCAACACCGGCCCCGACCAGCAGCGCGACCCGGTCGAGCGTATCCGGCGAGGTCCCGACCGCCGCGCCGACCCGCAGGTGACCGTGTTCGTCCTTGCAGGCGCGCGGAAAATCGCGTGCCTTCTGGATGTCGCGCACCGTGATCATGCCGCGCAGCCGTCCGGTCTCGTCCACGACCAGCACCTTTTCGATGCGATGCCGGTGCAGCAGCAGCAGCACATCCTCACGGGACGTATTCTCCCGCACCGTGACCAGGCGCTCGCGCGGGGTCATGACCTTTGAGACCGGCAGGTCGAGCTGTTCCTCGAAGCGGATATCGCGGTGGGTGACGATGCCGACGACCATATTGCCTTCGTCGGTGACCGGCAGGCCGGAAATTCCCTTGGCCCGCGTCAACGCGATGACCTCGCGAATCGTCGCGTCCGGGCGGATCGTGATCGGGTCCTTGATGACCCCGCTCTCGTGCTTTTTGACGCGACCCACCTCGCGCGCCTGATCCACGGCGGACATGTTCTTGTGGATGATCCCGATCCCGCCTTCCTGTGCGATCGTGATGGCCAGCCGGGCCTCGGTCACCGTGTCCATCGCGGCGGAGACCAGCGGCAGATTCAGCCGGATGCCCCGTGTCAGGCGCGTCGACAGGTCGACTTCGCGGGGCAGTACCTCCGAGTAGGCCGGAACGAGCAGGACGTCGTCGAAGGTGAGTGCTTCCTGGACGATGCGCATCGGTGGTGTCCCCCGGGGGCAGTCCGAATGAAGCGGCGCATTGTACGACGCAAGTGGCCGGAAGCGTTAGTGCCGCGTGCGGTGGCCCGCCGGCTCGCTTAGCATGCCGGCATGGATCCCCGTTCCGGGCGCGAGATATACAGCGTCAGCCGCCTCAATCGCGAGGCCCGCGGCTTGCTGGAAGCCGGGCTGCCGTCTATCTGGATCGGGGGCGAGCTGTCGAATTTTTCGCGGCCCGCGTCCGGCCACTGGTACTTCACGCTGAAAGACGAGGCCGCGCAGGTCCGTTGCGCAATGTTCAGGCAGCGCAACCAGGCGATCCGGGCTTCGGCCCGGGACGGGATGCTGGTGCTGCTGCGGGCGCGCGTGAGTCTCTATGAGCCGCGCGGCGATTTTCAGCTGATCGTCGATCATCTCGAGGAGGCAGGCGAAGGGGAGTTGCGCCGGCGCTTCGAGGCGCTCAAGCAGCGTCTTGCGGCCGAGGGTCTGTTCGATGCTGCGCGCAAGCGCGCACCGCCCCGGTTTCCGCGCCGGATCGGCGTAGTCACCTCGCCAAGCGGCGCGGCGCTCCGCGACGTGCTGCAGGTCCTGCGGCGCCGCTTTCCCGGCATTCCGGTCCTGATCTACCCTGTGGCGGTGCAGGGAGCATCAGCGGCACGCGAAATCGCCGGCATGCTTGCGCTTGCGGACCAGAGGGCCGAAGTCGACCTGCTGCTGCTGGTGCGTGGTGGCGGTTCGCTCGAGGACCTGTGGGCTTTCAACGATGAATCGCTGGCGCGCGCGATCGACCGCCTGACGCTGCCGCTGATCAGCGGCATCGGCCACGAAGTGGACTTCACGATCGCCGATTTCGTCGCCGATGTCCGGGCACCGACACCATCCGCGGCGGCAGAACTGGCGGTGCCCGATGCCGCGGCGATGATTGCTGAACTTGCGGCGACCGAGCGGCGACTGGGCCTTGCCGCCGCCCGCGTGCAGTTGCAGCGCCGCGAGCAGCTGGCGCGGGCATGGAAGCGGCTCTGGGTCCAGCATCCGTCCCAGACGCTCGCACAAGGCGCGCAGCGTATCGACGAACTGCAGGCCCGCCTGGCGAATGCAATGCGGCGCGGGCTCGGCATGCGGGTGCAGCGCCTGGCGACGGTTCGCGCGCAGTTTGCCGGCGCATCACCCGCCGCGCGCGTTGCAATTCTTCTGCAACGCGCCGCTCATGCGACCCTGCGTCTGCTGCCGGCCGTGCGCCACCTGCTGTCGCTGCAGAAGGCCCGGCTGGAGATCGCAATGCGCGCCCTGAATGCCGTCAGTCCGCTGGCGACGCTTGCGCGCGGCTACGCCATCGTGACATCAGCGGCAGACGGGGGAATCGTGCAGGATCCCGGCCAGGCGCCGCCCGGCACCGAGATCGACGCGCGGCTTTCGCGCGGCCGGCTGCGCGCGCGTGTCGTCAAGAGCAGCCCCGATTGAATCAGCGCCTTCCAGCGTCGCGCTGCCGCACCCGGCGCTGGCGCGGCGTCAGCTTGTCGCGCCTTTCGGCAAACGGGTTGTCTTCACTGCGGAATTCGACGCGCACCGGCGTGCCCCACAGGCTGAATGCCTCGCGATAACGATTGATCAGGTAACGCCGGTAGTCCTCGGGCGTGCGGGCGGCCTGCGCGCCGTGCACGACGATAAGCGGCGGATTGCGGCCGCCCTGGTGCGCATAACGCAGCCTGATGCGCCGTCCGCGCACCAGTGGCGGCTGGTGCTGCCGGATCGCCGATTCCAGCACGCGCGTCAGTTCCGGCGTCGGCAATTCACGCATGGCCGCGGCATGGGCTTCGCGCACTGACTGCATCATTTCGCCCACACCGCTGCCGTGCAGCGCGGAAATGAAGTGGGTCGGCGCAAAATCCAGGAATCGCAGCCGCCCTGAAATCTGCGTGCGGATCTCTTCGCGTTGCTCCTGCGTGATGTGATCCCACTTGTTGACGGCGATCACCAGGGCCCGGCCGCGCGCGGCCACGATGCCGAGGAGTGTGGCGTCCTGCTCGGCCACAGTCTGTTTCGCATCCATCACGCCGATGACAACATTTGCATCATCAATGGCCTGCAGGGTCTTGATAACACTAAATTTTTCCAGTTTCTCCTCGACGCGCGCGCGGCGCCGCACACCGGCGGTGTCGATCAGCAGATAGGCCATTCCGTCGCGCTCGAAGGGGATCTGCACGGTGTCGCGGGTCGTACCCGGCTGATCAGTCGCAATCATCCGCTGCTCGCCGAGCAGGCGGTTTATCAATGTGGACTTACCGACATTCGGGCGACCGACAACGCAGACGCGGGCAGCATGCCTGACATCCCCGGCCTCGTCGTTGGCCGGCGGCGTGACGCCGGCAAGAACATGATCGATCAGTTCGTCGATGCCCTGGCGATGCGCCGCCGACAGCGACTGCGGCGCGCCGAGTCCCAGACTGTGAAAGTCGGAAATCGCGACTTCCGCATCGCGCCCCTCGCACTTGTTGACCGCGATGGTGACCGGCTTGCCGCTCCTGCGCAGGACATCCGCGACGAAGTGATCGGAAGCTTCAATACCCGACTGCCCGTCCACCAGGAATACCACCCGGTCGGCTTCCTCGATCGCGCGATTGGTCTGCTGGGCCATCAGCTGTTCGATGCCACGCGGCGATTCCACCAGCCCGCCTGTGTCGACCACGATGAAGCGGTACAGGGACCGGCGCCCATAGCCGTACTTGCGATCGCGCGTAAGGCCCGGGACATCCGAAACCAGTGCGTCGCTGGTCCGGGTCAGGGCATTGAACAGGGTTGACTTGCCGACGTTGGGCCGGCCCACCAGCGCGATGACGGGCAACATGCTTCAGTTCCGGACAGCTGCTTACCCGGCTGCGCGCCGGCGCGCGCGATAAGCCTGGACCTTGCCGGAATCGCTCTGCATCAGCAGCAGCTCGCCGGCGGCGACCGGCGCATTGCTGACGCGACCCCCGCCCGGTTTCGCGCGGCCGAGAATTTCGCCGGTTGCCGCATCGAGCCAGTGCAGGTAGCCCTCAAAGTCTGCGACCACCACAGTGTCGCCCTGAAGCGCGGGTGCCGTCAGTCCGCGGCGCAGAAACTGGGCCTGGCGCCAGGTCTCGGTGCCATCGCGCCGCCGCAGCGCGACGACCGTGCTGTCGGCCAGCGTCACATAGAGGTGTTCGGCGTCGGCAGCCATGCCGCGGTAACTCGACATGTCGCGCCCCCACCAGATCTGGCCGGACTCGAGCGACAGCATCGCCACCCGGCCCTGGTAACCGACGACATAGACGTCCTGGTCGATGACCCGGACCGGTGAATCGATGTCGGCCAGGCGCTCGATCTCGGTCCGGCCGCGGGAAGGCGCCGCGGTCGCGGTCCACAGCAGGTCGCCGCTCGTCAGCGCGAGCGCGACGACTTTGCCGCTGTCAAAGCCGGCCAGCACCATGTCGCCGGTGATGACCGGAGCGCCATTGCCGCGCAGTGTCAGGCGGGGTACCGCCTGCTCGTAGTTCCAGGCCTCGGTGCCGTCGGCAACGCGCAAGGCCCGCAGCTTGCCGTCAACCGTACGCACGATGACCAGACTGGCGCCGATTGCAGGTGACGACAGCACTTCGCCGCCGACCGCAACCCGCCAGCGCTCCGCGCCGGTAGCGGCATCGAGAGCCAGCACCAGGCCGCCGATGCTGCCGGCGGCGACAATGCCCTCGCCCACCGCCGGACCGCCGCTCAGGTCGAGTCCGGTCCGGGCGCTCCACAGGCTGCGTCCGTTGGCGAGTTCCAGCGCCTGTACGTCGCCGCCATGACCTGCCACATAGGCGCGGTCATCCACGACGGCCGGACGCAGTCCGAGGCGCAGGACCTCATCGCCGCCCTTGGTGCTGGTGCTCCAGACCTGATCGGGATTCAGCCTGACGGCGAAATTCACGAGTTCGGCCGGCGGCTCCAAGTCTTTGTCCTTCTTGCAGGCGGCCACCATCAGCGCAAGCGCCAGCAGGCAGGCGATTCTCTTCATCCGTTTTCCTCACTCGGCCGCGGTCGCCGCCGACAGTTCGTCAATCTTCAGTCTCAACAATTCCTGGTCGACCAGGCCGTCGGCACTGTGGCCCTGGTCGGTTGCGGACTGTGCCTCCCGATAGGCCGCAAGCGCATCCGCCGGCTTGCCGCTCGCCGCCATGACGTCACCGCGCAATTCAGCGACCCGCGCGGCGACCGCCGGATTCTGCACGCGCGCCAGTGTCGCGAGGGCATCGTCATGACTGCCATTCGCGAGTTGCACGCGGGCCAGTCTGAGTCCTGCGACCAGCGCCAGTTCCGGGTCGCGCGTCGAGTCAATGACCTGCCTGAGCGTCTTCGCCGCCGTCTCGAAGTTGCCAGCCTCGATTTCGAGGCGTGCGAGCAACAGCCGGGCCTGGTCGGCATATGGCGTATCCGAATAATCGCCGGTGATCCTGGCGGCGATCTGCAGCCCGTCCTCGCGACGTTCCTGAACGAGAGCGTCCAGCATCGCGGAGAATTGCTGCTCCGCCTCCTGGGACCGCGCGATCTGATGCGCGTTCCACCACCGATAGCCGAACACGCCGCAGAGGCCCAGCGCAATGCCGGCCGCGAGCCAGAGCCCGTTTTCCCGGAACCACTGTTTCAGCTGGTCCGCCTGCTCCCGCTCCGAAAGATACTCATCGACCATCGTCGCTCCTGGCATTCACTTTTCGTCCGAGCATCGCTGCAATGCCCGCGGGCAGCTCCTCCCATGCGCAGTCCTGCTGTCCCGCATCGGCGCGCAACATCCTGACCACAGCCGACTTTCTCGCAATCTCGTCGTCGCCGATGATGAGCGCCAGCTGCGCGCCGCTCTTGTCCGCGCGCTTCATCTGCGATTTCAGGCTGCCGCCACCCATATTCGCCTGGACACCGGCGCCCGGCAGCGCGTCCCGCAGCCGCTCGGCAATCGCGAGTCCGGCGCGCTCCGCGCGTTCTCCTGACAGCACCAGATAGACCGCAGGCGCCGTCGGACTCACCGCCACGCCCCTGGCCTGCAACAGACCGACGATCCGCTCGATGCCGAGCGCCCAGCCTATCGCTGGAGTCGGATCGCCGCCCAGTTGCGCGACCAGGTCATCATAACGACCGCCGGAACATACGGCATCCTGGGCACCGAGTGCGGATGTGGTCCACTCGAACACGGTGCGCGTGTAGTAATCGAGGCCGCGCACCAGCCGCGGATCGATATCGTACTGAATCCCGCTGGCATCGAGCAGGTCGCGGAACCGCTCAAAATGCCCGCGCGAGGCGGCGTCGAGATGATCGGTCAGCTCGGGGGCGCCGGCGAGCATCGCCTGCATCGCGGGGTTCTTGGAGTCGAGGATCCGCATCGGGTTGGATTCAAGGCGGCGCAGGCTGTCGGCATCCAGTACGGCACGGTGGCGTTCGAAGTAGGCCACCAGCAGCGCGCGATACTGCTGGCGTGATGCCGGCGTACCGAGCGAGTTGATGCGAAGCCGCACATCGGAGATCCCCAGCATCCGCCACAGGCGCGCCGAAATCTGGATCATCTCGACATCGATATCGGGGCCCTCGTAGCCGAACGCCTCGCAATCGATCTGATGGAACTGCCGGTACCGGCCCTGCTGCGGCCGCTCATGCCGGAACATCGGGCCCGATGTCCACAATCTCTGCTTCTGGTTGTGCAGCAGCCCGTGTTCGATCGCCGCGCGCACGAGGCCGGCTGTAGCCTCGGGCCGCAGGCTCAGACTGTCGCCGCCGCGATCCTCGAAGCTGTACATCTCCTTTTCGACAATGTCAGTGTGCGCGCCGATCGATCGCAGGAACAATTCGGTGCGCTCAACCAGCGGAACGCGGAATTCCTGATAGCCATAGTCGGCAAAGAGCATGCAGGCATTCCGCTCCACCAGCTGCCACCAGGGCAGCTGGTCCGCGAGCAGGTCATTCATGCCACGGACTGACTGGAGCTTGCTGTTCAAAGGCTCCCCGCCTTGGACGCACCGCGCAACCGCGCGCCCGGCGACGGGCCGCTGGTCCGCGCATTCATCCGGGGTTCCGGCGCTCGATGTCGTCGAGTACGCGCAGCTGCACGGATTCCGGGAACTCCCTGCGCAATCGTTCGCCGAACTGGGCTGCCGCGCTGCGATCGTTCAGCGCCATTTCAATCTGGTGGCCAAGCAGCAGAACGTCGGGAGTCGCCGGCGCCACGGCAAGGTATCGCTCGATGAATGCCCGCGCCTGCAGGAAACTGCCGCGATCGTGCAGGACACCGGCCAGCTGCACGAAGGTCTCCGGATAGACCGATTTGACGGCCAGCGCCTGACGCAGATAATTCTCCGCCCGCTCCAGCGCCGCGGCGCTCCTGGCACAGACACCCGCATTGGTGTAGGCGACCTCGGGCGTGCGATACAGGGGATTGCGTGCCGCCTGCAGGAACAGCGCCTCGCCCTTCTTGAATTCCCGCTTGCGGCACAGGAACGCTCCCAGCGCGTTCTGCGCTTCCGGACTGTCTGCATCGGCGCGCAGCGCAAGCTTGAAGTGCTGTTCGGCGCGTCTGGTGTCGAGCAGGCGTTCGTAGACCAGACCAGCGCCCAATTGCACGGTCAGATCGCGCGGATTAAGTGCAAGAGCACGTTCAATCTTGTCGCGCGCGACCGACAGCTGATCCCGCTTCAAGTACTCCATGGCCAGGCGGGCATTGATGCGCGCAGCCTCGATCAGCGGATCCGGCGAGATCTCCTGGGCCGGCGCCGCGCCGGCAAGCAGCATCGCAACCGCCACTGCAGCGACGCGCGGCATCATGGCCGCACCGCGAACCGGACCGGCTTGCTGCCAAGCCTGACCAGCGTGCGATCCAGCACCTGGCCCCGCAGCTGCCCGCAGGCCGCATCGATATCGTCACCCCGGGTCCGCCGCACGGTCGCGACCACTCCGCCCTGTGCCAGCAGGTCGCGGAACCGGCTGACTGCCGCCGCCGGCGAGCGCCGGTAACTGGTGCCCGGGAATGTATTGAATGGAATCAGATTCACCTTGGCATCATGACCGGAAAGCAGGGCCGCGAGTTCCCGTGCAAGTACAGGCTGGTCATTGATGCCGTCCAGCATCGTGTACTCGAATGTGACGCTGCGGCCATTCTGGCGCTCGAGGTAATGCCAGCTGGCGGCCAGCAGCTCGGCGATCGGATGCTTGCGGTTGATCGGCACCAGCTGGTCGCGCAGGCGGTCATTCGGCGCGTGCAGCGATACTGCGAGTGCCACATTGCAGTCCTCCGCGAGACGGTAGATCTGCGGCACCAGCCCGGAAGTGGAAAGCGTGACGCGTCGTCGCGACAGGTCGTATCCGAGGTCATCGAGCATCAGCTGCATGGCCGGCAGCACATTGCGGTAGTTGGCGAGCGGTTCGCCCATGCCCATCAGCACGACATTCGTGATGATGCGCTCACCGTCAGGATCGCGCCCGAGTTCGCGATTTGCGAGCCACACCTGGCCGATGATCTCGGCCGCCGTCAGATTGCGATTGAATCCCTGCCGTCCGGTCGCGCAGAAGGAGCAATCGAGTGCGCATCCGATCTGGCTCGAGATGCAGAGCGTGCCGCGCCCCGGCTCCGGGATGAATACCGTCTCGATGACCTGCTGGCCGCCCTCGGCGCCCGGCATCTGCAGCAGCCACTTGCGCGTGCCATCCGACGAAGTCCTCGCACTCACGATAGCGGGCACACTCACCTCCGCCACCGCCGCGAGTTGCGCGCGGAAATCCTTTGCCAGATCGGTCATGCGCGCAAAATCGGACTCGCCGCGACGATAGATCCACTTCAGCAGCTGGCGGGCACGGTACGGCTTCGCGCCGAGACCAGCGACCAACGCCTCCAGCTCGGACCGGTTGAGTCCCAGCAGATTGCTGCGTGCAGGCGCCATGGTGTTCATCGTGCCGGCCGTTTCAGCGGGTTCGAGCGCAAAGTGCGAGGTCGGCGAAAAAATATGCGATTTCGCGCGCGGCCATCTCGACGCTGTCGGAACCATGCACGACATTTTCCTCGATGCTGGTCGCGAGATCGGCCCGGATCGTTCCGGCTTCGGCTTTTTTCGGATCGGTCGCTCCCATGATCTCGCGATTGCGGGCGACGGCGGATTCGCCTTCGAGAACCTGCACCATGACGGGACCGGAGCACATGTAAGCGCACAGTTCGCGGAAGAACGGGCGCTCACGATGGACGGCATAAAAGCCCTCCGCCTGGCCGCGTGTCAGATGCAGCATGCGCGCACCGATGATCATCAGGCCGGCACGCTCGAATCGCCGATAAACTTCGCCGATCAGATTGCGTGCCACGCCGTCGGGCTTGACGATGGACAGGGTGCGCTCGACCGCCATGGATTCCTCGTGCACTGGGGTAGCTCAGGACCGCGCATTCTAGCGCCCGGGACCCCGCGCGAGCAATCGCCGGGAACGCGGAAGTACCTGCCGTGAAAGGGAAAATCAGACGCTGAAGCTCTCGCCGCAGCCGCATTCTCCGCGCACGTTCGGATTCCGGAAGCGAAACGCCTCGTTGAGTCCGTGGCGGACGAAATCGATCTCGGTCCCGTCGATCAGGGCCAGGCTGTCGGCATCGACCAGGACCTGGACACCCTGGCTGTCGAAGACGCGGTCATTGGCCTGCAATTCGTCGGCGTAATTGACGACGTAGGCGAAGCCGGAGCAGCCGGTCTTGCGCACGCCGAGGCGGAGGCCGACCCCATGGCCGCGCTCGGCGATGAATCGTCGCACCCGGTCGGCGGCGGCAGGCGTGAGGGTGATTGCCATCAGACTGATTGTAGCGCAAGCGCCCGCGCCAGCATCGCGGACAGTGCATCTTCGACGACCAGCAGGCGGCCCAGTTTTTCCACTGGCGCATCGAGTTCCCGCGCAAGGCGCCGCGCGTCGAAGGCCGTCCCGGTAACGACGCCCTGACCGTGCATTCGGCTCGCGACCAGCGCTGCCGCAGCGAGCGTATGCGGGCATCCCCAGGCGCGAAACGCGCAGTCGACGATCCGGCCGCTCGCGATCCGCGCCTCATAGCGGACCCAGGCGCCGCGGTCGAGTGCCATCGCCTCGCCATGCACTAGCGCGCCCGGACCCGGCGCCAGGTCGCCCGCGTGCGGCAGGCGCTCGAACAACTCGAGCACCAGCGGCGAATATCCCGTGCGCATCGTGCTCATGCGATCCGCTCGATGGCGCCGGTAGGCAACAGCGCGCGCAGGCGCCGCACGCTCGCCACCAGCAGGCCGGCCGCACGATCGACTTGGTCCGCGGTCGTATCCCGGCCCAGGCTCAGCCGCAGCGAGGCCTGTACAGCGAGATCCGAGAGGCCAAGCGAGCGCAGGACATAGGAAGGTTCGGCCGTCGCCGAACTGCAGGCCGAGCCGCTCGACGCCGCCAGCGCGCCATCGAGCGACAACAACAGGCTTTCGCCCTCCAGACCCGGAAAGTGCACATTCAGGATGCCGGGCAGGCTGGGGTCGGGCGCGCCATTTCGCAGCACCGGCGCTGCGGCTTGCAGACCGGACCACAGGCGCTCGCGCAGCGCACGAATGCGCGCGGCATCGCCTGCGAGGCCTTCGCGCGCGAGTTCGCAGGCGACGCCGAAGCCGACGATCTGATGCGTGGCCAGCGACCCCGGACGCAGGCCGCGCTCATGTCCGCCGCCAAACAGCAGTGGCTGCAACGCGGGCCGCGGATGGTTTCGCAAGTACAGGGCCCCGACACCCTTCGGGCCACCAAGCTTGTGCGCGCAGAAACTGAGCAACCCCGCCCCGATTTCGTCCACATCGATTGCAAGTTTTCCTGCACTCTGCGCGGCATCAACATGAAGGCATACATTCCGCTCAAGGCACAGTCGTCCGACTGCGGCGATGTCGTTGACGACGCCGGTCTCGTTGTTGCCGTGCATCAGCGAGACCAGCGCGGTGTCGGGCCGCAGGGCGCCCGCAACCTGCGCCGGATCTACCCGGCCATCGCTGCCCGGCGCGAGCCAGCAGACTGTGAATCCCTCGCGCTCGAGCTGGCGGCAGGCATCGCGCGCCGCGCGATGCTCGGTGCGGGCGGTAACGACATGACGCATGGCGCCTCCGGCAGCACGGGCAGCGCCGAGAATCGCGAGATTCACGCTCTCGGTCGCACCGGAGGTGAATACGATGGATTCGGGCGGTGCGCCGATCAGATGCGCGACCTGGGCGCGCGCCTGCTCGATGCGCATGGCCGCGGCGCGTCCCGCTGCGTGGGCCGAAGCGGGGTTGCCCTGCAACGCGGGATCACGCAGGCACGCGCACATGACCTCTGCGATGCGCGGGTCGAGCGGCGCAGTCGCCGCATGATCCATGTAAATCGGAGCACTGTCGGTCACCGGGCTCAGTCCTCCGGAATCGAGCCGTGCTTCTCGATCGCCGTCAGTATTCCGCGCAGTATGCGCACTTCCTTTTCATCCGGCATCGCACGCGCAAGCAGGCGCTGCATTCGATGGCGCAGCTGGTCGGCATTGCCCGGGTGCATGAATCCGACCCGCTCGAGCACCCGGTCGAGGTGCCGGTGCAGCGCCGCGATGTCATCGGCGCCGGCCAGCGGCGAATGCGGTTCGGATGAAACCGCCGGATGACGCCGGGCCATCATGATCTCGTAGCAGACGATCTGCACCGCCTGCGCGAGATTCAGTGACTCATACTGCGGGTCGGCCGGTATCTGGATCAGGGCCTGGCAGCGCGCAAGCTCGTCATTGGCCAGGCCATTGCGCTCGCCGCCAAACAAAATGGCGGCGGGCCGGGATTCTCCGGCCGCCAGCAATTCGGCGGCGGCAGCCCGGGCATCGAGCATCCGCCAGTTCGCGTTGCGCCGCCTCGCGCTGGTGCCGAGCACGAGACCGCAGCCCGCGATGGCATCGTCGATCGACGGCAGCACAGTGGCTGCCGCGAGCAGGTCGGCGGCCGCGGAAGCACGCGCCATTGCGACCGGATCCGGGTACGACTGCGGGCGCACGAGCACCAGCGAGCACAGCCCCATATTCTTCATCGCGCGTGCCGCTGCGCCGATGTTGCCCGGGTGGCTGGTGTCGACAAGAACGATGCGAACTTGCTGGGTCATCTCGGCTCGCGAAGAATTGCTGATATTCTACCGGCGCCGTCTGGTGGCGCCGAAAACCTCGGTGCGGCGGTTCTTCAGGCTGGGTCCGGAGCAATTCATGCATCCACTGGTCAATATCGCCGTCGGCGCCGCACGTCGAGCCGGCGACCTGATCGTGCGAAATCTCGATCGCGCCGGCGGGGTCTCGGTCAGCGAGAAGAGCCGCAATGATTTCGTCACCGAAATCGATCGCGCGGCAGAGCAGCTGGTGATCGAGACGATCCACAAGGCGTACCCGGATCACGGCATTCTGGCCGAGGAAAGCGGCCGCCAGGGCGGTGACGAGTATGTCTGGATCATCGACCCGCTGGACGGCACCACCAACTTCCTGCACGGCTTCCCGCAGTTTGCCGTATCAATCGCCTGCCAGCACCGTGGTCGCGTCGAGGCAGGCGTCATATTCGATCCGCTGCGGAGCGAGTTGTTCACCGCGGCGCGCGGCGCGGGCGCACAGCTCGAAAACCGCAGGCTGCGAGTATCCGCGCGGCACTCGATCGAGGGTTCGCTGATCGGAACCGGATTCCCGTATCGCTCCAATGCGCGCTGGCTGAAGCCTTACCTGGCGATGCTCGAGCAGGTCATCCAGCACGCGGCCGGCGTGCGCCGGGCCGGATCCGCCGCACTCGATCTCGCTTATGTCGCGGCGGGCCGCCTGGACGGCTTCTGGGAACTGGGGCTGGCGCCCTGGGATACTGCAGCAGGCAATCTGATGATCACTGAAGCAGGCGGCCGCGTAGGCACTCTGGCCGGCAATCCATACCTCGACGCCGGCAATCTCGTGGCCGGAAATCCGCGCGTTTTCAAGGCGCTGGTCGAATGCTTCGCGCCGTTCCTCGGCGAGGATCTGCGCGAGTGACTGGTCCGGCCAGTCTCGCAATCGCCGGGGGCGTGGGTTAGAGTCCGCAACGACGCTGGGGGGATGCCACATGAATCTGTTCCGCACCAAGCCGATCACGGCTGCGCCGCATGTTGACGCGGGCGAGCCGGTCGAGGGCAGCCTGACCGGCGAAGTCACGCTCAAGCGCGTGCTTACCGCGCGGCACCTTGTGATGCTCGGCATCGGCGCGGTGATCGGCGCCGGCATCTTCGTGATGACCGGCCAGGCCGCGGCTAATCATGCGGGTCCCGCGATCGTGCTCTCCTTCGTGATGGCAGGCGTAGCCTGCGGCTTCGCCGGTCTCTGCTATGCGGAATTCGCCGCGATGCTGCCGGTATCCGGCAGCGCATATTCCTATTCGTACGCGACACTCGGCGAATTCGTCGCCTGGTTCATCGGCTGGAATCTGGTGCTCGAGTACACCTTTGCCGCCGCCACGGTCGCGGTCGGATGGTCCGGTTATTTCACGGGTCTGCTTGACTCGATCGGCAGCATGACGGGTACTTCGCTGGCATTGCCCGCGGCACTGACGAACGCTCCGCTCAACCTCGTCAATGGACGGATCGTCACGACCGGCGCGCTGATCAACCTGCCTGCGATCGCCATCGTCGTCGCCGTCGCAGCGCTTTGCTACCGCGGCATCACCCAATCGGCGACGGTCAACGCCGTGATTGTCGCGATCAAGGTCGCGGTACTGCTGCTGTTCATGGCTTTCAGCCTGCAATACGTCGATCCCTCGAACTGGACACCATTCATTCCGGAACCAGAAGGCCCGGGGCGTTTCGGCTGGGACGGCGTGCTGCGCGGCGCATCCATCGTGTTCTTCGCCTACATTGGATTCGACGCGGTCTCGACGGCAGCCCAGGAAGCCAAGAACCCGCAGCGCGACATGCCAATCGGCATACTCGGATCACTCGCCATCTGTACCCTGCTGTACATCGCAATGGCCGCTGTGCTGACCGGCATGGTTCCCTACACGCAGCTCGGCACGCCGAAGCCGGTCGCGACCGCTCTCGAGACCTACCCGAGTCTTTTGTGGCTCAAGACACTGGTCGAGGTCGGCGCGCTCGCCGGACTTTCTTCGGTGATCCTCGTGATGATGGTCGGCCAGCCCCGCATCTTCTACACGATGGCGAGCGACGGGCTGATCCCGAAGTTGTTCGGCCGTGTCCATCCCGAATTTCGCACCCCGCACGTCGGCACGGTCATCGTCGGCGTGACCGCGTTGATCCTTGCGGGTCTGCTGCCGATCGGCGTATTGGGAGATCTCGTGTCGATGGGCACGCTGCTCGCTTTCGCGACCGTCTGCATCGGCGTGCTGGTGCTGCGCCGCACGCGACCCGATCTGCACCGCGCATTTCGCGTTCCGGCCGCCCCGGTCGTCTGCATCCTGGGCGCGGCAGCGTGCCTGTGGCTGTTCGGGCGGGCGTTCATGGACAACTGGCACTGGATGAGCGCCTGGATCCTGATCGGCTTTGCGATCTACTTCGGCTACAGCCGGCGCCACAGCCACCTGAATCGCGGCGCCTGACGCTATCGTCAACCGTCGCCGGGAATCCGGCGATCACGCAGGTCGACCGGCTCGCCGCGCTGCCTCCTGCGCATGCGGATATTGACCATCTCGACGCCCACCGAGAATGCCATCGCGAAGTACAGATAGCCCTTCGGCACCTGCAAGTCGAATGACTCGCCGACCAGCGCGATACCGATCAGGATCAGGAATGCCAGTGCCAGGATCTTGATCGTCGGATGGCGCTCGATGAACTCGTGGATCGGGCCGGCCATGAACATCATGACGATCACCGCTATCACGATCGCAGCGACCATGATCGAGACGTGATTGGCGAGTCCGATTGCCGTCAGCACGGAATCCAGTGAAAAAACGATGTCGACGATTCCGATCTGGACGATCACGCCGAGCACCCTGGTTTTTAGCTTGACCTTCGACGCGCCCGGAACTGCGGGTCCCTCCAGCGCATTGTGGATCTCGCTGACGCTCTTGGCCATCAGGAACAGCCCGCCGACCAGCAGGATCAGGTCGCGGCCCGAAATTTCCTCGCCCAGAATCGTGAACAGGGGCGCCGTGAGCCGCGTGAGCCAGGTAAGCGAGAACAGCAGGCCGATGCGCGTAATCATCGCGAACGCGAGCCCCAGTGTGCGGGCGCGGGCCTGCAGGTGCTTCGGCAGGCGCGACACCAGGATGGACAGGAAAATGATGTTGTCGACGCCGAGGACGACCTCGAGCAGCGTCAAGGTCAGGAATGACACCCAGACCGCGGGATCACTCAGGAATTCGATCACCGACCCTCCCGCCAGTCCATTCAGGGCAACGCGTCGACCTCGTCCTTCTTCTCTGGCGGCATCAGGTCGCGTTGCGACAGACCCAAGTCAAGCGCCAGCGCGCCGGCAACGTAGATCGACGAGTAGGTGCCGACGGCGATTCCGACCATCAGCGCGACGGCGAATGGCCGCAGCGCTTCGCCTCCGAAGAGGAGCAGTGCGAGGACCACCAGGGCGGTCAGGCCGGATGTAAGCAGGGTCCTCGAAAGTGTTTCATTTATCGCGGTATCCATGACCTGGGTCGGAGTCGCCTTGCGCATCTGAACGAGGCGCTCGCGTACCCGGTCAAACACGATCACGGTGTCATTCAGTGAATACCCGATCACCGCCAGGATTGCCGCCATGGCCGACAGGTCGAATGTGATTCCGCTGGCCGCAAACACACCGACCACGACGATCGGGTCGTGCAGCACCGCGACAATCGCGCCAACCGAGAATTTCCACTGGAAGCGGAAGATCACGTAAATCGCGATGAACAGCAGGCACATCAGCAGCGCGGTCGCGCCTTTTTCCGCCAGCTCCCGGCCGGCTTGCGGTCCGACCGCCTCGGTCCGGCGTATGTCCACGCCGGGATCCACCGCAGCGAGCGCCGAGCGCACCTGCTCCGTCACCAGGCGCGCGGCGGTTTCTTCGACAGGCGGCAGGCGCACCAGCACATCCTGGGCGGTGCCAAAGCTCTGCACCTGCGCGTCCGCGAGGCCGCGCTCAGAAAGCGAATCCCGCAGCCGCTCAAGATTGGGCGCCTGCGGGAAGTTCGCCTCCACCACGACACCGCCCGTGAAGTCAATGCCGAAATTCAAGCCGTGAATGAAAACCGCGACCAGGGATCCGGTGCTCATCAGCACCGACACGGCGTACCAGTACCGGCGCTTCTCCAGGAACCGGATACGTGGCGTGCGCTTGAAGAATTCCATCGCCGGATCCTCAGATTGCGAGGCGCTCAACGCGCCGGCGCCGGCCATAGATCAGATGCAGCATCGCGCGACTGCCGACCAGCGCCGTGAACAAAGAAGTCAGGATTCCCAGATTCAGCACCACGGCAAATCCCTTGATGGGCCCGGTGCCGAATGCGAACAGCATGACACCCGCGATCAGCGTGGTCACATTGGAGTCCAGGATTGCGGACAGGGCCCGATCGAAGCCGGCATTGATCGAAGCCAGCGGCGAATTTCCGTTGCGCAATTCCTCGCGGATGCGTTCGAAGATCAGGACATTTGAGTCCACCGCCATGCCGACCGTCAACACGATGCCGGCGATGCCCGGCAGCGTCAGGGCCGCCTTGAACAATGACAGCAGCGCCGTGATCAGAATGACATTGGCGACCAGCACCAGGCTCGCGACGACGCCGAAAACACGGTAATACACCAGCATGAATACAAACAGTGCCGCCATTCCCATCAGCAGCGCCCTGAATCCGCGCTCGATGTTATCGCGCCCGAGACTCGGCCCGATCAGGCGCTGCTCGACGATATAGATCGGCGCGGCCAACGCGCCGGCCCGGAGCAGTTTCGCGAGCTCGCTGCCCTCGGCCGCGGAAAGACCGGTGATCTGGAAGTTGTTGGAAAACACGCCGCGAATCGTCGCGACGCTGATGACCTCCTCTTTGGAGCGGTCGATGACGACTTTCTGGCCATCACGCTCGACCTGCTCGCGCTCCTTTTCGATGAATACCACGGCCATCGGCCGGCCGAGATTTTCACGCGTCGTGCGCAGCATCTCGTCGCCGCCACGGCTGTCGAGCTTGACGCTGACGGCGGGTTCGCCCTGCGACGGAGCGAATGACGCGTCTATCAGCTGCTCGCCGGTCGCGATGACTTCGCGCTTCAGCAGTACCGGATTGCCGTCGCGTTCCTTGTAGAGGCGCGTACCCAGCGGCGGCCGTCCGGTTCGCTGGGCTTCAAGCGGGCTATTGACGGTGTCAACCAGCCGGAATTCGAGTGTCGCGACCTTGCCGAGCAGTCGCACGACTTCAGAGGCGTCCTGTATCCCCGGCAGCTGCACCGCGATCCGGCTCAGGCCCTGGCGCTGTATCACCGGCTCGGCAACGCCCAGCGCATTGATGCGGTTGTTCAGTGCCGTGATGTTCTGCTGGATCGAGAAATCCTGGCGCTGCTGGATCTGGTCCGGCATCAGCTGGGCCACCAGCAGCCCGTGGTCGCCGCCCTCCACGATCGAGAGCGTGGAATCGTAGTCGCGCAATGCGCGCAATGCCGCTTCCGTCTGTGCTGCGTCGCGCAGCCGAATCTCGGTTACCGCGCCGGAAACGGCCACGTCCTCGTACTGCACCTTCGCGTCGCGCAGGACCTTGCGGAAATCGCGCTCCATGCGCTGCAGCAGCTGCTGGACCGCGCCCTGGACGTCGACTTCATAGACGATGTAGATGCCGCCCCGCAGATCGAGACCTAGGCTCATGGGCTCGAGTCCGAGACGATTGATCCATTCCGGTGCCCGCGAGGCGAATGTCGTTGCAATCGCGAACTGGCCCTCGTAACGGTTCTTGATCAGATCGCGGGCGGCAAGCTGGCTGGCCACGCCGTCGAAGCGGACCCACAGACGCCCATTGTCGTCGACAAACACCTCGTCAAACGGGATCTGCGCGCCGCGCAAAAGCGTCTCGAACTCGCTTACCGATGCGGCATCAAATATGGCGCGGTCGCGCCGCGAAAGCTGCAGCGCCTCCGATTCGCCATAGACATTGGGCAGTGCCAGCAGCGCCGCTACCAGCAGGACGGCAACCAGCGCGGCGCCTTTCCAGAAGGAATATTTCGGATTCACGATTGCCGGCCGGCGCTCAGCCGCTCTTGAACGTGCCTTTCGGCATCAGCTGCTGGACCTGGAACCGCTGCACCCGGATGGAGACATTCGGCGCGACCTCGAGTGTCACGAAGCTGTCGCCGATCTCGCTGATGCGCCCGAGGATGCCGCCATTTGTCACGACTTCATCGCCAGCCGAAAGCTTGGCGACCAATTCGCGGTGTTCCTTGGCGCGCTTGGTCTGCGGCCGGATCAGCAGGAAATAGAACACGACGAAGATCAGCACCAGCGGCAGGATGTTGACCCACGCGCTGCCGGAAGACCCTGCGGCGGCCTGGGCCCAGGCGGGCGAAATGAGAAAGTCCATCGAATAACCTCTGCGACAGCGGGCCGGCGGTGCCGGCCCCGGTTTGGGCGCGTGATTATGCCACAGAGCCGGTCTGTGGCCGGCGCGCGGCGTAGAAGCCGGCGCGGAACGCTGCCAGGCTTCCGCCTGCGATCGCTGCTCTGAGCCCCGCCATGAGGCCCAGGTAGTGATGCAGATTGTGCAGTGTGGCCAGCCGCGGACCGAGCATCTCCCCAGAGCGGTCCAGGTGCCTGAGATAGGCGCGGCTGAAATGGCGGCAGGTATAGCAGCCACAACCCGGGTCGATGGGCCGCGTGTCCTCGGCGTAGCGGGCATTGCGGATATTGATGACGCCGCCCGGCACGAACAGGTGGCCATTTCGCGCATGACGCGTCGGCATCACGCAGTCGAACAGGTCGACGCCCAGCGTGACCGCCTCGACGAGGTCTTCGGGCCGTCCCACACCCATCAGGTAACGCGGCCGCTCCGACGGCATCTGCGGCAGGAATTCCTCGAGCACGCGCTGGCGCTCGGCGGCTGGCTCGCCCACTGAGAGACCGCCGATCGCGAGACCGTCGAAGCCGATGCGGAGCAGCCCGGCGAGCGATGCGCAGCGCAGCGCGCGGTGGACACCGCCCTGGACGATGCCAAACAGCACACCGCTGCCTTCGCCCGCATCCCAGGCCCGCCGGCTGCGCTCGGACCAGCGCAGCGAGAGTTCCATTGATTCGCGTGCCTGGCGCTCGGTTGCCGGATAGGGCGTGCATTCGTCGAAAACCATGGCGATGTCGGAACCGAGCGCCCGCTGCATCGCCATTGAACGCTCGGGATCGAGGAATACCGGACTGCCGTCAACCGGTGACTGGAAGCTGACGCCCTGTTCCGCGATTTTTCTCGTTTTCGCCAGGCTGAAGACCTGGAATCCGCCCGAGTCGGTCAGTATTGGCCGCTGCCAGTGCATGAATCCATGCAGACCGCCGTGAGCCCGCACGACTTCCGCGCCCGGCCGCAGCATCAGGTGAAAGGTGTTTACGAGCACGATCTGTGCGCCGCAGGCGAGCAGTTCCTCGCCGGTGACGCCCTTGACCGACCCGCAGGTGCCGACCGGCATGAAGGCCGGGGTATCGACCGCGCCGCGCGCCAATTCGATCCGGCCGCAGCGCGCGCTTCCGTCGCTCGCCAGCACCGCGAATTTCACGGCCGCGCCCCACGCGAGTGCAGGACGGCGGGATCCGGCGTCACGAACATGGCGTCGCCATAGCTGAAGAAGCGGTAGCGCCTGGAGATCGCATGATGATACGCGGCGAGCACCCGCTCGCGCCCCGCGAATGCCGCCACCAGGATCAGCAGGGTGGATTCCGGCAGGTGAAAATTCGTCAGCAACGCATCGACAACGGTGAAACGATGACCGGGCCTGATGAAGATATCCGTCTCGCCCGCGCCCGCCACGATCGCGCCGGCGCCTGCCGTTGCCTCGAGCGTGCGAACGACCGTGGTCCCGACCGCGACCACACGGCCGCCCCGCGCGCGGGTCGCCGCGATGGCGGCCGCTGTTTCCTGCGGAATCCGGTATCGCTCTGCGTGCATGCGGTGTTGATCGATCTGATCCACGCGCAGCGGCTGGAATGTGCCGGCGCCTACGTGCAGCGTCAGTTTTGCGATGGTGATTCCCGCCCTCTCGAGGCTGGCCAGTGCTGGCCGGTCGAAATGAAGCCCGGCGGTCGGCGCCGCGACCGCTCCCGGCGCGTCGGCATATACGGTCTGGTAGCGTTCAGAATCCGCTGCGCCTGCCTCGCGATCAATATAGGGCGGGAGTGGCATGCTGCCGTGCCGCTCGAAGTAATCGAAAGCCGCACGGTCCAGCTCGAATTCGTACAGGCCATCCTGCCGACCGATCACGACGGCGCGGGCCCCCTCCGGCAGATGGATCTCGGTTCCGGGCCGGAATCGCTTGCTGGCGCGTGCCTGCGCCAGGATGCGGCGCTCACCGATGATGCGCTCCAGCAGGATCTCGCAACTGCCGCCACTTGCCTTGCGCCCGCGCAGGCGCGCAGGAACGACACGCGTGTCGTTCAACACGAGCAGATCGCCCGGACGCAGTAGCGTGCCCAGATCCGCAAATCGAAGGTCCTGCAGAGCCCCGCTGCCGCCGTCCAGAAACAACAGGCGGCTCGCCGCGCGCTCGGGCAGCGGATGCTGGGCGATCAATTCCTGCGGCAATGGATAGGCGAAGTCTGCGCGGCGCATGCGCCGCGCAGACTAGCACAGCGATCGTCGGGCTCAGCTCGCGCTCGGCGGTTCCACCGGCAGCGCGGGCGGCGGGCGCCGGAGTTCCGGCTTGCGCTCGGTGGACTCCTGCGGCACCGTGGCCTTCAGCGTCTGCGCCTTGCGATCGCGCAGGATGCGGATCTCAATGGACTCGCCCGGCTGGTAGGAGCGCAGGATCCGCATCGCGTGCGGTCCACTCTGCGGTTCACGCCCTCCGATCGAGACGATGACATCGCCGTCCTGCAGGCCCAGTGCCGTGTCGCCCGGTGCGCGCGCTACCAGCACACCCTTGTCGGTGCCGAAATAGCGGCCGAGTGCCGGCGTGACTTTCACCAGTTCTGCATCCCCCCAGTGCTCCAGCAGCCAGTAATGTCCATGCCCGGGTGGCATGGCTTCCATCGGCGGCCACGGATGCCCTGGCGGCGGCGGATGCAGTGGCGGCAAGCCGCCGATCATCCTGCCCCGTCTGTGCTTCAACACATGATCCATCGGTCGGGCCTCGACCTTGACTGTCACGGGCTTGCCGTCGCGGCGCAGATCCAGTGCCACCTTCTGGCCAGGCTCAACGTCCTTCATGGCCGAGACCAGATCGCGACCGGTGCCCACTGGCTTCGCATCAATCGCGACGATGAGGTCACCGGCCCTGACGCCGGCTTCGGCCGCCGGGCCGCCGGGGCTCACGCTGATCACTTTGACGCCGCCGCCCCTGGTTTCAGCGCTGCCGAGATTGATGCCGAGCACGGCGCGGCCCGGCGCCGGCAGCAGCAGTTCAAAGTCCAGCGTTTCGCCCGGGCCAGCTGACCCGGCGGAGAGTTCCGCCACTTCCCTGGCTGCAGCTTCGAGCCGCTGTCTGGCGTCCTCGAGGCGCTGCTCGAGCACGGCCTCGTCGTCAGCCTGGGCGTGCGCAGGGGGCGACGCAACGCCGAATGCGGCGGCTGCCATGACTGCCAGAATCGTCCTGTTCATCGGGACCTCCGGGTCATCAGAGTGGGCTTGCGAAATCCGCGTAGCGGACCTGGACCAGCGAATTCATGAGTTCGACGCGCTCGCGCCAGAGACGCTCGGCAAGCTCCGGTGGATTTGGCTCGAGCGCGATGCGGCTGAGCCTGTCGTCCACGAATGCAAGCCGGTCTTCGAGCTGCGACAGGGTGAATGCCGTGCTGCCGCGCATTGAATGCATTTCCGGCAGGGATGCCAGTAGCATCTCAAGCCGGTCATTTTCTGCGCGCATGGTATCGCCCGCATTGTGGATCGCGCCGAATGCCGACGAGTCCCGCACCGCCAGCGCGCGTTCCGCGGACTGCAGCTGCCAGGCGAGTCCGGTAACTGCCGCAAGTGCTACCGCAGCGATCGCGACCGGCCAGTGTCGGGATCGAGGGCCCTGGTCTCGCTGGCGTGCCGCCATGATTGCCTCCCAGCCATTCCGGGGCGGCTCGAATTCCGGCAGCGCCGCCAGCCGGGCGCCCCACTCGCTCAGGCCGGGGTGCATGAGGTGCCCTCCTTGATGGTCGCCGCGACTGCCAGCAGGTCGCGCAGGCGCGCGTGAGCGCGCGACAACTGCGACTTCGAGAAACTGGGGCTGCGCCCCAGCGCGGTCCCGATTTCGGCATGCGTGAAGCCTTCGACATCGTGCAGCCATACGACGGTCCGCGTCAGCGCGGGCAGGCGCATCAGCGCCCGGTCGAGAGCCGGCTCCGCAGCCGCTCGTGTTGCGGAGTTATCCGTACCAAGTCCTTCGAAGCGGCGCGGATCGGCGTCCAGCCACTCCAGGCTCCGATGCCATGGCGAGCGCAGGTACATCAGTGCGCGGTTGACGGCGATCGAGCGGATCCAGGCCGTCAGCGGGCAACGGCCTTCGAATGCGCCGATATGTTCGATCACATCCACGAATGTTTCCTGCAGCAGCTCCTCCGCAATCGCCGGCCGCCGCACCAGGCGGCGCAGCAGCGTGTAGATCGGCGCTGCGGTCGCCCGGTAGACGGCCTCGAGCGCCCGCTCGTCGCCGCGTCGGGCCGCATCGGTGACCGTCTCCGGAATCGAGATATGCGCAATTCCCGCCATCAGAAGATTAGATGCCCCAGTGGCGAAAAAGGTCACAATCTGGTGCCGAGGGCGAGAATCGAACTCGCATGACCTTGCGGTCGGCAGATTTTGAGTCTGCTGTGTCTACCAATTCCACCACCCCGGCGGTGCGGGAGACGAGTATAAAACGGGCCATGAACTTCTGCTCCAGCTGTGGCGCGCGCGTCGCGCTTCGCATCCCCGAAGGCGATCATCTGCAGCGCCAGGTCTGCACTGCCTGCGGAACTGTCCATTACGAAAACCCGAAACTGGTGGCGGGCTGCGTACCGGAGCACGCCGGACGGATCCTGCTGTGCCGGCGCGCTATCGAGCCGCGGCGGGGTTTCTGGACCATTCCGGCGGGCTTCATGGAATATGAGGAGACCCTGCAGCAGGCGGCGGCGCGTGAATGCCGGGAAGAGGCCCTTGCGTGCGTCGAAGTCGGCGGCCTGCTGGCGGTCGTGCACGTCCTGCATGCGCACCAGGTGCACGTGATGTTCCGCGCCGCGCTGGCGGAACCCGCTTACGGTGTCGGTGTCGAAAGCCTCGAAGTGATGCTCTGCACCGAGGCGGAAATCCCGTGGGCGGAAATCGCGTTCCCGAGTGTCGCATTCGCGCTCCGCAAGTACTTCGAAGACCGCGCCGCGGGCACTGAGGGTCTACACTTCAAGACCATCGACATGCGGCTGCCGGGCCGCTGAGCTGAAGCCGTGCAGTTCAGCCTGTGGCACAATGCGCGCCGCGCGGAAACCCGACTGGAGTCACCGGGATGACCTTCGTCGTCACCGAAAGCTGCATCAAGTGCAAGTACATGGACTGCGTGGAGGTCTGCCCGGTGGACTGCTTCCACGAGGGGCCGAACTTCCTGGTCATCGACCCGGAAGAATGCATCGACTGCACGCTCTGCGAGCCGGAATGCCCGGTCGAGGCGATTTATTCGGAGGAGGAGCTGCCAGCCGGCCAGGAGCAGTTCCTCGCCATCAACGCCGAGCTCACGCGCAACTGGCCGGTAATCACGCAGCGCGGCGAGCCGCCGGCCGATGCGGACGCATGGAAAGACGTCAAGGAAAAACTGGCGTTGCTCGAGCGCTGATCAACTCAGTTCGCAGCCCCGGCCGTCGGAGCCTTCGACAGGTGTTCGACGAGTTGTTGCGCCGGCATGTAACCGGCGAGGTACTCGCCCTGTTCGGTAAAGATCCCCGGCGTGCCGCGCAGTCCGAGTTCGCGGCCCAGCGCATAGTCGCGCGCGATGGGAGATTCGCATGCAGGCGCCTTGACCGCTTCACCGCGCTTGGCGCGGGTCATCGCGTCGCGCTGGTCGGCACTGCACCACACTGCCTCTGCCCTGCGCCAGGAATCCGTGCCCGGGCCGCTGCGCGGGTACATCAGGTAGCGGACCCGTATGCCAAGGCCGTTCAGTTCGGCCATTTCCTGGTGCAGGCGGCGGCAGTAACTGCAGTCCACATCGGTGAAAACCGTGAGGCTGTAACGGACCGGCCCGCGCGGCGCGAACACGATGGCATCGCCATCGGGAACCCCGGCCAGCAGCTCGACGCGGCCGGTCAGGCGGCTGAGTTCGGTCAGATTCTGCTTGCTCTCCATATCGAAGATATCGCCGTCAAGGTAATAGCGCCCGTCCGCCGACACATATCCAACCTCAGCGCCGGAGCGCACCTCGAACAGCCCAGCGATGAGCGCCGGCCTGATCTGCTCGGGCTTGACGCCGAGGCGCCGCGCAATTTCGGCAAGCACGTCGGGCTTGGAGGATTGCAGCGTCGCGGTCGCAGCCGCGCCGAGCGAAAGGGCCGCTGCGGCCAGCACAAGGACTCGGGTCGTGTGATTCATGCGCATCTCGCTCAGATCCTGCCTGGGTATTGGACCGCGGCCCCGAGCCGCGGTTCGGCCAGGCCGATTCTATCAACCGCGAGGGTGATGTTGCGCGTGCAGCTCTTTCATGCGCTCGCGCGCCACGTGCGTATAGATCTGGGTCGTCGAGAGGTCACTGTGACCCAGCAGCATCTGCACTACCCGCAGGTCGGCCCCGTGATTCAGCAGGTGGGTTGCGAAGGCGTGGCGCAGCGTGTGAGGAGACAGGGCCCTGTCGATACCCGCTTTCTTCGCGTAGCGCTTGATGATGTGCCAGAAAGCCTGGCGGGTCATGCGGTCACCGCGACGGGTCGGGAACAGATGTTCGGTCTGGCGGTCGAGCAGGATTTCGCTGCGGGCGCCGCGTACGAAGTCGTTGAGCCAGCGCACCGCTTCCTCGCCGAGCGGTATCAGGCGCTCGCGATTGCCCTTGCCGACGATCCGGATCACACCCTGATTCTGGTTGACCTGGCCGTGCTTCAGGCTCACGAGTTCGGAGACCCTGAGACCGGTCGCATAGAGCACTTCGAGCATCGTCCGGTCGCGGTACCCGAGCGGATCGGTGGTCAGTGGCGCGGAAAGCAACGCGTCCACCTGAGCCTCGGTCAGCGATTTCGGCAGCGAGCGGCCGATTTTCGGCATTGCAATCTGGGCCGTGGGATCCTCCTTGATGACGCCTTCGCGAACCAGATAGCGGAAAAAGCGCCGGAAGCTCGACAGCTGGCGCGCCGTCGAGCGCGGGCGCGCGCCGCTCTCGACGCGCCAGGCGATGAATCCGAGCAGGTCACTGCGTGTCGTGCGCGCAAGTGCGGTGCCGTGCTGGCGCAACCAGCGGAAAAGTGCTGTGAGGTCAGCGCGGTAAGCGGCGAGCGTGTTGGGCGAAAGGCCGCGCTCCATCCAGACTGCATCTAGGAATTTGACGATCATCGGCTCGACGGCGTCATCTGCGGCCACTGCCGCCGCGAGCGTCGTTGCGCGTACCGATGTCGAAGACTTCATGGCTGCGCTCATTGACTTGCCCTGCTCCCGTTCGCGGCCGGAACCGCCGCCGGAGCCCGATGGCTGACGGCGGGCCTGTGCGACAGAATGCAGACGCAGTATGGTTTGTCTCGGATGCATTCGAGCGTGACCGGCCTCACATACCCCGATGACCATTAACATAACCGGAACCAGTTCACAGTACCCTCGCTCGCGAGCTGGCAGGCGGCGATGACCGCAAATCCGCTGCGCCTGCTGTGGGGTGTTTACGCCTGGCTGTTGGTGGTCCTGATGCTGGTGATTGCGGCCCTGCCCGTGCTGATGCTGCCGCGTCTGGCGCAGCGACGCGCCGCGGCCGCATTCATCTGCCGCGCCTATTTCATGCTGTGTGGCTTTCCCATCCGTCGCCGTGGCATGGACCGCCTGCCGGCGGGCCCGTGCATCGTGGTCGCGAATCACGCGAGCTATCTCGACGGACCGCTGCTATTTGCGGTTCTGCCGCCGCGCTTTGGCTTCGTGATCAAGAAGGAGGCCTCGCGCCTTCCGCTGGCCGGCATGCTGCTGCGGCGTCTCGGTCACCATTTTGTCAATCGCAGCGACCGCCAGGAGGGTGCAGGCGACGCCCGGCGCATCCTGCGCGCGGTCGCTCTTGGCCAGTCGGTCGCATTCTTTCCGGAAGGGACATTCAGTCCCAGGACCGGCGTCGCGCGTTTCCACACCGGCGCATTTGCAACCGCGGCCCGGGCCGGCGTGCCGGTCGCACCGGTCGCAATCCGGGGGACGCGACGCGCACTGCGCGCCAGGACATTTGTGCCGCGCTGGTCACGCATAGAGGTCGAGGCGCTTCAGCCGATTACGGCTGCCTCCGGCGCGGGCGCGGTCGCGTTGCGCGACTCGGCTCGCGAGCACATCGCGGCGGCGCTTCCCGAACCGCTGCTGTAGCCCTGCCGCCGCTCCCGCGCCGGTGTCACATGTTGCGGCGATATTGTCCCCCGACCGAATAGAGCGCGCGCGAGATGCGTCCGAGCGAGGCTGATTTCACGGTCTCCATCAGCTCGCCGAACACGTTTCCGGAGGCCGCCGCGGCGGCCGTCAGCCGGTCAAGCGCCGCCGTCTGGGCAGTCGCATGGACGTCATTGAATGCGCGCACCGCGGCGACCTGCGCCCGCTTCTCCTCCTCGGTGGAACGGATCAGCTCGGCGTGCCGATTCTCGCCGGCATTCATGCGCTCCGGCAGGAAAGTATTGACGCCGACGATGGGCAGGCTGCCGTCGTGCTTCCTGTGCTCGTAATAGAGCGATTCTTCCTGGATCTTGCCGCGCTGGTACATGGTCTCCATCGCGCCAAGCACGCCGCCGCGTTCGGAAATGCGCTCAAACTCGCGGTAGACGGCTTCCTCCACGACTTCGGTCAGGCCCTCCAGAGCAAATGAACCCTGCCACGGGTTCTGGTTCTGATTCAGCCCCAGCTCGCGCGCGATGATCAGCTGGATCGCTACCGCACGGCGCACGCTCTCCTCGGTCGGCGTCGTGATCGCCTCGTCATAGGCATTGGTGTGGAGGCTGTTGCAGCTGTCGAAAAGCGCGTACATCGCCTGCAGCGTCGTGCGGATATCGTTGAACTGGATCTCGCGTGCGTGCAATGACCGGCCCGATGTCTGCACATGGTATTTCAGCATCTGGCTGCGCGGTCCCGCTCCATAGCGGTCACGCATCGCGCGCGCCCAGATTCGTCGCGCGACCCGCCCGATAACGGCGTACTCGGGATCCATGCCATTCGAGAAGAAAAAAGACAGATTTGGCGCGAAATCGTCGATCTGCATGCCGCGCGAAAGGTAGTACTCGACGATCGTGAAGCCGTTCGCCAGCGTGAACGCAAGCTGCGAAACCGGGTTCGCGCCGGCTTCCGCGATGTGGTATCCGGAGATCGACACCGAGTAGAAATTCCGCAAGCCATTGTCGATGAAGTACTGCTGCATGTCGCCCATCATCCGGAGCGCAAACTCGGTCGAGAAGATGCAGGTGTTCTGCGCCTGGTCCTCCTTCAGGATGTCGGCCTGCACCGTCCCGCGCACGCGCGCGAGCGCATCGGCACGGATATTCCCGTAGATTTCGCCGTCGAGAAGCCGGTCGCCGCTGATCCCCAGCAGACCCAGCCCGCTGCCGTCGTGGCAGGGCGGCAGTTCGCCGCGATAACGCGGCCGCTCGCGACCCTTGAAAATCCCGGCAATCTTCTTTTCCGCTTCCTGCCAGCGCCCGCTTTCGCGCAGGTGCCGCTCGACCTGCTGGTCAACCGCCGTGTTCATGAACATCGCGAGGATCATCGGCGCCGGGCCATTGATAGTCATCGAGACCGAGGTTGACGGCGCACACAGGTCGAAACCCGAATACAGGCGCTTCATGTCGTCGAGTGTCGCGATCGAGACACCCGAATTGCCGATCCGGCCATAGATGTCGGGGCGCTCGTCAGGATCCTCGCCATACAGAGTGGTCGAGTCGAATGCGGTCGAAAGCCGGGCGCCCTTGTGCCCGGCAGCGACGTAATGGAAGCGGCGGTTGGTGCGCTCGGGCATGCCCTCGCCCGCGAACATGCGGGTCGGGTCCTCGTCCTCGCGGCGGTACGGATATATGCCGGCAGTGTACGGATATGAGCCGGGCAGGTTCTCAGTGAGGAGAAAAACCAGCAGATCGCCCCAGTCCCGATAGCGCGGGGTCGCAATCTTCGGGAGCTTCAGGTGGGACAGAGAATCGGTGTAATTCGCGCCGCGGACTTCGCGGTCGCGGACCTGGTAGACGTACTCGTCCGCGGTCGCCGCCGCCATTCGCTCCGGCCAGGCCCGAAGCAGCGCGATGCCTTCGGCTCCAACGGCGTCGAGCGCGGTGTTGTACTCGCGTCGCAGTTTCTGGATTGCACCGTCGCCTTCACGCAGCGCCGATTCCGGATAGCGCTCGAGCGCAGCCGGCACTACCGGATCCGCCGCAGTCTCCAGCGCGCGGTGCAGGCCGTGCGCGCGGCTCGCGGCTTCCGCCGCCGCGAGCGCGGCCTGGTGCGACCTGCGGCCGAGCGCGGCGATGTCGGCCAGGTAGCGGACACGTTCGCCAGGAATGATTGCCTGGCGGTGTGGCAGGCCGAGCGGCAGCAGCCCCTGTGGCCGCCAGGGCCGCAGCCGGCCCCACTGTTCGTCGAGCTTCCGGCACAACGCGGCGAACAGCGTATTGACACCCGCATCGTTGAACTGGCTCGCGATGGTCGGGTAAACCGGCAACTCCTCCGGCGGCGTCTTGAAGAGCTTGCGGTTGCGGGCGACCTGCTTGCGCACGTCGCGCAGGGCATCTTCGGCGCCACGCTTCTCGAACTTGTTAAGCGCGATGAAATCGGCGAAATCCAGCATGTCGATCTTCTCGAGCTGGCTCGCGGCACCATAGTCGCTCGTCATCACGTACATCGACAGGTCCACGAGATCAACGATTTCCGTGTCGCTCTGACCGATTCCCGCGGTTTCGATGACGATCAGGTCGAATCCGGCCGCCTTCAGCAACTGAACCGTGTCGGCAAGCACCGCGCTGGTCGCCAGGTGCTGGCGACGGGTCGCGAGCGAACGCATGAACAGCTGCTCGTTCGCCAGCGAGTTCATGCGGATGCGGTCGCCCAGGAGCGCCCCACCGGAACGCCGCCTGGTCGGGTCCATTGCGACCACGGCGATCTTGCGGTCCGGAAAGAAACGCACGATCCGGTTCAGGATCTCGTCGGTCAGCGAGGACTTGCCGGCGCCGCCGGTGCCGGTAATGCCGAGTACCGGCGGGCGGTTCAATGTCTTCGCGGCCAGGCTGCGGATCTTCGTCACCAGGGCCTCGTCGCCACCCAGTTCCAGCGCTGAAATGGCGCGCGCGAGCCCGGCGGGGTCGTCCGCCGTAACGGTATTTCCCTGGAAGACAGGCCGGGCTCCGCTCTGCACCCGCCGGAACACGTCGGCGATCATGCCGTCGAGGCCAAGCCGCAGACCGTCGTCGGGCGTATAGATCTTTTCGATTCCATATGCCTCGAGTTCCTCGACTTCATGCGGGGCGATCGTGCCGCCGCCGCCCACCACGACCTTGATGTGGCCCGCGCCGCGCTCACGCAGCATGTCCACCATGTAGCGAAAATATTCGTGGTGGCCGCCCTGATAGCTGCTGACCGCTATGCCATCAACATCCTCCTGGATGGCACCGCGGACGATGTCGGCGACACTGCGATTGTGGCCGAGGTGGATCACTTCTGCGCCATGCGCCTGCAGGATCCGGCGGATGATATTGATCGCTGCGTCGTGGCCGTCGAACAGCGAGGCGGCGCTGATAAAGCGGAGCGGCCCGCGCGCCGGATCGGCGTTGCTGTCGATTCGTTCGGCCGGACTGCTCATCGCATAACCCCCGCCAGTCGAATGGACAGTGTAACGGCAGCAGCGTCCGGCTCAAGGCGCAACCGCCCGACGCGCCAGAAGTTTGCATTCAGGTGCCAACAAGTGCTGTTATGGTCGTCACGCAGGCGGCTACAAGGGGTCCAGTGGAAAATACCGGAGAGGAAGTCTGTTCTACCCGTGAGGCTGCGGCGCGCCTTCGCGTGTCGCTGCGCACGGTCCAGTTGTGGTCCGAATCCGGCGTGCTGCTGGCCTGGAAGACGCATGGGGGCCACCGCCGGATCCTGATGTCCTCGGTCGAGGACCTGCTCCGCAAGCGCGGCGGCGAAATCGCGAGGCGCGCCGCAAGCGGCCGTTACCAGGTCCTGATCGTCGAGGACGAACCAGATTTCCGCCGTCTGTTCGAACTGCATCTGCAGTCCTGGGGCCTGCCGATCGAGCTGGAAAGCGTGCCGAGCGGCTTTGATGCGCTGGTCCGCATCGGCGCGGCGCGTCCTGATCTCCTGATTACGGACCTGCGCATGCCGGGCATCGATGGCTTCGAAATGATCCGGGCCCTGCAGGCTTCCGAAACCATCAGCGACCTCGAGGTCATCGTGGTGACCGCATTGACCCAGCATACGATTGCGGAGCGCGGCGGCCTGCCCGACCAGATCACTGTTCTGTACAAGCCGCTGCGTTTCGAATTGCTGCGCCCCCGTTTGCAGCAACTGATCGACAACCGGCGGAAACTGGCGGTTGCCGGCTGAGCGCGCCGGCCGGCACCACAGCCGCGAGCCGGTCTTGTGATTACCAGCAGGTTCAATGACATGACTAAGCATTCGGTCGTCATCCTCGCCGCCCACCGCACGCCCATCGGCTCGATGCAGGGGACATTTGCGTCGGTCGCCGCGCCCGCGCTTGGCGCTGCGGCGCTCCGCGCTGCCATTGCCGGTGCCAAGGCCGATCCGGCCGCCATCGATGAAGTCGTCATGGGCTGCGTGCTGCCTGCAGGCCAGGGCCAGGCGCCGGCACGGCAGGCGGCGATTGCGGCCGGCGTGCCGATTTCGGTGCCGGCCACCACGGTCAACAAGATGTGCGGTTCCGGCATGAAAGCCGTGATGCTCGCTGCCGACCAGATCGCCTCCGGTGGCGCCGCGTTCGTGCTGGCCGGTGGCATGGAGTCCATGACCGGTGCGCCCTACCTGCTGCCGAAGGCGCGTGGCGGGTATCGCATGGGTCATGGCGAAATCATCGACCACATGTTCTACGACGGCCTGCAGAGTCCCTGGGATGGGAAGCTGATGGGCTGCTTCGCCGACGCAACCGCCGTCAAGTACGGCTTCACGCGCGCCGACCAGGATGCGTTCGCCGCGGAATCCGTGCGCCGCGCGCTCGTCGCCGTCGAATCCGGGGTTTTCGAGGCCGAAATCGCGCCAGTCACGGTTGCCGATCGCAAGGGCGAGAGAGTGGTTCTGCGCGACGAAACGCCGTTCAGCGTCTCGATCGAAAAGATACCGAATCTGAAGCCAGCCTTCGCGAAGGACGGCACCGTCACAGCGGCGAGCTCCTCCTCGATTGCGGACGGCGCTGCGGCACTCCTGCTCGCAAGTCCGAAAGCCGCGGCCGGCGCCGGCCTCCAGCCGGTCGCAGGCATCGTCGCGCATGCGAGTTTTGCTCACGCGCCGGAGTGGTTCACGATCGCGCCCGCAGGCGCCATCGCCAAGGTCCTCAAGCAGGCCGGGTGGCGCGCGGAAGATGTCGATCTTTTCGAGGTCAACGAGGCCTTTGCGGTCGTGACCATGGCCGCGATGAAGGACATCGGCATTCCGCACGCACGCGTCAATGTGAATGGCGGCGCCTGTGCCCTCGGCCATCCGATCGGCGCCACCGGCGCGCGCATCATAACGACCTTGCTGCATGCCCTGATCCAGCGCGGCAAGAAACGCGGCGTCGCCGCGCTCTGCATCGGCGGCGGCGAAGCCACCGCGATTGCGGTCGAGCTCCACTGAGACTGCTTCAGGCGACCGCAAGATCCCGGCCGACTTCCGTGGACAAGGGTATGCCGGCCACCTCGTAGCCGCGGCGAAAATCGCGCACGTGGCGCGTCATCCAGATCGCCGCGGTTTCTGCGTCCCGCGCCCGCACGGCAGCCACGATGTATTGCTGGGCCGATTCGATACGGGACCGCGCCTGGGGCACGCGATCGATGATCACGGCCAGGCTTGGTTTCAGCAGCCGCAACAGCGGTTCGTTCAGCAGCACGAAGACCGGATTGTCACTGGCCTCCCCCAGCGCATTGAAGAATTCCGCGACATCCTCGACCGCGAGGTCCCGGTCGCCGCGCCGGCCGGCGAAGCGTTGCGCGCAGGCCGCGAGCTCCTTGAGCGCTTTTCCGGAGCGACGCAGCGCCGCCGCCCGCGCGATTCCCGGCTGCACGGCCTGCAGCGCCTCCCAGACGTCAACGACGCGGGTCTCATGAAGGGTCAGGGCTTGTGACAGGCCGCCGCCGACGGCTTCACGGGTCGGTCGCGTGACGTAGAGCCGCTTGCCGCCGGCGCGCCGTGCCAGGAGGCCGCTGCTCTCGAGCTTTCGAAGCGCCTCGCGCACAGTAGAGCGGTTGACCTCGAACTGGCGCGCGAGCTCGGTCTCGGTCGGGAGCGCCTCGCCCTCCTTCAGGTCGCGGCGCAGTATGCGGTCCCTGATGGCCTCCGAGACGCGCAGGTAAGCGGGTGCGTAACCAAGCGGCTGGAACAAGGGTCACCTTTTCGTCGCCAGGACTTGCCTGTCGGATTGTCGGACAATAATATGCGCCTGACAAGGGGGGCATCGGCCGCCCCGGAGGAGCCATGTTTGAAGTGGACTTCGACTTCCAGCTAGGCGAGCGGGCCGACGATATTCGCCGTGCAGTGCGCGAATTCGCGCTCCGCCGCATCGCTCCCCGGGCGGACGCGATCGATCGCAGCAATCAATTCCCGCGCGATCTGTGGCCTGAACTGGGCGCCATGGGCCTGCTCGGCATTACGGTCCCGGAGGAATATGGCGGTCTCGGCTTCGGTTACCTCGAGCATGTCGTCGCGATGGAGGAAATCAGCCGCGTCTCGGGCTCGATCGGGCTTTCCTATGGCGCGCACTCGAATCTCTGCGTCAACCAGCTACGGCGCTGGGGAAGCGACGGGCAGAAGCGTCAATATCTCCCGAAGCTGATCAGCGGCGAGCATGTCGGTGCGCTCGCGATGAGCGAGCCGGGTTCGGGCTCCGACGTCGTCTCGATGCGCACGCGCGCCGACCGCTGCGGCGATGGATTCGTGCTGAATGGCAGCAAGATGTGGATCACGAATGGCCCCGAGGCCGACACGACCATCGTCTACGCGACCATTGAACCCGGCAGCGGGGCGGCAGGCATCACCGCCTTCATCGTCGAACGCGGTACCAAGGGCTATCGAAGCGCGCAGAAGCTCGACAAGTTCGGCATGCGCGGCTCCGATACCAGCGAACTCGTATTCGAGGACTGCTTCCTGCCGATGGAAAACCTGCTCGGCGGTATCGGCGAGGGCGCTGCCATCCTGATGTCGGGTCTCGATTACGAGCGTCTCGTGCTGAGCGGCGGGCCGCTTGGCCTGATGCGGGCGGCACTCGATCTGATTGCACCGTACCTCCACGACCGCGAGCAGTTCGGCAAGCCGATCGGGAGCTTCCAGCTGATGCAGGCCAAGCTCGCCGATCTCTACACGGACTGCAATTCGGCGCGCGCCTACGCCTATGCAGTCGCACGTGCCTGCGATGCCGGGCGCACCACGCGCTACGACGCCGCCGCCTGCCTGCTGCACGCGTCCAAGCGGGCGACACGCGCGGGCCTGGAGGCCATCCAGGTGCTGGGCGGCAACGGTTACATCAACGATTATCCGGCAGGCCGCATCCTGCGCGATGCGAAGCTGTACGAGATCGGCGCCGGCACCAACGAAATACGCCGCATGCTGATCGGCCGCGAATTATTCAAGGCGACCAGACCATGAGCCGAATCGCATCGCGGATCGAGTCCCGAAACGCGGAATTCCGGGACAACGCGGCGCACATGCAGGCGCTGGTCGCCGACTTGCGCCAGCGCCTGGCGCTGGCCAGCGCCGGCGGTGACGAGGAGGCACGCGCGAAGCATCTGGCGCGGGGCAAGCTGCTGCCGCGCGATCGCGTCGAGGCGCTGCTGGATCCCGGCAGCCCGTTCCTTGAAATCGCGCCGCTCGCGGCAGCCGGCATGTACGAAGACGAGGCGCCCGCGGCGGGGCTCGTGGCCGGCATCGGCCGCATTCATGGCCATGAGCTCCTGGTGGTCGCGAATGACGCGACGGTCAAGGGCGGCACCTACTACCCGATCACGGTGAAAAAGCACCTGCGGGCGCAGGAGATCGCACTCGAGAACCGGCTTCCATGTGTTTACCTGGTGGATTCCGGTGGCGCCTTCCTGCCGCTGCAGGACGAGGTGTTCCCCGATCGCGATCACTTCGGGCGCATCTTCTACAACCAGGCCCGCCTGTCGGCGGATGGCATACCGCAGCTCGCGGTCGTCATGGGTTCCTGCACCGCCGGTGGCGCCTATGTGCCCGCGATGTGCGACGAATCGATCATCGTGCGCAACCAGGGGACGATCTTCCTGGGTGGCCCGCCCCTCGTGAAGGCCGCGACCGGAGAGATCGTTGACGCGGAATCCCTGGGCGGCGGCGATGTCCATGCACGCAGCTCCGGCGTCGTGGATCATCTGGCCGACAATGACGCCCATGCGCTTGCGCTCGCGCGCGAGATCGTCGCCGCGCTGAATCACAATCCCTCGCCCTGGCTCGCGGCCGCCACGGCGGTCGAACCCGCCTGTCCGGCCGAGCAGATTTACGGCATCGTGCCGCGCGACCTGCGCCAACCATACGACGTTCGCGAAATCATCGCGCGCATCGTGGACGGCTCGGAATTCCACGAATTCAAGCCTTTGTACGGCAAGACGCTCGTTTGCGGCTTCGCAAGAATCTGGGGCTACCCGGTCGCGATCCTGGCAAATAACGGCATCCTGTTCTCGGAGTCGGCACTGAAGGGCGCGCACTTCGTCCAGCTCGCAAATCGCCGCCGCGTGCCGCTCCTGTTCCTGCAGAACATCACGGGATTCATGGTAGGCAAGCGTTACGAGAATGCCGGCATCGCACGCGATGGGGCCAAGATGGTAACGGCGGTAGCCTGTTCGACCGTCCCGAAGCTGACGGTCGTCATCGGCGGCTCCTTCGGCGCCGGCAACTACGCGATGTGCGGGCGCGCCTATGGCGGGCGCTTCCTGTGGACCTGGCCGAACGCGCGCATCTCGGTGATGGGCGGCGAACAGGCCGCGAGCGTGCTCGCCACCGTGCGCCGCGATGGCGTCGAGGCACGCGGCGGCAGCTGGCCTGAGGCCGAGCAGCGGAAGTTCGCTGACGGAATCCGCGAGCAGTACGAGCTGCAGGGCAATCCCTACTACGCCACTGCGCGGCTGTGGGACGACGGTGTCATCGATCCGCTGCAGACGCGCCGCGTGCTCGGGCTCGCGCTCGCGGTCGTGGCCCGCGGACCGGATCCCGCGCCCGAGTCCTACGGCATATTCCGGATGTGATGACGATGCTTCGTATCGAGCGCGACCCGCGCGGCAGCGCGACCCTCATCCTCGACCGCCCCGCCGCGCGCAATGCGCTCAGCGCGGAGCTGATCGGCGAACTAACCGGGGCTTTGACGCGCCTGGGTGCGGAACCTGATCTGCGCGTCGTGCTGCTGACAGGCGCCGGCATCGCATTTTGCGCAGGCGCTGATATCGCGGATATGCGCGCCTCCGGGGCCGGCGCGCCTGCGGAGAATATCGCGGATGCGCAGCGATTCGTCACCCTGCTCGACCGCCTCGAGCGCATGCCACAGCCGACGGTCGCGGTAGTCAATGGCACGGCTTTCGGCGGCGCCATCGGCCTGATCGCAGCCTGTGACATCGCGATCGCCGGCAGCGCGGCGCGATTTTCGCTGAGCGAAGTCCGTCTCGGGCTGATCCCCGCGATGATTTCTCCCTACGTGATCCGCGCGCTCGGCGCCCGGCAGGCGGGACGCTACATGCTGAGCGGCGAAGTCATGGATGCGGCGACCGCCGAGCGGATCGGGCTCGTGCACGAGGTGGTGGACGACGCGGTACTTGCCGGCGCCGCCGGCAAGGTTGTCGATGCGCTGCTCGCGGGCGGACCCCGCGCACAGGGCGAGATCAAGGCACTGCTGCGCCGCGTGAGCGGCCGCAGCGACACCGAGGACACGGCCTTGCGGGGCGAACTGGCGAACTGGATCGCCAGGATTCGTGGCAGCGAGGAAGGCGCCGAAGGCCTGTCCGCATTCCTCGAAAAACGACCGGCCAGATGGCGCGATCCCGGCTGATGCTCCGCCGCGTCCTGGTCGCCAATCGCGGAGAAATCGCAGCGCGCGTCATGCGGACCTGCCGCAGGCTTGGCATCCATTCGATCGCCGTGCACTCCGAAGCCGACCGCCGCGCGCTGCACGTCCGGGCTGCGGACGAGGCTGTCTGCATCGGTCCCGCACCGGCACGGGAATCCTATCTTGACGCCGATGCCGTGATCCGCGCCGCGCGTGCGACGCATGCGGACGCGATCCACCCCGGTTACGGTTTTCTCTCGGAGAATTCCGGATTCGCCGAGGCCTGCGAAACGGCGGGCATACGCTTTGTCGGACCGCCCGCCTCCGCGATCCGCATGATGGGTCTGAAGCACGAGGCGAAGGCCATTGTTTCCGCGGCCGGCGTGCCGGTCGTGCCGGGTTACATGGGCGATGAGCAGAGCGATCGCGTCCTGAAGCGCGAGGCGGGGCGGGTCGGTTTTCCGCTGCTGGTCAAGGCGGTCGCCGGCGGCGGCGGCAAGGGCATGCGCGTGGTGCGCGATGCCGGCGCAGTTGCGGAGGCGATCCGCGCGGCCCGCAGCGAGGCCGAGAGCGCTTTCGGCGACGGGCGGCTGATGCTCGAGCGCCTTCTCGAGCGGCCGCGGCACATCGAAGTCCAGGTCTTCGGCGATGGTCACGGTGAATGCCTGCACCTGTTCGAGCGCGAATGCTCGGTCCAGCGCCGTTACCAGAAGATCATCGAGGAATCGCCTTCGCCATTCATCGACGCGGAAACACGCGCGGCAATGACCGCGGCGGCCGTGCGTGCCGCCAGGGCAGCCGGCTACGTGAATGCAGGAACGGTCGAATTCATCGTAAGCGCCGATGGCGACTTCTATTTCATGGAGATGAATACGCGGCTGCAGGTCGAGCATCCGGTGACCGAGGCGGTCACGGGTCTCGATCTCGTGGAATGGCAGCTGCTCGTCGCTGCGGGCGGGCACTTGCCGCTTGCGCAGGACCAGCTGCGCCAGTACGGCCACGCGATCGAGGCGCGTATCTACAGCGAGGATCCGCGCCGCGGGTTCCTGCCATCGACGGGCAGGATCGAGCGCTTTGCCTGCCCGCCCGAGGACGCGAACTGGCGCGTCGACCCGGGCGCCGAGGATGGCGACGTGGTCACGGTCCATTACGACCCGATGATTGCCAAGGTGATCGCTAGCGGACCCGACCGCCCCGCGGCCCTGGCGACGCTCAGGGAGCGTCTGGCGCACACGGCGATTTTCGGCGTCACGACCAATCTGGCGCTGCTGCGCGCGATTGCGGCGCACCGGGAATTTGCCGGCGGCGACGTGGACACCGGATTCGTCGATCGCGAACTCGAAGCGCTGACACGCCCCGCACCGCCCGCGCCGGAGTCGCTCCTGCTCGCGGCTAAACTTGCGTTGGACGCTGCCGGCGAAGCCGCCGGCCGCGCCGGCCGTGGCTCGCCGTGGGCGCGCGGCGACGCCTGGCGCGTGGCCGGATCCGGTCTCCAGGCGCTCGGCCTGCGCACACCGGCATTCCTGAAATTGCGCGCATCGCGGCAGGGCGGCCAGTTCGAAATCCGCGCAAACGATAAATCACTGGCCGGGAGCGTGGTGGCCGCAGGCTCTGACCGCTACCAGGTAGATGCCGGCGCCGGCCCGCAGGAGATCGTACTGATCCGGCACGGCCTGCAATTTCAGATCATCGGCGCGCAGACAGATGAAATCATGCTGTCCCCGGCCTGGCCATTCGACCGCACGAGCGAGGATGCCGATCTGCACCCCGCATCGCCGTTGCCGGGCAGGGTCGTCGAGCTTCGCGTCAAGGCGGGCGACAGCATCGAGCGCGGAGAAGTGCTGGCAATCGTCGAGGGAATGAAGATGCAGCACGCCATCAAGGCTGGGCGCGACGGCCGGATAGCAAAGGTGCTGGTACAGACCGGCGAGCTCATCGATGCCGACGCCGTGCTGTTTGATATCGAGTCCGGCTGAGCAGCTTGTTGTTTTGCGGCGCAAGACAAGCTAACGTGCTGTCCCCATTACGTTGTCTGCAATCCTGTTCGCAACTGCAGTAAGGGGATTCATGCAGCTCTCGGGAAAAGTGGTCGCCATCACCGGCGGCGGCCGGGGGCTCGGCCGGGCAATGGCGCAGGCCTTTGCGGCCGAGGGAGCACAGATCGCCGTGCTCGACCTCAACACCGTCGACCTCGCCGAAACCTGCGTGCAGTGCGTAGCTCTCGGCGTGCGTGCCATGCCCTATCTGACGGATGTCGTCGATGAAGCGCAGGTCATCGCAAGTCTCGACGCCATCGTGGCGGAGTTCGGCCGGCTCGACGTATTGATCAACAACGCGGGCATCACCCGCGATGCGCTGCTGGTCAAGGCACAGGACCGGGAAATCCTCGCGAAAATGACGCTCGCGCAATGGTCTTCGGTGCTGGATGTCAACCTGACGGGCGTCTTTCTGTGCGCCCGCGAAGCGGCGGAACGCATGATCCGCCTCGGCAATGGCGGGCTCATCATCAGCATCTCGTCGATCTCGCGCGAAGGAAATGCCGGGCAGACGAATTATTCTGCCGCCAAGGCCGGCGTCGCCGCGATGACCGTGGTCTGGGCCAAGGAACTCGCACGCCACGGCATCCGCAGCGTCGCCATAGCACCCGGTTTCTGTGCGACCGACATTCTCGCCGCCATGAAACCCGAGATCGTGGCGAGGGTCACGGCAGCCGTGCCATTGCAGCGGCTCGGCGATCCGGCGGAGATCGCTTCCACCGCGGTCTATGTCGCCCGCAATGAGTTCGTGAATGGCCGCGTGATCGAAGTCGACGGCGGATTGCGCATCTAGGGTCTGCCGCACTCGCCGGCCGCAGGCTCCGGTGAGGTCTGTAAACTGTCGCCCTGGAGGAACCGCATGCAACTGGATCAGGTCAGGGCCGTCATCAGCGGCGGGGCCTCGGGCCTGGGCCTTGCAACCGCCAGGCATCTCGTGGCCGCGGGTGGCAGGGTGACGCTACTCGACGTGCAGGAGCAGGCTGGCAGTGCGGCGGCGGCCACACTCGGCAAGGCCGCGCGCTATTGCGACTGCGACGTCACCAGCGAGACGGCCGTGGAATCCGCAGTCGGCGAGGCAGCGGAATGGATGGGCGGCCTGAATCTGGCCCTGTCCTGCGCCGGTGTCGCGACACCCGGCAAGCTCCTGGGACGCGACGGGCCGCTTCCTTCTGCCATTTTCCAGCGCGTGCTGGCGATCAACACGGTCGGCACATTCAATGTCGATCGCGCGGCGGCGGCGCTGATGCAGAACAACGCGCCGGATGCGGACGGCGAACGCGGCCTCCTGATCCACACGGCTTCAGTCGCGGCCTATGAAGGCCAGATCGGCCAGGTCGCCTATGCCACATCCAAGGCAGCAGTCGTCGGCATGGTGCTGCCGCTCGCACGCGAGCTCGCGCGTTTCGGCATTCGCGTCGTCGCGATTGCGCCCGGCCTGTTCCAGACACCGATGATGGCGGGCTTGCCACAGGAAGCGCAGGATTCGCTCGGCAAGCAGGTGCCGTACCCGCCGCGCCTCGGGCGGCCGGAGGAATACGCGGCACTCGTCGCCGCCGTCTGCAGCAACCACATGCTGAATGGCACGACGATCAGGCTCGACGGTGCCATCCGGATGGCGCCGCGATGAACACCGGGTCACGGAAATCGTGTGAGGCAAGGATGCCATGACCGATCGTGATGTCATGGAATACGACGTCGTGATCGTCGGAGCCGGCCCGGCCGGCCTCGCTGCGGCGATCCGCCTGCGGCAGCTCAAACCCGAACTGACGGTCTGCGTGCTGGAAAAGGCCGCCGCAATCGGTGCGCACATGCTGTCTGGATGCGTGATGGAGCCCGCCCCGCTCGATGCGCTGCTGCCCGAGTGGCGCGAGTCGCCGCCCGCAATCTGCGTGCCGGCCACACGCGATGAATTCTGGCTCCTGACGCGCAAGTCGGCGATCCGCCTGCCGAATCCGCCGCAGATGCACAACCGCGGCAATTTCATCATTTCGCTGGGCCTGCTCATTCCATGGATGGCGCAGCGTGCCGAGTCGCTCGGTGTCGACGTGTTCCCCGGCTTCGCCGCGGCCGATGCACTCTTTGAGCAGGGCCGCATCGCGGGTGTGCGCCTGGGCGACATGGGCCTCGACCAGGACGGCAATCCGGGTCCGAATCACGCGGCAGGTGCCGACATCCGCGCGGGCACCACGATTCTCGCCGAAGGCTGCCGCGGCAGTCTCACGAAGAAAGTCGTTTCGCAGCTCGAACTCGACGCCGGCTGCTCGCCGCAGACCTATGGGCTGGGATTCAAGGAGCTCTGGCAATTGCCGCCGGGGCGCGCGCAAGCCGGCCTCATCCAGCACACAGTCGGCTGGCCCGTCGACAGCCGCACCTATGGCGGCAGCTTTGTGTATCAGCTGGACCGCGATCGCGTTTACATAGGTTACGTCGTCGGACTCGACTACGAGGATCCCCGCTTCGCGCCATTCGAGGCATTCCAGCAGTTCAAGCATCACCCGCGCGTGCACCCGCTGCTCGATGGCGGTGAACTCCTGTCCTACGGCGCCCGCACGATCGCCGCCGGTGGCTGGCAGTCGCTGCCGCGCATGGATGCGCCCGGGATGATGCTGGTCGGCGATGCTGCGGGTACTCTCAATGTGCCCAAGATCAAGGGCGTGCACCAGGCGATCCGCTGCGGTGTGCTGGCGGCAGAGCATCTCGCCGGGCACGGCAGCAGCGAGGGCTTCGACGCGTCCTGGCGCGCCTCGGCAGGCGGCCGCGAGCTGAAACGCGTGCGCAACATCAAGCCGGGTTTCCACCGCGGTCTCTGGTTCGGCCTCGCGAATGCGGCATTCGAGACTGCCACCGGCGGCCACAGCCCGTGGACTCTGTCGCACACCGAAAATCACCTGGCCTTGCGTCGCCTCGCAGACGACGCTGCCCCCATGGGCAACTGGTGCGAGCGCGAGTTGCCGCCACGCGATCGCGTCAGCGCCGTGTTCCACGCCGGCAATGTGCATGACGAAAGTCAGCCCGTGCACCTGAAAGTCGCCGACACGTCGATCTGCGCCACCCGCTGCATCACGGAGTTCGGCAATCCCTGCGAGCGCTTCTGTCCGGCCGGTGTCTACGAGATGGTGGATGACGGCAGGGGTGGCCGCCGCCTGCAGATAAACGCGGCGAACTGCGTGCACTGCAAGGCCTGCGACATCAAGGACCCCTACGGCATCATCACCTGGAGCACGCCGGAGGGCGGATCGGGCCCGAACTACCAGAATCTGTAGATGAGTGCCGAGCAGCCGATCTGGACACCCTCAGCGCTGCGCATCGCGGATGCGAATCTGACGCGCTTCATGGGATATGCGGCTGCGCGGGGCGCACCGGCCGGCGACTACGCGGATTTCCATCGCTGGTCGGTGGATGAGCCTGCCGCATTCTGGGAAAGACTCTACGAATTCGCCGAAGTCGCCGGCGAGCGCAGTGGTCCGGTGCTCGTGGACGGCGATCGCATGCCGGGCGCGCGCTGGTTCCCGGACACGCGGCTCAATTTCGCCGAGAATCTGTTGCGCGGACCGGACCCTGAGCCGGCGCTGGTGTTCCGGAACGAACGCGGCGCGCGCCGCGAAATCTGCTGGCGGAACCTGCGCGTCGAAGTTGCGCGCATTGCCGACGGGCTGCGCGACTGCGGTGTGCGTCCCGGAGACAGGGTCGCCGGTTATCTGCCGAACCTGCCCGAGGCGGTGATCGCGATGCTGGCGTCCGTCAGCATCGGCGCTGCATGGACCTCGTGCTCGCCCGATTTCGGCATCAACGGCGTGCTGGACCGCTTCGGACAGATCGCGCCCAAGGTCCTGTTCACGGCCGACGGCTATTTTTACGCTGGCAAGACCATCGATTCGCTGGCGCCCGTCGCCGAAGTGCTCGCGAAACTCGCGTCCATATTGCGTGTCGTGGTCGTGCCATATGCGAGCGAGGAACCCGCGATCGGCCATATCGCCGGCTCGGTGCTGTTCTCGCAGTTCGGGCGCGACGGCGCAGCGCTTTCATTCGAGCGGTTGCCATTCAATCATCCGCTCTATGTGCTCTATTCCTCCGGCACCACCGGTGTTCCGAAATGCATCGTGCACGGGGCCGGCGGGACACTGCTGCAGCATCTGAAGGAACACCTGCTCCACACCGACGTCAAGCCCGGCGACCGGTTGTTCTACTTCACGACCTGCGGCTGGATGATGTGGAACTGGCTCGCGAGCGGGCTCGCCGCCGGCGCGACACTGATTCTCTATGACGGTTCGCCGCTCTACCCCGGGCCGGGTGTACTGTGGGAGATGGCGGCCGAGGAGAACATCACGATATTCGGCACCAGCCCCAAGTACCTTGCAGCGCTCGAAAAATCCGCTTACCGGCCCCGCGACCGGCACGGCCTCGCGGTGCTCCGCACGATGCTGTCCACGGGTTCGCCGCTCGCTCCCGAGCAATACGATTTTGTCGCGGATGCGATCGGCCCCGACATCGCGCTCGCCTCGATCTCGGGCGGCACCGATATCGTGTCCTGTTTCGCGCTCGGCAATCCCCTGCTGCCGGTTTATCGCGGCGAATTGCAGTGCCGCGGCCTCGGCATGAAGGTCGAAGTCTGGAACGACCAGGGTCGCCCGGTCACGGATCAGCGCGGCGAGCTCGTCTGCGCAGCGCCATTTCCCTCGATGCCGGTGGGATTCTGGAATGACCCGGATGGCAGCCGTTACCGCGCCGCCTACTTCGAGCGTTACCCGGGCAGCTGGCACCACGGCGATTTTGCGGCGCTGACGAAGCGCGGCGGGCTAGTGATACTCGGTCGCTCCGATGCCGTGCTGAATCCCGGCGGCGTGCGCATCGGGACGGCCGAGATCTACCGCCAGGTGGAGCAGCTCGATGAAGTGCTGGAGAGCGTGGTCGTCGGCCAGGACTGGCAGAATGACGTCCGTATCGTGCTTTTTGTCCGCCTGCGCGAGGGCCTCATGCTGGACGACGCGCTCCGCGAAAGAATCCGCCGCCAGGTACGCGCCAACACGACGCCGCGGCATGTGCCGGCCCTGATTCTGCAGGTGCCGGAGGTCCCGCGCACCATCAGCGGCAAGATCGTCGAACTGGCCGTCCGCGAGGCCATCCACGGCCGCCCGGTCAGGAATACGGCTGCTCTCGCGAACCCCGGGGCGCTGGCGCACTTCCTGAACCGTCCCGAACTCCAGGCCTGAGCCGTTTGCCCGCCCCGACGCTGCTGGCTGAGCGATGCCAGGCCCTGCTCGGTGCTGACGGTGATGCGCTCGACATTACGCAGCGCCGGGCAATCAGCCGCCTCGAGGATCTGCGGCGGCGTCTCATCGCGCGGCAGACCGGCCGCTCGCTGATCCGGAAAGGCCTCAGCCTGCTGCCCGGCGCAAGGCGCACGCCGCTGCGAGGATTGTGGCTCTGGGGCGGAGTCGGCCGCGGCAAGACCTTCCTGGCCGACCAGTTCTTCGCCGAATTGCCGCTCGCGGAGAAACGCCGCGAGCATTTCCATCGTTTCATGCAGCAGCTGCACGCGGACCTGCGGCGGCACCGCGACAGGCCCTCGCCGCTCCAGCATGTGGCGGCGGGCATTTCCCGGGAGGCGCGCGTACTCTGCTTCGACGAATTCGCCGTCAACGATGTCGCCGACGCCATGATCCTCGCGTCGCTGCGCGAGGCTCTGTTCAGGGACGGCATGACGGTGGTAGCCACCTCGAATCTGGCGCCCCGCAACCTCTATCATGGCGGTTTGCAGCGGGCGCGTTTCCTGCCGGCCATTTCCCTGATCGAGCGCCATTGCCGGATCATGGAACTCGATGGCGGCATCGACTACCGGCTGCGCCGGCTGGAGCGCACCCTGCTGTTCAGCGGGCCCGATGTTCTGGACGCCGAGTCGAATATGGCCGCCGAGTTCGAGCGGATGGCGGAAGGGCCCGGTGTCGCGAAAACGGCCATCGAAGTCGAGGGCCGGCCGGTTCAGGCACTGCGAGAAGCCGAGGACCTGGTCTGGTTCGAGTTCCAGAGCCTCTGCGAAGGACCGCGGTCCGCGGCGGACTACATCGAGATGCGCGCTGCTATCACACGGTATTCCTGAGCCGCGTGCCGGTCATGGATGCCGGCGCCGACGATGCCGCACGCCGCTTCATCACGATGGTGGACATATTCTATGACCGCGGCGTCAAGCTGATCCTGTCGGCGGGCGCCGCCTCATCCGAGGAGTTATATCGTGGTGAGCGGCTTGCATTCGAATTTCAACGCACATCGAGCAGACTTAACGAAATGCAGGGACGTGAATATCTGTCGCGACCGCATCGTCCATAGAAAATTTTTTTGTGCATGCCAGGACGCGATTGGTTAACATAAAGCCGCCCTTGTATTCTCGAAATTTTATTTGACTTTTTTCTGCTGGCGAGGACTAGAATCAGCCGCGCCCGTAACCATAATGCCTGCGGGGGCGTCGATGCGATTCAGTTGGTCAAACTGGATTTTACAAAAGAAAATCAGCGCACAGCTTCGTGATCAGCCGGGCCGGCCGATGGAACATCGCCGCGTCGTCAATCCCTATCACTGCGTCAGCATCAGATTCGGCCCGAAGAGTTGCCAGCTGGTCCGTGCCATCGATGGGCAGCGATTCCTGGCGGGGTCGGCGCCGCAACTGCCGCTGCCTGGCTGCGAAACGGCGAGTTGTGATTGTCGCTATCTCCACCACGACGATCGCAGGGCCGCCAAGGACCGCCGCGCGAATGTGCGCGACCGCAGGGCCTACAGGATGAAAGACCGGCGCGAAGGCAGTGGCCGGCGGGTAAACGATTAGCACCGGCCGGGCTGGGGCATCAGCATCATTGCCGGTTCAAACCGGGTCGTTCTCCACGGGCGGCATTGACTCTCCCATCCGGTAGACCCCGATGATCCGGTGCGTGAGCGTGTCGCGCAGGGCATTGAACCACCGCCCGCAGCCGTAGCTGTGACACCAGCGCTCGGCGAGCCGGCCCCGGGGATTCGAGCGGTAAAACAGGTAGCCTGACCAGTCTTCGTCGCCGCAATCAGGCGGTGGCCTCGAGATGTGCGACTCGCCGCCGTAGCGGAACTCCGGTTCGTCGCGGGCTCCGCACCAGGGGCACTCAATCCGCAGCATTTCGGTATCCTACCGGGGACATCCGATGTGGCGCTATTCCTTTCCCGCCCTCGTCCTGCACGCCTTGCGCGGTCACCGGCGCTGGCCACCGGCACTGCGTTTCAGCGACCCGAAGCGGTCCTACGACGCGGTCATTATCGGCGGCGGCGGTCATGGGCTCGCCACGGCGTACTTCCTCGCGCAGCAGCACGGGATGCGCCAGATTGCGGTACTCGAGCGCAGCGTCATCGGCCATGGCAATTCAGGGCGCAACACGCAGGTGGTCCGGTCCGACTACTATCACCTGCCCAGCTCGAAATTCTTCGAGCGTTCATTGCGGCTCTACGAGGAGCTGAGCCGCGAGCTGAATTACAACATCATGTTGAGCCAGCGCGGCAAGATCAATCTGGCCCACAACCCCCATGAACTGGAGATTCAGCGGCGCAGCGTGAATGCGATCCGCTTGAATGGCGTCGATGCCGACATGCTGTCCGTCGGGGAGCTCCAAAAGCTCGAGCCCGCTCTCAACTTCAACGGACGTTTTCCGATCGAGGGCGGCTCGGTCCAGTGGCGCGGGGGAATCGCCCGCCACGATGCGGTGGTCTGGGCATTCGCACGCGCCGCCTGTGCGCTCGGCGTCGACATCGTGCAAGACTGCGAAGTCACGGGGTTTGGGCTCGCGAACGGCTGCGTGACCGGCGTCGAAACGACTCGCGGTCGCATCGCGGCGCCCCGAGTCTGCATGGCGGTCGCCGGTCACTCGAGCGAACTCGCGCGCAAGGCGGGCATTGCGCTGCCAGTCGAAAGCACGGCACTGCAGGCGATGGTCACCGAGCCGGTCAAGCCGATGCTGAATCATGTCCTGATTTCGGCCCTCGTCCACGTCTACCTCAGCCAGTCGGATCGTGGCGAGATCGTCATCGGTGGTGGCGCCGACATTTTCCGCTCCTACGCAGAGCGCGGCGGTTTGACGGTCCTGGAGGCGAATGCGCGGGCCGCTGTCGAACTGTATCCATCCATCGGCCGCCTGCGCGTCATGCGCCAGTGGGCCGGCACCGTGGACATCACGCCGGACACCAGTCCCGTGATGGGCCTGACGCCGGTGCGGGGACTCTATGTGAGCGCAGGCTGGGGCACTGGCGGCTACAAGGCGATTCCGGCCGGCGGCGAAACCATGGCCTGGACGATCGCAAATGACCGTCCGCATGAATTGATCGGGGCATTCGGTCTGGGGCGATTCGCGACCGGCGCGCTCGTCGACGAGGGCGCGGCTTCCGGGGTGGCCCACTGATGCCCGGAATGATTGCTGATGGCGGGTACCGGCTCTCCGCCGGCGGCCGCATCGACCGCGCAGCTCCGGTGTCATTCGTCTGGAATGGCCGTCTCCTGTCCGGGTATGCCGGAGATACGATCGCCTCGGCCCTGCTCGCGAATGGCATTCGCCTCGTCGGCCGCAGCATGAAATTCCACCGGCCGCGCGGCATTCTATCGGCGGGCATCGAAGAGCCCAATGCACTGGTGACGATCGGCGACGGGGCGTCGGTTGTGCCCAATGAACGCGCGACGATGATACCCATCCGCGCTGGACTGGAAGTCAGGCCGCAGAACTGCTGGCCCAGCCTCGAGTTCGACCTCGGCCGCGTGTTCGACGCGACGGCACCGCTCTGGCCTGCGGGTTTCTACAACAAGACATTCATCTGGCCGTCGTGGCGCTTCTATGAGCAATTCATCAGGATGACGGCCGGTCTCGGCCCGGCCCCCCGAATGCCGGATCCTGCGCGTTACGAGGCGGTCAACGGCCATTGCGACCTGCTGGTCGTGGGCGCGGGACCCGCAGGTCTCCATGCCGCGGTGGGCGCGGCCCGTGCGGGGCGGACTGTCATCCTCACCGAGCAAGACCGCGAGTGCGGCGGGCAGTTGCTCGCATCAACCGCCAGGATCGATGGCGGACCAGCGCTGGCCTGGGTCGCGCGCATCGTCTCTGAGCTCAGGTCCTCGCCTCAGGTGATACTGCTGACTTCGACGACCGCGTTTGGCCTCTACGACCATGGCAATGCCGGCCTGCTGCAGCGCCTGGATCTGGATGGCGACGCAGCCGGGGTCCGGCAGCGCTACTGGCGCGTGCGCGCCCGGCAGACGCTGCTCGCGACCGGCGCCATCGAGCAGCCGCTGGTATTCGAGCGCAACGACCTCCCCGGCATCATGCTGGCCAGTGCGGTGCGCCAGTATGCGCTCCGTTACGCGGTGGCTGCAGGCCGGCGCGTCGCATTCGCGACCAACAATGATTCCGCGTATCTGGCCGCGCTCGATCTGGCGGCGGCAGGAATCGAGGTGCCGCTCCTGCTCGACAGCCGCCCCACTCCGCCTGCGGCGCTCGCGAGCGCCTTGCATGCACTCGGCGTCGAGGTCTGTCCGGCAGCGGTCCTTATCAGTGCATCAGGCGGCAACGGCCTGCGGTCGCTGCGCTACGGCGCGCTCGATTCCGGCGGCGCGGTGGTTGAGGAGCGCGAACTTGCCTGCGACGCCATCGGCGTGTCAGGCGGCTGGTCACCAACCGTCCATCTCCATTCGCAAGCGCGCGGCAGGCTCGAATTCGACAGTCTGCGGCAGTGCTTCCTGCCGCGGGCGGGAACGGCGCCGATCCTGTGCGCGGGGTCGGTGACAGGCACGATCACGCTCGTTGAAACGCTGACGGGCGCCGCCGAGGTGCTGGGAGCGACGCAAGGCCCTGCGCCGATACCGATGATCGACGAACCACTGGTGGAATCCGAAGTCGGCATCCTTCGCCGTTCGCCCGCGGGACGAAGCAACCGGCAATGGCTGGACCTGCAACACGATGTGACCGTCGCTGACGTCGAACTCGCGATCGTCGAAGGTTTCGGGAATATCGAGCACCTGAAGCGCTACACGGCGGCCGGCATGTCGGTCGACCAGGGCAAGACCAGCAGCCTCAATACGCTGCTGGCCGCCGCCGAACTGACGGGAAGGAACGCCGGCGATATCGGCACGACGACCTGCCGGCCGCCTTATTCGCCGGTTTCACTCGGCGCACTCGCGGCAAACCAGACCGGGCAAAGGTACGCGCCAAGACGATTGCTGCCTGCGCATGCCGAACACGTGGCCTTGGGCGCGCACTGGTGGGAGGCCGGTGGCTGGATGCGACCGGCCTCTTACCCCGGGACCGGGGAGACGCTCCATGCCGCGGTCCGGCGCGAAGCGCTCGCGGTTCGCAACACGGTCGGAATCTGCGATTCTTCGTCACTTGGCAAGATCGAGATCACGGGGCCGGACGCTGCGCAATTCCTCGACCGCTTCTACGTCAACGATGTCGCGACCCTCGAGCCTGGCCGGCTCCGCTACGGCCTGATGCTGAACGAGAATGGCGTCATCATCGACGACGGCACGATAGCCCGGCTGGGACCCGCGCAATTCGTCATCACCACGACCAGCGGCGGCGCTGGCCGCGTTGCGCAGTGGCTCGACGAATGGCGCCAGTGCGAGTGGCCGGATCTCGAGGTGTTCGTCACGCCGGTGACGAGCCAATGGGCAACCATTGCGATATCCGGACCGCGAGCGCGCGATCTGCTGCAGAGTCTCGACAGCAGTATCGCCAGCGACCGCGAATCGCTGCCGCACATGCAGCTGCGCGAGGGCCGGATCGCGGGTGCGCGGGCGCGACTTTACCGGATCAGCTTTTCAGGCGAACTCGGTTTCGAGATCAATGTGCCGGCGAGTGACAGTGCAGCACTCTGGCGTGCGCTGCTGGCGGCGGGGGGCGATCTTGGAGTCGTCCCCTATGGTATCGAGGCCCTGCTGCTGTTGCGTCTGGAAAAGGGATTCCTTCACGTGGGCGTCGATACCGACGGCACGACTTCGGCCGCCGATGTCGGCTGGGGCGGGCGCGCAATGAGGAAGGAAACCGATTTCATCGGCAGGCGTTCGCTGATGCGCAGCGAGAATCAGCGTACGGACCGCCTGCAACTCGTCGGGCTCGCCGCGGATGATCCCGATGTGCTCGTCGCCGGCGCGCATCTGCGCTACCCGGCTACCAGAGAAGGCAGCGACGGCTGGGTGACATCGGCCGCCGTGTCGCCGGTTCTGGCCCGGCCAATCGCACTTGCCATGTTGCGCGGCGGCCGCGGCCGCATCGGCGAGCAACTGACGGTGTGCGATCTCGACCGGCGCTGCACGGCAACCGTCGTCAAGACACCATTCTATGACCCGGAGGGAAAGCGGCTGCATGGCTGAGCTCATCACGCGGCTGCCCTGCTCTTCCGTAAGACTCCAGGTTTCGGCCCGCGCCCTGCCCGTTGCCGCGACCGTCATCGACGGCCTGGCTTTGCCGCAGCAGCCCAACACCTGGACCGGCGACGATCCCCTGGTCTGGTGGCTTGCCCCGGATGCGTGGCTGATCCAGTCCCGGCGCGGCAGCGATGAACTCCTGGCCCAGCTTCGATCGGACTGCAGGACCCTGCCCTGCGCCATCACCGATCTGTCGGATGCCCTGGTGACATTTGCGCTCGAAGGCACCGGGGCGGTTTCGGTGCTGGCGCGCGGATGTGGGCTCGACTTGCGCACCCGCTCATTCCGGGCGCAGGCCTGCGCCAGTACCCGCCTGGCGCAACTGGCGGTGCTGCTTCGCCGAACCGCCGCCAGCCGATTTGAGCTGGTGGTCGATCGTGCGCCGGCGCAGTACTTCCACGACTGGCTGGTCGACGCCGCAGCCGGGATCGACTGATCGCGGGTGCGGCAGTCCCGCCTCAGACGATCGCGGTCGCGAGAATGATGGCCAGTGCAGCTGGGCAGGCGTAACGCAGCAGCCAAATGACGGCGCGCCGGCCGAACGGCGTGGTTTCTTCCAGTTGCTCGGCGATGGTCGCCCTGCTGGCGCGCCATCCCACGAACACGCTGATCAGAAGCGCGCCGACCGGCAGCAGCACATTGGAAGACGCGTAATCCATCACGTCGAAAAATGTCGACTGCGCGAACGCCGGTATGCCGCCGAGCGGCCGCCATCCGGACCACAGACTGAATGAAAGCACCGAGCCGATACCGAGCAACCAGCTGGCGCCGCAGGCAATGGTGGCCGCCATCGTCCGGCTGAATCCGCGCCCTTGTTCCAGCCACGCCACCAGCGGCTCGATGCCCGCGAGTGAAGGCGTCAGTGCAGCAAATACCAGCAGCAGAAAGAACAGCGTCCCGATGACGCGACCGCCCGGCATTTCCGCAAACAGGGTCGGCAGGACTTCGAAGACCAGTTCCATGCCCTGTGCAGGATCCATGCCGTAGGCGAACACCAGCGGGAAGATCATCAGTGTCGCCAGCAGCGAGACCAGCAGGATCGAACTGACGATGATGATGGCGCAGCGCAACAGCGAGGTGCCGCGTTCGACATAGCAGCCATAGGCCAGCATCATCGCCATGCCTACGCCGGTTGCGAAGAACGCCTGTCCGATTGCGGCCAGGACTACCTTTGGCGAGATCGCGCCGAAATTCGGGGCGAACGCGAATGCGAGGCCGTTCTTCACGTCACCCGTCGCGAGGGCATATGCGACCAGTACCAGCAGCAGCGCAAGCAGCGCCGGTGCGCGGATCCTGTTTGCGGCTTCGATGCCGCGCCCCAGCCCGCGCGCGGAAATGAATGTTACCAGCGCGATGAACGTCAGATGCCAGGCGCCGACTTCCCACGGACGCGCCAGGAACTGGCGCCACAATGCAGCGACTTCCGGACGATCGAGACCGGCCAGCGCCCCGACACCGACTTTCCAAGTGTAAGCGAGCACCCAGCCGGCGATCACCGTGTAGTACGACATGATCATGAATGTCGCCAGCGTGCCGAGCACGCCAATGGCGTTCCAGCGGGTGCTCAGGCCGGAAGCCTGCGCGACGACGCCGGCGGCCTGCGGAGGACTGCGCCGTGCCGCGCGCCCGATCGCGAATTCGGCAGTCAGCAGCGGTATCGCGATCAGCAGACAGGCAAGCAGGAATACGAATATGAATGCACTGCCGCCGCTGCTGCCGACCAGATACGGAAACCGCCAGATGCTGCCGAGGCCGACCGCGCCGCCCACCGCGCACAGGTAGAAGGCGAAATGTGACGACCAGAGCGGCGTGTTGTTGTCGGTTCGTGCCACCCAGGTACTCTAGCGGTTGCGGGCAGCAGTGTCTGCGGCCGCTCCCGCCAATCGCCGCCACCGGCAGATCCGGCGGTTTCTCAGGAGCCGTCGCGTAGATAGTCGTCCGTCTTGTTCAGCCAGTCTGCGCGAGGCGGCGAGAAGACGTCGACATCGAGCGTGTCTTCGAGCGCCGTGGCGGCGTGCGGCAGGTCCGGCGGGATCACCAGCACTTCGCCCGCGCCGACCACGATTTCGTGCTCGCCATTCTCGCCGACCAGAAAACGAAGCCTGCCAGTCACGACGTAGCTGATCTGCTCATTGTGGTGTGAATGCCTCGGGACATCGTCGCCCTTCTTCAGGAATACCTGCGCGATCATCATGTGTTCTGCCGAGATCAGCCGGCGGGTGATGCCGCCTTTCAGCGCTTCCTCCGGGAGGTCGGTCCAGCGGTGCCGCTGCAAGCCTGTAATTCCAGTCATCGCCTGACCTCGCGCCGGTAGCCTCAAATCACGCCGCGGCGTTCCTGGTCGAGTTCGATGGACTCGAACAGCGCGCGGAAATTGCCCTCGCCGAACCCCTCATTGCCCTTGCGCTGGATGATCTCGAAGAATATCGGGCCGATCACATTCTTCGTGAAGATTTGAAGCAGGATGCCATCCTTCGCGCTGCCGTCGATCAGGATGCGACGTTCCTTCATCCCGGCCAGCGACTCATGGTGGCCGGTCACGCGCGCTTCGATACCCTCATAATAGGTATCCGGCGTATCCTGGAACTCGACGCCATTGGCGCTCAGTGCATCGACACTGCGGTAGATGTCGTCCGTGAACAGCGCAATGTGCTGGATGCCCTCGCCCTGGTACTCGCGGATGTATTCCTCGATCTGGCTCTTGTCGTCCTGCGATTCATTGATCGGGATGCGGATCTTGCCGCATGGGCTGGTCATTGCGCGGCTGAAAAGACCGGTTTTCTTTCCCTCGATGTCGAAATACCGGATCTCCCGGAAATTGAACAGCCGCTCATAGAAACCAGCCCAGAGATTCATGTTGCCGCGCCTGACATTGTGAGTCAGGTGATCGATGACCGTGAGCCCGGCCTCGCGCACCGCATGCTGCGGGTCCCGGACCGGCATGAAATCGACATCGTAGATGGTCCGTTTGCCGTAGCGATCGACCAGATAGACGATGCTGCCGCCAATGCCCTCTATCGCCGGTATGTTGAGCTCCATCGGGCCGACCCGGGTTTCGACCGGCTTGGCGCCCAGTTCGACTGCCCGGCGCAGGGCGTAAGCTGCATCCTTGACCCGAAAAGCCATGGCGCAGGCGGAAGGACCATGCGCCCGCGCGAACTGCTGGCCGAAACCCTGGGGTTCGGCATTGATGATGAAATTGATGTCACCCTGCCGGTGCAGCGTCACATTCTTGCTGCGGTGCCTGGCCACGATCGGAAAACCCATGCGTGCGAACAGGTCGCGCAGCTGTTCCGGGTTTTCCGCGGTGTACTCGACGAACTCGAATCCGTCGGTGCCCATCGGGTTCTCGAACGGGTCGCCCATCCACCACTCCCGGACTGTTGCCACTCGCAGCTTAGTTGCAATTGTAACTATAATTGGCCGGTGGCCAGCAAGGAATCACGAATGTCCGTTCCAGCGAGCGCGGTGCCGGAACTCGATCTCGAGCAGTTCCTGCCATACCGGCTCTCGGTGCTCTCCAATACCGTCTCGATGGCACTTGCCGGTGCCTATGCGCGCCGCTTTGGACTTTCGATCCCGCAGTGGCGCGTGATCGCCGTCCTCGCGCGCACTCCCGGGTTGTCGGCCGCCGCAGTCGCCGAACGCACTGCGATGGACAAGGTCGCGGTCAGTCGTGCACTGACCGGCCTGGTGCGCACCGGCCGCGTGCGGCGCACGCTCGCCCGGAGTGACCGGCGCCGCTCAGTGCTGACACTGACAGCGCGAGGACGCGAAGTCTACACTCGCATCGTACCTTACGCCCTCGAATACGAGCGCAGGCTGCTGTCGGAGCTGGCGCCGTCTGAGCAATCGCTGCTCGATGCCGTCCTGTACCGCTTGCAGAGGCGCGCCGGCCTGCTCGGCCCGGTTCGCGCGCCGCGTGTATAATTCGCGGCGCCACGCAGCCGGCGCTGATGCAATGGGCTGGGAGCGACTGGAGTATCGATGCTAGGCAGGATCCCGGCCGCCCGGCAGGATTTGATCGACCGCATCGCGGCGCAGGCCCGCCGCAGGCGCGGCCGCCGCCTGCCGGTGGCGCCCGACCGGTTCGTGCGTTTTTTCTACCACGGCGTTTCCGAGCTTGACCTCGTGCAGCGCAGCGACGGCGATCTTGCCGGCGCTGCACTGGCGCAACTCTCGCTTGGGCACGTCCGGCGGCCTGGCCGGCCGATGGTCCGGGTATTCAATCCCGATCCGGATCGCGACGGATTTTCCTCTTCGCACACTGTAATTGCGGTCATCACGGATGACATGCCGTTCCTCGTCGATTCGCTCGGCATCGTGTGTTCGCAGAGCGACCGCGCCGTTCATCTGCTCGCGCACCCGGTATTCGCAGTCGTGCGCGACCGCCGCGGCAAACTGACCGATTTGCTGCTCGACAAGATCCCTGCCCGCGCCAGACTTGAATCCTGGCAGTTCATCGAGGTCGATCGCGAAAATGACCCGCGTCGCCTCGCGGCGCTCGAAAAGCGCATCAGAAGCACCCTCGACGACGTTCGCTGCGCCACCGGCGACTGGGCGCGCATGCGCAGGAAAGCGCGGGAAGTCATAGCGGATCTGGAGCAACTCACTGCCCGGCTCCGCACCAGCGAGCTCAGCGAGACCAGGGCCCTGCTCGAATGGATGGAAGCCAAGCATTTCACATTTCTGGGATACCGCGAATACCGCCTGCAACGTGGCCGCAGGCACGACCTGTTGAAACCCGTCAGGAAGTCGGGTCTCGGACTCATGCGCCCCGGTCGCCGGCGCAAGACGCGCTCGGTCGTCCTGAAGGGCGAGGTACGGGCCTTTGCGCGTTCAAGCAGTCCACTGCTCATCACGAAGGCAAATTCGATCGCAACGGTGCATCGCGCGACCTACCTCGACTACGTCGGCATCAAGACCTTTGACGCTGCCGGGGCGGTGACTGGAGAGCGGCGCTTTATCGGCCTGTGGACCTCTTCCGCCTACAGTCGCAGCCCGACGGAAATTCCCGTGCTGCGTCACAAGGTGCAAAGCGTCATCGCCCATTTCGGGCTGCAGCCGTCGAGTCATGACAACAAAGCCGTTGCGCATGCGCTCGAAACATTCCCGCGCGACGAGTTGTTCCAAGCCAGCGTCGCCGACCTGGTCCGGCTCGTGCGTGGCATCGTGAATCTCTACGAGCGCGTGCAGGTACGTCTGTTCGTGCGTCGCGACCTGTTCCATCGCTTCTATTCCTGCCTGGTGTTTGTGCCCCGGGATCGTTACAACACACAGGTCCGTGAACGCATCGAAGCACTCGCGATGAAGTCCTTCGGCGGTACGGTGATAGAATCCCAGGTGCAGCTGTCCGAGTCGGTGCTGGCGCGATTGCACATGCTGGTCCGCACGCCACCCAAGGCGCGCGGCAGCGTCGATGCGGCCGAACTCGAGCGCAGCATCAAGCAGACGGTGCGAACCTGGCAGGATCACCTGAAGGACGGATTGCTGGAGGCGCAGCAGGATACCGAGGCGCTGCGCCTGTTTCGGGACTGGGGCCGGCACTTTCCGGCTGCCTACCAGGACGACACGGACACCGGTGCGGCCATCGGCGATATCGCCTGCCTCGAGGCATTGATTTCCGAGCCGACCGGGCTGCGCATGAGTCTGTATCGACCCGAGGGCCAGCCTCCGTACAAGGTCCAGTTCAAACTCTACCGGAGCGAGCGGCCGATTCCGATTTCGGATGTCCTGCCGACCATCGAGAATCTCGGTCTGAAGCTGATCAGCGAGCGACCCTACGAGATCGAGTCGGTAGCGGGTAAATTCTGGATCCAGGATTTCGAACTGGAGCACCCGCGCCGCATCCGCATCGACCTCGACAGCGATGGGCCGCGCTTCAAGACGGCATTTGCCAATGTCCGACTGGGCCGCGCCGACAATGATGGATTCAACCGGCTCGTGCTGGCCGCCGAACTGGGCTGGCGGGAAGCGATGGTGCTGCGCACCTACGCGCGCTGGTTTGTGCAGCTCGGGCTGCCGTTGTCCCAGGCCTACATGGAAGAGGCGCTCGCGACCAATGCAGCAGCAGCCGGCAGGCTGTTTCGGCTGTTCGCGGCGCGTTTCGACCCGGACCTGAAACGGTCCGAGCGGCGTCGCGCGACGGCCCGACATAGAAGCTCGCTGGTGCGCCTGCTGGAGGGCGTAACGCGCATTGACGACGACCGTATCATTCGCGCATTCCTGGCTGCCATCGATGCGACTCTCCGCACCAGCTATTTCCAGATGGCGGCCGATGGCCGACCCAAGTCCTACCTGTCGATCAAACTCGATCCACGAATGGTGGCGGAAGTACCGCTTCCAAAGCCGATGTTCGAGATATTCGTGCATTCGCCGCAGCTGGAAGGCGTGCATCTGCGCATGGGACGCGTCGCGCGCGGTGGTCTGCGCTGGTCGGACCGCCGCGAGGATTTCCGCACCGAGATTCTCGGCCTGATGAAGGCCCAGAATGTCAAGAACACGGTCATCGTTCCGGTCGGCGCCAAGGGGGGCTTCGTGCCGCGGCGACTGCCCGCAACCAGGGACGAAGCGCAGCGCGAGGGCGCTGATTGCTATCGGACATTCATCCGGGCCCTGCTGGATCTGACCGATAATGTCGTGTCCGGCAAGGTCGTGCCACCGGCTGCGCTCGTGCGCTACGACGTCGACGATCCCTACCTCGTGGTGGCTGCAGACAAGGGCACCGCTACATTTTCCGACGTCGCCAATGGCATTTCCGCCGAGTACGGATTCTGGCTGGACGACGCCTTTGCCTCCGGGGGCTCGGCCGGCTACGACCACAAGAAGATGGGAATTACCGCCCGCGGCGGCTGGGAATCGGTCCGCCGCCACTTCCGCGAAATCGGCATGGACATCCAGTCGCAGGAATTCACGGTGGCGGGCATCGGCGACATGTCCGGTGACGTGTTCGGAAACGCGATGTTGCTGTCACCGCATATCCGGCTGCTGGCGGCATTCAATCACCAGCACATCTTTCTCGACCCTTCGCCGGATCCGGCGCGCAGCCATGCCGAGCGTCAGCGCCTGTTTGACCAGCCGCGCTCGGGCTGGGACGATTACGATCCCAGGAAGCTGTCGAAGGGCGGCGGGGTCTATTCGCGCCAGAACAAGGCGATTGTCCTGTCGCCTGCGGCGCGCACCATGCTCGGCATCGAAGCGGGCTCGGCATCGCCGTCGGAATTGATCCGCGCGATCCTGAAAATGCCCGTCGACCTGCTCTGGAATGGCGGAATCGGCACCTATGTCAAGTCCAGCGAGGAGTCGCACGCCGAGATCGGCGATCGTTCAAATGACGCCGTTCGCGTGGAAGGCCGCGAGCTGCGATGCCGCGTGATCGGCGAAGGCGGCAATCTGGGTTGCTCGCAGCGCGGGCGCATCGAATACGCCTTGGCGGGGGGTCGAATCAATACCGACTTTATCGACAATTCGGCGGGCGTGAACTGCTCGGACGTCGAAGTCAACCTGAAGATCCTGTTCAGCCCCCTGATGGAATCCGGCAAGTTGAAGCGGCCGGCCCGCAATCGTCTGCTCGCGCGAATGACCAAGGAAGTCGCGCAACTGGTGCTGCGGAACAATTACCTGCAGAGTCTCGCGATTTCGGGACTGCAGGCGCGCGCAGTCGAACGGATCTTCGAGCTCGGCCACGTGATTCGGGCGCTGGAGCGCGCGGGCACGCTGGACCGCACTCTGGAGGCCCTGCCGGCTGATGACGAAATCGTTGAACGGCACCGCAAGGGGCTTGGTCTGACCCGGCCTGAGCTTGCGATGCTGTTTTCGTATTCGAAGATCTGGCTGTCCGGCAAGCTCATCGAATCCGACATTGCAGAGGACCCTTTCCTCGGCAGCGAGCTGACACGTTACTTTCCGGTGCCGGTGCAGCGCCGGCATCCACAGGCAATCCTGCGACACCAGTTGCGCCGCGAAATCATCGTCACCGCGACTACCAACAGCCTGGTCAACCGGATGGGACCGGTTTTTGCGATCCGCACGCAGGAAGACACCGGGGCGGACATCGGCAGCATAGCGCGCGCTTTCGCGATCGCGCGCGAGGTCACGGGCATGCGTGAATTATGGGCCGACATCGAAGCGCTCGATGACCGCGTCCCGACTTCACTGCAATACGACATGGCGCATGAAACGACGCGTCTGTTGCGCCCGCTGACGTACTGGGTGCTGCGAAATCTGGGCCCGGATCTCGACATCGAGCGCGCAGTTTCACGCCTGAAGCCCGGCATCGGGGAATTGATGGACGAGCTGCCGGACCTGATCGAGGGGCTTGAGTTTGATCGCTATCAGCGGGCCCTGGAGCGATTTTCAGTCGAGGGCGTACCGACCCGGGTCGCGCGCAGGGCCGCCGGGCTGGCCGAAATTCATTCCGGCGTGGATATCGTCGAGGTCGCTGCCGCGAGACGCGCGCCGATCGCGCATGCGGCGCGGGTCTATTTCGGCCTGGGCGCGGCGATCGGTCTGGACTGGATCCGCGGCGAAATCGAACGCCTCGTCGTTGCGGGTCACTGGCAGGCGCTCGCACGCGGAACGCTGCGCGAGGAAGCCTATTCGCTGCAACGCCGCCTGTGCGACCAGGTCATTGCGCGCGGCAAGCGCAGGGAACCCTCGGCCGCAATACGCGCGTGGCTCGCCGATCGCGGCGTCGCAGCCGACCGGCTCAGCCGCACGGTGCAGGAGATGCGCAGCACCGGCAGCGCGGATTTCCCGACGCTGTCGGTCGCATTGCAGGCCGTCCGGCGCCTGGCCGAACGCTGAAGCTAGATCTCGAGTTGCTCGCCAATTTCCATGACGCGTCCCGGCGGCAGCCCGAAGTGATAGGCCGCAGGTCTTGAATTGCGTGCCATGCGGTATGCCAGCTCGCGCACGGTGACGCGCTGGCATTTTTCTGGATCTGGGTTCGTCAACAGCAGTGCCCGGAACGCGATTGAGCCCACTGCCGGTCACGAGCGCGAACAGGGAGTGCGATGACATCTGGCGCCGCATGAGCTGGTCGAGGCTTGCGAGGCGTCCATCGCGTCAGGAACCAGATCACCATGACCGGGCCGAACCGGCCACCGACCGCGCCCGTGCCCCGCTTCTGGAAGTTGAAGAGCAATATCAGGATCACTATCACCACCGGAGTCACGGCGGAACCCAGGGCCGGACTCATGACGGACAGTCCCTCGACGGCGGACAACACGGTGATAGCCGGCGTGATTGCACCGTCGCTGAAGAACAATGCCGCCCCGAACAGGCCAAGCGTGACGGCTGCAGTGGCAGGCATCCAGGAGCGTTTCGCCAGCACCAGTTCCATCAGTGCCAGCACGCCACCTTCGCCGTGGTTGTCGGCCCGCAGGATGATCCCCGCGTACATGATCGAGATCACGATGGTCAGCGACCAGAAGATCAGCGACAGAATGCCGAGCACGTTGCCGGGTGTGGGGACCATTCCATCGACGCCGTCGAAGCAGGTCCGGAAGGCGTACAAGGGACTCGTGCCGATGTCCCCAAAAACCACTCCGAGTGCGCCGAGTGTGAGTGTGCGCCTCGACAGTTGCGCTGTGGTGGACATGGGGAGACGCCGGGGTCCCGGTCAAAATTCCCCGGCACGCGTATCATAGCGCGGAGCGCGTGGGCCAGCGCGTCGCTGTGATATAAAGCCGCCTTCATTCCGCGCTGGAGTTCTGATTTGTCCCGCAAGCTCGTCCTGGTGCGCCATGGCCAGAGCACCTGGAATCTGGAAAACCTGTTCACGGGCTGGACCGATATCGACCTGACCGCGCAGGGCCGTGCAGAAGCGCAGGCCGCTGGCAGGCTGCTTCGGGAGCAAGGTCACGAATTCGACCTGGCATTCACGTCGGTGCTGAAGCGCGCGATCCGCACGCTGTGGCTGCTGCTGGACGAAATGGATCGCATGTGGATGCCGGTCGAGCGTGACTGGCGCCTGAATGAGCGTCATTACGGCGCACTGCAGGGCCTGGACAAGGCCGCCACCGCCGAGAAATTCGGCGCCGGGCAGGTCAAGATCTGGCGACGCAGTTTTGACATCGCGCCGCCCGCGCTCGCCGCGGACGATTCGCGCCATCCGAAATTCGAGCAGCGATACCGCGATGTCCCCACCGCCGAGTTGCCCGCGACCGAGTCACTGAAGGACACCCTTGCAAGGGTCGAGCCCTGCTGGCGTCATCGTATCGCGCCCGCACTCATGGCTGGCCGCCGGATCCTGGTTGTCGCGCACGGCAACAGCCTGCGCGCCATGGTCAAGATGCTGGACGGCATCAGTGACGATGAAATTGTCGGATTCAACATCCCGACCGGCGTGCCAATTCTCTATGAGCTCGACGCGGATCTGCGGCCCGCCGCGCCGCGCCGCTTTCTCGGTGATGCCGCAGCCATCGAGGCGGCCGCGCTTGCGGTCGCGCGCCAGGCGGAGCGGCGCTAGCCGGTTCAGCTACTCTTCCGGCGCGATCTCCACCTGAATCCCGTCCAGCGGCTGTTCGAAGGGTAACTGGCAGGAAAGTCGTGATCCGCGCGGCCGGTAGCTGTCGAGTTCCTGCAGGATTTCCTTCTCATCGCCCTGCATCGGCGGCAAGCGGTCCAGCCAGGGCTCCGCGACATATACATGACAGGTCGCGCAGGAGCACATTCCGCCGCAAATAGCCGCCACGCCATAATCGAATTCGCGCAGCGTCTCCATCAGGCTGACGCCTACGCGCGCGGCCACGCGGTGTTCCCCGCCGTCGCGATCGCTAATGATGATGTCGGCCATGAAGGGGCGCCATCTTGCTGGAATCCCGGTGCTTCACGCAACCGCTCAGGGCAGCAGCCGGGCGATCAGCAGCTGGCGCCGACTGGAGTCCGCCGCGATGCCCTGCCGCGCCGCAATTTCCAGCCAACCGAACCACAGGCAATCGAAGATCCAGCCCAGCGCCAGCAACCGCGTGCGCAGTGACCGTGAATCGCCGCCATAGCCAGCGAGTATCGCCGCGGTCTGCCCGGAGTCCAGGCTGTGATAACCGATGCAGGCAGCAAGATCAGCGGCTGGATCGCCGGGGCCGGAATATTCCCAGTCGAGTGCGATGAGTGCATCGCCCTGCTCGACGATATTCAGATGATGCAAGTCATGATGACAAGCCACCAGCCGGCGCGGTGCGGGCAGCGAGGCACGCCTTGCTTCGAGACCCTGCTTGAGTCTGCTCAGGATTGTGGCTGATCGCCGGGTATTGAGTTGTTCGAGGTACTGGGCTGCCCGCGCGCCGAAATCGATGGCGGTGAGTCCCTGCGGCGGCGACAGCGCGTGCAGCAGCCTGAACCATTTCCCGATTCGCACCAGCATCGCGTGCTGGCGCAGCTCGTCAGCTGAAAGCACACGTCCATCGATATAGCGCGTAACCAGCAGCCCTTCGGCCGGGCGCGCGAGCACAATCGGCGGCGCAAGGCCCGCGGCCGCCGCGATTCGCAGCATTGCCAGTTCTGCATTTCGATCTGCGCCGAGCACGCCGCCGCGGCCGGCATGGCGCAGCACGAGGTCCAGTCTACCGTCGCGCAGCCGCCATGACTGATTGGCGAGGCCGCCGCGCAGTCCGGTGACCTGCGGCTCATGCAGGCCCAGTTCCGCGGCTATCGCCGCGAATTGAACCGGTTTTGCTTCCGTGTTGCGCGTCGGCATCATGCGGTCTCCAGCAGACTGCGGCGCCACGCGCGCCAGCCGACGATTGCCAGCACTCCGTAGGCCAGATGGAGCCCCGCGGTGAATGCAAGGCCCTGGCTGGCAAAAAGCACAACAAGACCGGAATCGATCAACATCCACCAGAACCAGGTTTCCAGATAGCGACGCGCCAGCAGCCAGGTCGCGACGACACTCGCCCAGGTTCCCAGTGAGTCGGCAAGTGGCGCCGGAGCATCCGTGAAACGGGCAAGCAGCGGAGTGCTTGCGGCGGTCGCCAGCAATACCACGAGGACAGCAAGCAGATGCCGCGACAGCGGCCAGGACTGCGGCCGGCCAGCAAGTGCGCCGCCCTCGCGCCACGCGAGCCAGCCATAGATCGAAAGCACGACATAGAAGACCTGCAGCGCGGCCAGCAGAAACAGTCCTGCCTTCACGAGTACCGCAATGTAGACGGCGGTGCTCGCGCCACCTGCGATCCAGCAGGCGCGATGCTGGCGGATCGCGAGCAAGATGTAACAAAGTCCTAGTATGACCGCAACCCGTTCGGACAGGCCTGCCGCCTGTGCGCCGGCGGCAAATGCTGCGAGCCAGGCGGCGCCCGATTCAATCATCGCCGCCCAGGACCTTCATGACGAAAACTGAACGGCCCGGACCCGAAAAGGTTACGGCGATCTCCGCGCGCAGTGCATCGAAAACCTCGTCCAGTTCGCCGCTGACCTGCGTGCTCATCGAATTCGTGACAACGGCAAGTCCCCGATGCCTGCTCAGCCGTTCGATGAAATCGGTGACTGGCGGGATGAAATCGCCGACCAGCGGATACAGACTCATTTCAACGGCTATATGCATGGCGTTGCCTCAGAATTGAATTCTTGCGGTCATACCCAGCTGGCGCGGATCGCCCCAGCGCAGGTACAGGGTGGTCGGAAAATCGGGCGGCTCGTTGCCGAAGTAGAATCCACGGACCGGATACTTTTCGTCAAAAAGATTGCGGGCCCAGAAATGGAGCGACCAGTGCCCGGCCTCGAAACCAACTCGCAGGTTCGTCAGCAGGCGTGCATCGGAACGCTGGTCGTGACTGGTGTCGTGGTAGTAGCCGTCCTCTCCGGACAGGTCCAGCCTCGCCATCCATCCCGCCGGATGACGCCAGGTTGAGGCGATCGAGAACTTCCACGCCGGCGCGTGGGCCCAGGCGCGTCCCTCGAGATTCCGGGTCCCGAAATTGTAATCGAGATATCGCGACCGCATCAGTGAAAGTGTCGAACCCAGCTCGAAATTCCCAGTCGCCCGGTGACGCGCCGAAGCCTCGAGTCCCCAGGCTTCCCCGCTGGCAGCATTGTCAGTCAGGAACAGGAATGTCAGAGGGTCATCAGGATCGAGCTGAATGGAAGTTGCCACCTGCTGATGCTCGCGTCGCATGTAGAACAGATTCAGGTCGCCGGTCTGGCGCTCACCCGCGCTGCTGCCTTTCCATCCAAATTCCAGAGTCCAGAGATATTCCGGCAGGAATTGCCTGCGTTCGGCGGGAACCGCCGTGCCGATATTGAATCCGCCGGCCCTGAATCCGCGTGACAAGGACGTCCAGAGCCAGTGCGAGTGGCTCAGTTGACGCGTCAATGACAGTTCACCGCCCCACATGCCATCGCGCGAGCGAAACCGGCCGCCGTCGCTATCGCCATAACGTGCGTCGCGCTCCTCGAGTCGCAGTCCCGCGGTAACCAGCGTCACCGGCGTCAGGGACCGCTGGATCTCTCCATAGACCGCAGCGCTGGTTGCACGGTAGCGGCTGTCGAGCAGCCGCACGAATGCATCATCGAGGTACCGGCCATCCTCCGCGATGCGGTTGAATTCCTCAAGCCGCGAAATCCAGGCTCCTGCAAGCCAGGACCAGTCGCCGGCGGCAACGGACATCAATCGCAGGTCCTGACTCAATGTCCGCCGTTCGCGCAGCGTGCTGGAAAAGAAATCATAGGGACCCGCTGGTGCCCAGCCGGGGTCATTACCCCAGTCCGCATCGAAACTCGCCTCGATGTCGGACTCCGCCCAGGCGGTGATCGAACGCAGAGAGAGCCGGTTCCGTCCCGAATAGATGGTATCCAGCGACGCGCCCAGCGACCGCTGTGAGTCGCGGCCCGGCCGGTCCGAAATTGTCGTGAAGCTGTTGTCAATGGCAAAGGCGTCATAGCCATTGCTGAAATCCGCAAGAATCAGGCCGAGATCCGCCTGCCAGCCATCCGCGGGCCCCAGGCGCAACTTGAATCGCGCGCTCAGCTCATCACGGCCATTGGTGTCGTCGCGTCCAAGATAGCCGTTATGCCGAAATCCGTCGCTGACGGCGCGATGCAGCACCGCGCGCCAGGCCACCGGTACTGCGGCGCTGCCGGGCAGGCCGCCACCCGCGGCAAGGCCGGCCATCCACAGACCGTCCTCGCCTGCGCCTGCTTCGGCATGGATGTCCTGTTTTGCCTTCGGATCGCGGGTCTTCAGCTTGATCAATCCACCAAGGGCATTTCCGCCGTAGCGCGTGCCTTGCGGGCCGCGCAGCACCTCCACCTGCTCGACGTCGAACAGCGATGCGATCATGCCGATGCCGCTGAAGTCGATCTCGTCCACGAGAAAACCCACCGACGGATTTGGCGCGCCCTGGTACTGCTCGAGTTCACCGACGCCCCTGAGCTGAAAGAACCGCGGCCGCGAACTCGCGCCGGCCCAGGACAACGATGGTATCTGCGGCAGCAATTCTTCCAGGTGCAGGACCGCGCCATTCACGAGGTCGTCGCCACTGATCACCGAAACACTCGCAGGAAGTTCCCGGATATCGATCGAGCGGAGTCTTGCCGTCACGATGATTTCGGCGAGTTGGGGCGCTGTCTGCGCGGCAGATTGCGGCAGCAGCGCGACCAGGATCAGAAACAGGATCAGTCTGCGAAGCACGCCTGCTCCCTACGCCGGTCCTAACCGGATCAGGTTCAACGGGTTCGTCGGTGTGCCAGGCAGGCAACCGGCGTCTCAGGCCTTTCAGACCACCCCAAGGCAATTCCGATATTAGCGACGCCGGGTGGCGCTCGCAACGGTGGATGCGGGTGCCGATATTCCCTGGCGTATAATTGTGCGCATGCACGTGGCGGGTATCGGCGCCGCGACCGGGCGTCGAATACGCGTATCGCAAGACCGGATCCGGCAGCATCGTGTCGTCAATGATCTGCTGATACTCGACAGCAGCGCGCAGACCGGTACCGACGGCGGCAGCCTGAGAATCGTCGCAATCCAGGAGTCCCTGACCGTCCCTGCGGGCAGCTTCGACACCATTCACTACCGGAGAATCCTGAACTCGACGGGTGGATCGACCGTTCAGACGATCAATTAAAACGCATACGCTATCATCGATCAGGGCTGATCGAATTTCGCCGGGCGCTTTTCCCGCACCGCCGCGAGCCCTTCGCGCACATCCGCCAGCCTGAAGCCGAGGAATTCCAGCGCGAGCGAGGCATCAAAGCTCGGGCCGGCGAGACGGAGCCAGTTGTTGAGTGCATGCTTGGTCCAGCGCATCGCGGTCGCGCTGCCTGCCGCGAGTTTTTTCGCGACGTCGAGGGCGGTCGCGCGGACTTCGGAGTCCTCGACACAGAGCGCCACCAGACCGATACGCTCCGCCTCAGCCCCCGAGAGCGGCTGGTTCGTCAGCAGGTAATAGCGCGCCTTCGCCAGGCCGCACAGCAGCGGCCAGATGATCACCGAATGATCGCCCGCCGCGACACCGAGCCGGGTATGGCCGTCCAGGATCCTTGCACCGCGTCCAGCGACCGATATGTCGGCCAGCAGCGCCACTGCGAGCCCCGCGCCGACTGCGGTGCCACGAATCGCCGATACAACCGGCTTTGAGCAGTTGACCATGTTATAGACGAGATCGCTCGCTTCCTTCCAGACGCGCAACAGCGTCACCTCGTCCTCGATCATCCGCTCGATCATCGAGAAATCGCCGCCCGACGAGAAATGGTCGCCGGCACCGCGCACCAGCAACACGCGCACGGCGTCATCGACATCGACAGCGCGCCAGATCATCGCGAGGTCGCGGTGCATCGACTCGGTAGCCGAGTTCTGGCGTTCCTCGTTCGCGATCACCATCTCGAGGATGCCCTGCGCGGGTTGCTCGAACCCGAGACTCGCAAAATCATGACGGTAACGCTTGAGATCGATCGCCACGGGCTATTCCTTCACTGCGTCCGGCACGGCATGGACGCTGACCATTGTCAGCACATGATAGGACGCGACGGTCTCGTCCATCTGGTTCCTGATCTCGGTATCCCAGGTCACTTCTCCCCAACCCTTCTCGGGGCGCAGCGACTTCTCGCTGCAGGTCAGGCGAACGCGGATGCGATCGCCCGGCTTCACGGGTTTCACGAAGCGCAGGTTGTCGAGGCCGTAATTGCCAAGCACCGGCCCGTATGCCGGCTCGACAAACAGGCCCGCGGCCGCGGATATCAGGAAATAACCATGTGCGACGCGTCCGCCGAACAGCGGGTTGCGGGCCGCTTCCCGGTCGTCCATGTGCGCGTAGAAACGGTCTCCCGACAGTTCGGCGAAGCGCTCGATGTCAGCCACGGTGATTTCGCGCTCCGCAGAATCGAATGTGTCGCCGATCGCGAGTTCGTGGAATGGCTTGCGGAACGGGTGCACGCCCGGGTTGCGCTGCGTGGCGCCTCGCAACCAGCGCCCGCCGATGGCCGTCAGCGTTTCAGGCGAGCCCTGAACCGCGGTGCGCTGCATGTAATGCATCACGCCGCGGATGCCACCCATCTCCTCGCCGCCGCCGGCGCGGCCCGGCCCGCCGTGCACCAGGTGTGCCAATGGCGATCCGTGACCGGTCGATTCCTTGGCACAGTGGCGATTCACCACGAGCACGCGCCCATGATAAGGAGCCAGACCCAGCACCAGTCTGGTCGCGATTCCATCGTCGGCCGTGAACACCGATCCTGCCAGGCTTCCTTCGCCGCGCCGCGCCAGCGCAATTGCGTCTGCCAGGTCGCGGTAGCCGATGATCGTCGACACTGGTCCGAAAGCCTCGACCGAGTGGATTGCGCGTGCCGTATCGCTATCGCGGCAAAGCAACAGCAATGGCGGCAGGAACGCGCCGCGCTCGCGGTCCGCACCGCTGACCTCGAATCGCACGGGATCGCCGGCCACGAGTTCGGCCTCCTTGCGCAACTCGATGATGCGTGCCCGCACCTCCTCGCGTTGCGCCAGGCTCACGAGCGGGCCCATGCGCACCCCTTCCGCGCGCGGATCGCCGACCACCATTTTCGCGAGCGCCGCCTGCAGGGCCGTCACGACTTCGCCGGTCATTCCGCGCGGGACCAGCGCCTTGCGGATCGCAGTGCACTTCTGCCCGGCCTTGACCGTCATCTCGCGCGCGACCTCGGTGACGAAGAGATCGAATTCCGGCGTGCCCGGCCCCGCGTCGGGCCCGAGGATCGACGAATTCAGTGAATCGGTCTCCGCGATGAATCTCACCGAATGGCGCACGACCGCAGCATGCGTGCGAAGCCGTTCGGCGGTCGCGGCCGAGCCCGTGAAGGAAACAATGTCCTGGCAGCCGAGATGATCGAACAGGTCGCCGACACTGCCGCAGATGAGCTGGAGCGCACCCGCCGGCAACAGCCCCGTCTCCACGATCCGCCGCACGACGAGTTCGGTCAGGTAGCAGGTCGCGGTCGCAGGCTTGACTATCGCCGGCACGCCGGCGAGAAGCGTCGGAGCGAGTTTCTCCAGCATCCCCCAGACCGGGAAATTGAATGCATTGATGTGCACGGCCGCACCTTCCAGCGGCAGGCAGACGTGCTGGCCGATGAATGTCCCGCGCTTTGACAGCTGCTCGGCATTGCCGTCCAGGTAGACACGGCTGTTTGGCAGTTCGCGCGTGCCCTTGCTCGCAAAAACGAGCATGGTCCCGATGCCCCCTTCGATGTCGATCCAGGAGTCGGATCTGGTCGCACCGGTCCGGTAGGACAGTTCGTAGAACTCGTCCTTGAAATCGAACAGGCGCTTGCCGAGTGCTTTCAGCATCGCGGCCCGCTCGTGGAATGTCATGGACCGGAGCGCCGGGCCGCCGGCGCCGCGGGCATGGTCGAGCACGCCACGGAAATCAAAGCCTTCGCCTGCGGTCTGCGCGATCACCTCTCCGGTGCTGGCGTCGCGCAGTGCCGTGGCGCGGCCACCACCCGCCTGCCAGCGTCCCGCCAGATAGCTCTGCAATTGCATGTTTCGTCCTCGCCGGTCGCCGGCCTGCATCAGTCGCCGCTGTGGCGGTCCGCATGCCAGCCCGCAATTGTGCCTTCCCGCTCCGCGAGACCCGCGAGCAGCGGCGCCGGCGACCAGTATCGCGCACCGTGCTCCCGCTCGTAGCGCCGGATGGCATTCATGACAGTCTCCAGCCCGACCGTGTCCGCATGGAACATCGGTCCGCCACGATGGCGCGGGAAACCGTAGCCATTGCACCAGATCACGTCAATGTCGGCAGGGCTTGCGGCGATGCCTTCATCGAGGATACGCGCGCCCTCGTTGACGAGAGCAAAGATGCAGCGCTCGACGATTTCCGTCGCGGAGACCATTCGCTGCGGGACGCCAAGCGCCTCTGCCTCCGCGCGGATCAGCGCCGCAACTTCGGCATCCGGCTGGCGCCTGTGGTCGGGACCGTCGTAACGGTAGAAGCCGCGGCCGGTCTTCTGGCCGAATCGTCCCAGTTCCGCCAGCCGATCCGATACGCGATAAATGCGCGGATCGTCGGGGCGCGCAGCCCACTGACGCCTTGCCTGATAGCCGATATCGAGACCGGCCAGGTCGCCGACGGCATTCGGACCCATCGCCATGCCGAATTCCTCGAGTGCAGTGTCGATGGCCTCCGGAGACGCGCCCTCGAGCAGCATCAGTTCCTTCTCGCGGCCGTAGGCGTACAGCATCCGGTTCCCGACGAAGCCGTAGCAGTTGCCGACGGTCACGCCGGTCTTGCCAATGCGCTTGGCAACGGCCTGCAGCGTCGCAATTGTCTCCCGCGAGCTGTCGCGGCCACGCACGATCTCCACCAGGCGCATGACATGCGCCGGGCTGAAAAAATGCATGCCCGCCACGGCACCCGCGCGACCGCTTGCAGCAGCAATGGCGTCCACATCGAGTGTCGAGGTATTGGTCGCGAGTACCGAATGCGGCCGGCAGAGTTTTCCGAGTCGCGTGAAGAGCTGCTGTTTGAGCTCCATATTCTCGAATACGGCTTCGATGACCAGGTCGGCATCGGCAAGCGCCTGCAGCTCCGCGGCGCCGCACACCCTTGCGATGGCGGCCGATGCATCAGCCTGCCTGATGCGCCCCTTGCGGGCTGAGCCCTCGATCGACGAAGTAATGCGCGCGAGACCGGCGGCCAGCGATCCGGGATTCGAATCCACCAGTGTGACGCCGATGCCTGCCGTCGCGAGGCTGATCGCGATGCCGGCGCCCATCGTGCCGGCACCGATGACGCCTGCCTTTTCGACACGAAGCGCGGCATCCTGGTCCAGAGCGGTGCGGCGTTCCGCGAAGAAAAGATGACGCAGCGCCCGCGATTCGATGGAACGGCGGCACTCCTCGAACAATTCCCTGGCATGTCCAAGCGCCTGGTCGAAAGGCCGAGTCGCGGATGACTCGAGTGCATCCACGATGCGGCCCGGCGCCGGCAATCGCCGCGTCCTGACCGGCATTGCGGCCCGCCATTCGCTGAAGAGCTCCTTTGGCGCTTCAGGTGCCGCCAGATCACGCAGACGCCGCGGGCTCGTCCCGACTGCGATGAGCTCCCGCGCCCAGGCGACGGCGCCGGCACGCACGTCGCCCTCGATCCGGCGATCGATAAGCCCGAGGGCGGTCGCGCGATCGAGGTCGATCGGCTTGCCGCCGGTCATCAGTTCCAGCGATGCCTTCCAACCGGCCAGACGCGGCAAGCGCACCGTGCCGCCGGCGCCGGGCAAAAGACCCAGCGTCACCTCCGGAAATCCGAGTTTCAGGTCGGCTGTCGACGCGCGATAGTGGCAGGCGAGCGCGGTCTCTGCCCCGCCGCCGAGCACGGCGCCGTGCAGAGCGGCGACTACGGGCTTGCTGCAGGATTCGAGGCGCAGCAACAGATCGTTCAGGTGCGGCGGCTGGGCAGTCTGGTCGAATTCCGAAATGTCTGCGCCGGCGATGAAATTCCTGCCCTCACCGTGCAACACGATCGCATTTACGGTGGGATCCGAATCAAGGCGCTCGATCGCAGCCAACAGGGCCGTGCGCAGACGGTGTGCCAGCGCGTTGACCGGTGCATGATCGATGACGATGACGGCGACGCTGCCATCACGCTCGACCGCAAGCGGCGCGCTCACTCGACCCGCTCGATAGCGAGCGCAATGCCCTGTCCCACGCCGATACACATGGCGCAGAGTCCATAGCGGCCACTGATGCGCTGCAGTTGCCAGGTCGCGGTGGTCGCGAGACGGGCCCCGCTCATGCCAAGCGGATGTCCAAGCGCGATGGCGCCGCCATTCGGGTTCACCTGTGCCGCATCTTCTGGCAGGCCGAGCCTGCGCAGCACGGCCAGCGCCTGCGAGGCAAATGCCTCGTTGAGCTCGAATACCTCAACTTCGGACAAGGCCAGACCGAGGCGCGCCAGCAGCCTCTCGGTCGCCGGCGCCGGACCGATGCCCATGATGCGCGGCTCGACGCCGGCGACCGCGGCGCCCAGCACGCGCGCGCGCGGCTTCAGGCCAAAGCGCGTCGCGGCGCGCTCGCTGGCGATCAAGAGCGCACAGGCGCCGTCATTGACGCCCGAGGCATTGCCGGCGGTGATGGTTCCGCCGCTGCGAAATGGCGTCGGCAGTCTTGCCAGCGCCTCGAGGCTGGTCTCGCGAGGATGCTCGTCGCAATCGACAATGATCGGCTCGCCCTTGCGGAGGGGCAGTGTCACCGGGGTAATCTCGGCCGCCAGCGTACCGTCACGCTGCGCGCGCATCGCTCGTTGCTGGCTCTGCAGCGCAAACGCGTCCTGGTCGGCTCTTGACACCCTGAATTCCGCCGCCACGTTTTCGCCGGTTTCCGGCATCGAATCGATGCCGTACTGCTGCTTCATCAGCGGATTGACAAAGCGCCAGCCTATGGTCGTGTCGAACATCTGCTGGGTCCGCGAGTACGCGGCATCGGGCTTCGAAAGCACATACGGCGCACGGCTCATGCTCTCGGCGCCGCCGGCGATCACCAGCTCCGCCTCGCCGCTCCGGATCATGCGCGCTGCGATCGCCACCGCATCGAGTCCCGAGCCACAAAGCCGGTTCACCGTCACGCCGGGCACCGTCACCGGCAGCCCCGACAGCAACACCGCCATGCGCGCGAGATTGCGATTGTCCTCGCCTGCCTGGCTTGCGCATCCCAGCACGACGTCGTCGAGCGCCTGCCAGTCAACCGAGGGATTGCGTCGCATCAGCGCCGCCAGCGGCACGGCGGCGAGATCATCGGTCCGCACGGCCGCCAGTGCGCCGCCGTAGCGGCCGATCGGCGTGCGGATTGCGTCGCAGATCAGTGCATCACTCATCGACCAGCCTCCCGGCCACCTGGTGGCTGCGGCCGCGGAACAGCGCGATGGGCTCACCGCGATCGTTCCGCACCTCGATTTCGTAGATGCCGGCACGGCCGGCGCGCCAGCGCTCGCTGGCACTCGCAGTCAGCAGCTCTCCTACGCGCCCCGGCGCCAGGAACTCGATCGCGGCGCCCGCCGCGAATGTATTGTCGCCGTGCGAGTTGCAGGCAAATGCAAACGCGCTGTCGGCCAGCGCGAAGATCAGGCCCCCGTGGCAGATGCCATGGCCGTTGGCCATGTCGGGACGCACGCGCATTGTCACGCGCGCGGAACCGGGCGCGACAGATTCGATGGTCATGCCCAGCATCTGCGAGGCCCGGTCCGTCCGGTAGAGCTTGTCGGCGGCCAGTTGCGCGATTTTCTGCCTCTGATCCATCGCCGCGTCCTTCTAGCGCCCGGTGAATCGGGGTGGGCGTTTGCCGGTGAATGCCGCGACACCCTCGGCATAGTCGGCCGACCAGCCGAGCTCGCGCTGGAAATCGCGCTCGACATCCAGTTGCTCGGCCAGCGAATGCTGCCACGATCCCTGGATCGCCTGGCGGCTTCGCACGAGACCCAGTGTCGGGGCGAGCGCGAGCTCCGCGGCCAGCTTGTCGACCGCCTGCCCGAATTCCCCGTCGTCCACGCAACGCCAGATCAGGCCCCATTCTGCCGCCTGCGACGCCGGCAGCTTGTCGCCCAGCATCGCCAGTCCGGTGGCACGAGCGTTGCCGATCAGGCGCGGCAGGAACCAGGTAGCGCCGCTGTCCGGCACCAGACCCAGTCGGCAAAACGCCTGCACGAACGACGCGGAGCGCGCCGCGATCACGATGTCGCAGGCCAGCGCGATGCTGCAGCCAGCTCCCGCCGCAACGCCATTGACCGCAGCAATGACCGGCATCGGCAGATTGCGGAGCGCCAGCACCAGCGGCTTGTAGTTGCGCTCGATCGACTCGCCGAGGTCAGCTCCGCTGGCCCCCGGCTCAATCGTACGGTCGCCGAGATCCTGCCCGGCGCAGAATCCGCGCCCGACGCCAGTCAGCACCAGAACGCGCGCGCCATCTGTCACGACCTGCGCGAAAGCGTAGCGGACCTCCTCGTGCATCGCCGCGTTGAAGCTGTTCAGCCGCTCGGGCCGATTCAGTGTGAGGCGCGCGACGCCGTCGGCGACCGCATACTGTATCGAGGTGAGATTCATCTGCACTCCGGCGACAGTCGTCATTCGTCGTAACTGATTTCTAGTGCAGGGCTGGTCGGACGCGCCTGGCAGCACAGAATATAGCCGGCCTCGACCTCCCACTCCTCGAGCGCGACGTTGTGCTCCATTTCGGCCGTGCCGCTCAGGAGCTTCGCGCGGCAAGTCGAACAGACGCCTGCGCGGCAGGAAAACGGCAAATCGAGACCCGCCTGGCCTGCAGCGTCCAGTATTACTACTCCATGCATCGGCATCCTGAACTGGCGCCGTCGCCCGTCCATGACGACGGTGATGTTCGCGCCATCCGCCGCAGCCGGCGTCTTGCCCGCCGCGGCAGCGTGTGGCCTGGCCGGGGCGGCCGCGGGCACTGCCGCGGCTGCCATGAAGTACTCGACGTGGACGCGTCCCGCCGCATCAAGATCCGCAAGCGCGGCCTGGATTTCGTCGGCCATGGTTCCGGGGCCGCAGATGAAATATTCGTCCACCCTCGTCGCATCGAAATCGTGGCGCGCAAACTCGAGCACCCTGGCTCCGTCGATTCTGCCATTGAACAATTCGAATTCCTGCGGCTCGCGGCTCATGACGAAACGCAGCGAGAATCGCGGCAGGAACAGGTCCTTCAGCGCCAGCACTTCGTCCAGGAACATCGTTCGCGCCCTGCTGGTGTTGCCGTAATAGAGCTGGAATCGGCTGGCCGGCTCCTTCTGCAGCACGGTTGCGGCGATCGACAGCACGGGTGTGATGCCGCTGCCGGCCGCAAACGCGACGTAGGATTTGGCGCGTGCCGGTTCGATGCGCGTGTGGAAGCTGCCATTTGGCGTCAGCACATCGAGCATGTCGCCGACCCGGATCCCGTCCGCAAGATGCCTCGACATGCGGCCATCCGGCTGGATGCGAACTCCGATCCTCAGGCGCCCCGCAGCTTCGGGATCCACAATCGAATAGGTCCGGCGCTCCTCCTGCCCGTCGAGAACGGCGCGCACCGCGATATGCTGCCCTGCCAGGAATCGGTAATCCGCCCGGAGCTGGTCCGGCACCGCGAAAGCGAGCGCCACGGCATCGTCGGCGATTGCCGTGCGCTCCGCAATCTTCAGGGGATGAAACTTCAGCACGGAGTCAGATGCACTTGAAGTAGTCGAAGGACTCTAGACAGGATTCGCAGCGATACAGCGCCTTGCAGGGGGTCGAGCCGAATTCGGACAGTTTGTTCGTGTCGGTGGACTTGCATCGCGGGCAGGCGATGGCGGATGCCGGCTGCAGCAACTGACCCGCGCTGGTGACAGCCTCCGCGGGGGGCGCTATGCCGAATTCGTTGAGCTTGCGCCGGCCTTCTGCGCTGATCCAGTCGCTGGTCCATGGTGGCGACAGCACGTCGACGGTGACCGCGCGGAATCCGTTGCGCGTGAGCGCGCGGACGATATCGGCCTTGATGACCGGTGTCGCGGGGCAACCCGAGTAGGTCGGCGACACCCCGATTTCAATCGTGCCATCGGAACGCTCGCGCAGATGCCGCACTACACCTAGGTCGAGGACGCTGAGCACCGGGATTTCAGGATCCGCGACTGTAGCAAGGATCCGGTTGAGCCGCGCAATTACGTCCGGTGCCGGAGCGGCCTCGATTGAGGCTGTTGCTGCCGTCATCGCCGCGCTACCACTCCGCGCCGGGATGGGCTCGGTAAAGGGCCTGCATCTCGGCCAGCACATAGCCCAGATGCTCGCTGTGCCGGCCCTGCTTGCCATGCCAGCCGAATGGCGTCATCGGCGGCCCGGCAAGGAGAGCCTCGTCCAGTACGGCAGCGACACGCGCCGACCAGCCGGGCTGCAGCGCCTCGGGCGCGGGTCCGATACCGGCCTCGGCGATTTTGCGGTCAACCTCGTCGGCACTGAACAATTCCGCGGTCAGCGGCCACAGGCGCGCGAGCGCTTGCTGCACCCGCTCATGACTCTCACCGGTGCCGTCGCCGAGCCGCACCAGCCATCCGCTGCTGTAACGCAGGTGGTAACGCGTTTCCTTGACGGCCTTGGCGGCAATCTCCGCAAGCTGCGGGTCTTTCGATTCCTGCAGCCGCTCATAAAGCTCCAGCTGCCAGGCATCGACCAGAAACTGGCGCACAATGGTCTGACCGAAATCGCCATTCGGCTGCTCGACCAGCGTTGCATTGAGGAATTCGGATTCTTCGCGCAGAAAGGCGAGATCGTCCTCGCTGCGACCGCGGCCCTCGAGCTCCCCGGCATGCGTCAGCAGCATGCGCGCCTGGCCCAGCAGGTCAAGCGACACATTCGCGAGCCCGAGGTCTTCTTCGAGTGCCGGGGCGTGACCTACCCATTCGCCGAGCCGCTGCGCGAGTATCAGGCTCGTATCGGCAAGACGCAGCACGTAGCGGCAGTGCGGCGTCACAGTGTCTTCACCTCGTCCGGGATGTCGTAAAAGGTCGGGTGCCGGTAGACCTTGTCGCGCGCCGGCTCGAACAGCTCATCGGCGTCAGCAGGATCCGACGCGACGATTTCGGTGGAGCGCACCGCCCAGATGCTGACCCCTTCCTGGCGCCGCGTGTAGAGATCGCGCGCGTGCTCGATCGCCATCCGGGCGTCCGTTGCATGCAGGCTGCCGACGTGCTTGTGGTCGAGACCCGACCGCGCGCGGATGAATATCTCGTACAGCGGCCAGTCGCGTGAATTGTCTGTCATGCTTTACTCCGGCGCTCAGGCGGCGCGCGATTTCTCCCTGCTGGCCAGTTTCGCGGCATGGGCGACTGCCGCATCCCTTACCCAGCGGCCTTCGTCGTGCGCGCGGCGCCGGGCCTCCAGCCGCTCGCGATTACAGGGCCCGTTGCCAATCAGGACTTGCTCGAACTCGTTCCAGTCGATCGCGCCAAATCGGTAATGCTGCTTTGCCTCGTCCCAGCGCAGGTCCGGATCGGGAATCCTGAGGCCCAGGAAATCCGTCTGCGGTACCGTGTAATCCACGAATTTCTGACGCAACTCGTCGTTCGAGAAGCGCTTGATCTTCCACCGCATGGACTGCGCGCTGTGCTTGGACTCGGCGTCGGATGGGCCGAACATCATCAGCGACGGCCACCACCAGCGATCGAGCGCCCGCTGCGCCATGTCCTTCTGTGCCGGAGTTCCACGTGACAGCCGCATCATGATCTCGTAGCCCTGGCGCTGGTGAAAACTCTCTTCCTTGCAGATGCGGACCATCGCCCGCGCATATGGTCCGTAGGAGCAGCGGCACAGCGGGATCTGATTCATGATCGCAGCGCCGTCGACGAGCCAGCCGATCGCGCCGACATCGGCCCAGGTCGGCGTCGGGTAATTGAATATGCTCGAATATTTCGCCTTGCCTTCCAGCAACTGCATGATCAGTTGGTCGCGCGAGATGCCGAGTGTTTCGGTCGCGCTGTAGAGATAAGCGCCATGCCCACCCTCGTCCTGAACCTTCGCGATAAGGATGGTCTTGCGAAGCAGCGACGGCGCGCGGGTAATCCAGTTGCCCTCGGGAAGCATGCCGACGATCTCGGAATGCGCGTGCTGCGACATCTGGCGTATCAATGTCCGGCGATAGGCTTCGGGCATCCAGTCCTTTGGCTCGATCTTTTCCTCGCCGTCGACCCGTGCCTGGAATCGCTGCTCGAGCCGACCGATGTCTGCCGCCTCGTCGCGCAGGCAGTCCTTGCCGAGTGAATCGAGACCCTGCGTGTACAAATCAACCTCCAGATGGCGGCGAAACCGCCTCCGCCGCGCCATGGAAATATCCCATCATTATGCGCGTCAAATGCGCGCGGCAGAAATGGCCCTAGCTCCAGCCCTCGAGCCGCCGGACCAGCACCTCCATGAACCGGTTGGCCTGGTGACCGTCGAGCACGCGGTGATCGATGGTCAGGGTAACGTAGCAGCGCGGACGAATGACGATTTCGTCGCGCCCGTCATGCTCCATCACCACCGCGCGCTTCTCCAGCCGGCCGATTCCGAGGATTGCCGATTGGGGCTGGTTGATGACGATCGGCGCCGCAACCAGGCTGCCGCTGACGCCATGATTGGAGATCGTGAATGTGCCGCCCTGCAGGTCGGCCGACGCCAGCCGGTCCTCGCGTGCGCGCGCCACCAGTTCCCCGAGCGCCATTGCGATGCCGAAGAGATCCAGGTCTGCGACATTGCGGATCACGGGTACCACCAGACCGCGGCCCTCAAGCGCGGTAGCGATGCCGATGTCGATCTGCTCGTTCAGCAGCAGCGCAGCGTCGGTCCAGCGGGCATTCGCCTCCGGAACTGCGCGCAGCGCGTCCACGCAGGCTGCAACAAAATAGGCGGTCAACGTCAGCGCGGAACCGCGGCGCTCGATATCCTGTCGATGCGTCGCGCGGTGCCCAAGCACGGCCGTGAGGTCTGCCTCGAATACGGTCGTCACATGCGGCGCGGTTTGCAGCAGGCTCTCGACCATGTGGGTGGCGATGCGCCGGCGCATCGGCGTATGCGGCAGGCGCCGGACCCCCGGCGGCATTGCTGCTGCGACAGCCGTCGCGGCCGGCGCCGCCATTTCGGGCTTCGCGGCAGCCGCAAGCACATCATCCACCGTGATCCGTCCGCCGTCGCCGGTTCCAGCGATCCGGCTGGCATCAAGTCGATGCTCTGCGAGCAACCGGCGGACCGCCGGACTCATGCGATCCGGTGCGGCGCGACGGCCCCTTGCGACCGCCGGTGACTCCGGCGCCGGTTTCGACGCGGCGCCCGCGGAAGCGCTGCCCGGCGGCGCTGCTGCTGCCGTCGCCGGCGCGACACGACCCAGCAGGGCGCCCGGCTCCACATCCGCGCCCTGCGCCGCCGTGATTTCCTGCAGGATGCCATCGGCCGGCGCGGACACTTCAACCGTGACCTTGTCGGTCTCAATCTCGACCAGCGGCTCGTGGCGTCTGATCGGCTCGCCGACGGATTTCAGCCAGCGCAGCACCTGGGAGCGTGTCCCTTCCACCTGGTCAACTGGCAGCAGCACATCGATCATCGCGGCCATCGTTCAGATGCTCGCGCTGCGCCGCATTGCGGCGACGATGCGCTCGACCGATGGCAGCACGGCATCGAGCAGCAGCGGGCTGTGCGGGCTCGGCACGTCCGGCATCGCCAGGCGCTCGATCGGCGCGTCCAGCTCGAAAAACGCGCGCTCAGCGATGACCGCAGCGATCTCCGCGCCAAAACCGGCAGTGACAGTGTCCTCGTGCACGATCAGGCAGCGCCGCGTCTTTGCGACCGAGGCCAGCACGGCGTTTCGGTCCCAAGGCGAAAGCGTGCGAAGGTCGAGCAATTCGACATCGATGCCGGACGCCCCGGCCGCCTGTTCGCAGCGTTCGACCATAGCGCCCCAGCTGACCACCGTGAGTTCCGAGCCGCTTCGCAGCGTGCGCGCGACCCCGAATGGCAGCACGAAGGAATCGCCGGGATAAGGGCGCCGCGCCGCCGCCCCATCGAGCAGCGAGCGGTGCTCGAAGAAGACGACCGGATCGTTGCCGCGCATTGCCGCGCGCAGCAGGCCCACCGCATCTTCGGCATTTGAAGGCATCGCGAGCCGCCAGCCCGTCGCGTGGAGAAATTCTGCCTCATTGCACTGGCTGTGCCATGGATCGCCGCACTTGAAGAAGCCACCCGGCATCCGTACGACAATCGGCGCAGCGAAGCGGTTCGCCGTGCGCCAGCGCATGGTGCCGCAATCGTGCAGTTGCTCGGCCGCGGGCTCCGCGTACTTCCGGAACTGGATCTCGGGGACCGGCATCAGCCCCGCGAGGGCCATGCCGACTGCACGACCGATGATGCCCTCCTCCGACAGGCTGGTATCGAAGACGCGCTGCTCCCCGAATCGCTCCTGCAGTCCCAGTGTCGCCGCATGCACCCCGCCCTTGCGCCCAACGTCTTCGCCAAAGACCAGTACGCGCGGATTGATTTCGAGCTCGTGCTCGAGAGTCCGGCGTATCGCCGTCAGCATGTTTATCCGCGGCCCTTCCGGCTGCGGCGCGTCGCTGCCGGCGGCGGGCACGAATCCGTCGGCCAGCATGCCGCCCTGCAGCTGAAGCTCGGGCGAGCCGTCATCACGGTATTCGGTGAATGCAAAGCGAGTCACCGCATCTGCAGCAACCGCGGGCCCGGCCTCGACCCGCGCGAATGCGGCCTCAGCTTCGGCCTGCGCTTCGGCATCGAACGTCTTCCACTCGGATTCCGTCACGATCTGCGGGACGACTTGCGCGCGCAATTTCAGCAGCGGATCACGCGCCTGCTCGGTGGCAACTTCATCCGTCGTCTTGTAGGCCTGTGTGTCCTGCCCGGAATGACCCGACAGGCGCGGCACGGTCAGGCGCAGCAGCACCGGCCCTTCGCCTGCGCGTACGACGGCAACCGATTTCGCAATCAGCGCCGCGGCGGCGGAAGGATCCGAGCCGTCACCGTTCAGGGTCTGCAGATTGCGGAATGAGGCCAGATTTGCCGCAATGTCGCCGCCGGGTGTCTGGCGATCGGACTTGACTGAAATTCCGTAGCCATTGTCTTCGATGAAATACAGCAGTGGCAGACGCTCCGTCGTCGCGATATTGAGCGAGGCCCAGAAGCCGTTGGTTGCCGTCGAAGCATCCCCGCCGTGGGCCACGGCAATGCTGCCCGCGCATTGCTGGTCGCCCAGCACGCGCAAGCGGTAAGCGAGCGCCTGCGCCCACCCGGTCGCGGGCGTGTATTGCGAACCGACACCGCCGCAGGCCGGCAGCATGCAAGGTCCCTTGCGATTCGGCAGATTGATGACGACACCGATGTCCCGGCCAGCCGACATGCCCGCGGCGCGCATCATTGTCGAGGCAAGAGCTTCCTCGGCAGATAGGCCGAGCGCCAGCGCGAGTGGCCGCGACCGGTAATAGGCGGCAACGGCATCACGCTGGCCGGTCAGCTGCAGGGCCAGCAATGACTGCGTGACGTCATGCCCGCGTGCCGAGAACTGGTAGAGCACCTTGCGCTCGGGAACCAGCCTGGTTTCCTCGAGTCGGTCGAGAGCACGCGACAGGAACGCCGTGCGCAGCACGCGACTCCAGTCGACGGTCGGTCCGGAAGCTGTCTGAAGGGGCTTGCGTGCGCTCACGGGCATTGCCGATTCCTCGGGACCCGATGCGGCCCGCGTCATCGTAACCCAGGATTTTCGAGTTGTTTTTGGCTAATTTCTTGCCTTCAAGCAGAAATATTGGAGATAATCACCACAGTCGGTGTCATATAAGGTGGATATCACTAAATGGACCCGCTCGACCGTACGGATGTCAGGATCCTGGAGCAGCTGCAGCATGACGGCCGCCTCAGTCACATCGAGCTTGCGGGGCGGGTCGGACTGTCACCGACACCGTGCACGCGACGCGTCCGGCGCCTGGAACAAGCCGGCATCATCCGGGGCTATGCCGCCATCCTCGATCCGAAACGTGTCGGGCAGAAGGTGACGGCCTATGTCCAGATCAAGCTTGAGCGCCATACTGACGATGTCATCGAGCGGTTCCGGCGCACGCTCGAGGAACGTCCGGAAGTCGTCGCAGCGCATGCAATGACCGGCGAAATGGACTTCCTGCTGCAAGTCGTGGTCCCGGATCTCGACGCCCTGGGAAGATTCACCCTGCACCAGTTGTTGAAGCTGCCCGGTGTCCGTGATGTCCGCTCGAGCCTGGTTCTCGAGACCCTCAAGAACAGCGCTAGGGTGCCGATCGGGCCTTCAGATTGATCCCGCAACGGAACTGTCCCGGCGCTCCGACGGTCATCCCCGGGTAGGCTAGAATTGCGCTACGCCACGGAGACTGAGTCATGATGAGCAAGACCATTGCCTGCGCCCTTCTGGCATGCCTGGCGGCGGGGAACGCGCAGGCGGCATGCATCTATCCACGGGCGCCCGAGCACACCCCGGATGGCAAGACGGCGACCGAGGAAGAGATGATTGCCGCACACAAGGCAGTGTCGCAATTCAATGAAGACGTCGCAGCCTACAACGCCTGCCTCGACATGGAGATGCTGTCCTACGAACAGAGCGGGCAATTCGACCAGACCCGGCTGCTCGAACTGCGTGCGATGCAGGCGAAGAAGAACAATGCAGCTGTCGACGAGGTGCAGGCGATCGCCGACCGGTTCAACGAGCAGTTGCGTATCTACAAGGCCCGCAGCAAGAAAAACTGATCGTGCCGCCTGATGTTGAGTCCCGCTGAGGCTGATGCGGCGATTACCGCCCACCGCGCGCAGTTCCCGGAAGAGCTGCTGCCGCTGCCGGCCTGCGCCGGCCGCATTCTGCGCCAGGATATCCATGCGGAGCGCGATGCACCGCCATTCGACCGCGTGGCAATGGATGGCATCGCGATCGCGATGGCCGCATTTCGCGATGGCCGGCGCGATTTCCGCGTTGCGGGCATCCAGGCGGCGGGCCAGGCGCCGGTTTCACTGGATTCGCCCGCCGACTGCATCGAAGTGATGACGGGTGCTTCGCTGCCGGTCGGTTGCGACGCTGTCGTGCCGCTCGAACGCATTAATGTCGTTGCCGGCATCGCGAGCATCGAAGCGCCACATGTGCCGGATGTCTGGATGCACATTCACCGCCGCGCTGCCGATGCGCGTGCCGGAGATCGCCTGCTGGCGGCGGGGACGCGCCTCGGCGGGCCGGAACTCGCGATTGCCGCCTCGGCCGGGCAACCGGTGCTCAAGGTCACGCGCACGCCGCGTATCGCGGTGATCTCCACCGGCGATGAACTCGTCGAACCGGGTCTTCCGGTCCGGGATCACCAGGTGCGCCGCTCGAATTCCTACGGGCTCGCAGCAGCATTGCAGACTGCCGGCTTTCCGCCCGCGACCGATCTGCATGTTCCGGATCAACGCCCGCTGCTGGTCGAGCGGCTGGCGGCGGCAGTCAACAGCCACGACGTCATCGTGCTGAGCGGCGGGGTATCCGCGGGACGCCACGATTACGTGCCCGCGGTGCTCGCCGAAATTGGCGTGCGCCGCGTATTCCACCAGGTGTCGCAGCGCCCGGGCCGGCCATTCTGGTTTGGCGTGAATGAACGCGGAGTCATGGTGTTTGCCTTGCCCGGAAACCCGGTGTCGGTGCTGGTGTGCCTGGCGCGTTACGTAATACCGGCACTGCTCCAGGGAGCGGGTTCCGGGGTCTTGCCGCGGCGGACAGTAGTTATGGTCCGGGAATTCGTGTTCCGCGCCCCGTTGACCTGTTTCCTGCCGGTGTCGCTGGAGTACGATTCAGAAGGGCGGACACTGGCCGTTCCACGACCGACCGGCGGTTCGGGTGACTTCATCTCGCTGGCAGGCACGGATGGCTTCGTCGAACTGCCCCAGGGACCTGCAACCCACCCGGCCGGTCTGGTGGTCCCGTTTTACGGTTGGTAGCCAATGCACGAAAATGAACCCGCCAGGCTGATCGCTCTTTCGGCACCGAAGGCGGTGACCGACACGCGCGGGCGGCCGCTTCGAGATCTCCGGATCTCGGTCATGGACCGCTGCAATTTCCGCTGCCCGTATTGTATGCCGCGCGAGACATTTGGCGAGCGCTATCGCTTCCTCTCCGCGAGCGAGCGCCTGACTTTCGACGAGATTTCGCGCCTCGCACGCCTGTTTGTCGGCCTTGGCGTGAGCAAGCTGCGTCTGACTGGCGGCGAACCGCTGCTGCGCTCCGGTGTGGCGGATCTGGTCGGCGAGCTGTCGTCGATCGACGGCGTCGAGGACCTGGCGCTCACGACCAACGGTGTGCTGCTCGCCCAGCACGCGGCCGAGCTCGCGGCCAATGGCCTGAAGCGCGTCACGGTGAGTCTGGACACACTGGACCCCGAGACTTTCCGCCGCATGAGCGGTGGCTTTGACGGTCTGGAGCGGGTGCAGGACGGCATCCGCGCCGCGCTCGAGGCCGGCCTGGCGCCCGTCAAGGTCAACGCGGTGATCCAGCGCGGCGTCAATGACGGCCAGGTACTGGATCTGGTGCGCCACTTTCGAGGCACCGGAGTCATTCCACGATTCATCGAGTACATGGATGTAGGGAACCGCAATGACTGGGATCCAGGTCGCGTCGTGCCTTCGCGGCAGCTGCGCGACCTGATCGCGACCGCATACCGGCTGGTACCGCTTGCCGGCAATTATCGAGGTGAAGTCGCCGAGCGTTATGCATACGCGGATGGCGCCGGCGAAGTCGGGTTCATTTCCTCGGTGAGCGAGCCATTCTGCGGTGACTGCACGCGCGCGCGCCTTTCCTCGGACGGCA
>Ga0247727_10000129_pt1 | contig 164826 bp, 100 predicted proteins | sample WisWelCaveWW1625_FD_202498 | JGI IMG/M metagenome (GOLD analysis project Ga0247727, IMG submission 202498) | Biofilm microbial communities from Wishing Well Cave, Virginia, United States - WW16-25 | ecosystem: Environmental > Aquatic > Deep subsurface > Groundwater > Cave microbial mat... | reverse complement strand
GGATGGTGGTGGAGCAAACCGACCCAGTCATCGGGATGCTGCAGCAGGAGAAGGACCTGGTGCTGCTCTCGGATCTGCAGGAAGACGTCGAGAGCGGCCAGTCCGACGAGGCGACGCGCAAGCGCGCCTGGGTCTATTCCTGGATGAGCAAGCTGGAAGCCCGGCTGATCGTGCCGAGCTTCTCGAACGACCGGCTGCTCGCGTTCCTCGTGCTCGGCGCCAAGCGCTCCGGCGAGGCCTACACGATGGATGACATCGCGGTCTTCTCCGGGCTCGCGAACCAAGCCGCGCTCGCCATCGAGAACGCGATGTTCTTCGAGGAGCTGCGGACGAATGAGGCCTACATGATCCAATCGGAGAAGCTGGCGAGCCTCGGCCAGCTGGCGTCGGGCATGGCGCACGAGATCCACAACCCGCTGACGATCATCTCCGGCGAAGCGCAGTTGTACCTTGAGCGGTTCAAGACCAAGGACACGAAGGTGGACGAGCTGCTCAACAGCATCATCGAGGAGTGCCAGCGGGCCGCCGACATCACGCGGCGCATCCTGCGCTTCGCCAAGCCGAGCCCGGCGGATGTGGCCCCCGTCGACCTCAAGGCGACCGTTGAGGAAAGCCTCATGCTGGCCAGCTATCAGGTGCGGATGGACCGGGTGGAGCGGATGGTCACCATGCCCGAGGCGCTGCCCAAGGTCCGCAGCAACCAGAACCAGCTGCAGGAAGTGCTGCTCAACCTGATCTTGAACGCCTGCCAGGCCATGGGCGAGCAGGGCGGGAAACTGATGTTCAGCGCCACGGCGAACGGCTCCTCGGTCACGCTGCGGGTGGCCGATACCGGACCGGGCATCCCGTCTGCGGCGCTGAAGAAGGTCTTCGACCCGTTCTACACGACCAAGCCGACCGGCACCGGGCTTGGGCTGTTCGTGAGCCAGCGCATCGTGAAGTCGCATGGCGGGACGATCGAGCTGGCCTCCGAGGAAGGCAAGGGCACCTGCTTCATCATCACGCTGCCGGCCTGGAAGGGCGACACGCCCGGCCTCGGGGGCGCGAAGCCGCCGGCCGCCTTGGCCGGGGCGCAGCGGGCAGTGACACCAGCTTAGTATTGTGCCTGAAGCGCATAAAGCTTGCTAGGAGACGCGACGATCAGGTATGGTTGATAGTGTGGGAGGTCCTGGATAGTCCGCATGGTTAAACTCCTCGTAGCCGACGACGAGCAGAAAATCTGCCGCCTCCTGGAATCGTTTTTCACGGAGCGCGGCTTCGACGTCCATCTCGCCCATGATGGGAAGTCCGCCCTCTCGTATATCCGCGAAGAGCGCCCCCACCTCGTCTTCCTTGACCTGCACATGCCCGGCCTGAACGGCCTGGACGTCCTGCGCGAAGCCAAGGCGGTTGACCAGACGATGAAGGTGATCATCATCACCGCCATCGAGGACGAGGAGACCATCCAGAAGGCCCGGGCGCTCGGGGCGACCGACTATGTCATCAAGCCCTTCAGCCTGGACTACCTGAAGGAAGAGGTGCTCACGAAGGTGAGCACCTCGCTGTATGAGGACCTGCGGGTGGCCAACCAGGACCTGCAGCAATCGCTGGACGACATGCGCCAGGTGACCCGGGGCATCGTCTCGGCCTTCTCGATGGTCATCTCCAAGATCGACCCGCACTACACCCACGAGCACGTCTCCCGCAGCGTCGAGTACGCCTCGAAGATCATCACGAAGCTCAAGCAGCTGGGGGTAGACTTCGGGGGCATGCAGGACGAGGTGCTGCTGGCGGGCATCCTGCTGCATGACGTCGGCAAGATCTTCACGCCCAAAGAGATCCTGTTCAAGCCCGGGCCGCTGACCGACGAGGAATGGAAGATCATGCGACGGCACCCGGTGGACGGCGCTGAGATCCTCGAGCAGATCGCGGGCCTGCAAGAGATGTCCAAGATCGTCCGGTACCACCAGGAAGCTTACGACGGATCGGGCTACCCGGATGGGCTGAAAGGGGACGAGATCCCCATCGGAGCCCGGATCGCGACCTGCGTGGACGCCTTCGATGCCATGGTGACTGACCGACCGTACCGCAAGGGGATGACGGTCGCCAAAGCCCTGGAGGAACTGAAGCGCAACCGGGGCACCCAGTTTGACCCGGTGGTGGTGGACGCGCTGCTCGCGCTGAACGCCGAGGGGAACCTCAAGCCGGCGCACCTGCCGGACCCGAGCCACCCGACCATGGGCAACGAGACCCTTCCGAAGCACGTGAACGGCAACGGCGCCCCGCCGAAGGCCTCCGCGTAGCTCGATTTTCCCGCTTGTCTTGCTTGGGTGCGTTGCCTATAATCCCCCCATGCAGTTATCCGGCCAAGTGGCCATCGTCACGGGGGGTGCCCGCGGGATCGGCCGCGACATATCCCTGGCGCTCGCCCATGCGGGCTGCGACATCGCCCTCTTCGATGTGAACCCCCAAACGCTTGACCAGACGGCCGCCGAGCTGCGCGCCCTGGGACAGCGCGCCGAGGGGTTGACGGTTGACGTCACCGACGGTAAACAGGTCGACGACGGGGTGGCGAAAGTCCTTGACAAGCTTGGCCGAATCGATATACTCATCAACAACGCTGGCATCACCAAGGATGGCTTGCTGATCCGCATGGATGATGCCCAGTGGGACCGGGTGCTGAATATCAATTTGAAAGGGACCTTCCTCTGCACCCGCGCGGTCGCCAAGCACATGCTGAAGCAGCGGCGCGGCCGAATTGTGAGCATCGCATCCGTGGTCGGGATCTTTGGAAACGCAGGGCAAGCGAACTACGCCGCATCTAAGGCCGGCATCATCGGGTTCACGAAGGCCGTGGCGAAAGAGCTGGCGAGCCGTGGCATCACGGCCAACGCCATCGCGCCGGGCTTCATCAAGACCGAGATGACGGACGCGCTGCCTGAGACAGCGAAGCAGCGGCTCTTGGAAGCGATCCCCCTGGGGACGCTCGGTGAGCCGAAGGATGTGGCACAGGCTGCGCTCTTTCTAGTCAGCGACGCCGCGAGGTACATCACGGGCCACGTGCTCGTGGTGGACGGCGGCCTCGCGATGTAAGGACGAGAACAAGGAGGGTTGTATGGCAGAGGCGGTCTCGGATCGGGTACGGGCGATCATCGCTGAGCAGCTTGGGGTCAAGCTGGAAGAGGTGACCGACACCGCATCCTTCATCGAGGACCTCGGAGCCGACTCGCTGGACACCGTCGAGTTGGTCATGGCGCTGGAAGAGGAGTTCGGCGTTGAGATTCCCGATGAGGACGCCGAGAAGATGGGCTCGGTCGGGGACGCGATCAAATACATCGAGTCCAAAGCGGCCGGCGCCAAATAACGCAGCCGTACCACCCGCATGATCACAGGACGTCCCGCCTTGGCGGGACGTTCGTGTTTTGGACAGGGGCATCCGCATGAGACGCGTGGTCGTGACAGGCTTGGGGGCGGTCACTCCGGTCGGCAACGATGTGCTGTCCATGTGGCAGTCGCTCCTCGCGGGGAAGAGCGGGGTGGCGAGGACCACGTCGTTCGACCCCAGCGCGTTCGAATCCCACATCTCCGCCGAGGTGAAGGGGTTTGACCCCGGCGCCTACCTGACGCCCAAAGAGGTCAAGCGCACCGAGCGGTTCACCCAGTTCGCGATCGCCGCGTCGAAGCAGGCGGTGGCGGATGCGGGAGTCCGGATCGAGCAGGAAGACCCCTTTCGCTGCGGCGTCATCATCGGCTCCGGGATGGGCAGCATGCATCTCATTGAGGAGCAGCACAGCGTGTACCTCACCAAGGGGCCGAAGAAGCTCACGCCCTTCATGATTCCCATGCTGATCTGCAACATGGCGCCGGGCCACGTCGCCATGAACCTCGGGTTCAAGGGGCCGAATTTCTGCACGACGACCGCCTGCGCCTCGGGCGCGCATGGGATCGGGGAGGCGTTCCGCATCATCCAGCACGGCGGGGCCGACGTCATGATGGGCGGCGGCACGGAAAGCTGCGTCTCGCCGATGGCGGTGGGCGGCTTCTGCGCGCTCATGGCGCTCTCGCGGCGCAACAGCGACCCCGCCGCCGCCAGCCGGCCGTTTGACAAAGAGCGGGACGGCTTCGTGATCGGCGAGGGCGCCGGCGTCATGGTGCTGGAGGAGCTCGAGCACGCGAAGAAGCGGGGCGCCAAGATCTACGCCGAGATGGTCGGCTACGGCCTCACCGCGGACGCTTATCACATGACGGCGCCGGACCCGGAGGGGGCGGGCGCTGCCAAGGCGATGGAGCTGGCGCTCTCGGACGCCGCGCTGCGGCCCGAGCAGGTGACCTACATCAACGCCCACGGCACCTCGACCGAGCTGAACGACAAGATCGAGACCCTGGCGATCAGGAAGACTTTCGGTGCTGCGGCGAAGCAGGTGGCGGTGTCGTCCACGAAGTCCATGACCGGCCACCTCATCGGGGCCGCGGGCGGGGTCGAAGCCATCGTGTCGGTGCTCGCCATTACGCACGGGGTGATGCCACCTACGATCAACTACCAGCACCCGGACCCGGAGTGCGACCTCGACTATGTCCCCAACCAGGCCCGGCAGAAGCCGGTCGGCGTCGCCCTCTCCAACTCCCTCGGGTTCGGCGGCCACAACGCGACCCTCATCTTCAAGGCCTTCCGAAGCTAGCCGGGCTTGTGTCGCTTCTCCGGCATATGCTATCCTCTACGGAACAGGGAGCTTAGGCCATGCTTCGGCAGCCGCAGCCAGAACCCACAACCGGACGGAAAGCCTTGCTGGGCACCCTCCTGGTCGAGCGGGGGGTCATCACCGCCGAGCAGCTCAGCACGGCGCTTGAGCAGCAGAACAAGACCGGCGAGTACCTTGGCACGATCTTGATCCGCCAAGGGGCGGTCTCGGAGCACCAGCTCATGCGCGTGCTGGCCGAGCAGTTCAGCCTGCCGTACGTCGCCCTCGCGGACCTGACGATCGATCAGGCGGCGATCGCCAAGGTGCCGGCGGCGATCGCCACCCGCTACCAGCTCATGCCGGTGGGGCTTGACGGGAATCGCCTCAAGATCGCCACCGCCGACCCCCTCAACATCCAGACGGTGGATGAGCTGAAGCTCCTGCTCGGCTGCGAGGTGTCGCCGGTCCTCGCCGGGCCGCGCGAAGTGCTGGACGCGATTCACCGCTATTACGGGGTGGGGGCCTCGGCGGTCGAGCGGCTGCTCGACACCGGCATGCGGGAGACGGCGCAGGTCACGCGGACCGAGGACCTGACGGCCAAGCCGGACGACGCATCGGTCATCTCGTTCGTCAACCAGATGATCCTCTCGGCGGTGCGGGACCGGGCGACCGACATCCACGTCGAGCCGTTCGACCAGCTGCTGCGGATTCGCGAGCGGGTGGACGGCGTCATGTACGAGATGCCGATCCCGGCGGACCTCGTCAAGCTGCACCAGGCGATCGTTTCGCGCATCAAGGTCATGGCGCAGCTCGACATCGCGGAGAAGCGGCTGCCGCAGGACGGGCGGATCAAGGTACGGATGGACGGGCAGGAGCTGGACCTGCGCATCTCCGTGCTGCCGACGAATTTCGGCGAGACCGTCGAGATCCGCATCCTCTCCGCGCAGATGCTCTTCAGCCTCGAGCAGCTGGGGCTGCCGGGCGATCAGCTGCAGCTCCTGGTCCGCCTCATCGAGAAGCCGCACGGCATCATCTTCCTCACCGGGCCGACCGGCTCCGGGAAAACGACGACGCTGTACGCCTGCCTGACGAAGCTGAACTCCCCGAACGTCAAGATCCTCACCATCGAGGACCCGATCGAGTACCAGATCACCGGGATCACCCAGCTGCAGGTGCACCCGAAGATCGGCTTCTCCTTCGCCCAGGGGCTGCGCTCCATGCTGCGGCATGACCCGGACGTCATGATGGTGGGGGAGGTCCGCGACCCGGAGACCGCCGAGATTACGATCCGCAGCGCCCTGACCGGCCACCTGGTCTTCTCGACGCTGCACACGAACGACGCGGCCGGCGGAGTGACCCGGCTGCTCGACATGGGCATCGAGCCGTTCCTCGTCGCGTCCTCGGTCTTGTGCTTCATCGCGCAGCGGCTCGTCCGGGTGATCTGCCCGGCCTGCCAGGAGGACCGCACGCCGCCGCCCGGCCTGCGGGAGGAGTTCGGGCTCTCGGCGGCCGAGGTGCCGGCCACGCTCAAGGCCGGCCGCGGCTGCCCGGCCTGCAAGGCCACGGGCTACAAGGGCCGCACGGCGATCCACGAGTTCCTCGCCTTGGATGAGCCGGTGCAGCAGCTGATCCTCAAGCGGGCTTCCTCCCACGAGATCGCCCAGCTTGCGCAGCAGGCGCAGAAGATGCGGACGCTGCGGCAAGATGGATGGCTCAAGATCCAGCAAGGCCTCACGACCCCCGAAGAAGTCCTCCGCGTCGCCTAATTGGGGACAGGCACCTTTAATAATTAGTGCCTGTCCCCATTTGCGTTGCGTTGTCAGCCCTAGGGCGTCGTGTTATACTCGACGAGATGGCGCGGTTCAGCTACCGAGCGAAGGACAGCGCGCTGCGGGTCGTTGAGGGCACGATCGAGGCGGACACCGAATCGGCCGCCCTGAATCGCCTCGGGACCCGAGGGGTGTACCCAATCTCCATCGCGGAAGCGGGGGGAACGGCGGCGCACGGCAGCCTCGGATGGTCGGGCCGCGTGTCACAGCGCACGCTCGCCTACGCCACCCACCAACTGGCCGATCTTCTGGGCGGCGGCTTACCGGTCCTCGGCGCCCTGACGCTCCTCTCGAAGCAAACCGAGCATCCCCGCCTCGCCCGCGTCATTGACAACCTCGCGAGCGCGGTGCGCGACGGGCGCGCGCTCAGCGAAGCGCTCGCCGAGCACCCGGAGGTCTTCCCGCCGCTCTACATCAGCATGGTGAAAGCCGGGGAGGTCGGCGGCGGCCTCGAACAGGCGCTCGCCCGGCTCGCGGAGCTTGGGGAAAGCGAGGCGGAGCTGAAGAGCCGGGTGCTGAACGCCGCCGCCTACCCGGCGTTCGTGCTCTGCGTTGCGCTGGCCATGACCATCTTCCTAATCGCGTACGTCATCCCCAAGCTGTCGCTTGTCTTCATCGAGTCCGGGCAGCTGTTGCCGCTCCCCACGCGCTTCCTATTGGCGGTGAGCCAGCTGTTCACGCGGTGGTGGTGGGCGCTCCTCATTGCGGCCATCGCCGCCGGGTGGATGTTCAAGGAGTGGCGCGCGAGCGCTGCGGGACGGGCGGCCACCGATCGGCTGCTCATGCGGCTGCCGGGCGTCGGGCTCCTGATCAAGAAGCTGGATACGGCGCGCTTTGCGCGCACTCTGGGGGTGATGACGAGCCAGGGCGTGCCGGTGCTGCAGGCGCTCGAGGTGGTGGCGCAGAACATGGCGAACGTGGTGCTGCGCCGGGCGATCGGCGAGGTCGAGACGGCGGTCCGGGAAGGCTCGAGCATCGCGGCGGCCCTCAACGCCTCCGGGCAGTTTCCGGTGTTTGTGGGAAACATGGTGGCGGTCGGCGAGGAATCCGGCACCGTCGACGCCGCCCTGCTCAAGGTCGCGGCGACCTACGAGCGTGAAGTGGACCGCACGATCCGCACGCTGACGACGATTTTGGAGCCGGTGTTGCTCGTGGTGGTGGGAGGGGTGGTCATGTTCATCGTGCTCGCGATGTTGCTCCCGGTGTTTCAGATCGGCCTGGTGGTGCAATGATCAGAGGTCAGAAGTCAGAGGTCAGAAGTCAGAACGCCTTTACCCTAGTTGAGTTGATGCTGGTCGTCGTCATCATCGGCGTCTTGGCGGCCATGGTGGTGCCGCGGCTCGCCGGGCGCACCGAACAGGCCAAGGTGGCCCGCGCGAAGTCGGACATCGCGACGATCGGGCTGGCGCTTGACCTCTACGAACTGGACGCCGGGCAGTACCCTGCGTCGCTCGATGAACTGACCACCAAGGATGCCCCGTCCCATCTGAGCGAGGAGATGCAGGCCAAGTGGAACGGCCCTTACTTGAAGAAGGGCTTGCCGAAGGATCCCTGGGGCCGCGGCTACGTGTTCGCCGGGGACTCGCAGCACAACCAGGACTACGATCTGTCCTCGCTCGGCGCCGACGGCCAACCCGGCAACGACGACGTCGCCAACTGGGAGTAAAACGAGTGGCGAGTGGCGAGTGGCGAGTTGGCCGGTCAGTCTTTCAACACTCCGCTGTGGATTTACCCTCATTGAAGTCGTCCTGGTCGCGGTCGTGATCGCCATCCTGCTGACCGCCTCGGTCCCCCGTTTCCAGCAGACCGCCGTGCGCCTCCGCCGCGAGCACGCGGCGTTCGAGATCGCCCAACTCCTCCGGTACGCGCACGAGCGGGCCGTGGCTCAGGGCCGGGAGACCGTCTGGCGCTGGGATGCCGAGGCCCGCCGCGCCGTCATCGAGCAGGCGGACGCCGTGTCCGGGGTGGCAGAGGAGATCGCCAAGAGCGCCGCGCTGCCGGACGAGGCGCCGGTCAGCCTCACCGTGCAGGGGAGCCCCGTGGCGTGCGCCTGCATCCGCTTCTATCCTGACGGCACCAGCGAGCCCGTGGTGCTGACCGTCGGACCCGACCCCAGGCCCTACACCATCGCCGTGCATGAAACGACCAGCCATGTTACGCTCACGCCAGGGCCTGCTGCTCGTTGAGGCGGTGCTCTCGGCCGTCCTCATCGGCGTCGGGCTCATCTTCATCAGCCGGGGGCTCGGCGGACAGCTGCAGGCACTCGCCCGCGTGACCGAACAGGACCGGCTGATCGCGCTCGCGAACAGCAAGCTGGCGGAGCTGGAGGGCGCGATGGCGTTCGGCCACGCGCCGCTTTCGGGCCAGGGCAGCTTCGGTGCGCCGGATGAGGCGTACCGCTGGGCGGTGCGCGCGGTGCCGCGCCAGGAGGAGGAAGGGGAGCCGCCGGCGTGCGAGGTGACCTTGTCGGTGTCGCGCGAAGGCGCATCCACCGTGTCCATGACCGCGGTCTGGCCTGCCGAGTGGATCCCCCCGGCATGGTTCTGAGAAAGCTGGGGCACGGGGCACGGGGCACGGGGCGGGGGGGAGAACGAGGGTTTACTTTTGTTGAGCTGCTCGTGGCGGCGGCCATGGTCGCCGTCCTCTTCGTCGGACTGGCCGGCCATTTGCAGGGTGGGATCATGGTGTGGCAGCGGGTGACGACGACCACCCAGGCGCTGCAGCGCGAGCGGGTGGCGGTGCAGCGCCTCACGCGCGACCTGGCCGGCGCGTTCGTCTACTCGGCGAACGCTGCGACCTACGGGGTCAGCCCCAAGGTGCCGTCGCCGGAGTTGAGCGCCGGCCGCCTGCGGTGGTACACGATCGAGCCGTCCGGACCGGCGCGGCGCGGCCAGGTGCGCGTGGTCACCTACTCGTGCGAACGGCTGCAGAGCCAGGTCGGGCTCTGGCGGGCCAGCCAGACGGTGGCGCAGGCGAGGGATGAGGAGCCGGTGCGTGAACTGCTGCTGCCGGACTGCGACAGCCTTGGCGTCTCGTTCCCGTATCTGCCCGAAGACGCGTCGCAGCCGCTCAGATGGCTCCCGGGTTGGGATCCCGGCGCGAGCCAGGATCTGCCGCGCTTCTTCGAGCTGGAGTTACGGCGCGCGGCGGTGTCCAAGCCGCCGATCCGCCTGATGCTGGCGCTGCCCGCAGGGCTCTTGAAACCGCCACAGGACGCTGCGCTATGACGCGGGGGCGCGGCGCGCGCGGATCACTCCTCATCGTGACGCTGTGGCTCATCACAATTTTGTCGGCGCTCGCCATCGCCGTCGGGCGCTATCTGTCGCTTGAGCTCAAGATCGCCAAGTACCATACGGCCAGGAAGCAGGCGGCTGCGCTGGCGCGCGGCGGCGTGTACCTCGCGATGGCGCGCCTCGCGGACGACGGCGCCGAGGAAGACAGCCGCATGTACGACTGGCTCGGCGATGACGACTGGGCGCGCTGGACAACGCCGGATCCCCAAGATCCTGAGACCGGGCTCGTCGCGCTCGGGGCGCAGGGGATGGCGGCTCCGCGCGGGGTCGTGCGCATCCGCACGGTAGATGAGGAGCGGAAGGTCAGCCTGAACGGGCTGCCCGGAGCCCAGGACGTCTGGTTCAACGCGGCAGGGGCCTTGTTGCAGTCGCCGACCCTGGCGGCAGCGATCGAGGATTACGCTGACAGCGAGACGCCGCCGCTGCCGTCCCATGGCCAGGGCCTGGAATTTGACGAGGCGTCCAACCCGAGGTATCTTGCGAAGAACGGGCCGCTGGCAGCACCCGAGGAGCTGTGGGAGATCCCGGGAGTCGCGGCGGTGCCGGCCGAGGTGCTCGCGGCGTTCCTGGCGCAGACGAGCGTGTATACCGCTCAGCCGATGCTGAACATCAATACCGTGTCCCCGGAGGTCTTGGCCGCGATGGGCTTGAGCGAGCAGAACGCGCAGGGGCTGGCGGACTGCCGGGAGCGCGGCACGATTTTCACCGACAAGGCCGAGATCTGGAACACGGCCGTGGACCATGGCTGCCTCGCCACGCCAGGGGCCCAGGAGCAGGCGCTGCTCACCAACCACTTTGACGTCGTGTCGAACACCTTCACGATCAGCTCCGAGGGCCGCCTCGAGCCGTCCGGGGTCAGCGTCCGGATGGAAGCCGTCGTCAAGCGCGAGGGCAGCGGCGCGCGGCCGCGCATCCTCGCGTGGAGAGAGCGCTGATGGCGTCGCGCGTCGTGGTTGAGTGGACCCGGTCATCGCTCAGGCTCGTCCTGGCCGAGGGGCGCGGCGCGCGGTGGAAGATCAAGGGGATCCACAGCCAGGTCACCGGGGACATCACCGAGGCGCTCAAGGCGCTGCTGAAGAAGGCCGCGCGGTCAGGCGATGCGCAGGTGATCGGCGTCGTGTCGCGCGAGCAGGTCATCACCCGCGTCGTGAAGTTCCCAACGACGCAAGCGGCGGAGCTCGCGCAGATGGCCGAGCTGTACGCCAAAGCACAGCTGCCGTACCCGCGCGAGCAGCTGGTGATGGACTCCTACGTCTTGAGCCAGGAGGCCGGCTTCAGCACCGTGGCGATCGTGGCCTGCCAGCGCGACCTGATCGACCGGCAGCTCGCGGTGCTGCGGGGCGCCGGGCTCTCCGTCGACTTCCTCACCGTGAGCTCCTGGGGCGTGCTCGGCTGGTACCGCCATCTCCTGGCGCGCGCCGGGCCGAACTTCCGCGTCGGCGCGGACAAGGAGCCATGCCTCGTGCTCAATATCGATGACGCGCGGACCGACCTCGTCCTCATCAACCAGGGCCGCGTGCTCTCGAGCCGCAGCATCGGCCAGGGGGTGCAGGACTGGACGTTGTCGCTCGCCGAGGCCGGCGAGCTGCTGAGCCTGGAAGTGGAGCGGAGCCGTGCTGCGATCCGCAAAGAGCTGCCCGGGACCGAGGTGCGCAGCGTGCTCCTGACCGGGCTCGGCCCGCTGCCGCAATGGCGCGAGCAGCTGGCCCAGCGGTTGAGCCTGCCGGCGGCGGCGGTGAGCGTGGACCAGACCCTCAAGGAAGCCGGGGGCGGGCTGATGCAGTCCTCGCCGATCGTGGCGGCCGGCCTCGCCAGCAGCGACAGCCGCGAACTGTTGAACTTAAGCCCCGCGGAGGTCCGGGTCCAGGTGCGCCACCGCCAGCAGGTGAAGGAACTGGCGATCGTGAGCGCGCTGGCGCTCGCGGCGGTCGCGCTCGGCTCGGCGGTGCTCGCGGTTCGGGTGTTCCGGCAGCGGCAGCTCATCGTGCAGCTCGATCAGCTGGTGGCCCGGATCGAGCCGGACGCCAAGCAGGTGCAGGAGCGGACGCGCGCCACGCAGCTCGTGGACTCCGTGCTCCGCGACCGCGGGCGCTTCGTCTCGACGCTGGCCGGGATCTTCCGCTCGACGCCGTCCGGGATCACCCTGGATGCGCTGACGTTCGAGCGCTCGCGGAAGGAGCTGGTGCTGCGGGGCAGCGCCCCGACCACGCAGGAGGTGCTCGATTTCATCAAGAACCTCGAGCAGCTCGACCAGGTCGCCGGCGTGGACCTGCGCTACTCCACCCGCCGCTCGACGCCGTCCGGCGAGCGCACCGATTTCGAGCTGATGGTGCGCCCGGCGGAGCGCCTGACATGAAGCCGCCCGCCTCGCTCAATCCGCGGGAGCTTCGGCTGGGGCTCATCGCCGCGGTCCTCATCGTCTGCTGGGTGCTGATTTCCGTGCTGGTGCAGCCGTTGTGGGACCGCGCCAAAGACCTGGGCGTGCATCTGGATACGCAGGCGGAGAAGCTGAGCACCTTGAACCGGCTGCTGTCGCAGCAGGCGGCGATTGACGCAGGCTACCAGGCGCGCGCCGGCTACCTGGAGGGCGGGGATGACGAGCGCGCCCGCGGTTCGTTCCTGAACGAGCTTGAAGCGCTCTCGCGCGAGGCGAACATCCGCCTGAACCTGAAGCCGCGGCCGATCAAGCGCGATGCGCGCGTCAGCCGCTTCGAGGTGGAGTTGGACGCCGAGGGCTCGCAGGAGCAGTTGGTCGCCTTCCTCGATGCGCTGTTTCGGATGCCCGCCCTGATGAGCGTTGAGCGCATGCGCATCGCCAGTATCCCGACCAAAGACAACTGGCTCCGCGCCAATCTCGTAATCCAGCGCGTCACCGTCCGCCCGTAACTGGTCGTGTCTCAATTTGCCGGGTCCTGCCGCTGCGCCACCCCACGGCGGCCCTCGGCGGCGGGGCGTGCTCAGTCAGATAAGTGTGCCCCCCATCCCCCGCTCGCGCCTACGGGCCGGCGTGGGGCCCCGGCTCCGCGTCACCCCGCAAATTGAGACACTACCCCGCAACTCTCCAGTGGTAACTTTTTCTTGACCTCAGGCTCAATTCTGCTAAGATTTGCTTACTCTCTATATAGAGAGTAACAGATGACAGTGATGGCTAATGTCTATCTAATCAAGGACTTATCCCGCCTCAGCGGCCACTCGATCCACACCCTGAAGTTCTACCTCAAGCTCGGCCTGATCAAGGAATCCGGACGCAGCCCGCAGACCCGCTTCCGCTATTTCGATGATGGCGTGCTGGCGCAGCTCACCCGTATCCGCACCTTCCGCAAGGAAGGCAAGAGCCTGGCGGAGATCGGGCAGCTGTTGGCGGTGGCATGAGTTATTACACCGTCTTCGGCCTGAACAAAGAACCGTTCTCCACGAGCCCTGACCCAGGATTCTTCTTCCGCTCAAGCTCCCACGTCCAAGCCCTGACGCGCCTTGAAATCGGCATCCGGCTGCGCCGGGGCCTTTCCTTGATCCTGGGGGATGTCGGGACCGGCAAGACGACGCTCGCGCGCACGCTCCTGGCGAGCTTCCCCCAGGAGGACGGTTTTTCCTTCCATATCATCCTCGAGCCCTCGTTCGAATCGGAGTACCAGTTCCTGCTCAACCTCTGCCGGATGTTCGGCGTGCGGGGCGCGTTCAAATCCACGCTCGACTGCCGGGAGGCGATCGAGGAGCACCTGTTCCAAACCGGGGTGACGGAAGGGAAGACGACCGTCCTCATGATCGATGAGGGGCAGAAGCTGACCCTCGACATGCTCGAGCATCTGCGGATCCTCCTCAACTACGAGACCAACGAGTACAAGCTCTTGCAGGTCGTGATCTTCGCCCAGATGGAGCTGCTCGGGCGCATCCGGCGGATCAAGAACTTCATCGACCGCGTGGCTCTGAAGTACATCATCAATCCGCTCAGCGAATCGGAGACCGCCGAGCTGATCCAGTTCCGGCTGCAGTCGGCCGGCCTGCCGGAGGGCGAGACGCTGTTCACGCCCGGCGCGATCACGGCCATCCAGCGCTTCACGCAGGGCTATCCGCGCAAGATCTCGCTCCTCTGCCACAACGCGCTCGAGGCGCTCGTGGTCAACGACCGGCAGGTGGTGGATCAGGCGCTGGTCGAGTCGCTCGTGCAGGACGAATTACCGTGGGTGCATGAAACCGCCTCCTGAAGAGCGGCTGCTGCGGCTGATCCGCGGCAAAGCGCCGCAGGCGGCCCCGGCGGCCGCCGGGGGGCAGGGCACTGCGACGCCGGCGGCAGGCCCCGGCCGGAAGGCCCCGGCGACGCTGCAGATCGCCGATGTGCCGTGGACGCGGCTCGCGGCGGTGGCGCTGGGGATCGTCCTGGCCATCGAAGGCGGGTGCGTCATGCTGGAGCTGACGCGGCCGCTGCCGCAGGTGACGGCGCTCAGCACTCCGGAGGACGGCGGCGAGGGTGATGCGAGCGCCCTGCCGCCTGAGCCGCCCTCCCTGAGCGAGACAGTCTCGCGCCAGCTGTTCGATGCGCCGGCGGCGGGCGACGGCAGCGGGCCTGCGCAACCGGCGGTGAAGAGCGGCCCGAGTGCTTCCGGCAAGCTGCTGGCGTCGCGGTTGTCGCTGATGGGGATCGTGGCGGGCGATCCGGGCCAGGCCATCATCGAGGATACGCAGACGAAGAAGACCTATTTTGTGACGGCCGGGCAGACGGTCGTGGACGGGGCCACGCTCACACAGGTGCTGGACAACCGCGTGATCTTGGATCTCGATGGCGAGTCCATCGAACTGTCGCTGTGAGAGGGGGTGAGGAGATGAGGCGCGTGAGCAGATGGGGGATCGCGCTGGTGGTGGCCGCCGCGGCCCTCGGAGGCGCGGCGCAGGCGCAAACGCCGGCACCCAAACCGCCCGACGCGCCAACCGCCGCCAAGACCGGCCAGCGGATCTCGCTGGACCTCAAAGGCGTGGACATCCTCGACGTCCTCAAGCTCCTCTCCCAGAAGAGCGGGCTCAACTTCATTGCCGGACGGAACGTGACCGGTCGGGTCACTATCTTCGTCAACAACGTGGACGTGTGGCAGGCGTTCGAGCTGATCATCGGCGCCAACGACCTGGCCTACGAGCGGCGAGGCGACATCGTGACCGTCATGATGGCCCGGGACTATGAGCTGATCTACGGGCAGAAGTTCCAGGAGCGGACGGAGAGCGCCGTCATCCCGCTCAAGCACGCGAAGGCGATCCAGGTGGCGACGGTCCTCAACCAGATCAAGTCGTCGGTGGGGCGCGTCGTCGCCGATGAGGCGACCAACACGCTGGTCGTGACCGACGTGCCGTCCGAGATGACGGAGATGCGCGGCGTGCTGACGCAGCTCGACCGGCCGACCGAGAGCCGGGTCTACATCCTGAATTACGCCGAGGCCGAGAAGCTGAAAGAGAAGGTGCAGGAGCTGCTCTCGCCCATCGGGACATTCACCTTCGATGCCCGGACGAACAAGGCGGTCGTGTCGGACCTCTTCGAGGTGCTGGCCAGGGTGGAGCGCGTCGTACGGGCGTTCGATACCCCGGACCCGCAGGTGCTCATTGAAGCGAAAATCCTCAAAGTGGTCCTCTCGGACGAGATGAGCCTCGGGGTGGACTGGCAGCGCGTCTTCGCAGGGATCGACTCCCAGGTCCGGGTCAACCTTGACAGCTTGAGCGGCGACGTGTTCGCGACGAGCAGCGCGGCGATCGGGGGCGCGCTCAAAATGGTCGGTTCGACGCGCGGCTCAGGCGCCCAGGTCATCATCGAGGCGCTGAATGAGCTGACCAGGACCGAGACATTGTCCAACCCGCGGATCATGGTGGGGAACAACCAAGAAGCGCGCATCCTGGTCGGCACGAAGGAGGCGTTCATCACGGTGACCACCACGGTGCCGGCGACCGGCTCGACGGTGAACGCCCCGCAGGTGCAGTTCGTGGACGTGGGGACCAAGCTCCTGGTCACGCCCAGCATCAAGGCGGACGGGCGGGTCCAGCTCAAGATCCATCCGGAGGTGAGCTCGGCCGATGAGACCGTGACCACGTCCGACGGGAACCGGATCCCCATTGTCACGTCGACCGAAGCGGAGACCACGGTGCTGGTCCAGAGCGGCTCCACGCTCATCCTCGGAGGATTGATCGAGACCAGCGTCTCCAAAACCGATAACCGGATCCCGTGGCTTGGCGACCTGCCGATCATCGGGCGAGCCTTCCGCGGCACGACGGACGACAAGGACAAGACCGAGCTCGTGCTCCTGCTGACGCCCCAGATCGTGACCCCGGACGGCAAGCCGGTGGAGTTCGCGGCCATACCGGCCGAGGAGGCCAAGGCCGATCCGACCATCGTGCTGCAGGACCCGGTGCCTGCGGCGTACCGCCGCGCAGTGCGCGCGCAGCTGCAGCGGCTTTTGGCTGATCAATTCCGGGCCACCGGGCTCGGCAAAGGGTCGGTCACGGTCTCGTTCGTGCTGAATCCCCAGGGACAGTTCGTGGGCGATCCCCAGGTGTCGAGCCCCGAGGGGAGCGCCTTCACGGATGCGGCCGCACAGGCCCTGTCGGCTGCCGGGCAGTTTCCGCCGTTCCCGGACGGCTCATCGTCCGGTGAAGTGCGGTTCCGGATGGCCGTTGATTACCTGCCGTAACCGGGGAAGAAACTCGTTGCGCCCGACGGTGGCTGATGCTAAGCTTACGTCGCGCAAGCGGTTCGAACATTCATACGACGGTGGAGGGAACGCATGAGTCAGGAGGGCCTTACGGGGAAGTGGGCGCTGATTTTGGGCGCCTCAAGCGGCTTCGGCGGCACCACGGCGCTTGAGCTGGCCTCTCGCGGTGTCCACATCATCGGCGTGCACCTGGACCGGCGCGCGGCGATGGCCGGGGTCGAGGAGCTGATCAAGAAAATCCAAGGCCACGGCGTCCAGGCGCTGTACTTCAACGTGAACGCGGCCGACCCGGTGAAGCGCCAGGAGGTGCTGGACCAGGTCCAGCCCAAGCTCGGCGGTTCGGTGCTCTCAGTCTTCATGCACTCGCTCGCATTCGGCACCCTCAAGCCGTACCTCACCCCGGATCCGAAAGACCAGCTGACGACGGACCAGATGGAAATGACCCTCGACGTTATGGCGCATAGCCTCGTCTACTGGGTGCAGGACTTGGTGGGCCGGAAGATGATCGGCAAGGGCAGCCACCTCTACGCCATGACGAGCTCGGGGGGTGCGCGGGTGTGGCCGAACTACGGCGCGGTCTCGGCGGCGAAGGCGGCGCTCGAATCGCACATCCGGCAGCTCGCGATGGAGCTGGCGCCCTACGGCGCGACGGCCAACACGATCCGCGCCGGGGTGACCGACACGCCGGCGCTCAGGAAGATCCCCGGCAACGAAGAAATGATGGAGTTCGCCAAGCTGCGCAATCCCTACCACCGGCTCACAACGCCCCAGGATGTCGCCCAGGCGATCGCGGTGCTCTCGAATTCCGGGACCGGGTGGGTGACCGGCAACGTGATCGGCGCGGACGGCGGAGAGGACATCGTTGGCTAGATAAGGACGTGGATGCGGTTTAAGAAGCTCGAGATCTTCGGTTTTAAGTCGTTCGCGAAAAAGACCACCGTGCACTTCGAGCCCGGCGTCACCGCCATCGTCGGACCGAACGGCTCCGGCAAGTCCAACATCGTAGACTCCATCCGCTGGGTGCTCGGGGAGCACAACCCCCGGGAAGTCCGCGCCCCCCGCCTGGAAGACGTCATCTTCAACGGCACCGACACCATGGCTCCGCTGTCGATGGCGGAAGTCCATCTCACCATCGCGAATGAGCAAGGCCTCCTGCCGATCAGCTTCTCCGAGGTGGCCATCACCCGGCGGGTGTACCGCTCCGGAGAGAGCGAATACCTCATCAACCAGAGCCCGTGCCGGTTGAAGGACATTCAGGAGCTGTTCCTCGGCACCGGCCTGGGCGGCGGCACCTACGCGATCATCGAGCAGGGGCACATCGACATGGTGCTCTCCTCGAAGCCCGAGGAGCGCCGCGTGGTCTTCGAGGAAGCGAGCGGGGTCGCGAAGTACCTGGCGAAGAAGCAGGAGACGGCCCGGCGGCTCGACGAGGTGGAGGACAGCCTGGTCCGCATCGCGGACATCGCGAGCGAGGTCCGCCGGCAAGTCGCCGCCCTCGAGCGCGCCGCGAACCGCGCGCGGCAGTACAAATCGCAGTGGGAACAGCTGAAGCAGACCGAGCTCAGGCTGGCCGTGGACGAGCTGACGACCGGCGCCTCCCGCCAGAGCGCGCTCGAACAGCAGCTGCAGGAGCTTACAGCCAAGCGCGAGATGCTCGAGGCGCAGCAACAGAGCCACATGGCCTCGCTCGAGGCGATCAACGCTTCGGTGTCGGCGATTCAGCAGCGGCTGCAAGAGCTGCGGACGAAGGTCGTCGAGTGCGCGAGCCAGATCGAGCAGCACGTGAGCCAGCACGCGTTGAAGACGACGTGGATCGGCGAACTGGCGCAGCAGGCGCAGCGGCTTGAGCTTGAGGAAGCGCAGCTGGCCGCGCGCCTCGCCCAGCTCGAGGAGCAGCGGGCGCGCGTGGGCGGCGGCGAAGCCGAAATCCAGACCCAGCTCGCGGCGGTCGAGACTCAGCTGGCCGAGAGCGGCAGCGAGCTCGGCGTGCTCGACTCGGTGATCCAGCAGGCGCTGACGGCGGTGAACGGCGCCAAGGCCGAGCTGTTCGCCGCGGCATCCGACGCGTCCAACGAGCGGAACCGCCTGACCGACCTGGCGTCCCAACTGCAGGGGCTGGACGCCCACCTGGCGCGGCTGGATGGGCAGCAGACGCAGCGCGCCGCGCGCCGCGAGGAGTTCATCAGCCGGCGCGAGGCGGCGGAGCGGGAGCTGACGGCGGTGCGCGCGCAGCATGATGAGATCGGGCAGAACGCCGCGGCGACCCAGCGCTCCATGGAGAGCGCGGGGGAGCGCCGCCACGAGCTGAACGGGCGGCTGCACCAGCTGCGCGAACAGCTTGCGAGCGAGCGGGCGCACGCACGGCTGCTCGAGGATCTGTGGCGGCGGTACGAAGGCTTCCCCGACACGGTGAAGACGCTGATGGGCCGTTCGATCGACGGGATGCTCGGGCCCCTGGTGGACATTGTTCAGGCGGTGCCCGGGTACGAAGATGTGGTCGAGGCGGCGCTCGGGCCGCTGGCGGATGCGATTGTCGTGCGCGACCGGAACACGCTATCGGAGTGCCGCCAGATGCTGACGTCGCAGCAGTTGGAGGGCTGCCGGTTTCTGGTCCTCTCCGATTGTCCGGCCGAGCCGGTCGGCCAGGAGCAGCCGGTTGCGCAGGCCGGCGTCACCGGGGCGGTGAAACAGTTTGTGCGGGCCGAGCCGGCCTACCAGCCGCTCGTGGACTGGCTGCTCAATGACTCGTGGGTCGTAGATGACATTCAACGGCTGCTGGGCGAGGGCCCGGCGCCGCAAAGCCGTCTCATCAGCGCGCGCGGCGACCGGTGGGACCGCCGCTCCTGGCGATTCACCGGCGCGCGGGTGCCGGAGCACAGCCCTGCCTGCGCCGCGCGAGCAGGCGTCAGTTGTGCTTGCGGCGCGGCAGGCAGGCGGCTCGGGCGGCGGCAGCGCTGGGAGCAAGCCCAGGCCGGGCTGCAGGCGCTGGCGGACGATGTGAGCCGGCTCGAGTCCGAGACGGCGCAGGCCGAGCAGGCCTGGCAGGCGCTCCTGGGTGAGCAGCAATCAGCCAAAGGACAACTGGCTCATCTGGCGCCGAGCCTGCAGAAGATCGAAGCGTCGGTTGAGCAGCTCCGGCAGGAGATCGCCCGGATTGATGAGGAGCAGCACGCCCGGGCCCAGGAAGCGCAGGATGTGGCGCTACAGAAAGAGCAGCGCCGTGTTGCCTTGGGCGAGGCGCAGCAGGGCGTGGTGAGCGCCGAGCGCCGGCAGCAGCAGACCGAGCAATCGCTCGCCGAGGCGCAGGCCTCCCGCGAGTCGGCTGATCAACGGCGGCAAGAGCTCCTGATCGCCAAGGCGCAGGTCGACTCGACCGTCCAGTCGCTTCGCGACCGGCTGCAGTCGTTGGCCTTCCGCCGGCAGGAGATCGAAGGGGACCGCGCACAGCTCGTGCAGCAGATCCAGGCCAAGGCCGCGCAGCGGCAAGACGCGCTCAACCGGTCGAAGGACCTCGCCCAGCAGCTCGAAACGCACCAGGCGACCGGACAACAGCTCGGGGAGGACCGCGTGCGGCTCGACGGCGAAGCCGGCACGGTCAGCCAGCAGCTGCGGGATGAAGAGACGAAGCGCGATCAGGTGCTGCCGCACGTGCTGGCGGCGGAGCAGGAACTCAATCTCCTGGGGCGCAAGATCCAAGAGCAGACCCAGCAGCTGTCGGAGCGCACCTTCCGGCGGACGCGGCTCGTCGAGCGGCTGTGGGAGCTGTACCAGATCGACGAGACCACGATCCAGGCCGAGGTGAAGACAGACGTGGCGCCCCTGGCGGATGAGCAGCGCACCGCCATGGCCGAGACGGTCCAGAAGCTGCGCGCGAAGCTCGAGGGCATGGGGCCGGTCAGCCTCGGCTCGGTCGAGGAGTATGACGAGTTCAAGCGGCGGCTCGAGTTTCTGCAAGCGCAACAGCAGGACCTCACGAAGGCGCGGGATGACCTGAAGGCGTCCATTGTCCAGATCAACAGGACCGCCCGCGCACAGTTCCGCGAGACGTTCGACCGGATCAAGCAGGAGTTCCAGCACTACTACGGCAAGCTGTTCAACGGCGGGGAGGCCAACCTCGTGCTGATGGATGAGGAAAACGTGCTCGAGTGCGGCATCGACATCGTCGCGCGCCCCCCGGGAAAGCGGCTGCAGAGCATCAGCCTGCTCTCGGGCGGCGAGCGGGCGCTGACTGCGATCGCACTCCTCTTCGCGCTCTTCAAGGTGCGGCCGTCACCGTTCTGCGTTCTGGATGAGATTGACGCGCCCCTGGATGAGGCGAACGTGGACCGATTTACCCGGGTGCTGGAGGAGTTCCTGGCGCTCTCCCAGTTCATCCTGATCACGCACAACAAGAAGACCATCACGAAGGCTGACAGCCTGTACGGCGTCACCATGTCGGAGCCGGGGATCTCCCAGATCCTGTCGGCGAAGCTCGGCAAGTCCAACGGCGCCCAGGTCCAAGCAGGCGCCGGGCCTGCCTAAACCCTCCAAAACTTTCTTTTCAGTACCCCTTGCATACCGGTGTTAGGTAAGACAATATTGTTATTGTAAAACAATTTAGTAGACGAGAATGGCAAACCACGCGAAAGCGTGGGACGCAAAGCCACGGAACCCGATACGGGTCAGCCGGGCTGCCGAATCGAGGCAGTCCGGCTTTTTGACGTTGGGAGTGAGATTACCGAGCGACCTGAGGGTCGCTCGAGCCGTTTGAGGACAGAGGGAGCGCTTGCTTTCGTGACCGTGCAGTATGACGGAGGAGGTAGTCCGATGCCCAGAGCATGGCTGGTGTTGGGGATCCTGGTGGGAACCGTGGTCGGAGCCTCGCCGGCGCTTGCCGAGCAGCGGCCACGGATTGACACGCCCCGCCGTGAGCGCATTGAGGGCTTGCGGGTGAAACTGGACACCCTGAGAAGCCAGCGTCCCCAGATGCGCGCCACAGAAGACAAGCACGGGCTGCACGCGCTCAATAGACAGATCAACCGAGTCAGCCACAAACTCGAGCGGGTAACCGGCCACGCGAAGCCGGGCTATGCCGGGCCTACCGGTAAGCCGACTCGAAGCTTCCAAGCCAAAGCTCAAGGACTCAGGAATGCGCGAGGCGAGAGCGTTAGAAATGTGAAGTCAGCAGAGGGCGCTATGAAAGGGAAACAGCAGCCGCATCCTGCCTTCTGCATCGGCAGCTGCGGCCCTCCACCGGAGATTGTTCGGCCAGGGGTCGGTCCGGCGCCGTCCGACACACACGATAGCGACTCCCAGCCTGCCCTGGATCCCCGGTGGGTGCGGGAGGCCCAGTTCCTCGGCAAACATGCGGCACGACATGTGATGCGGGAGGGAAATGCCAGCCGCATGAGCATTTCGCTTGAGATGGGCAAGCGAGAAAGGAAGGACGCCAAGCAAGCGATTCGTCAAGCTGCCCGCAAGGACCTTCATAACTACATTCGCGAGCACAGTAGTAGGGGTCCCTACCGCGCCATTGCATTAGAAATTGCCCGTCCGGCTGTTGGAAGGCTCATGGCGAAGAAAACACGGGAATGGCGACAGGGGCGTCGAACGGCTGGATTAGGCGGCCTCTAACGTCCACATTTACCGCTTCAGAAAGTACCTAGCACTGGCGTTCCATCCTCCGATTAACCCCCGTCGGAGGGGTGCTACTAACGCACTCCGATGCCCAACGAGACGTTTCATCCCATCCCAGAAATCCTCGAAGAGATCCGCGAAGGGCGCATGGTCATCGTCGTCGATGACGGTGCGGCCAGCACCGTTCTGCCAAGCGCCGAACCTACCTAGCCATTAGTTTCTTTTTGAGAGCCATTGCACCTTCATGGTCTGATCAGATATACTTGTATTTGTAAAACAGTTTAGTAGACGAAAAAGGCAAACCACGCGAAAGCGTGGGACGCAAAGCCGCGGGACCTGCATGGTCAGCCGGGCTGCCGAATCGAGGCAGTCCGGCTTTTTGACGTTGGGAGTGAGATTACCGAGCGACCTGAGGGTCGCTCGAGCCATTTAAGGGGCCAGAAAGCGCTTCCCCAGCTGAAACGTTAGGGCCCGGGCGAGCCAACAGGAGGGGCGAGGATGGGAGACAGACGAACGCAGATCGGGATCACGGCAGCGGCCGGTCTCATCGTGCTGACGGCAGGCGGAGCGCAGAGCTGGGCCGGGCAGCTGCACCGGGAAAATGTCCGGACAGTCCGTGACCAGATCAAGATTGACCGTCAGAACGTCCGGACTGTGCGCCCGGACCTCAAGACGACCCGCCAGGATTTCAAGAAAGCGCGCCATGACATCAATACCCGTATCAAGAGTGGCGAGTTCGGCACCCTCTCGAGGAGTGAGCGACGCGCGATTCGGACAGAGGCCTTGTCCGGAGTCCGCGACAACCGCTTCATCGCGAACCGGAACTACAAGAATGGGCAGGTCTTTCTGAAAGCGGACAAGCGGCTCCTGGGAGCGATGACCGGCAAGCCGCACACCCGTCCTGACGGCGAGTGGAAGAAGGTCGCCCCGATGGCTTCCAAGGCGGCGCGACAGGACACGAAGGCCTTGCTCAAGTTGGACAAAGAGGTCAAGAAGGAGTGGAAGGCGCTGACCAAGGAGTCGCGGGGAGACCTCAAAACGGCCCGGAAATCGGTGAGGGCTGAGCTCAAGGGCAGCGACCTCTCAAAGAGTGAGAGGAAAGCGTACCGCACGGAGGCCCTGAGTGCAGTGCGCGCAACCCATGCCAGCAACAAGCTCAACTTGGCCCGTGAGAAGTCCGTCTTGGCAGTCCGCAAGGAACAACTGAAGAAGGAGCAGGGCTACCGCTGGGTGCAGAAGAAAGAAAGTTTCATGGACACCATGATGGGTATGGGTAAGGACATGGCGATGGGCAAGCCGCCCCGTCCGGACCAGGCCATGAAGGTCGGCAAAGCTGCCGCCGGCGCTGCGAAGAAGGGCCACGGTTTCTAATTGACCCATCGCTAACCACGGCCGGGCTGCCGGTGAGGGGCAGTCCGGCGCATTTTGGGCGGAGTTGGAAGCGTTACCCGGGAGCGCTTTCAACCAACAAGAAGGAGGCGGAAATATGGGACAACTATGGAGGCGGGCGGGTTTAAGTGCCGGTATCGGTCTCCTACTGGCACTGGGAGGCGGGGCGCCAAGCTGGGCGGCGCGAGGAGACCATTTTAGGCGCCAGAATATCCAGGCGACGCGTCAGCAGATCAAGGCTGACCGCCAGGCTGTACATGCCACCGGCAGCCATTTCAAGGCCGCGACTCAGGCGGTTCGGTCGGGGAGGAAGGACGTGAACCAGCGCATCAAGAACGGCGAGTTCAATGTGCCGGTCGGAAGCGGCATTGCCGTCCGCCCGAGCAAGGGCCAGAGGCGGGAGATCCGCCAGCAGGTGCTGGACAGCGAGAAAGTCGAGCGGTTCGAGGCCAAACGGGACCACAAGTACACCAGGAGCCTCCTGAAGGCCGACAAGACGGTCATGGCCGGCCTGAAAGGCCAAGGCCGAAGCAGCAGCGGAAGCCGGGAGCTCGTTCAAAGCGGTCCGAAGGCGTCGAAAGCCGCCCGGCAGGATACGCGGAACTGGATCACGCAGGATAAAGCGCTGCTGAGCCAAGCGAAGGGGAATGTCCGAGCGTCGAAGGCGGAGCTGAAAGCTACCAGAGCGGACATCAACCAGCGGATCAAGAACGGTGAGTTCAACTACGAGGTCAGTGGGATCCGCATCAGCCCGACCAAGGGGCAGAGAGCCCAGATCCGCCGGCAGGCGACGGCTGACGCGCGTGTGCAGCTGAACGCCGACAAGCTGAACCTGAAGGGCGAACGGGCGATCTTGAACGTGCACAAGAACCAGCTGCGGCTGGAGCAGGGGTACCGAAGGGTCCAGTAAGCACCGCTCCGGCTCTGGTCTCAGCACAGAGGGAGGAGAGAAGGGCGCCCAGGCATGCTGGGCGCCCTTCGCTTTGTGGCCGGTCGGTTGACCCTCTCTGACGAAGGGGCTATACTACCTCACTACCATGGCTGACCAAGCGTTCCATCCCATCGCCGAGATACTGGATGAGATCCGAAGCGGTCGCATGGTCATCGTCGTGGATGATGGTGACCGTGAGAACGAGGGGGATCTCGTCATGGCGGCCGCCTTCGTCACGCCTGAGCAAGTCGCGTTCATGGCCAAGGAGGGGCGGGGGATCATCTGCACGCCGATGGAAGGGCGGGCCCTGGACGAGTTGGGCCTGCACCCGATGGTCAACCCCTCTGAGGACCCCATGAAGACCGCGTGGGCCATCTCGGTGGACGCCAAGCGCGGCGTGACGACCGGGATCTCGGCGCACGACCGCGCCCGGACGGTACAGGTGCTGGCCGACCCGAAGACCAAGCCTCAGGACCTGACCCGCCCTGGGCACGTCTTCCCGCTTCGGGCGAAAGAAGGCGGGGTCCTGCGGCGCGCCGGCCATACCGAGGCGGCGGTGGACCTGGCACGGCTCTCCGGGGTGCGGCCGGCCGGCGTGATCTGCGAGATCATGCGGGATGACGGTACGATGGCCCGGGTGCCTGATCTGTTCGAGTTCGCCACGCGGCACGGCCTCAAGATCTGCACGATCGCGAGCCTCATCGAGTACCGGCGACGGTTCGAAAAGCTGGTGAAGCGGGTGGCCGCCACCAAGCTCCCCACCCGGTTCGGGGAGTTCGACCTCTTCCTCTATGAAACGAGCGTGGACGACTCCCACCATGCCGCGTTGGTTCGGGGCACGGTGGACGGCGGCTCGCCGGTCTTGGTCCGCGTCCATTCCCAGTGCCTCACGGGCGACGTGTTCGGCAGCCTCCGGTGCGATTGCGGCCCGCAGCTCGCGCGCGCCATGGAGACCATCGCCGAGGCAGGCTCCGGCGTCATTCTCTATATTAACCAAGAGGGGCGGGGCATCGGGCTCGCCAACAAAGTGAAGGCCTACGCCCTGCAGGATCAAGGGCTGGACACGGTGGAAGCCAACGCGGCCCTCGGTTTCGGCCCGGACCTGCGCGACTACGGCATCGGGGCGCAGATTCTGGTGGATCTGGGCCTGAAAGATTTGCGGCTCCTCACGAACAACCCGCGCAAGATCGTGGGCCTGGAAGGCTACGGCCTGCGGGTCGTCGAGCGCGTGCCGATCGAAATCCCGCCGCGCCCCGAGAACGCGAAGTACCTCTCCACGAAGCGCGCGAAGCTCGGCCACTGGCTCGATCCTGAGCCGTCCGCCTAGAGCCGGACGGTCATGAGCCGGTGGCGCTCTGAGAGCCCTCGGGGACGGTTCCCCGGGGCCTGCATCGCGATCGTCGCCTCGGAGTTCAACCGGCCGATTTCGCTGGCGCTGGTCCGGGGCGCCGTCGAAACGCTGCGGCGCGCCGGGATCGCTCAGCGGCGCATCCGCGTGCTGTGGGCGCCCGGTGCATTCGAGCTGCCGTCCGTCGCGGCGATCGCCGCGAGGGCAAAGCCCAAGCCCCACGCGATCGTCGCCGTCGGAGCGCTGATCCGCGGGGCGACGCCGCAGTACGAGGTGATCGCCCATGCCGCGGCGCAAGGCCTCAGCCGCGTGGGCCTCGATGCCGGCATCCCCGTGACGTTCGGCGTGATTGTCGCGAACACCGCCGCCCAGGCGAAGGCGCGGGCGGGCCTGCCTGCCTCTGGCAGGCGCAGGCAGGCAGGCGGCCCCCTGGTGAACCGGGGAGCCGAGGCCGCGATGGCAGCCCTCGCCGTCCTGAAGACCGGTAGATCCCATGCGTAAGCGCACGAAGTCCAGAGAGTACGCCCTGCAGATGCTCTACCAGATGGACATCCGCCAGGCGGGCAAGGCCCAGATCCTCGAGGGCTTCTGGCAGGAGCACGAGGTGACTCCGGACGTGAAGACATTCGCCAATCAGCTCTTCAGCGGCACGGTGGATCATCTGCCGGCGATTGATCCGCTGATCACGAGCCATGCGGATAACTGGAATCTGCAGCGGATGGCCGTCATCGACCGCAACATCCTCCGGCTTGGGGTCTTCGAGCTGCTGCATCTCAACGATGTCCCGCCGAAAGTGTGCATCAACGAGGCCATCGAGTTGGCCAAGCGCTTCGGCGACACGGAATCCGGCAAGTTCATCAACGGCATCCTCGACGCGGTCCACAAGGCACATGCCCGCCCCGGCGACGGCTGACCTGCACCTCCACACCACGTTTTCCGACGGCACCGAATCCCCCGAACGGATCGTGGAGCTGGCGCGGCAGGCCGGCCTGTCCGCGATGGCCATCACGGATCATGACAACGTGGACGCCTTTCCGATCGCCCAACGGGCCGCGGCGAAGCACGGCATCGAGCTGATCACCGGCATCGAGATGTCGGCCAGCGCCGAGAACCTCGAAGTGCACTTGCTGGGATTTTTGATCGACCTGGCGCACCCCGGCCTGGTCAAGCACTTGGACGTGCAGAAGGCGCGCCGCGTCGAGCGGGTGCATGAGATGGTCGGCCGTCTCAACAAGGCCGGCGTGCGCATCGAGGCGGCGGAGGTCCTCACGCTGGCCGGGGAAGGGACGGTCGGGCGGCCGCACGTGGCGCGGGTCCTCCTGAAGCACGGCTACATCACCTCGCTTCCGGAGGCGTTTCAGAAGTATATCGGCCCGGACAACCCGGGCTTCGTTCCCGGGTCGCCCCTGCCGCCGGCGTTGATCATCCGCGTGATCCGCGAGGCCGGCGGCGTGCCGGTGCTCGCCCATCCCATCTACTTGAAGCGCGATGCGCTCATCGAAACCTTTGTCCGGGACGGGCTGGTCGGCATCGAGGCCTACCATTCGGGCCATGCACCCGACGTGGTCAGGCGCTACGAGCAGCTCGCCGACCGGCTGGGCCTGCTCAAGACCGGCGGCAGCGATTTCCATGGCGACTCGAAAGAGGGGCTGCCGGTGGGGGCGGTGAAAGTTCCCGCGGCGCTCATCGACGCGCTCAGGGCATGGAAAGCGTCGCACCCCGCGTGACGCCGCGCGGCTCCTCCGGACCCACCTCGCGTCACAGCCGGTACATGGCGCGGGCGCTTGCGCTGGCCTGGCGCGCGCTCGGCCAGACCTCCCCGAATCCCGCGGTCGGTGCCGTCCTTGTGAACCGCGGCCGCATCGTGGGCGAGGGGTACCACCGCCGCGCCGGGGCGCCGCACGCCGAGGTCGAGGCGATCCGCCGCGCCGGAGCGAACGCGCGGGGTGCCACGCTCTACGTGTCGCTTGAGCCCTGCAACCACACCGGCCGGACCCCGCCGTGTTGCGATGCCGTGATCAACGCTGGGATCAGTCGCGTCGTGTCGGCGATGCGGGATCCCAACCCCAGGACCGACGGCCGCGGGTTTGCGCGCTTGCGTCGAGCCGGCATTGCCGTCACGGTCGGCGTGCTTGAACAGGCAGCGAGGGAACTCAACGCGCCCTTTGAAAAGGCCATGACGGCCGGACTGCCGTACACGATCGCGAAGATCGGTCAAAGCCTAGATGGAAAGACCGCGACCCGCCGGGGCGAGTCGCGGTGGATCACCGCTCCGGCCTCGAGGCGGATGAGTCACCAGTTACGCAGCCGGGCAGATGCGATCCTCATCGGCGTCAATACCGTGTTGCAGGATGATCCGCTGCTCACCGTGCGAGGCGCCCGGCAGCGGCGCGGCCGTCCGGTCAAGATCATCGTGGACAGCCGCCTCCGGACGCCGCTGTCGGCCCGATGCCTGTCGGCCGCGTCGCCGGCGCCGACCTTGATCGCGACGACCCGTAACACCGGACCCGCGCACCGCGCGCTGAACCGCCGGGGTGCCACGCTGCTCAGTTTCCCCGCGCGCGGTGGGCGCGTGCCGCTTACGCGGCTCTTCCGCCGGCTGGCCCGGCACGGGATCCAGTCCGTCCTGATCGAGGGAGGCGGGGAGGTGTTTGCCGGGGCGCTCGCCGAACGCCTGGTGGACCGGGTGATGTTCTTCATCGCCCCTGTCCTCATCGGCGGACGCAGCGCCCCCAGCTCTTTCGCGGGGGCGGGGATCGATCGCCTCAATCAGGCGATCCGGTTGGATCGCGTCTCCTGCCGGCGCGTCGGGCCGGACCTCTGTGTCGAGGCGCGTGTCAGGTATCCGGGGAAGGGCTAGCCGATGTTCACCGGCATCATCCAAGAAATCGGGACCGTGTCACAGGTGGCGCGCTCGCGCGGCCTCGTGCGGCTCACCGTGACCGCGCCGACGACGGCCCGACGCGTCGTACGGCTCGACAGCGTTGCGGTGGATGGCGCGTGCCTGACCGTCACCGGGGTTCGCGGCCCGTTGCTCTCCTTCGACATCATTGAAGAGACGCAGCGGCTGACGAGCCTGCGGCGTCTCAGGGCAGGGGCTCGCGTCAACCTCGAGCCGAGCCTCGCGCTCTCGGATCGGCTCAACGGCCACATCGTGCTCGGCCATGTGGACGGCACCGGGACGGTCGTGAAGCGCCGCCAACTTGCGTCGGAACTGGTCCTCGAGATCCGGGTGCCGAGGGCGCTCAGAGCGCTCCTGGTCCCGAAAGGGCCGGTGACGGTGGATGGGGTGAGCCTCACGGTGGGGGCGCGGCTCGGGACGGCGACGTTCCAGGTGCACCTGATCCCTGAAACGTTGCGGCAGACGACCTTGATGGCGCGGCAGCCCGGCGATCCGGTCAACCTTGAGCTGGATTACCTCGCGAAGCTGGTTCGCGAGTGGATGGGATCGCTCTCCGGTGTCGGGCGGGCTACGGCGCGCCCGCGGCGTGTGTGATGCTCTGCAGCAGATGGGCGAAGACGCCCTGGTGCGCCGCGTACTCCCGCGCATCGGCTGAGTAGACGAGTTCGTACAGCGTGCCGCCAAGCGAGAAGATGACGAGCCGGGTTTGCAGCGGCGTGGGTTTGGCATTGATGCTGCTCGGCGGCAGCGGCACGACGTAGGTGAAGATCAGGTGCCAGCCCGACACCCCTGCGACCGCGTAGGGAGCGTCTTCCAGCATCCGGAACTGCGGGCTCGCGGCATACTGGTTCCGGCGCGCGTCCACGAGGGATGGGACATCGGCGTACCGGCCGCCGGCCTGGACAGGCATTGAGCGCACGGTCAGGCCAGGGTTGTAGCTGTCCTCTGCGTTCCTCGGTCCCAGGATGACCACCTGCCAGTAGGATTCCCCGCGGCCGACTTCCACCCCTGCCGGCCAGTTTCCCGGATACTCGAAGGTCAAGGCCGGCAAGCCGGGATCGCGGAAGACGGTCCAGGGGCCGATGCCGGACACCCGCTCCGGTGCATAGTGATCAGGGTTCTGCATCGCGGGGTGCGGGGCGTCCTTGGCTGCGTCCGGCTGCGCTGGTTCCTGATGCTTGGGCTTCGAGCAGCCCAGCACCGACGTTCCTGCGAGCGCCAGAAGGACTGCGGCGCATCCTGCCCAGCGCATAAACATCATCCTCTCCGATTCCCCAGGGTTCGTCAAGGCGCTCCGCATGTCACCACAGCTGCGTGTTCGGCGGGATGCCGCGGGTCTGCGAGATGTACGTGTTATGGCTCGCGGTGTCCACCGTGCCGTCCGGGGCGATGAGCACGTTGGCCCGGAAGTCCCAGTCGTTGTGCGTGGCGAACTGCGTCACGGTGCCGGCGCTGTTCCGCCGCAGCTCATCCCACACCCGCGTCTCCATGACATAGGCCGGGCCTTCCATGTCCTCCAGCCAGTAGACCGGGGTACTGTTTTGCTTTTGCTCGGTCACGAACTGCCGGACGTGATGCGCTTCGTGCGCAAGGATGGCGGCGATTTCGATCGCCGGCCAGCTTTGAATCGCCAGCTGCTCGTTGAGGTGGATGACGTTGACGTTCGGCGTCTGCACGAAGCCCAGGGCGCTCCCCATAGCTTCGAACTGGAGAGTGATCTGGTAGAGCACCAGGAAATCGGCGAGCGCCCGCGCGAGGCTGCCCGCGCCCTCGTTCCAGAGCGCGTCATACGCGGCCTGTGCTGCGGCCGAGTGCGTTTGCGCGGGGATGTTCGGCTGCGTCGCCGTGAGATCCGACGCCGGCAGATTGACCGTCGGCCCGGGCGAGGACGGTTCCAGCGCCGGCTCAGGCGGAGACGCCCCGCTGCCGCCAGGGGCCGGTGTTGGGTCGCTGCCGCCCGACGGATCGCCACTTCCACCACCGGAACCGCTGCCACCTCCGCTCCCGGATGTCCCGCTGCCTCCCGAGCCGCCGCTCCCCCCTCCGCTGCTCCCAGAGCCTCCCCCGGTGGAGCCGCCGCCGTAGCCGCCGGAGGCTCCTGAGCCGCCCGGCGCTGGACGCTGATACTGGATGTTGCCCTGGTGATCGATCGTGATGCGCAGCGGATCGCTGCTGCCGGGCGACGGCTGGCGGCCTGTGGCGACCACCAGGAATGTCGCGTCATCGGCCTGCGCCACCTCGTAATCGAAGTGCCGGGCGCTCAGTTCAAGGTCGAGTGTCGAGTTGATCGCCGGGAGGTCGGCCGCCTGGATGAAGCGTCCGTGCTCGGCCTGATGCAGGAACTCGGCCCGCCGGATCGCACCGAGGTTCGTGACCGCCTCGGTCGATTGGGCGTGCTCGGTGGTGCGGAAATAGGCGGGCAGCGCTATGGAGGCGACGATCGTGATGATGAGGGCGACCACCAGCACTTCGACCAGCGTAAAGCCCCGGCAGGAGCGGCGCGCGCGGCTCATGGACGCTGGGGCCCGTTCTCGGTGTCCAAGATCCTCAGGTTCTCCGCGGCCGGCCGGTAGCCGGGATCGAGCGTGAGGGTCCGCTCCCAGGCCTGCCGCGCGTCGTCCCACCGTCCCTGTTGCGCCGCGAGCAGGCCGAGATTGCTGTACGTTTGCGGGCTGGTCGGCTCAATCGTCTTCGCCTGCTCCAGCGCCTTCGCGGCGTCTTCGAATTGGCGGGTGTGGAGCAACGCGAGCCCGAGGCCGTTCAGCGCCCGGACGTCGCGGGGCTCGGCGGTGAGGAGCTGCTGAAAATGGCGGAGCGCATGGTCCGGCTGGTCGGCCTCCAGCTCAAGGACCGCGAGCTGATAGCGGGCGTCAAGATCAGCCGGGTCCGCGGCGAGCAGTTGCGCCAGGGTGTCGCGGCCGGCCGCCATCTCGCCGAGCCGGATCTGGATTCGCGCCAGGTGCCGCAGGAACTTGGCCTGCGCCGGCGCCAGCTCGACCGCTTTGCGATGCGAGGTCAGGGCCTCCGCCAGCCGGCCATCCTGCTCGTCGAGCTGGCCGATCGCGTCATGCGCGGCCGCCAGCCGCGGATTGAGCCGGAGCGCCTCGCGCAGCGACGCGCGCGCTGCGCCGGGGTCGCCTCCCAGCGCCTGCAGGCAGCCGAGGTCGTACCACAACAGGCTGTCGTTCGGATGGGCCTGAACCGACGCGCGGTAGGCGGCGATCGCGGCGGGGAAGTCCTGGCGCTGGTAGGCCTGCCAGCCTTCTCTCAGCAGGTCGTCGTGTTCATGCAGCGAGAGCGCCGCGTCCATGGTGGGGCGCGCCTGCGCAGCCTCGGGTAGGTCTTGAGACGCGCTGGACGACGCGGCGAACGCCAACACACTAACCGCAAGGGTCCCTGTGAGTTGCACGAATCTGGTCATGTGTGGAAGCGTGGAGCAAGTATACCATGCGGCTTGGCTTCCCCAAAGTATTGTGATAGACTAACGATCCTGTCAGGGACCACCATCATCATTCTCGGGGCGTGGCTCAGCTTGGTAGAGCGCTTGGTTCGGGACCAAGAGGTCGAGAGTTCGAATCTCTCCGCCCCGACCACTCCATTTGTTAGATGAAGCGACGGGCACATGTGTTCTATTCCGGCCGTGTCCAGGGCGTCGGATTCCGGATGACCGCGGAAGACGTCGCGCTGCAATTCGGCGTCGTCGGCTGGGTCAAGAATCTCCGCGACGGGCGGGTCGAGCTGGTCGCCGAAGCCGACGAAGCGACGATGCGCCGGTTCCTCGACGCCGTGCGGGACGGCCCCATGAAGAACTTCATCAAGGACGTCGAGATCCTCTGGGGCAACGCCTCCGACACCTTCGACCAGTTCGAAATCCGCTATTACTAGCCTCTCCCCAATGGCTAGGCGCGCATCCAGAGCATCCGGCACCCAGGGCGCCGCCCGCCGCATCGCGGCACTGCGCGAGCAGATCCGGCGTCATGACTACCGCTACTACGTCCTGGACCAGCCGGAGATCGCCGATGCGGAATACGACGCGCTGTTGCAAGAGCTGCGGCGGCTGGAGGCCCAGGAGCCCTCGCTCGTCACGCCCGACTCTCCGACCCAGCGCGTCGGCGGCATCCCTGACCAGGCGTTCACGCCGGTCCGGCACTCCAGCCCGATGCTCTCGCTCGACAACGCCTTCGCGATGGAGGATGTCGCCGCGTGGCGGGACCGGGTGTCGAAGGGACTCGGCGGAGCGGCGCCGACCTACACCGTCGAGCCGAAAATCGACGGGGTGAGCCTGGCGCTGCGGTACGAGGACGGGCTGTTGGCGCAGGCCGCGACCCGCGGTGACGGCGCGACCGGCGAGGATGTCACGGCCAACGTCCGGACGATCCGCAGCATCCCGCTGCGTCTGCAGGATGCGCCGCCGAAGCGGCTTGAGGTGCGCGGCGAGGTGTACATGCTGCTCACGGCGTTCGAGCGCTATAACGAGGCGGCGAAACGGCAGGGCGGCGAAACGTTCGCGAATCCGCGCAACGCGTCCGCCGGCAGCCTGCGGCAGAAGGATCCCCTGGTGACCGCGTCGCGGCCGCTCAGGTTTTTCGCCCATTCGTACGGGCTGGTGGAGGGCGCGCGGTTCGCGACCCATTGGGAGTTTCTCACCGCGTGCCGGCGGTTCGGGCTGCCGGTGGCCGCGCACGCGACGCTGTGCAAGCGCTTTGAGGACGTCGAGGAGCAGTGCCGACGCCTCGAAGCGTCGCGGGAGCGGCTGCCGTACGAAACAGACGGCGTCGCCATCAAGGTGAACGAGCGCGCGCTGCAGGAGCGGCTGGGCATGACCTTCCGTTCGCCGCGCTGGGCGACCGCCTACAAATTCGCGGCGCAGGAAGCGACGACCCAGGTGCTGGAGATCGAGCCCTCCGTCGGCAGGACCGGGACGATCACGCCGGTCGCGAGCCTCGCGCCGGTCGCCTGCGGAGGCGTCACGATCTCGCACGCCACGCTGCACAACTACGATGAAGTGGCGCGGCTGGGGGTCAAGGTCGGCGATTGGGTGCTGATCCGCCGCGCCGGCGACGTCATCCCGCAGGTCATGAAGGTGATCGAGAGCCGGCGGACCGGCGCCGAGCGGCCGGTCAAGCCGCCGTCCGCGTGCCCGGTGTGCGGCGGCGAAGTCGCGAAAGAGAAAGAAGAGGAAGTCGCCTACCGGTGCATCAATCCGGCGTGCCCGGCGCAGCTTCTGCGGGAAGTGCTCCATTTCGGCGGCCGCGACGCGATGGACATCGAGGGGCTCGGCGAAGTCGTCGCGCAGCAGCTCGTGGAACGCCGCGCGATCCATGACGTCGGGGACCTGTACGGGCTCGGCGAGGACGAGCTGAAGGGCTTGCCGCTCTTCAAGGAGAAGAAGGCGCACAAGCTCATCGCGTCGATTCGGGCGAGCCGCGCGCGCGGGTTCGCGCGGCTCCTCTACGGGCTCGGCATCCGGCACGTCGGGGAAAAAGTGGCGCGGGATGTTGCAGAGCGGTACGGATCGATGCGCCGCCTCATCCAGGCGGCCGAGCGCGGCGCGGTCGACGGAGTGGCCGGCGTGGGGCCTGCGGTGACGCAAGCACTCACCGAGTTCTTCCGCCAGAAGGCGGCCCGGACGCTGATCGACAAGCTCGAATCGGCCGGCGTCAAAATGACGGAGGAGCGGCAGCGCGGCTCGCAGCCGCTTGCCGGCAAGACCTTCGTGTTCACGGGAGAGCTGACAGGCATGGCGCGCAGCGAGGCCGAGGCGGCGGTGCGCGCCTTGGGCGGGGTGGCGTCGTCCAGCGTGAGCCGGGAGACGGACTACGTGGTGGCCGGCGCCTCGCCGGGCTCGAAATTCGCGAAGGCCAAACAACTGGGGGTGACGGTCCTCGATGAAGCCCACTTCAAGCAGTTGCTCGGCCGCTAGAACCGCGGGCGCACTGGCGCTCAGCGTGGCGCTCAGCGTGGCGCTCGCCGGCTGCGAATCGATGCAGCGGAAGTTCACCCGCAAGCCCAAAGGGCCGCGCGCCAAGCCGAGCCCGGTCATCAATTTCCAGGACTACACGCGCGCGATGACGCCGCTCGACCGCTACCGCAAGCACTACCTCATGTTCGAGTACTGGAACGGCGAGCTCCTGCGGTCGCTCGAAGCGAATCCGATCAACCCCAAGCGGTACAAGCGCTCGTCCGCCGACGCCCTGGACGAGCTGGTGACGCTGCGGTCCACGCTCCTGGAGGAGCGGGCCGCGCAGTTGGATCCTCTCATTGAGGAGCGCCGCACGCTGCACCGGCAGCTCGAAGCCGAGCAGGTGGGCCTGGGGACCACGAGCACGATCATCCGGACATTGGAGGCGCAGACCCGGCAGATCCAGCGGGAGTTTTTCTGGCGGAACGTGCAGGACCACCTCGCGCCCTGGCCGCCCGCCCCGGCTCCCGCAGCCGGCGGGCCGGGGGAGCCGGCAGCGGCCGGCACACCCCCCGATGCGGCCGCGGCGCCGGCTGCTGACGGAGCGGATGCGACAGCACCTTGACGCATTTTTCTCGTACCTCGAGCTCGAGCGGGGCTTGAGCCGGACGACCCGCGACAGCTACGCGCAGGACCTCACGCTCTTCGAGGCCTATCTGAAGCGCGCGGGCATCGCCTCGTTCGAGCGCGTGCGGCCCGAGGATGTGCGGGCGTTCATCACCGTCCTGCGCAAGAGCCGTTCGCCGGCGACCGTGGCCCGGAAGCTCGCGGCGGTGAAAAGCTTGTTCAGGTTTCTCGAAGGCCAAGGCACGATCGCGCGCAGCCCCACGGCGCTGATCGAAAGCCCGAAGCTGTGGCGGCGCCTGCCGCAGACGCTCAGCCAGGCCGAAGTCGAGCGGCTGCTGGCCGCCGTGGAAGGCGAGGGCCTCGCGATCCGCGACGCGGCGATGCTGGAGCTGCTGTACGGCACGGGCCTGCGCGTGTCGGAGCTGGTCTCATTGGATCTCGAGAGCTGCCATCTCGACGCCGGATTTGTGCGCTGCATCGGCAAGGGCAACAAAGAGCGGATCGTCCCGCTCGGACGGACCGCGGCCGGGCGGCTCACGCGGTACCTGACGCACGAGCGGCCGACATTGACGGCGCGGCGCGGCGCGGAGCGCGCACTCTTCGTCAACCGGACCGGGGGGCGCCTGACCCGCCAGCGCGTGTGGCAGCTCCTGCGGCGGTACGCGAAGGCCGGCCTCATCACGAAAGCCATCGGACCGCACACGCTGCGCCATTCGTTCGCGACGCACCTGCTCGAGCGGGGCGCGGATCTCCGGACGGTCCAGGAGCTCCTCGGGCACGCGAACATCAGCACGACCCAGCGCTACACCCATGTGGACCGCGGCCGCCTCAAGGCGGTGCATGAACAGTTCCACCCGCGGCCATGACCGCCGCTTCGGCGAAGCTCAAGATTCCGGAGCAGTTGAGGCCGTTCCTCTCATCGATCGGCCGCCTCGGCGACACGATGCGCCTGCCCGCGTACGCGGTGGGCGGCTGCGTGCGCGATTGGGTGCTGGGGACCGGCGTGACACCCGATATCGATGTGACGGTGGAAGGCGAAGGCATCGCGCTCGCCCGCGCGGCGGCGCAGGCGCTCGGGGCGCCGGTGACGGTGCACGAGCAGTTCGGCACCGCGACGCTGGTCCTGGAAGGCGTGCCGGGCACGCCGGCCCGCCAAATCGATGTGGCCTCCTGCCGGAAGGAGACCTATGCCGAGCCGGCGGCGTATCCCCGGGTCATGCCGGGGACGCTGGAAGAGGATCTGTTTCGCCGGGACTTCACCATCAACGCGATGGCGATGGCGCTCTCGCCCGGGCGCTTCGGCGCGCTCATTGATCCCTTCGGGGGCGTCCAGGACCTCAAGCGGAAGCGGCTGCGGATCCTGCACGCGCGCAGCTTCGAAGATGACCCCAGCCGGATCCTCCGCGGCATCCGCTTTGCCGAGCGCTTCGCTCTGGCGTGGGAGCCGGCGACCGAGCGCGCGCTGAGGGCGGCGGTGGACAGCGGCGTGCTGGCGCGATTGAATGCGGGGCGATTCCGCAAAGAGCTGGAGCACATGAGCGAGGAGTCGGATCCGCTCAAATGCCTCCGCGTCCTGGCCGGCGTGCTGCACGGCGCAGGGGATCGCGCGCGGTCCGCGTGAGCCGATGGTCGTGGGGCTCTTGAAGGTCGAGGTGCATCTGCCGCTTGCGCAGTCGCTGAAGGACAAACGCTCGGTGTTGAAGAGCCTGCGCGACCAGATCCGCGGCCGGTTCAATGTCGCGGTGGCGGAAGTGGAGCCGAACGAGAAGTGGCAGCGCGCCGTGGTCGGCGTGGCAACGCTGGGAGAGGACCGGGCGCGTGTCGAGGGGTTGTTGAAGCTTGTCACTGAGTGGTTGCGCGAGACGCGTCTGGTGAGTTTGATCCGTGTCGAGGAAGACTACTTTTGAGGCGCTGATGCGTGGAGAACGGATCGACCGGCTGTCGCACGAGTTTCAGCAAGAGATCGCCATGATCCTGCAGCAAGAGCTGAAGCATCCCGGACTCGGGTTCGTGACCGTGACCCGGGTGGAGCTGTCAAAGGACGTGGCGTATGCCAAAGTGTTCTATAGCTGCCTCGGCAGCGCCGCGGAGCGCGCGAGCTCGCACGCGGCGCTCAGCCAGTCGGCCGGCTACATCCGCAGCTTGCTGAAGAAACGCTTCCGGCTCAAGGTGATTCCCGAGATCAGCTTCCGGTACGATGAATCAATCGCAGGCGCGATCACCATGACGGATGCGCTGGAACAATTGAACCGGCCGCAGCACCCGGAGGGCTCCGAGGAGGCATGACCGCTCCGTGCTCCTCCATGCGCCGCGGTGAGCGCGCAGAGCCGGACGGCGCGCCCGGGGGCCTGCTGCTGGTCGACAAGCCGGCCGGCATGACGTCGCACGATGTGGTGCAGGCGGTGCGGCGGAAGCTCGGGGTCAGGCGGATCGGGCACAGCGGCACGCTCGACCCGATGGCGACAGGACTCCTCATCCTCCTCGTCGGGCCGGCGACGAAACAGCAGCAGGCGTTCCAGGGCCATGAGAAGACCTATGAGGCGACGGTGCGGTTCGGCACGCGGACCGACACCGGGGATCTCACCGGGCGCGTGGTGGAGACTGCGCCGGTGACGCCGCTGTCGGCTGAGCGCGCGGCCGGCGTCCTGGCGTCGCTCGAAGGCTCGATGTCACAGACGCCGCCGGCCTACAGCGCAGTCAAGGTGCGGGGCCGTCCGTCGTATTGGTGGACCCGGCGCCACCAGCCTGTGACGCTCGCGGCGAGGACGGTTCACCTCATGGAGCTCTCGCTCGTCAACTGCGGCGAACAATCCCTCACGTTCAGAGTGCGCTGCTCCGCAGGCACGTACGTTCGGTCGCTCGCCGAAGTGATCGCCGAGCGGCTGGGCACCGTCGGCCATCTGGCCGGGCTCGTGCGCCTCAGCATCGGCCGCTGGCACCTGGAGGACGCGAAGCCGTTCGACTGGGTCACCTCCTCGCCGCCGGGCGCGGTGGCGGCCGCACTCCAACCGGTTCCGTCGGCGCCGGCGTCGTAACCGGCGGCCGTCTGATGCGCGTGCTGACCGGGATCGGAGCGGTGGCCCGTCCGCCGGTCCGCGCCGTCGTCACGATCGGCGTGTTCGACGGCGTGCATGTCGCCCATCAGGCATTGATCCGCCGCGTCGTGCGGCTCGCCCGGCGCCTGCGGGGCACCAGCGTGGTGATCACGTTCGACCCCGATCCCCAGACGGTGCTCGATCCCTTCCACGACCATCCCGCCCTCATGCCGCTGGACGAGCGAGTGCGCGCAATGGAAGTCCTCGGCGCCGATTGGGTGTGGGTGCTGCCGTTCACCAGGGCGTTCAGCCGGATGCGGGCGGAGACGTTCGCCCGGTCGATCCTCGTCGGCCGGCTGCGGGCCGCGGCCCTCATCGTCGGCGAGCGGTTCGTCTTCGGCAGCCGCCGGCAAGGCGGCATGGACACGCTCCGCGCCATCGGCTCCGAGCATGGGATGCGCGTCATTGCCGCACGGCAGATCACGCGCGGGCCGGAACCGGTCTCCAGCTCCCGGATCCGCCGTCTCATCCGCGCAGGGCAGCTTGCGCAGGCGCGCCGCCTGCTCGGCCGCCGTCCGTCCCTGTACGGTGAGGCGGTGCGCGGGGCCGGGCGGGGGCGCCGTCTCGGGTTTCCGACGGTGAATGTGCGCCTCACCTCGCACGTCCTGCCGCCGCAGGGGGTCTACGCCGTGCGCCTCGAGCGCGCCGGGACCGGACGGCTCTTCCACGGGGTCATGAATCTCGGTGTCCGGCCCACCTTCGGGCCGGGGCCGCTCACGTGCGAAATTCACCTGCTGAATTTCCACGGTTCGTTCCGCGGACCGCGCGTTTCCGTCGAGCTGCTCGCCCGCTTGCGCGGGGAGCGGTGCTTTGAGCATCCGGACGCGCTCGTGCGACAGATCCGGCACGACGTGGCCCGCGCCCGCCGGCTGTTTTCCCGTCTTCCGTAATCCCTCCGTTCCGTCCGGCGTTTCCAGCAAATTCCGCGTAATATTTGTTAACAAATGCCGCTTTTCGCTTGACAAGGTGTGGAGCGTCGAGGTATAGTTTGGGCACGTTTGTGGGGTAAAGTGGAGAGAAGTGGTAGATCACGAGCCCAACGCATCAGGATGAGCGGCCATGTTTTATGGAGACTATGCGCACACGATCGACCGCAAGGGCCGTCTCATCATTCCCGCCAAGTTCCGGCAGGCCCTGAAGGAGCTGCCGTCACCGTCGCTGTTCCTGACCCGCGGGTTGGACGGCTGTCTCTTCTTGTTTCCGGAGGCCGAGTGGCGCTCCATCGAGAGCCGCCTCAAGCAGATCCCCGTGACGAAGGCGGAGGGCCGCAAGTTCAACCGGATGTTCTTTTCCGGCGCGTGCGAACTCACGGTGGACGGCTTGGGACGGCTGCTCATCCCCAAGATGCTCAAGGAGTTCGCGGAGATCAAGCAGGATGTGATGGTCATCGGCGTGTCGAGCCGGATCGAAGTGTGGGCGAAGGAGAAGTGGCAGGCCTTTTACGAAAGCTCCCGGCAGAGCTTTGAAGAGGTCGCCGAGCGGGTCATGTTGGACTAGCAGCCACGCATGGCAGCGGTCAGCTTGGACGGCGTTGCGACAGTGCAGGGGGCGCTCATGAGCGCCCCAGGATCCAATACGTTCCACGAGCCGGTCCTCGCCCGGACGGTCGTGGAGCATCTCCTGCCGCGCCCCGGCACCATCGTGGTTGACGGCACGACCGGCACCGGCGGCCACAGCCTCTTGATCGCCCCCAGGCTCTTGCCGGGCGGACGCCTCGTTGCGATTGACCGCGATCCCGCATCACTCGGCGTGGCCCGGCGCCGGCTTGTGGAATTCGAACCGGCTGTCAGCTTCCTCCACGGCGATTTCCGCCGCCTCCCGGAGCTCCTGCAGCAGCTGGGCCTCTCCCGCATCGATGGGTTGCTGCTGGACCTCGGCATGTCGAGCCCGCAAGTGGACCAGCCGGAGCGCGGCTTCAGCTTTCTCCGCGAAGGCCCGCTCGACATGCGGATGAACCCGGACGAGCCTACGACCGCCGAGCGGCTCGTGAATACGCTCTCGCGCGATGAGCTGGCGCATGTGATTCACACGCTCGGGGAAGAGCGGTTCGCGCGGCGGATCGCCGGAGGGATCGTCGAGGCCAGGGCCGAGGAGCCGATCACGACGACGTCGCAGCTCGTCCGCCTCATCGTTCAGGCCGTGCCCGCGAGCGCGCGCCACGGGCGCATGCACGCAGCTACCCGGACGTTCCAGGCGCTGCGCATGGCCGTCAACGACGAACTCGGCGCGCTCGAGCACGTGCTCGGCGCGCTTCCGGATCTGTTGGCACCGGGCGCTCGCGCGGTGGTCATTTCCTTTCATTCGCTGGAAGACCGGCTCGTGAAGCACGCCTTCGCGGGCGGAGCCCGCGCGGGGCAGTGGGCGCTGCTCACGAAGAAGCCGCTGACCGCCGATGACGAGGAGATCGCGCGCAATCCCCGCGCCCGCTCGGCCAAACTGCGCGCGGTGGAGCGCCTCTGATGCGCCTCTCGCGATGGTTCATGCTGATCGGCGCGTTCGTGGCGGTCGGATGCCTCACCGTCGCGCAGCGCAACGCCGTCTACTTCCAAGCCTACGCGGTGGGCGACCGGCTTGATCGCCTCCACACGGAAGGCACCGCGGTCGCATGGCTGCGGGCCGACGTCCTGGAGCTGTCCTCGCCGAATCGCCTCTCGAAAGTCGTGCAGGACCGCAAGCTTAAGTTCATCGCCTGGTCCACCTTGCCGCCGCAGCGGCCGGCGGCGGCCGTGCGCCAACCGCTTGTCGTCGCCGCGGCCGCGACGGACGCGCCATCGGACGCCATGGCGAGTGAAGACTGATGAAAGTCCGTCCGACGAACGACCGGATCATCGGGGCGCTGCTCGTGAGCCTCGGGTTGCTCGGCGTGCTCTGGGTCCGGTGCCTCTGGCTGCAGGTGATCGCCTCGCACCGCTACGCGGCGGTCATCAAACAGCAGCACGAATCGGTGCAGACGATTCGGGCAAAGCGTGGTACGATTTATGATCGAGCGGGCCGGCCGCTGGCCGTGAGCGCCGATGCGCCGTCCGTGTTCGCGAATGCGCGGCACGTCTCCGCGAAGCGCGACATGGCTGAACAGCTCTCGCAGGTCGTGGCGAAGGACGCGGGCGCGATTCAGCGGCGGCTGGAGAAAGACAAAGGGTTCGTGTGGGTCGCACGGCAGGTCGATCCGCAGGTGACGCCCGCGATCTTGACGATGCGCGACGCGGGCATCGGCATCGTGGAAGAGCCGAAACGACTGTACCCGCACGGCAAGCTTGCGGGCCATCTCCTTGGGTTCGTTGACATCGATGAACGCGGTCTTGAAGGGCTTGAGCTGACACTGAACGGGATCCTGCAGGGTCAGGACGGTTGGCGATCGACCCTGCGCGACGCGAAAGGCAGTGCGCTCATCGGCCCCTGGACGACGGATGCGCAGCCGGTGGACGGGTATGACGCCGTGCTGACGATCGACAGCGTCGTCCAGCAGGTGGCCGAAGAGACGCTGGATTGGGGCGTGGCCAAGTACCACGCCAAAGGCGGCTCCATCATCGTGATGGATCCCCATTCCGGCGCCATCCTCGGGATGGCCACCCGGCCGGCCGCCGACCCGAACACCCCTGCCGCCTCTCCCACCGAAGCCCGCCGTAACAGAGCGGTCACCGATCTCTTCGAGCCGGGCAGCATCTTCAAGATCGTGACCGCCTCGGCCCTGATCGAGGAGGGCCGCGTCCGGCCGGAGGAGACCTTCTACTGCGAGAACGGCAGCTGGCCCACGGTCGCGGGCTACATCCTGCATGACCATCACGGTCACGGCACGCTCACCTTTCACGACGTCATCAAGCTCTCCTCCAACATCGGCACTGCCAAGGCCGCGCAGCGCCTGAAGCCGGAGGAGCTCTACCGCTATATTCAGGCGTTCGGGTTCGGCCGCAAGACCGGGATCGATGTGCCGGGCGAAGTGAACGGCCTGCTCAGCCCGCCGGCTCGATGGTCCAAGCTCACCCGCTACAGCCTGCCGATCGGGCAGGAGATCGCGGCCACGCCGGTCCAGCTCGCGGTCATGACCTCCGTCATCGCCAACGGCGGCTTGCGCGTCCGCCCCCATGTCATCGAACGCATCCAGACCGCCGCGGGCCGGGAGATCCGCTCGGCGGCGCATGAGATGCCGGTCCGGATCCTCAGCCCCACCACCGCCGCAATCGTGCAGGATATGTTGCAAAGTGTCGTCGAGTCGGGTACCGGCCAGCTGGCGAATGTCCAGGGCCTCACGGTGGCCGGTAAAACCGGGACGGCTCAGAAGATCGAGCCAACCGGCCGCTACTCCCACAGCCGTTTTGTTGCCTCCTTCGTCGGCTTTGGGCCGGTACCCGATTCACGGTTTGTCATCACGGTCTCTCTGGATGAGCCGCGGCCGCTCTATTTCGGCGGCGTCGTCTCGGCGCCGCTGTTTAGGCGCGTCGTGGAATCGCTCGCGAGTTACTGGGGTTTGGAGCGGCAGACCGCTCCGCATCGCGTCGCACAGCTGCCGTGAGCCCGGGGGCCGCGGCGGATGGGGTCAGAGGCCATGCATTTGTCTGATCTGTTGCACGGCGTGAACGCAGCGCCGGTGGCGGAGATCCCTGTGTCCGGGATCGCATGCCATTCGAAGCTCGTCCGGCCCGGGGACCTCTTCATCGCGCTCAAGGGCGCGTCGGCGGACGGGCATGCCTACATCGCCGAGGCGATCGCGCGAGGCGCCTCCGCGGTGATCGCCGAACGCCTGCCGTCGGACCTCCCGCGCGCGTGCCCGTGCCTCGTGGTGCCGAACAGCCGGGAGGCGCTCGTCGCGGTCGCGGCGCGGTTCTACGGCCATCCCTCGAGGACGTTGCGCCTGATCGGCGTGACCGGCACGAACGGCAAGACCACCACGACCTATCTGCTCCAGGCCATCCTCGAGGCGTCAGGCGCGCGCGCAGGGCTCCTGGGCACGATCGTCTATCGGATCGGCGGCCGCATGGTGCCGTCCACGAACACGACCCCCGGCCCGCTCGAGCTGCAGCGCTACTTCGCCCAGATGGCGGGGGAGGGCTTGCGATGGTGCGCGATGGAGGTCTCGTCGCATGCGCTGGCGCAAGGCCGGGTGGAGGGCCTTGAGTTTGAAGCCGGGATCTTCACGAACCTCGGCTCCGACCACCTCGACTACCACAAGACGCCCGAGGCGTACGCGGCGGCCAAGCGGCGGCTCTTCGACTACGTGCGGCCCGGCGGCTTCGCCGTGATCAATGCGGATGACGCCTTCGGCCGCGCGCTGGCCGGCACGCTGCCGAACCGGTCGGTCGTGACCTACGGCATGGAACAGCCGGCGATGGTCGCCGTGCGCGACATTCACTGCTCGTGGCAGGGGATCCAAGCGCGGATCGAGTCGCCATGGGGCGTCGTGCTGGTGGCGACGCCGCTCCTCGGGCGCCACAACGTCTGGAACATCGCCTCGGCGGGGGCGGCGCTCCTCGCCTTCGGCATCAAGCCGTCGGCGATCCGGGACGGCCTCGCGCGGATCGCGCACGTGCCCGGACGCTTGGAGCGGGTGCCGAACGACCTCGGCGTGAACGTCGTGATCGACTACGCGCACACGGCGGACGCGATCCGGCTGGCGCTCTTGTCGCTGCGCGAGTTCACGCGCGGCCGTCTCATCGTGGTCTTCGGCTGCGGCGGCAATCGCGACCAGACCAAGCGGCCGGTCATGGGGAAGATGGCCGCCCTGATGGCTGACTACGCGATCCTCACATCGGATAACCCGCGGGGGGAGGACCCGATGGAGATCATCCGGCAGATCCAGGCCGGGTTCCCCGGCGGCTACGAGGCGTTCGACGTGATCCCGGACCGCGAGCAGGCGATCGTCTCGGCGCTCGCCATGGCCCAGCGCGATGACACGGTGCTGATCGCCGGCAAAGGGCACGAGGCGTACCAGACGTTCGATCGCGTCACGGTGCCGTTCGCGGACCGGGACGTCGTGGAGCGCTGGACCGCGGCGCGCCACAGCGTGGCGGTGTCCTGATGCAGGGGTGGACGATCCCGCAGATGCTGGAGGCCACGGGCGGGCGGGTGGTCCGCGGCCAGGCGCACGGCGCCATCAGCGGCATCAGTATCGATTCGCGCCAGCTCGCGCCGGGCGAAGCGTTCGTCGCCATCCGCGGCACCCGATTCGACGGCCATGAATTCATCGAAGAGGCTGTGCACCGCGGGGCGGCGTGCCTGATCGTGTCGCGGCTGACCGAGCCGCGCAACGGCTCGGCGTCGGTCCCGACGATCCTGGTCGAGGACACGACCGAAGCGCTCGGCGACCTGGCCAACTTCCACCGGCGGCGCCTCGGCATCCAGATCGTGGCCGTCACCGGCTCCTGCGGGAAGACGACGACGAAGGAATTGATCGCGCACCTGCTCGGCGAGCCGGCGACGGTGTTGCGCACGACCGGCACCCAGAACAACCACATCGGGGTGCCGCTCACCCTGCTCAGGATGACGCCCCAGCACCGCCGTGCGGTGGTGGAGCTCGGCTCGAACCACCCCGGGGAGATCGCGTATCTCGCCTCGCTGGTTATGCCGGACGTCGCGCTCATCACGAACATCGGGCCGGTCCACCTCGAGTTCCTCGGCTCGCTCATGGGCGTGCTGCAGGAGAAGATTTCGCTGCTTGAGGCGCTCTCCCACCGCGGCACGGCGATCCTGCCGGGCGACCAGCTCGAGATCTGCCTGGAGGCGCCCCATCATCTCGAGCCGGGTGTCCGGGTCGTCACGTTCGGCACGACGGACCGCTGCGACATCCAAGCCCTCGACATCCAGCGTCTGCCGGAGGGGATGGGCATCCGGCTGCGGGACCAGTTCAGCCAATGGGTCGTGCCGCTCGTCGGCCACCACAATATCGAGAACGTGCTCTCGGCGATCGCCTGCGCGTGGGCGCTCGGCATTCCGATGTCCGAGGCCCGTGAACGGCTGCGGAGCTTCCGGCCGATGCCGCTGCGGTCCCAGGTGATCCGCACCGGCCACCTCACCATCCTGAATGACTGCTACAACGCCAATCCGCTGGCCGCGGCGCGGGCCCTGGAAACGCTTCGGGACCTGGACGCCCGCCGGCGGATCGCCGTGATCGGCGATATGCTGGAGCTCGGCACGTACGCGCCGGGCGCCCATGAAGCCGTCGGCCGGTTGGCCGCGCAGCTCGGCATTGATCTGGTCATCGCCGTCGGCGAGCACGCGGAGCAGGTGGCGCGGGGGGTGCGCGACACCCGGCCGAACGGCGTCATCTGCTGCCGGACGGTTCAGGAGGTGCTGGCGCAGCTGCCGGACCTGCTGCAGGAAGGCGACGGCCTGCTTATCAAGGGGTCGCGGAAGCTGCAGCTTGAGCAGATTGCCGAGTTTCTCCTCCAGTCGGATCAGGGGTCGCAGCGTGCCGTCACTCGGTGACACGGTGTGGGTGTTCCTCGGCGGGCTGATATTGTGTCTGATCTCCGGGCGGTTCGCCATCCGGTGGCTCGCGAAGTCGCAGTGCGTCGCCCCGGTCCGGTATGAAGATTGCCCGCCCTTGCAGGCGTACCAGGAGGCCAAGCCCCGGACGCCGACCATGGGTGGGCTGTTTGTGCTCGGGGCGGGGATTCTGGCGGCGGCCTCTGCCGGTGGATTGCGGGATGCCGGCGGGTGGCTCGTGCTGGCCGCGGCGGCCGGGCTCGGATTCGTGGGGCTCCTGGATGACCTGCTGAAGTTCCGGGGTGCCAACGCGGTCGGGCTCCGCACCGCGCCGAAGCTGATGATGACGCTGGTCGTGGGCGCTGCGGTCGGCATCGCGAGCGGAAGCCGGCCCGTCGGGTATGGGACGCTCGACATCCCATGGGCCGGGCGGACGGTGGAGCTCGGCTGGCTCTGGGTGCCCTTCGCCATGACCGTGATCGCCGGATGCGCGCATGCCGTGAACCTGACTGATGGCATGGACGGATTGGCCGCCGGATGCCTCGCCATCACGTTCTCCGTGCTCGGCCTCATCGCCCTGGCGTGGGGTCCGCAGGCCCAGGGGCTTGGCGCATGGTGCGCGGCGTTGGCCGGCGCGTGCGTCGGCTTTCTATGGTTCAACAGCTTTCCCGCATCCATCGTGCTGGGGGATGTCGGCGCGCTGGGGCTTGGGGCGGCGCTCGGCACGATCAGCTTGCTCACGCACGGCGCGCTCTGGCTCATCGTCATCGGCGGGGTGTTCGTCGCTGAGGCGCTCTCCGTCATGCTGCAGGTCGCGTCCTATAAATGGCGGGGCGGGCGCCGGCTGTTCCGGGTCGCTCCGATCCACCATCATTTTCACCTCGGCGGGTTGGCCGAGCCGAAAGTCATCGTGCGATTCTGGATTGTCGGACTCATCTTCGCGCTCCTGGGCCTGACCGGAGCGGAGCGGCCATGATCCCCTCTACCTGCGGCTGGCCCACGTTACCGCGGGCCATGGCCAGGAAGACGGGACAAGGCTGCTGTCCACGGCAGCGCCCGGAGGACCCGCTAGTAAACAGCGTTGGACGATTGTCGCGTGGGGGATCATCCCGCCGCCTGCGCCCGCAGCGGCTCGTGGGCCGATCGGCGTTGATGCCGCTGCGACCGCGCCGTCCCGCAATGAGAGGATCTCCAGTGCATCTAGAGGGGTTGGCGCGGGGGTCGCCTACGGCGACCCGGCGCGGGTGGTTGGGATGACGACATTAGTCGACTGCGAGCCCGCGATGGCCGTCCGCCCCGACCGGTTTGGGCGCTCGTGGGCCGGACGGCAGATCACGGTCGTCGGCCTGGGGCGCAGCGGCATCGCCGCCGCCCAGCTCCTGCGGCGCTTCGGGTGCCGGGTCCGCGCGACGGATACCCACGCCTCGGACGCCCTCGGCACGGCGCGGCAGATGCTCGAAGCGCTGGGCGTCGAGGCGGTGGAGCTCGGCGGCCACACGCCCGAGCTGGTCGAGGGGTCGGACGCGGTGATCGTGAGCCCCGGGGTGCCGGAATCGGCGCTGCCGATCCGCTGGGCGCTGGCGCACGGCGTGCCGATCCTGAGCGAGATCGAACTGGCGTTTCATTTCTGCCCGTCGCCCGTTATCGCCGTGACCGGCACGAACGGGAAGAGCTCCACGGTCACGCTGATCGCCGACGTGCTGCGCGCGGCCAGGCATCCGGCGGTCGCGTGCGGCAACCTAGGCATCCCGTTCTCCTCCGTCATTGATCAGCTGGCGCCGCACACGGTCGCCGTCGTCGAGGTCAGCTCCTTCCAGCTCCTCTGGTGCCATCGGTTTCAGCCCGCCATCGCCCTCTTGCTCAACATCGGCGTGAACCACCTGGACCGGCACCAGGACCGCCAGGCGTACGTCGCCGCGAAGGCGCGCCTGTTCCAGTGCCAGACGCCGGAACAGTGGGCGGTGCTGAACGGACAGGACGCGCAGATCGCAGCGCTCTCGGAGCGGTTGCACGCAACACGCGTATGGTTCGGCGAGAACCGCTCGAACCCCCCGGCCTTCCACCTGTCGCCTCAGACCTGCCGGGCGCTGCCGGAGAGCCAACAGGCGGTGCTGCAGGTGGCGCGGCTCATGGGCATCGCCGATCCGCTCGCATGGCAGGTCATGCGCGGCTTCCGCGGGCTCCCGCACCGTCTCGAGGAGGTGGGCACCGTGCGCGGCGTGCGCTTCGTCAATGACTCGAAGTCCACGACGCCGGACAGCCTTCTCTACGCGCTCGAGCGCACCCGGGGCCAGGTGGTGGTGATCCTCGGCGGCCGGGACAAGGGCTTGGACTTCACGCCGCTGGTGACGCCGCTCGGCGAGGCGCGGGTGCGCGGCATCGTGTTGATCGGCGAATCGCGCGCACGGCTGCGCCCGCTGATCAACGGGGCCTCGCGCGTCGAGGAGAGCGGCACGCTCGAGGAGGCCGTCCGGGCCGGGTTCGCGATGGCCGAGCCGGGCACGACGGTCCTGTTCTCGCCGGCGTGCGCGAGCTTCGACATGTTCCGGGATTTCGAGGATCGGGGGCGGCACTTCGCCTCGATCGTCGGGCGCCTGGCGGAGGCCGCATGATTTCCTGGGTCAAGGCGATCCGCGGGCAATTGCAGGAGAGCGCGGGCCAGCGGAGCGTGGAGCATACCGACACCGGGCTCTGGACCGAATCGAGCCTCCGGGAGACCTTGCCGCCCCCGGTGCCGTTTGTCGAACGCAGAGCCCATCCGCCGTCCAGGATCCGCTGGTGGATGCCGGTCCTCTGGCTCGTCCCGTTCACCATTGCAGGATTCGCGCTCTACGGCCGCGAGCGGCAGCGCGGCGGCCGCCTGGACCGCGAGCTCGGATTCGCGCAGCAGCAGATGGACAAGCTCATGAGCCAGAACCAGGGCCTGAGCGACCAGCTCGCGCGGCTCGAAACGGACCGCTACGGCCTGGACGACCGCATCTTCGCGCTGAACGCCCAGCTGGCCGCGGCCGCCGAGGCGCTGGAGCAGGCGAACGGGCGGCTCATTGAATCGCAAGCGCTCTCGGAGCAGTTCCGCGAGTCGCAGGAGCGGCTGGACGCTGCGCTCACCGGCGAGCGGGACGGCCGCGAGCGGGCGGAGGAAGCGGTCGCGAAACTTGAGGAAGACAAGCGGGGGCTCGGCCGGACGGTGGCGCGGCTGCGCCAGCAGATGCAGTTCCTCGAGCGGGACTACCGTGACATATCCGTCAAGCTGGCCGAGACCCAGGCGACCGCCGCGGTGAACCCGCACGTCGGCATCGTCGGCCAGCTGGGCCTGCCGCCGGGCGCGGTGCAGCTGGACCCGGTGACGGTGGCCCCGGCAGAGGCCACGCAGCTCGCGGTGCATGCGCGGGTCGTCGGCACGGACGACCGGAACCACTTCGTGATCATTGATCGGGGGCGGCGCGACGGTGTGCGCGAGGGCATGGTGCTGGAGGTGCGGCGCGGCTCGATGCCGGTCGGGCAGGTGACGGTGCTGCGCGTCCGCGATCAGCTGGCGGCCTGCGGGACCGCGTCGGATGCGCCGCCGAAACTGTTCCGCGCAGGGGATCTCGCGATGCAGCGCACCCCATGAGAAGATGACTCCCCGCACGCTGCGTCGCACGCTGTTGATCATCATCGCCACACTGCTCGGCATCGGCATCATTGCGGTCTATTCCTCCAGCGCCATGGCGTCTGAGGCGACCTACGGGGGAAGCCTCCGCTTCGTGATCAATCATCTGCTCGCGATCGTCTGCGGCACGGCGCTCGGGATCGGGTGCCTGGCCATCCCCTACGAGCACCTGCGGCGCGCGGCCCGGTGGCTCTTCCTGATCAGCCTTATCCTGCTCGTGCTGGTCTTCGTCTTCGGCCAGGAGGCCGGCGGCGCCCGCCGCTGGTTCCGCCTCGGCCGGTTCAGCGTCCAGCCGTCTGAGTTCGCCCAGTTCGCCCTCGTGCTCTACCTTGCCGACCTGCTGGCCCGCAAGGCCGACACCATCCGCCGAGTGTGGCCGGGTTTAGCGCCACCCTTACTTGCGACCGGGCTCACGGCCGGCTTGGTGCTCATCCAGCCGGATCTCGGCACCGCGATCGCGATGGGCTCGGTGGCGCTGCTGCTCCTCAGCGTGGCGAAGGCGCGCTGGCGGCATCTGGGCTTCGTGGTCGCGCTGGCCGTCGTGGCGCTCGTCTTCCTCGTCGCCGGCGCTGAGTACCGCCGCCGGCGCATTCTCGCGTTCCTCGACCCCTGGAAGGATCCCCGGGGCAGCGGCTACCAGATCCTCCAATCGTATTTCTCGTTGGCGAGCGGCGGGCTCGTGGGCCTCGGAGTCGGCGGCTCGCTGCAGAAGCTGTTTTTCCTGCCGAGCGCCCACACGGATTTCATCTTCGCGATCATCGGCGAAGAGCTGGGGCTCTTGGGCGCGACGGCGGTCATCGGGCTGTTTGCGCTCTTCATCACCTGCGGGTTCAAGATCGCCCTCGCCGCGCAGGACCTCTTCAGCAAATATCTCGTCTGCGGGCTGGTGGGCCTCATCGGGCTCGAGGCCATGGTGAACATCGCCGTGGTGACCGGGCTCCTGCCGACCAAAGGGCTGCCCCTGCCGCTCATCTCGTACGGCGGCAGCTCGATGGTGATGAACCTGATCGCGTGCGCGTTGATTTTTTCCGCCAGCCGTCATGGGGAGCGAGCCGCCGTTGAACATCCTCTTGGTCACTGAAGGGAGCGGGGGACACCTGATCCCCGCGCTGCAAGTCGCCAGCACGTTGGCGGCGCGCGGCGCGCGGATCAAGGTGTGGTTTGCTGAGCGCCGGCAGACTGCCGGCCTCACGCAGGCGCTGACCCTCGAGGCGCGGCACGCCGGCGTCGAGTTCGATCCCATCCCGGTGGATGCCTCCGCCGGGCTCATCTCGCGGCTTCGGCAGTGCAGCACCTTGTGGCGGCGGGCGGAGCGGTGCTTCGACTCGTTCTCGCCGGATGCGGTGATCGGGTTCGGGGGCTGGGTGTCGGCGCCGGTCCTGCTCGCGGCGAAGCGACACGGGATCCGCTGTCTGGTCCATGAGCAGAACGTGCAGCTCGGCAAGGCGAACCGGCTCCTGTCCCGGGTCGTCAACCGCGTCGCGGTGTCATTCACCGAGACGCAGGCGCAGCTGAAGGGCGCCTCATCGATCGTCACCGGCATGCCGGTTCGGGACGGCATCGGCCGGCTGCCGCGGGCCGAGGCCGCGCGGCGGCTCGGGCTCTCGCCGGACCGCCCGACGGTGCTGGTGCTCGGCGGCAGCCAGGGCGCGCGCGCGATCAACGCGGCCATGGCGGAGGCCGTGAAGCACCTGACGCCGGCAGAGGCCGCCAGCTGGCAGCTTGTGCACGTAACCGGGACGGCCGATGAAGACGCGGTGCGGGCCCTCCACGCCACGACCGGAGTCGCCGCGTGGGTGGGCGCCTACCTTGCCGACATGGACGCGGCGTATGCGCTTTCGGATGTTGCGGTCGCCCGCGCCGGCGCCTCAACGCTCGCGGAGCTCGCCCGGTGCGGGCTGCCGGCCGTGCTGATCCCGTATCCGCACGCCGGCGGTCATCAGCGGGCCAATGCCCATCTCATCGAGGCGGCGGGCGGCGGAGTGCTCCTTGAAGAAGCCGATGCGTCGCCCGAGCGGGTGCTCGCGGCGCTCCGCCGCCTGCTCGGCAACGCCGAGGCGCGTGCCGAGATGGGCGAGCGGATGCGGACGCTGAGCGCCGCGGACGCGGCCGAGCGGCTGACACAGGCGATCGTCGAGCTCGCGGGCCATCCGGCGGAGGCGCTGAGCAGCGCACATGCCGCGCGATAACCGGTCGCATGGGCTCCCGGTGATCGGTCGGGGAAAGCGGATCCATTTTGTCGGGATCGGCGGCATCGGGATGAGCGGGCTGGCCGGCATCTGCGCGGCCAAAGGCTGCCGCGTGTCCGGCTGCGATTCGAAGCTGAACAGCGTGGCGTATCAACTGCAGCATGCCGGCGTCTCGGTGGCCGCGGGGCACGACCGCAGCCATGGGGAAGCCGCGCTGGATCTCATGGTGTACAGCTCGGCGGTCTCGCGCGAGCAGCCGGAGCTCGTGGCGGCGAGGGCGCGCGGGATCCGGACGATCACGCGAGGCGAGCTCTTGGCGGCGCTCGCCGAGACGTGCCGGCTGATCGGCGTGGCCGGCGCCCACGGGAAGACCACGACCTCGGGCATGGCGTCGCAGCTCCTGATCGAGGCGGGATGGGACCCGACCGTCGTCGTCGGCGGCATCATGCTCTCGATGGGCACGAACGCGCGCGCCGGGCGCGGCACGTACCTGGTGGCGGAAACCGATGAATCCGACGGGTCGTTCCTGCATCTTACGCCCGACATCGCGATCGTGACCAACATCGACCACGAACACCTGAACCACTACGACACCTTCGACCGGCTGGTGGGAGCCTTCGAACGGTTCGTCGGCCAAATCCGCCCCGGCGGGACGCTGATCTGGTGCTACGACGATCCCGTGGTGCGCGAGCGGCTGCTCCACCCTCGGCAGCTCAGTTACGGCTTCTCGCCGGGTGCTGACGTCGCCGTCGAGCGGCTGTCGCTGACCGGGCAGGGCAGCGTGTTCCGCGCCCGGCACAACGGGCGAAGCCTCGGGGAGTTCCGGCTCGCGGTGCCGGGCCGGCACAACGTGCTCAACGCGCTGTCGGTCGTCGCACTCGGGCTCACGCTCGAGCTGTCCCTCGAGACCGCGCGCGACGCGCTGGCGGCGTTCCGCGGCACCGACCGGCGCTACCAGCTCATGCAGCTGCCCGGGGACATCTGGTTCATCGAGGACTACGCGCACCACCCGTCGGAGATCCAGGCGACGCTGGACGCGGACACGGCCCTCGGCCGGCACCGCCTCGTCGTCTTCCAGCCCCACCGCTTCTCCCGCACCCAATCCCTCGAGCGGGAATTCACCACGTGCTTCGACCGCGCCGACGGCGTCATCGTGACCGATATCTATCCGGCGTTCGAGGCCCCGATTCCCGGCATCACCGGCGAGCGGCTCGCGCGCCTCATCAAGGAGCACGGGCATCCCTGCGTGCGGTACGTGCCGAAGCAGGAGCTGCCCGCGTACGTCCGCCATATGGCCCAGCCCGGGGACACCATCTTCTTCCTCGGCGCGGGCGACATCGGAGACATGTGCCATGACGTGGCCTCACGGCTGCATCCGGCCGCACGAGCCGCTCGCTAACCACACGAGCTTTCGCATCGGCGGGCCGGCGGAGTGGTTCGCCGAGCCGTCGACGGTCGAGGAGCTGATCGCGATCCTCCGCGACGCCGACGGGCTGGGCTTGCCGGTCTCGGTCGTCGGCGGCGGGACGAACACGCTCGCACCCGACCGCGGTATCCGCGGGCTCGTGCTGCACCTGGGCCGCGGCTTCCGGACCGTGCAGGAGCTGAGCGGCGAAGATGACCCGGTCGTCCGCCTGCGCTGCGGGGCAGGGCTCCTGACGCAGCGGCTGGTGTATCTCGCGGCCAGGTCCGGCTGGGGCGAGCTGGACACGGTGGCGGGCCTGCCGGGACAGATCGGGGGCGCCGTGTCCATGAACGCCCAGGGATTCGGACAGTTCGTGGAGGCGATCGAGCTGGTGTCGTTCGACGGCGGGATCCGGCGGCTCGCAAAGGACCAGCTCCGCTTCAGCTACCGGTACGCAGCACTCGAGAGCGGCATCATCACCGCGATCGAGCTGGCGTTCCCCCGGGTGCCGGCGGCGGAAGCGTATGAGCGGATCCGCAAAACCTTGGAGTACCGGAACAGCACCCAGGAGGTGCGGTTGCCGTCGGCAGGCTGCGCCTTCAAGAATCCGCAGGGCGTCAGCGCGGGACGGCTCATCGACCAGGCCGGCCTCAAGGGGACGCGGATCGGCGACGCGCAGGTGTCCGAACGGCACGCCAACTTCATCGTGAACATGGGGCGGGCGTCGTGCGATGATGTGTTGTCGCTGATGGAGCATATCCAGCGGCGGGTGCACTCCCAGTTCGGCGTCCTGCTGGAGCCTGAAGTGCGGATGATCGGGGAGCAATGGCGATGACGGACGGCCTGAGCGTTGCGGTGCTCATGGGCGGGCCCTCCGGCGAGCATGACATCTCGCTGAAGAGCGGCCACGGTATCGAGGAGGCGCTCCGCCGCCGGCAGTTCCACGTCGAGCCGGTCGTGATCCCGCGGGCGCTGACCATCGAGCAGGCGTGCGCGTTCACCCGCGAGGCCTTGGCGGGTACCCGCTGCGACGTCGTCTTCATCGCGCTGCACGGGCCGTTCGGCGAGGACGGCACGATGCAGCAGCTGTGCGAGGACCTGCACCTGCCGTACACCGGCTCCGACGTGGCCTCGAGCCGGCTGGGCATGGATAAGGCCGCGTCGCGGAAGCGCTTCGAGCGCGCAGGCCTCGCGGTGCCACGGTGGCGGCTCGTGGACGGGCAGGGCGGGGGCGCGATCCAGCCGCCGAAGGGGTGGGCCTACCCGCTCGTCGTGAAGCCGTCCGGCCAGGGGTCGAGCCTCGGGGTGTCGGTAGCCCAGGATGACGCGTCGTTCGACGCGGCCGTGGCGACGGCGCGCCGCTACGGCCCGGCGTTCCTGATCGAGGAGTTCGTGCAGGGCCGGGAGCTGGCGGCCGGCGTGCTGGGGGATGACGCGCTGCCGCTCATCGAGATCCGGCCGAGCCACCCGTTCTTCGATTATTCGGCGAAGTATACCGCCGGCATGACCAACTACCTCGTGCCGGCTCCGCTGCCGGAGGAGACCGCGCGCGCGGTGCAGCAGGCGGCGCTCACCGCGCACCGGGCGATCGGCTGCCGCCATCTGTCGCGGGCGGACGTGATCCTGCGCGGCGACGGCACGCCGGTGATCCTGGAAGTGAACACCATCCCCGGCTTCACCGCGACGAGCTTGCTCCCGAAAGCGGCCGCGGCGGTCGGCGTGACGTATGACTCGCTCTGCGAGCAGCTCGTCATGATGGCGGCGCATCCGGCGGTCCGCACATGAGATCGGCCCGAGGCAAGCGTCAGGCGCGCAGGATGGCGGGGATCGTGCCGTTCCTCGGCCGGATGCTCTGGGCGGCCATCCGCTGGGTGGGAACGCACCCGCAGCCGGTCGTGGTGTGGGCGGTCCTCCTGGCAGCGCCCTGGGCGTACTGGACCTATGCGCGCGAGGCCCCGATCTTCCGCGTTGAGCGGGTGGTGCTGCCGTCGCAAAGCGCCTTGAAGCTCCGGCAGCCCCTCGTCGGCGACAACATCTGGCAGGTGGACTTGCGGGCGGTGTCGGAAGATCTCAAGCGCCAGCAACCTTGGCTGAAGACGGTCCGGGTCACGCGGCAATTGCCGGATGCGATCCGCGTCGACGCGATCCCCCGCCGGCCCGTGGCGCAGGTCAAGGCGGACCTGCCTGCCGCGCAAGCGGCCGCATATGGCCGCGCGGCGCAGGCAGGCCGGTGGTATTCGGTCGACCGCGACGGCTACGTCCTGCCGGACGGCAGCCCCGGCCCGGCCGATCATCTGGTCCGCTTGTCAGGCGTGGGGGCTGTGACCGTCGGCAAAGACAACGAGGATAAGAAACTGGCGCTCGCGCTGCGCGTGGCGGCGATCGCGCGCCGGACCCCCGGCGGGGTCGGGCGGCACATCGCGGAAGTCAGCGTGGCGAATCCCGAGCAGATCAGGCTCCTGATGGACGATGAGACCGAGGTGCGCTGCGGGTCGGAAGAGGAGCTGCAGGCGCAGCTCGGCCGGCTGCAGGCGACGCTTCGGGCGGTCGCCAAACAGGCGCTGGCCGTGCAGTACATCGACGTGCGGTTCCGCGAGCCCGTGGTGGCGCCCCGGACATGACGCAGCCCTTGCTCGCGCTCGACATCGGCTCTACGAAGGTGGCCTGCGCGGTGGGGTTGCCGCACGAGCAGGGCCCGGGGTTCGACATGCTGGGGACAAGCCTCGTGCCCTACGCCACGGTGGCGGCCTCCTGGCTTAGCGATCCGCTGATGGTCGGGCGCGCGGTGGAGCAGGCGCTGGACCAGGCGGCCGGTGCGGGCGACTGCCACCGGGCGCTGGTCGCGCTGAACCATCCGCTCCTCCGCAGCGAGGCGGTGGACGCCATGGTGACGCTGGCCGATGAACCGGTGACGGTCCGCGCCCAGGACGTGGACCGGCTGCGGAAGGCGGCGCTGACCCAGGCGCTCGGCATGGACCGCGAGCCGCTCCATGTGGAGCTGCTGCGCGCCTCCGGCAACGGGTTCGAGGGGGTCCGCGATCCCCGCGGGCTTGCCGCGACGCGGTTGCGGGGGACCTTCCACGTGCTGTCGATGCCCATTGCGGCGCGCCGGGCCCTGGTGCAGGCCGTGGAATCGGCGGGCGTTGAAGTGGACCGGATGGTGCCGACCCTGCGGGCCGTGCTGGCCGCCTCGACCGATGAGACGACGGCACAGGGGCGGGTGCTTGTCGTGGATATCGGCGGCGTGAGCGCGGAGGCCGGGCTCTTCGTCGAGGGGTGCCTCGAGCGGTCGGCAACGCTCGCTTGGGGCGGGCTCACGCTGGCGATCTCGATCGCGGAGACGCTGCAGGTGACGATGGAACAGGCCATCGCCTGGAGCCTCGAGGGCACGGCGTGCCGCAAGCGCGAGGTCCGCACGGCGGTCGAAGGCCATTGGCAGGCGCTGCGCGAGGCGATCGCGGTGCTGCTGGACGGCCAACCCCAGCCTGACCGGATACTGGTGAGCGGGCGGGGCAGCCTGATGGATGGATTCGTCGAGTGGATCGAGCGGTCCACTGGGATTCCCGCGGGCCTGACCCGCAATCCCCGAACGAGCCGGCTGGGTGATGTGGCGCAGCAAGTCGGCCTCACCCCGGCTATCGGGCTGTTAGAGATGGGGTCCCGCGCCGCCGGTGCCTCAGGGCCGAAATCACAACGGCTGGTTGACCGGCTCATCGGACGCACCCGCACCATTCTCACCGAGTATTTCTAGGCGTTCGCTGCTTGTCATGCGCGTTGCGGCGCTGGCGTTGGTGCTCATCAGTCTGCCGCAGGCCGCGACCGCGAAACCGGCACTCCCTGTTCCCGAGCCAGGGTTCTCCGACGTCCGCATCCCCATGCGGGACGGCAAGTGGCTTGCGGCAGACGTGCTGCTGCCTCCGGGCGACGGGCCGTTCCCCACGATCTTCATCCACACGCCGTACAGCCGCCGCAGCGCCGCAGCACCCATGCCGGGGTCGCCCTTCGAGCGGGAGCTGCTGAGCCGCGAGCGCTACGCCTACGTGATCACCGATTGGCGCGGCTTCTTCGGCTCCACCGAGGCGGCCCAGGGGGTCAAAAAGCTCCGGCACGGCCAGGATGGCCACGATGCCATCGAATGGATCGCCGCGCAGCCCTGGAGCAACGGCAAGATCGGCATGTGGGGCCACTCGGCACCCGGCACCGTGGAATACCATGTCGCCGCGGAGCAGCCCGCGCATCTCATCTGCATGGTGGCCGGCTCGGCGAACATCGGCTCCCCGTACGAGCAGTTCTATACCGGCGGGGCCCTGCACCGGCACTACCTGCAGGTGCTGGAGGGTGTCGGGCACATGCGCTACAACCCGATCGATCTCGTGCTGCGCTTCCCCTTCAAGAACCGGCTCTGGCAGATCGCTCATCGGAAGACGAGCCGCGCGAAGATCGACCTGCCCATCCTCTTTATCACCGGCTGGTACGATCACCACGTCGATCTCAAGCTGAGCACCTTCAACGAGCTGCGGACTCCGGAGAAGCGGCATGCCGGCGACATGAAGCTGCTGATCGGCCCCTGGCACCACACCGCCTTCGGCAAGCGGGAGCAGGGGATCCTCGAATACCCGGAGGCGGAGGGCGTGACCAGCCAGGAGACGCTCCGGTTTTTCGACTATCACTTGCGCGGCGAGGATGGGAACGGGTGGAGCGAGGAGCCTGCGGTCCGTTACCTGCAGATGGGCGCCAACACCTGGGAGGCGTCGGACCGCTGGCCGGTCGACACGGCCGAACAGGCGTACTACCTGCGCGCGGACGGCGCCTTGGCGGCCGATCCCGCGGCCGAGGAGCCTCCTGATCCGTTCGTGTTCGATCCCGCCCATCCGGTGCCGACGGTGGGCGGCACGACGGTCGAGATGAGCCACGCCTCAAGCGAGGCGCTGCGGGCGATCAGCCTCCCGGCCGGGCCGCAGGATCTGCGCGAGCCGGTGGAGGCGCGGGACGATGTCCTGCGCTACACGACGGATCCGCTGACGGAAGACGCGGGCGTGACCGGCACCATGCGCGCCGAGCTCTACGTCTCGTCGGACCGTGCTGACACGGACGTCGCGGTGTGGGTGACCGACGTGCATCCTGACGGCCGGTCGGTGCTCGTGGCGGACGGCATCTGGTGCCTGCGGTTCCGCGAGTCGCTCGGGCGGCCGAAGTTCATGTCCCCTGGGCAGGTGTACCGGGTGGAGGTGCCGGTGACGGCGACCGGCCACACCTTCCTGGCCGGACACCGGATCCGGCTCCTCATCAGCTCGTCCAACGCGCCGAAGTTCGAGGTGAATCCGAACGTGATCTGGCGCCGGCGGGGCGCGGCCCGCGCCGAGATCGCCACGAACCGCATCCACCACGACGCCGCCCATCCCTCGGCGCTTATCCTGCCCATCCGCCGCCCACCCATTGAGGCACTACCCTAACCAGTCTTTCCTGGCGGCAGGGCCTGGCAGGGTGTTCCTGCACCGCACCGCTCGGCGGCCCCACCGAGGCCGCCTTCGCTCGGAGTATTTTCTCGCTCGTCCCCTCCTAGATCCCGTTGGGACACCGTGGCCGCTCGAAAATCCTACGTGCGGCTCCGGAAGCACCCTGCCACCCGCCGCTGCGCATCGTAGGCGGCAGGACCCGGCATATCGAGACCCACCGAGGGACGGTCGTCGTTGCGCCACCGCCCCCCCTAGGCTAGAATAGCGCGTGCTACGCGACCGCCTCGACCACGTCCGCCAGCGGATCCGTGAGGCCTGCCAACGCTGCGGCCGCGACGCCTCGTCCGTGACGCTGATTGCCGTGACCAAGATGGTGGACGCGACCACCATCCGCGAAGCGGTGGCGCTCGGCCTGCGGGACCTGGGCGAGAACCGCGTGCAGGAGGCGCAGGAGAAGCGCCGCGCGGTGGGCGACGGCGTTCGGTGGCATCTGGTCGGCCACTTGCAGCGCAATAAGGCCAAGCCCGCGGTCGAGCTGTTCGACGCCATCCATTCTGTCGATACCCCCGAGCTGGTCGAAGAGCTGGACCGCCAGGCCAGTCGGCAAGGACGGGGCGTGGGGCAGGGGGCAGGGGGCAGGGGAAGGACTCATCCGTTGCAGGTATTGATTCAGGTCAATGTCTCCCGCGAAGCGACCAAATCCGGCTGTGGTGTGGATGAAGTGCACGACCTGGCGCAGCATGTCATGCGTCAACCGAACCTGCAATTGGCTGGTCTGATGACCATCGCCCCGTTTGCTGACAACCCGGAAGCTGTGCGCCCAGTTTTTAGGCGGTTACGGGCCTTGCGTGACGAACTGCAACAGGCACTTCCACCCGTGCCCCATGCCCCCCGCCCCGTACCCCTGCTTCTATCGATGGGTATGTCGCAGGACTTTGAAGTGGCGATCGAGGAAGGCGCCGATATTGTGCGAATAGGAACTGCAATCTTTGGGGCAAGAGACAAGGGGCAGGGGGCAAGGGAAAGCCAATGAGAGCCGTGACCACCGGAAAGGAGATTAGGAGCTTCAAGGACTTGCACGTTTGGCAGGAGGCCGTTGTACTTGTCAAAGATACCTACTCTCTGTGCGCGGCACTCCCCAAAGAGGAACTCTACGGTCTTAGCAGTCAGATGAAGCGAGCTGCCGTTTCCATTCCGTCGAATATTGCGGAGGGTCACGCTAAGAACCATCGGGCCGAATATCGTCAATCGGTTTATGTTGCGCTCGGTTCGTTGGCTGAACTCGATACCCAGCTAAGTCTCGCCAAGGAGCTACGGTTTGTTAATTCACCAGACGTAGTTTCTATGGTGGCACGGATGGACCGTATCCGCGCGATGCTGCTTACACTTGGAAAACGGCTTGCATGAACCGTACCCCACGCCCCGTGCCCCACGCCCCTAGGATGCGCAGTTCGCGTATCGGGGTGATCGGCGCAGGCACGATGGGCCAGGCGATCCTCAAGGGGCTCCTGGCTCGCGGCATGCCGCGCCGCGCATTGATCGCAGCCGACACGGACGCGGCGACTCGCCGCCGCGTCGCGCGGCGGTTCGGCATCGCCGTGAGCGCGGAGCCTCGTGATGTCGCGCGCCGCGCGCGCATCGTGCTGCTGGCGGTGAAGCCGCAGCAGCTTCCCGGCGCTGTCGCGCGGATCGCCCCCCAGATGAGGCCGCGGCAGCTGGTCATCTCCATTGCAGCCGGGATCACGGTGCGGTGGCTCGAGCGGCGGCTGCCGGGTGCGGCGGTCATCCGGGCCATGCCGAATCTTCCCGCGACGGTGGGTGCAGGCTTCACCGCGATCACGGCGGGACAGCGGGCACGGGCTGCGGACCGGCGGGCGGCGCGGCGGCTCTTCGAGGCGGTCGGCGCCGTGGCGGAGCTGCCTGAGCGCCACTTCGACGCCATCACGGCGGTGAGCGGCTCAGGACCGGCCTACCTCTTCTATCTGGTGCACGCGTGGGGAACGGCTGCGCAGGCACTCGGCCTGCCGGACCAGGTGGCGCAGGAGGCGATCCGGACAACGCTCGAGGGCAGCCTGAAACTGCTCGAGGCCTCCGGTGAGCCGGCCGAGGCGCTGGTGAAGAAGGTGGCGTCCAAGGGCGGCACAACGGAGGCGGCGCTCACGGTGCTGCAGCGGGGCCGGGTCTCAGAGCGGTTCGTCGCGGCGCTCACAGCAGCGGCGCGGCGATCGAAGGAGCTGTCATGCCGGTAGCGTTCACGGTCATCGATGCGATCATTGTGTTCGTCGGCGCGGTGTGCAAGGTGTTCTACTGGCTGCTGATCTTCCGGATCATCTTGTCCTGGGTCGGCGTCAATCCGTACACCAACTCCAACGAGCTGCTGGGAGCGATCTTTCAGGCCGGCGACTTCATCCTGCGGCCGTTCCAGCGGCTGCCGCTTCGCGTCGGCATGATCGACCTCTCGCCGATGCTGGCCATCATGATCTTGTATGCGCTGCCCTCGCTGGTCGCCCAGCTGCTCTATGCGGTGATGGGGGTTGCGCGCTGACCGCCGGATAGGCCACCCGATGTCCACCCAAGAAGCCGATTACAAGTCCACGCTCAACTTGCCGAAGACAGCGTTCGCCATGAAGGCGGAGCTGCCGAAGCGGGAGCCGGAGTGCCTGGCCCGGTGGGAGGCGCAGGACCTCTACGGCCAGATCCGCAAGGCGCGCGCAGGGAAGGAGCGGTTCGTGCTGCATGACGGCCCGCCCTACGCCAACGGCGACATCCACATCGGGCACGCGCTCAACAAGATCCTGAAGGACGTCATCGTGCGGTACAAGACGATGCGCGGGTTCGACGCGCCGTACATCCCTGGCTGGGACTGCCACGGCATGCCCATCGAGCATGCGCTCTTCAAGGAACTGAAGATCACGAAGCACCAGATCGCCCAGACCGATTTCCGGCAGAAGGCGCGCGCCTACGCGGAGAAGTACGTGGGCATCCAGCGCGAGCAGTTCAAGCGCCTGGCGGTGATGGGGGACTGGGCCCAGCCGTACCTGACGATGGCCAAAGACTACGAGCTGACCATTCTCCGGGTGTTCCGGGAGCTGGTGCAGGCAGGCTACATCTATAGAGGCAAGAAACCGGTCTATTGGTGCGCGACCGATGAGACTGCGCTGGCCGAGGCCGAGGTCGAGTACGAAGACCGGAAGGATACCTCGATCTACGTGACATTCCCGGTCATCAGCCCGCCGCAGGGGCACGAAAAGCTGTTTAGCCAGGCAGTTGCGGTGGTTGCCTGGACGACCACCCCGTGGACGTTACCGGCCAACGTGGCCCTCTGCTTCCATCCGGATGCGAACTATACGCTGCTCGAGGGGTCACCGCATCTCTTGGTGGCCTCGGACCTCGCGGAACGATTTGCAACGCTCCTGCACACCGCACACGTCAGGCGACTCGGCGAGGTGACGGGGAAGGAATTGCAGGGCATGCGCTGCCGCGGCCCATTCGGCGGTGAATCGGTGGCCGTGACGGATGACGGGGTCTCCATGGCTGAAGGGACTGGTGTGGTGCACATCGCCCCAGGCCACGGCACCGAAGACTACATGATCGGCCAGCGGCAGAAGCTTCCGGTGCTCTCGCCGGTGGATCACCAGGGGCGGTTCACGAAGGATGTGCCGGCGTACGCAGGGCAGACGGTGTTCGAGGCGAACCCCAAGATCGTCCAGCAGCTTTGCGCGGGCGGACAGCTGCTCGGCGAGGAAGCCATCACCCACTCGTATCCCCACTGCTGGCGGTGCAAGCAGCCGGTGATCTTCCGGGCGACGCCGCAATGGTTCCTCAACGTTGAGCATGAGGGCCTGCGGCAGCGGCTGCTGGCGTCGGCGAAGCAGGTGGCATGGATCCCCGGCGCCGGCGTGAACCGCATCTCCGGCATGCTCGAGAGCCGGCCGGACTGGTGCCTCTCGCGGCAACGGTATTGGGGCACGCCGATCCCGGTGCTGCACTGCACCGCCTGCGAAGAGCCGGTGCTGGATGCCAAGGTCATCGAGCGGATCGAGCGCACCCTGAGCGAGCAAGGCATCGACGCCTGGTTTACGTTGACCCCTGCACAACTCGCCCCGGGCGCGTCCTGCCCCAAGTGCAAGGGGACCGCGCTCAGCAAAGACACCGATATTCTCGATGTGTGGTTCGACTCCGGGGTGAGCCATGAGGCGGTGTTGAAACCCCGCGGGTTGGGCTGGCCCGCGTCGCTGTATCTCGAGGGTTCGGATCAGCACCGGGGCTGGTTCCAGGTGTCGCTGATCCCCAGCGTGGCCCTGCACAACCAGCCGCCCTACCGCAAGGTGCTGACGCACGGCTTCGTCATGGATGGGGAAGGCCGGAAGATGTCGAAGAGCCTGGGGAACGTCGTGGCGCCGCAGGAGGTCATGCAGCGCTACGGCGCGGACATCCTGCGGCTGTGGGTGGCCTCGGTGGACTACCGCGAGGATGTCAGGATCTCCGAGGAGATCCTCGGCCAGGTGGCCGAGTCGTACCGGAAGATCCGGAACACGTTCCGGTATCTGCTCGCCAACCTCTTCGACTTCAACCCGGCTGAGCACTGCACCCGGCCGGAGGACGGCACCGAGATGGACCGCTGGGCGCTCGAACGCACGGGCGAGCTCACGGCGGCCGTCACGAAAGCGTACGAGACGCACCAGTTCCATGAAGTGGCCCGCGCGGTCTACCAGTTCTGCGTCCTGGACCTCTCGGCCTTCTACCTCGATGCGCTCAAGGACCGCCTGTACACCGACCCTGCGGGCTCGGTCCGCCGGCGCTGTGCGCAAACAGTGCTCTATGCTATACTGGTGCGCCTCGTGAAGACGCTGGCGCCGATTTTGGCGGTTACGGCCGACGAAGTGTGGCAGGCGATGCGGGAGGCGGGGTGGGTTGAGGAAGCGTCCGTCCACCTGGCGCCGTGGCCCGCGGAGCAGGGGCCGTTCCTCGACGACGCCGGCAAGACGCGCTGGGCCGCATTCCTCTCGGTGCGCGAGGCGGCGATGAAGTCCTTGGAAGAAGCGCGCGCGCGCGGCGTGATCGGCAGCCCGCTGGAGGCGCACGTGACCCTGCTCGTGAGCCGCCCGGAGTTCCGGTCGGTGTGCGAAGCCAGCCGGGACGCGCTCGCCGAGGCGCTGGTCGTCTCGGGCGTTTCGATTGAGGCCGAGGAGGCCGGCTGCGCGACGCCGAACGCCCGTCTCGCGGCGATCCCCGGGGCGGCGAAAGCGGTGGCGGCCGGGCTGACCGATCTCAGGGTCGAGCGCGCCCCCGGTGCGAAGTGCGCCCGGTGCTGGAAGTACCTGAGCAGCGTGGGATCAGAGTCGGCGCATCCGCGCCTCTGCGGACGGTGCGCTCGTGTGGTCATGGAACAGCGCGGGTGAGCCCATGGCGTTGAGCAAGGACCAGCTGAAGTCATTCCGGCAGCTCTTGATCACCGAGCGGGCGAAATTAGCCGGAGAGATCAAAAATATCGCCCATGAAGCCTCGAAGAGCCCCCGGGACGCGTCGGGCGACCTCTCGGCCTACACGGTGCACATGGCCGACATGGCCGCCGACACGTACGAGCGGGAGCTGTCCCTGAACATCGTCTCCAGCGAGCAGCAGATCCTCTACCAGATCGACGACGCCCTCAAGCGGCTGGACGACGGCTCCTACGGCGTCTGCCAGCAGTGCAGCCAGCCCATCACGATGAGCCGGCTCAAGGCGGTCCCGTACGCGTCGTACTGCATCGAGTGCCAGCGGGCGAAAGAGCAGAAGAACAAGCAGCGCTGATCGCGCGCCGTCCGGCGTCCCAGGCCCGCACGGCTGAGCCGTGGCTGATCAGCGGCGTGATGCTCGCCGCGGACCAGCTCTCCAAATTCGTCCTCGTGACCCGCATGGCACCCGGTGACAGCTTCCCGCTGCTCCCGCCGGTGCTCTCCCTGACCTACGTCCAGAATACGGGGGCGGCGTTCGGGCTGTTCCGCGGATGGCAGGCGGCCTTCATCCTGCTCTCCGGGCTCGTCGTGGGCTGGATGCTCTGGGAACTGGCGCGCCCGGACACCACTTCCCGCGTGACGCGGTGGGGCTGCGCGCTGGTGCTGGGAGGCGCGGTGGGCAACTTGATCGACCGGCTCCGGCTCGGCTATGTCATCGATTTCCTCGACCTGCACGTCTGGCCGGTCTTCAATATCGCGGATTCCGCGATCACGATCGGCGTGACGCTCCTAGTCGTGCATGCTGTATTCACATCTCGGGGGCAGGGGGCGGGAGGCGGGGGGCATGGGTAAGTCCATCTCAGGATCCCGTGCCCCGTGCCCCGTGCCCCGCGCCCCATAGCTATGTATCCCGTCCTCTGCAAGCTCGGGCCGTTCACGGTCTATTCGTACGGTGTCGCGATGGTGGCGGCGTTCCTCGCCGCCACCTGGCTTGCGACGCAAGCCGCGCGGCGATTACCGCAGGGGCAGGCGGCCATCCCGCCCGACCAGCTGCCTGACGTCGCCTCGGTGGTGATCCTCGGCGGCATCCTCGGCGCCCGGGCGTTGTATGTTGCGCTGCATTGGGACGGGTTCCTGGCGCATCCGCTTGAGCTGTTCGCGATTTGGCATGGCGGGCTCGTGTTCTACGGGGGGGTGGCCGGGAGCGTGCTGGCCGGCTGGCTGTACGCGCGGGCCAAGGGTCTCAGCCTCCTTCTCATCGCGGATCAACTGATCCCGTTCGTGGCGCTGGCGCACGCCATCGGCCGCATCGGATGCTTCCTGAACGGCTGTTGCTACGGGTGGCCCACCGGCGCGTGGTACGGCGTGCTGTTTCCCGGGCATGACGCGCCGGTCATTCCGACGCAGCTTATCGAGGCGGCGGGGCTGTTCGGGCTTTTCCTTGCGCTCAGCCGCGCGCAGACGGCCGGGCGGCTTGCGCAGCGCGGGGCGCTCTTCGGGCGCTATCTGGCCGGGTACGGCTTGCTGCGGTTCGTCGTGGAGTTCCTGCGCGGCGACCAGACGCGATGGCTGGCCGGAATGACGCTGCAGCAGGTCATCAGCATCGCACTTCTCATGGCGGGGACGGTTCTTATTTTCCGGTCGCCGCAACAGCAGGAAAATAAGCACCGTCCCCGTTGATGAGGACGTACGAGTTTCGCATCGGATCGGCCGAGGCCGGACTGCGCCTTGACCATTATCTGGTCAAGCACCTGCCGAGCGCGTTGTCGCGGAGCCTGGTGCAGCGCGTGATCCGCGGCGGCTGCGTGACCATCGGCGGGCGGCCGGTGAAAGCCCATCAGAAGCTCCGGTGCGGTGACGCGGTGACGGCGCGTTTCGCGGAGCTGCCGTCGCCGGACAACGATACGCCCCTGACGCCGCAGGACATCCCGCTCGAGGTGGCGTATGAGGACCACGCGCTGCTCGTGGTGAACAAGCCGGTCGGCCTGGTCATCCATCCGGCTCCGGGCCACTGGGACGGGACGCTCGTGAATGCCGTTCTTTGGCATCTGGGGCAGGGGGCAGGGGGCAGGGGGCAGGAAGTCCAACCCGTGCCCCACGCCCCGTGCCCCACGCCCCCACGTGCTGGAATTGTCCATCGCTTGGATAAGGACACCTCGGGCCTGCTCATCGTCGCCAAGACCGCGGTGGCGCACACCGCGCTCTCCCGCCAGCTGAAGGCGCGGACCATCCGCCGCCGCTACCTGGCGCTCGCGGCAGGCCACGTGCCGCTTGATCGCGGCACGGTGGATGCGCCGATCGGCCGGCATCAGACGCACCGGAAGGTCATGACGGTGCGCCATATCGGCGGCCGCGACGCGGTCACGCACTACAGGGTCCTGGCCCGCCTCGAGGCGGACGGCGAGCCGCTGCATGTCGAGCGGGCGAAGCGCCCGGCCGGACGCGGCCAAAGTTCCAGGCCGGTCCTGGCCTACACGCTGCTCGAGGTGTCGCTCGACACCGGGCGGACGCATCAGATCCGCGTGCATCTCGGGCATCTCGGCCACCCGGTGCTCGGCGACACGGCGTATGGGCCGCACCCGGCGTCCTATTGGGCGTCGCTCGGGATCACCCGGCAGCTGCTGCACGCCTACCGGCTGGAGTTTCAGCACCCGGGCGACCGGCGGCCCATGTCGCTCACGGCTCCGGTGCCCCCTGACCTTGCACGGTGGATTGACACGCAGACGCTGGAGGGACTGATGCCATGAGACGAAGCGCGGGGTGGGGCGCGGTGCTTGGGGCAGGGCTGCTGGTCATCGGTGCCGCGCTAAGCCACGCGGAGGTTCCGAGAACGATCCAATACCAGGGCAGGCTCACCGAGCCGGATGGATCGCCGCTGACCGGCGAGCAGGTCCTGACGCTGCGGCTCTATGACGCTGCGACGAAAGGTGCCAAGGTGTGGGAAGAGCAGCATGAGGTGGCGCTGGTGGCCGCTGACAACGGCGTCTTCGCCGTCATTCTCGGCAGCCGGACGCCGTTCGGGCCTGAGATCACGTTCACCGAGCCGCTGTGGCTCACCATCGAGGTGGGCGCAGACGGGGAGTTCTCGCCGCGCCAGCCGCTGTCCGCCGTCGGCTACGCGATCAACGCGGACCGTCTCGATGGCTTGGATTCCGTCGAGCTGATCGCGCGAGCGAGCGGCGGCGTGGTGGACAGGGTGCAGGCCGGCATCGGGCTGCGCGGGTCGGCGGCCGCGGGCATCGCGACGCTGGACGTGGGTGCCGGCGCCGGCATCGTGGCCGGCGCGGATACGGTCAGCGTTGATGTCGGCACGACGGCGGGGAAGATCGTGCAGCTCGATGAGCAAGGCGCGCTGCCCGCCGTCAGCGGGGCGAATTTGACCCACCTTCCTGTGACCGGCGGATCGGTCGGGACCGCGGCGCTTGAGGATGGAGCGGTCACGGCTCCGAAGCTTGCCGGCGATAGCGTGGGCGCCGCAGCGCTGGCAGCCGGGGCGATCCAGCTCGGGGATATCGAACCCGGCGACCTGCCGGCGCACGTCCATGGCGGCGTGAGCACCATCGCGGTGTCAGGCCAGCCGGGGCTGACCGGCGATCCGAGGCTCGCGGCCGGATCCAATGTCACGCTGTCGCAGGCGGGGCAGACCATCACCATTGCCGCGTCGGGCGCCGGCGCAGCAGGGGCCCGGGACAGCGCCGGAGCGACGAACACGCTCGCCATCGGCACCGGGGCGGACACCACGTTGGCGACGGTGACCATCACGAAGACCCAGGCCGCGTCAAGGCTCCTGGTGATCGCGAGCGCGCAACTGGCGCACACCGCCAATCCGAACGATAAAACAGTCACGCTGCGCCTCTTCCGCGACGCCGCGCAGCTCGACGCCGACTACGCCGCCAGGATCGGAACGGCGAACCGGACCATCTCTGACCTACCGGTCAGCCTGCACGGGTGGGATGCGCCGGGGGCGGGCACCTACACCTATTCGCTGCGCGCGCGGTCCACGGGCGCAGGGGCTCAGGCCACGGTTCGCCGGTTAAGCGTCATCGAGCTTCCCTAGGCTTTTGGTAGTATAATGCGATTTACAACGTGCAGCAGGCAGCACAACACGTTAAGGAGACCGGCATGCGGCGAGCAGGAGTGCTGTTAGCTCTGGTGATCGGGTTCGGCGCGATCGGTGTGATCGGCGTGGAGGCGGCGAAAAAGAAGAAGCACGAGCCGGCTGCAGCAGCGCCCGCAGCCATTCCTACGGCTCCAGAAACGATTGTCCACACGTTCGGGAATGAAGATGAAATGAAGGGGTTCGCCAAGCTGTGGCAGCAGCGGCAGGGCACGATTGTCCGGATGTCGGTTCTGCGCGCCTATTGGGATGAAGAGCAAGCTGCGCTGGCCAAGCTGAACAGCCAGGTCACCACCGAGTACCACCTTGATCCGGCCAAGAACTATACGTTGGATGCCAAGCGCCGCGTCTTGATCGAGCTGCCTGCTGAGCCTGCGGCGTCCCCCGAGGCTACCGGCAGCGCCCCAACCGAACCTCCCAAGCCGTAGCGCCCCGCCATTTCGTGTAAGCCGTCAGCGCAAGACCTAGGCCACGATGGAGCAGCCGACCAGCACGTCCACCAAGTGGTTTGTCGGCTGGTCGCTGGCGATCTGTTTCGGCATGGCCGTGGGGTTTGTGCCGGACCTGTTCCATGTGGGCCTGCAGGGAGACTTGATCGTGAAGACCCTGCAGCGCGGCTGCCGGTCGCTGGGCATCTTCGGGCTGGCGCTGACCACCGGCACCCTCCTGCTGGGATGGTGGCGGCGGTGGCCCGGCCTTGAGCAGCGGGTGGGGCGCTCGAACGGCGTGCTGGCGCAGGGCTTGGTCATCGCCGGCGTGTCGTTGCTCGCGGCCGAGGTGTTCATGCGCCTCGTGTTCCTCAACGGGGCGAGCTTCGGCAGCGGCGCAGGACCGATCAACGCCAGGTTCAACCGATTCAACCGGCTGAACCGGTTCGAATCGCGCGGGCCGGACGCGATCGGGCCGAAGCCCGCGGGGCGGTTCCGGATCATGGTGCAGGGCGACTCCCTCACCTTCGGCCACGGGGTCAGGGGCGAGGAGCACCTGTACACGTCGCTGATGCTCGAGAGTTTGCAGCGCCTGGACCCGGCGCGCTTCGACATGAGCGTGCACGCGAAATCGGGCGCGAACATCTCCGAGCACCTGGCCATCCTGCAGCGGGTCGGGCCGGACGTCGCGCCCGATGTCATCATCTATCAGTGGTACCCCAATGACCTTGAGACAGAGGCCTCCCCCCGCCCGGTGGAATTTCGCAACCGCGTTTGGACGAAGCTGTTCTTCCACGAGTTGTTCCAGCAGGTCTCCTACGCGTGGTGGTTTGTGGACCGCCAGCTGACGGTGCGGCTCTCGGCGCCGAAGGTCAGCTACCGGGAACGCTTCCATGAGATCTTCGCGGAGGGGACGCCCGGATGGGAGGCCTTCGAGGCCCGGTTCCGCGAGTGGGCCGCCACCGGACAGCGCTTGTGTCCCCGCCTGGCCGTCTTGCTCTACCCGTCCAAAGGCGAGCGGATCTTCCAGGACATCCATGACCGGGTGATCCGGCTCGCGTCCGCGAACGGCGTCCAGACCGTCGACATGACCGACTACGTGGGGGATGTCCGCGACCCGCGGTACCTGTACGCGGGACGGTTTGACGACCATCCGAGCATGGTGATGCACCGGCGGATGGCCGAAGCGCTGCTGGGCGAGCTTCCGGCGTGGTGGCCGGAGCTGTTTCGGCGCGAGGACGCGGCGGAGCGTCCGCGGTAAGCGTGGCCGACTCATTCTTCTAGCCCGGCGCTAGCTCGAGCCCCGTTGCCCCTGATTTTCCCCAGCCTGCCTTGACGCTTTCGCGTCAGGTCAGGCATACTTTACCCGTTAGCGATAATTAGCCCTACTGAAACGCCACACCTGTCGTAAGACAGGGCCGGAAAGCCACAGGTCCCGCGAGGGACGGCTGGGTTGCCAAAGGGGGACAACGTGAACAAGCTGTTGAGCCTAACTTGCATCCCTGGGTTGGGCTTTTTTCTTTGTCCCGCTTGTACTGATTTTGGGTCTGATCGGACTCAGGCAGGGCACAACCATGCTTGAGGCCCTGATTGCCTCACGGATCCGGCGTACCCTTCTTGAGTACCTCCTCTCCCACTCGACCGACCGTTTCTACCTGCGGGGCCTGGCCAAGGAACTCGGCCTGTCCGTGACCCCCCTGCGGCGCGAGCTGAAGCGGCTTGAGCACACCGGCCTGCTGACCGCCGCCCCAGAAGGCAACATCCTCTTCTATTCCGTCAACCGGCAGGCGCCGGCTTTCCTTGAGTTGCAGGGCGCAGGGGTCCGGGCTTCGGCTGCCGCGGTGGCTTCGGCCGCGCCGGTGATCCCGGTGGGCGCGATTCCTGTGGGCATCGTCACGGCTGAGCGCGCAGTCGTCCCGCCTGCGCCGCGCGTCCGTCCGGCGTTGCTCGCTGCGGGCGCGGTGGGACTGGCGCTGCTTGTCATCATCGGGGGGCTCGCCTACCTGACGGTGACCAACCACCAACTGGCTTCCAGCATGGCGACGGTGGTGGATGCCCGTAAGGCCAATGCCGCCATGGTCAAGCCAGGTGCGAGTGCTGCGGGCGCCATGCAGGGCGGCCGGTGGCGGCTCGTTCCCGGGGCCTTCGGGGGCTTCAGCACCGGCGCGGCTGAGGAGACCTATTGATGACACGCCTGTTTCGGCTGCTGCTGGCCGGATGCTTGGCAGGGGTCTTGGCTGTTCAGCCGGCGCACGCCGCGATCCCCTGGATGATCAACTACCAAGGCCGCCTCACCGACACCTCCGGGAGTGCTGTCAGCGGCACCCTGACGATCACCTTCCGGCTCTACGATGCGGTGACGAGCGGCACGAAGCAATGGCAGGAAGAGCAGACCGTCACCCTCGCCTCCACGGACAACGGCATCTTCAATGTGGTGCTCGGCACCGTGACCGTCCTGACCGCCGTGGACTTCAACACCCCCATGTGGCTCTCGGTGCAGGTGTCCGATGACACCGAGATGACGCCCAGGCAGCGGTTGACCGCCGTGGGCTACGCCATGAACGCCGACCAGCTGGACAGCCTGGATGCCAGCAAGTTCGTCCGGACCGACATCGATTCGTCCTCCTCCGGGAAGCTTACGCTGACGAAAGCCGGGGCCGCCTTCCTGATCAAGCCGTCCACGAATCCCTCAGCCGACACCAAGATGATCGAGCTGCAGAGCGCGGCCGGGACGAGCAAGTTCAGCGTGGACACCGAAGGGGATGTGACGGTGGCGGGTGACCTGACGGTCACCGGGTTGATTTCCGGCAGCGCCGCCACGACCGGCACGACGAGCGCCACCTGGACGGTGGACAGCGACAACACCGCCGGCACCGAGCCGGCCAACGGGGCCGGGGTCGTGATCGAGGGCGGCAGCGGCGATGTCTCTGCGCTGTGGGACGCCACCAATGATGAGCTCGATCTCAACAAGTCGACCAATATCACCGGCACGCTGAAGCTCTCCGGCTCGACCTCCGGCTATGTCGGGCTGGCCCCTGCCGCCGCAGCCGGCTCGACCACGTACACGCTGCCCGCAGCTGACGGGTCCGCCGATTACGTGCTCAAAACTAACGGCTCCGGCACGCTTGCCTGGGCCGCGCCCGGAGGCCTCAGCGGGGTCGGCGATATTACCGGTGTGACCGCAGGAGCGGGTTTGACCGGTGGCGGCACGAGCGGTGATGTCACGGTCACCGTGGGGGCTGGGACGGGGATGACCGTCAACGCGGATGATGTCGCGCTCAATACCGCATCGACCCTCACCCACAGCGGCATCTGGACGCTCACCGGCGATTGGGTCAACACGACCAACCCCTGGGCTGACAATGAGGTGAGCGATACGCTGACGGCCTCGCTCTTCGTCGGCAGCGGGTCAACGAGCAGTGCGGTGGACCTGAATACGGCCGAGGTCTCGGGCACACTCGGCGCCTCGAACATTGCGGATGACAGCCTCGACTTCGAGAAATTTGAGGACGCCATGGACTTGGACGCCACCACCACGGTTGATCTGGGCGGGTTTGACCTGGTCCTCGACGACATGTCCTCCAGCGATGTCTTCCAGCTGCAGAACGCCCAGTCCAGCGCGGACACGGTCACGATGTACGTCAATAACACGGCCACCGCCAATCAAGCCGAGTTCCGCATCAGCCCATCGGATGGCGGCGTCGTGATTGATACAACCGGTGCGGATGAGCTGAGCTCCGTGACGACCACAGACACCCGCGAGGCACTGGCGGTCTCCACGAACCCCGACGATACCGGGGATGCGGACGGCGTCATCAAGCTGGGAAAACAGGACGGAGCCTGGGAGTACATCCACTACGATGCCTCGCTCGCCGCCGGCGGCAAGTTCGTCTTCAGCGCTCCGCTGCAGGTGATTGGTTCAAGCCCTGCTTCCATTGAGTTTGTGGACGGTGCTACGTCGAAGACCCTGACCTATGATTCCGCGGCTGGGACGGATGCCGCCGGAGCATTTGTCTTCAATGACCAGGTGGAGATTCCTTCCTCAAGTCCTGCCTATATGGCGTTTAAAATTTCATCGGGTGCGTCCGCTGGACAGCGCTATGCCTGGAAGTTTGATCCCGATACCGTCATCAATAGCGTGACGGTTCCCACCATGAGCATGGTCAAGTTGAGCTCGGGTGGAGGGACTGAGACCGAACTGATTCGGTTCGATGCCAATGGCGGCTACTGGGTTCAAGATGTCAATGGAACGATGCGAGAGATCATTGGAAGCGGCGGGAAGTTCAAGGCCCAGACGAAGAACCTCGTCAGCAACGGATCGTTCGAGACCGCTGATCCGGGTGGTTGGGAGTTGTCCGGTACTGGTGTCACTCCCCCGACAGTCAGCACAACGGTGAAGTTTGGCAGCAAGGCGGTGTCGGTGGTGGACGACGACAACGTTTCTCTCGCTGAAGGAATCAAGCAGCAGTTTCCCAACTACACCGAGTTCGCAGGAAGCCTGATGACTCTGAGTGTGTGGGCCCGTCACTCCGGGTCCTCGGGGAACGTCACGGCCTCAATTGGATTCCGGGACACCGCAGCCGTGGGGAGCTCCCAGAACATCACGCTCACGAATGCCTATCAACTGTTCATCTACACATTTCAGGTCTCTGCCTCACCGACCAAGTTTGAAATCGTACTCTATGGGGCTGGAGGAGGGGACGGCACCCCAACGACCACGACGAGCGCGAATACAGTGCTCTACGATGGCGTCACGCTTGCCCAGGGCCCGTTCGCGATGGACTTTGGTCCCGGCGTCCTGACCGACACCGGCGACCAGACGGTCTATGGCGATCTCACGATCGCTGCGGACATTAGTACGACTGACGGGAGCAGTGTCGGAACCCTCGCATTCGGCAAACCGTTCGGCGTGGCCCCGACGGCGTTCGATGTGAATGCCCGAACGCTGAAATGGGTCGGCACCACCGATCGATTCGAGTTCAATCGGAATCTCATGCTCACAGGAAACACTGGCTTGCCGCCGACGTCTACCTCCCATAAGGCGGTCCTCCATCTGGGAAACACGGACCTGGTCAGTGGAAGCGGTAACGGCACCTTTCTCGCGGCCAACCCCACCCCGACGTTTACCGGGGACTTCCTCAACCTCCAGGTCAACGGATCGAGCAAATTCAAGGTCGACGCCAGCGGCAATGTCACGGTAGCTGGGACCATTTCCGGCGCGGGTCTTGGCGATGTCACCGACGTCGGCGACTGTGTGGGGCCGGCGTGTTTTGAGGCCAACAATGCCGGGACCGAAAACTCGCTCTACTTCGAGGGCAGCATCGACGACACCAATGAAGTGCGCCTGACCGCCACCAATCCCAGCGGGGATGTCACGCTCACCCTGCCCGGCGTCACCGGCACCGTCCTCACCACCGGCAACTTGACCGACATCACCGGCACGGGGACGGTGGCCAGCGGGACCTGGCAGGGCAGTGTGGTCGGGGTGACCTACGGCGGCACCGGCGCCAACCTCTCCGCGACCGGGGGCGCCAACCAGTTCGTCAAGCAGTCGAGTGCGGGCGGCGCGCTGGGGGTCGGCACGATCGCGGATGCGGATGTGCCCAACACGATCACGATTGACGTGGCGGCCACCGCCACCGCCTTGGCCGCCAACGGTGCTAACTGTGGGGCGGGCACCTACCCCCTCGGGGTCGATGCCAGTGGGGCCGCCGAGAGCTGCACCGCGGATGACGACACGGCCGAGACCGACGCGAAGGTCGCCAACGACATCACGATCAATGCCACGAGCAAGGACGCCACCTGGACCCTCGGCGCCGCCAACCTCCTCACCGTCGATGCGGCCACGACGCCGAGCACGACGACCGGGGGGGTGCTAGACCTCAACGTCACCTCCGTCACGGATGGCCACGAGGCCGTTAACCTCGCCTTCCAGGTCACCGACGATGCCGCGGCTACCGCCAAGACCCTCAAGGGGCTCGAGCTGGGCGTGACCCAGCTGGACATCTCCGGGGTGACCGGCTACGGGGCCCACCTCTACAAGGCGGCCGCCACCGCCACCGGCGCGGCCCCGCTCACGGCCGGACTCCTCATTGAGAACCTCGACACGGATGCGGACGCGGGCGGCGCGGATACGGCCGGCGTGCTGACCGATGCGATCAGAATCCGGGCGACCGACGCGGACACGATCGTCGATGCGCTCGACGCCTCCGATGCCGAGATCACGAACGCGCTCAACATCGGGGCGAATGCGATCGTGGGGACCAACTTCACCGTCGCGGCCACCACGGGCGCGGTGACGCTCGGCGCCAACGGCCAAGACGGGCAGCTCACCCTCTACGCCGATGAGGCGGTGACGGACCGCACCCTGAGCTTTCAGCCTGGCACACAGACCCAGGATGTCACCTATACCTTCCCGGGCGATGACGGGACGGCCAACCAGGTCCTGAGCACCACCGATGGGGCCGGAGCGCTCGCCTGGACGACAGTCACCGCGCTGCCCGGGATCGGCGACGTCACCGATGTCCTCGCCGGGACCGGCATTGCGGTGACAAACGGTGGCGGCCCACAACCGACCGTGAGTTTTGAGTATACGGCGACCCTCGCGGGCAACCCCACCCTGGCAACGGGCGAAGCGAAATTCGGCACGACCGGCCTGCTCTTTGAAGGCGCCACCGCCGATACGATCGAAGGGCTGCTCACCGTGGCCGATCCAGCCTCCAGCGACAAGACCTGGACGCTGCCTAACCGAACAGGGACGGTCGTGCTCTCCGGTGATACCTTCACTAGCGATGTGACCGGCACCCTCGATGCGAGTGGCGCCACTGCCTTAACGGTTGCCGCCGATGCGGTCGCCCTCACCACCGAGACCACCGGCAACTATGTCGCCTCGGTGGCAACGACCAGCCCCTTGAGCGGGGGCGCGGCCGGCAGTGAGGGCGGAGCCTTAACCCTCTCGATTACCGGCGATGGGATCGGCCCGACACAGATCGATGAGACTGCGGCCTATACGTGGAGCGGCCTTCACACCTTCCAGACGGATGTAGACCTGACCTTCGCTGCAACTGAGAATATGCGGATCACGAATACGACGGCCACCGCCGACACGATCAGTGTCCTCGTGAACGGGGTGACGACCACCGGGATCGATGGATTGGCGATTGCCTTCACCCAGACGGATGATGCCGATGCGACTGACGTTAACGCCCTGATCCAACTCACCCCGACCTCCAGCTCGGGTGACGCGGACCTGCTCTATGGCATCGACATCGATGGATTAGCCGGCGGAACGGCCCCACTTGAATACGCCCTCAACATCGACAACGGCTGGGATCGAGCCCTCAACATCAAGGGCACCAGCGTCTTCACGCTGTTGTCAGATGAGTATCTTCAGATCGATGCGGCGGCCACGGACACGACCACGACCGGGGGGGTCCTCGACCTGGATGTCGACTCGGGTACGGACACCGCCCAGGGCTTCAACCTCAACTTCGAGACGACGGGCACGACGGCCTCGGCAACCAACTACGCCCAGCGGATCGCCTTGGTTCAATCGGCCGCCACCAACGCCCGGACGCTCTACGGCTTGGACATCACGGCGACGGATGCGGGGAGCCTCGCCAACACCCTGGTGGGCTTGAACGTCAACGCCACGACCGCCAATAGCGCGGACACGACCTACGCGGCAATCTTCCAAGGCGGCAACGTCGGCATCGGGGACACGAGTCCGGCGGCCCTCTTGACCGTGGGTAGCGGCGACCTCTTCCGTGTGGACAGCGCAGGCAATCTGGCACGCATCTACGATGTGCCCTATATCTGGCCGTCGACTCAAGGCGCAGCCTCGACGGTTCTCACGAACAATGGCTCCGGGACACTCTCCTGGGGGACGGTCGGGGCATCGAACATCACGGCAGATTCTCTGAATTTCACCGAGTTTATAGATGCGATGGCACTGGATGCGTCCACCTCGATTACGGCGGATAACGCCGAGGTGCTCTCGCTCGTCAACACCGGCACCGGCAACTCCTTCCTCGTGGAAGACCAGGCGTCAGACTCCACGCCGTTCGTCATCGTCGGCAACGGGGATGTCGGCATCGGGACGGCGAGCCCCACGGCGAAACTCGATATGACGAATACGTTCCGGGTCCTCTCATCAACCAACACGTCGCCGAGCTCGGGCAAGGGCTTGGAGCTCTTATACGATTCTGCCTCCGATATAGGGTATCTTGTCAGCTTCGACCGTACCGGGGGGGTCTTCAAGCCTTTTGAGGCTCAAGCTTCCAGTTTTTCGTTTTCAACTGGCAACGTCGGCATCGGGGACGCCTCTCCCGCCGGTCTGCTGACGGTCGGCAGCGGTGATAAGTTCCAGGTCAATAGCGGCGGTAGCATTTCGACGATCAGCACCAACGCGGCTGGCGAAAGCGCGAATCCCCTCGATATCACGTCAACCCTGGCGGCCATGAACGGCTCAGACACGTTTGAGGGCATTGATATTAACGTGACGAACGCCAACCACATCGGGAGCAGCAACGCGGTCTACGGGATCGATATCGCTGGCATCACCCAGGATGCCGAGGCGACCGAGTACGCCCTCCAGATCGGCTCTGGCTGGGACCGGGCGATTTCCGCCGGCGGGCCGGTGGTGATTTCCGCCGGAGCAAACCCAGCCGCAGCGCTTGATGTCTCCGGCACCGTGGGGTCGGCGGGCACCTATTACGGGGTCAAGAGCGTGATGACCGTCAACGGCTCTGCGACTCCAACGGTCTACGGAGTCTACGGCGAGGCGCAGAACTCCACGACCGGCCTCTCAGCTCTCTTGGTCGGGGTGTATGGGCGCGGCAGCAGCTCGACCCTGAATACCACCACCGTCGCGGGCGTCTACGCGGATCTCGTGCACACCGGCGCCAATGCCATCACGACCGGTTACGGCATGCGGGTGCTGCCCGTGACCAATTCAGGGGGAGGAAATATTACCACGGCCTATGGTCTGCGCATCGGCAATCAGGGTGCGGCGGGAGTCGACAATGCCGTCGGGCTCCGGGTCGATGCACAGTCCGGGGCAACAGATAGCAACTACTCGGCAATATTTGGCGGAGGCAACGTCGGCATCGGGGACACCTCGCCCGCCAGCCTCCTGACCGTCGGCAGCGGGGAGAAATTCCAGGTCGATAGTTCCGGCAATACAACGTTGGCCACGAGTGCCACCTTGACGGCTTCCAACCTCGGGGTCGAGTTCGCCGAGAGCGACACGAACCCTGGTTGTGCCGCGGGCAACTACACGATCTATGCAGATACCTCCGAGGCCAAGCTCAAAAAGTGCCAGAACGGAACCGCGACTGACTTGGATGCGGCCGGTGGCGGCGGCACGCCGGGTGGGGCCGACACGCAGGTCCAGTTCAACGATGCCAGCAGCTTCGGTGGGGATGCAGGCCTGACCTACAACAAGACGACCGATGCGCTGACCTTGGGCGGAGGGGTGACCGGGGCAAGTCCCCCCGCGCGGATCACTATGGGATCCTATTTTGACAACGCCGGTGCCGTCTCGGTATCCCACCTCGATTTGTATGGCACAGGCTATGGTTTTGGGATTTCGTCAGGCCAACTGAACTACATTTCTGACAACTTCCATGCGTTCTACGATGGAGCGAACCTCACGACCCCTGTCATGGTGGTTGATGGCGATAATGCGCGCCTGGGGATCGGCGATGCGACCCCGGATGCGCGGCTTGACCTGGACCTGAGTTCTTCCACCAACGGGGCCATCGGAGCTGGTCTGACCCTCACCGCCGCAAATGATGATGCGGCCGATACGCTCTACGGCCACAAGGTCGATGTCACGGTGCAGGATGATACGACCGCCACGGATACGGTCTATGGCACCTACCTGGGGCTGACCCAGAACGACACCTCCGGCACCGGGGTGGGCCTGGCGATTACCGCCGAGGATGCCGGCACGAGTGTGGTCTCTACCGGCCTCTTGATCCAGAACCTGCAGGCGACCGACATTGATCTCACCGATGCCCTGAAGGTCGAGGCGACGACCGCCAACTCAATCGTCGATGCCATCGACGTCTCTGATGCCGAGATCACCAACGCCCTCAACGTGGGGGCCAACACGATCACCGGCACGACCGGCCTCATCGACTATACCAACTTCGATGTCGACGCGTCCGGTAACACGACCCTTGCCGCTCAGGCCGACCTGCGTCTTGCGGACAGCGACTCCTCGAACTATGTGGCGCTCCAGTCGGCGGGAGTTGTTGCATCCAACGTGACCTTGACGCTGCCGGCGACCGCAGGCGTGTCAGGGCAGTTCCTCCAGACGGATGGGGCTGGGGTACTCGCTTGGACCACGGCCGCGGGTCTTGGGGACGTCACGGGGGTGGGCGACTGCATTACGGCAGACTGTTTTCCTGCCAACGGCACGGATGCCGGCAACAGCATTTATTTTGAGGGCACGACGGGGGCGTTGAATAACGACGCCTTTGAGCTGCAGCTGACGTCGGAGAATCCTGCTGCGGATCGCGCCTTGACGCTGCCGGCCACCGGCGCCGACAGCTACATCGCGGTCGATACGACGAAGCTTACCGACCTCGATGGGGCAGGGTTAAGCATCAGCTCCGCAACGCTCCAATTTGCCTCGACAGAAGTTGGGACCTCGACGTGGGGTTCCGGCTCAGGCATCACCTGGACGTTCGACGCAGGAGCCACAGACCCCACCATCACCTTTGGGAGCAACTCGATTACGCTCTCTACGGCCACGGTCACCGGCGCTCTGGCCGCGAACGGCAACCTCACGTTCGACAATGCGACGGATACCATTGGCGCCCACACGGCGGCTGGTACGTATGACATGGCGACCAACATCCTCACGAACATCGGCAACAGCGGCACCGATTTTGTCGCTTCCACGGGAGCTCTGACCTTGGCCGGCATCCTCACGGCGAATGGCGGCATCACCACGAGCTCGACAATCACGAGCACGAACACGAACAGCGCTGGCAATTCCGCCAACCCCATCGATGTGACCAGTGCGCTCGGTGCGATGGACGGCTTGGACGCGTACCATGCCATTGACCTCAATGTCACCACGGCGAACCACGCGGGGAGCAGCAATACCGTCACCGGTTTGAACATCGCGGCCCTGGGCGGAACCGCCGATGCCGAGGCGACCGAGTACGCCCTGCAGATCGGTTCCGGCTGGGACCGGGCCCTGTCCACGACCGGCACCAACGTCTTCACCTTTGGGGCCGGGGATACCCTGACCCTCGACGCCGCCGCGACCGACTCGACAACGACGGGCGGTGTGCTTGATCTGGATGTGGATAGCGCCACCGATGGAGGCAATGGCCTCAACATCGCCTTTACCACCAGAGGCACCACAGCCAGCGCCACCAACTATGCCCAGCGCATCGGCCTCACACTGTCCAATGCCACCAACGCCCGCACGCTCTACGGCCTCGATGTCACCTCGACTGATGCCGGCAGCTTGGCGAACACGCTCGTCGGGCTGTCCGTGAACACGACGACCGTCAACGCCAACGACACGGTGACGTCTGCCCAATTTCTTGGAGGCAAGGTCGAGGTCGGTTCGGGGACCAACACCAATGCGACCGCCGCTGGAGAGCTCTACGTCAGCGGCGATTTTGAGGTGGATGGGACGATCTACGGGACGGTGAGCGGCTCAGTCAACGATGTCAGCTGCACCGACTGTATCACGCTAACGACGGAGACCAGCGGCAACTACGTCACCTCAGTCGCCACGACGGCCCCGTTGAGCGGCGGCGCGGCGGCCAGCGAGGGAGCGACACTGACACTCTCCATCACGGGTGATGGCGTCGGTCCGACGCAGATCGATGAGACGGCGACCTACGATTGGACAGGGATTCACACGTTTGATAGTGATGCCGTCCAGCTCGATGATACCGACGCCTCCCACCAACTGGTCCTGACGCCCGGCTCGAATCTGACCGCCGACCGGGTGCTGACGATTACCACAGGCGATGCCGCCCGCACCTTGACCATGGCGGGGGATGCCACAATCAGCGGCACGAATACGGGTGACCAGACGATCACCTTAACCGGCGATGTCACGGGATCGGGCACGGGATCCTTCGCGACCACGGTGGCCGCCAATGCCGTCGCCCTGACGACTGATACCACCGGCAACTACGTCGCGACCGTCGCGGGCACCGCGCCGATCGCCATCAGCGGCGCCGATGGCGAGGGCGCGACGAAAACCGTGGCCATCACCGCCGATGGGATTGACTTTACGGAGCTCGAGGACACGCTGGACCTCGATGCCGCCCTGACGCTCAACCAGGGCACGAATGCCTGGAGCCAGAGCTACACCGGCACGACCGGCACGGGGATGACCTACACCGCGACGAGCCTCACGAGCGGGACGGCGCTGGATGTCAACGCGACGAACACCCACACCGCGGATGCGGCGATCCAACAAGTCCGCCTCGACCTGACCAACGCCCAGGCCACCGCCGCCAACGCCGACTTCGCCGGGCTGGCGGTCAACTTCACGAACAACCCCTCGATTGCCGGCAACACCGAAGTGGCCATGCGCATCCAGCACCCGGTCACGGCGAATGCGACCGACAACGCCGTCTCCGCGCTGCTCTTGCTGGAAAATCTCGACACGGTCGCGACCGGCAGCACGGTCATCACCGATGCCCTGCGCATCCAGGCGGCCACGGATACCTTCATCGCGGACGCCCTCGATGTCTCGGATGCTGAGATTGTCAACGCGCTCAACATCGGGGCCAATAACATCGTCACCGGCAGCACGACGATCAGTTCAGCCGAGTTGGATCGTCTGGATGGTAAGGATGCGGCCCTGGTGGACGGCAATGACGCCGACGTGATCCTTGAGGCGCACCTGAAAGCCATCGATACCCCTACCGACGAAGAGTGTCTGAGCTACGAAGCGACCGTGGGTGACTTCGAGTGGCAAGCGTGTGGCGGGGGTGGGGGCGGCAGTGGGGATGTCACGGATGTGCTCGCTGGCACCGGCATTGCGGTCACGAACTCGGCCGGTCCACAGCCGTCGGTCGCCTTGGAGTACACCGCAACCCTGGGCGGCAACCCCACCCTGGCCACCGGGGAGGCGAAGTTCGGCACGACCGGGCTACTGTTTGAAGGGGCGACCGCGGATACGATTGAAGGGCTTCTGACCGTCGCCGATCCGGCGAGCTCGGACAAGACCTGGACGCTGCCCAACACGACCGGCACCCTCATCACGACCGGTGATACCGACACAGTGACCGCCACGATGATGACGGATGGCACCCTCGTCAATGCCGATGTGAACGCCTCCGCGGCGATCGCGTTCTCCAAGCTCGCCGCCCTGACCGATGGGAACATCCTCGTCGGCAACGGCAGTAACGTCGCGACCAGTGTCGCGATGTCCGGGGATGTGACGATCAGCAATACCGGGGCGACGACCATTGGGGCGGACAAGGTGGCCCTGACGACCGACACAACCGGCAACTACGTCGGCACCGTCGCGGCAGGGGCCGCGATTACGGTCAGCGGGGCCGATGCCGAGGGCGCGACGAAGACCGTGGCCGTGACCGCCGATGGGATCGGCCCGACCCAGATCGATGAGACGGCGAGCTACACGTGGAGCGGGACCACCACCCTCAGTGGTGCGCTCAACTATAGCGGGAGCGGGCAGCCGAAGCGCACTATCGTCCTGACGGCTGCGGGGGCGATTACCTCACCCAGCTCCGGGTACGCGGATCAGCGCCGGAGCGATGGGACCAATTTCAGCTACTACACGCTGGACTATGATCAGTCAACCGATGAGAAGGCGTTTTGGCAGTTCGTCGTGCCGGATTCCTTCACCGCGTCGAGTCTCACGGTGACCGTTTTCTGGACGGCCTCCGGCGGCACCGCCACCCAGCTCGTGGATTGGGATGTCAGCACGAATGCCGTGACCGATGACGATGTGTTCGATGCGGCCCTTGATGGCGGCACGCCGGATGCCACGATCAACGACGCGCTCATCGCCACCGGGGATCTGCATGCCACCGCGGCCGGCACCATCACCTCAGGGAATAACGGCTGGGCGCCGGGAGAGCTGGCCATCGTGAAGGTCAGCCGTGACGCGGACGACGCCACCAACGACACCCTGGCGGCTGATGCCAAACTGGTCATGGTCAAGATCGAGTGGACCGCCAGCGCTGAGAGCGACTAAAACAGGGGTCGCCCCGAGCTGAAGAGGCCCATGAGACACAGCAGCGATCGGTTGAACCGGGTTGCGGTGAGCGTGATCGCCGTCGGGCTCATCGTCTGGTTGGCTCCGTCTGCCTGGGCCATGCAGTTGGCCACAGGCTCCTACATCGGTGATGGGGTAGACGGCAAGGCGGTGAGCGCCGGATTCCAACCGAATCTGGTGATCATCAAAGCGCGCGCAGGCGCCCGGCAGGCGGTGTGGCGTTCCTCCGCGATGAGCGGCGATTTCGCGTCGTATTTTGAGGGAGCCGCCGGCGGCGCCGATCTCATCCAAAGCCTGACCTCGACCGGCTTCACGGTGGGTACGGATGTTGATGTCAACGAGCTCCTGACGACCTACGACTGGGTGGCGATTGCGGAAGAGACAGGAGAATTGAAAGTGGGCAGCTATAGCGGCGACGGAGGCGACAACCGCTCGATCACCGGGGTGGGCTTTCAGCCGGATGTTGTGTGGATCAAAGGCGCCGGCGCAACACTGGCCAAATGGCGTACGTCGAGTCTCTCAGGCGATGCCTCATGGGATTTCACGACCACAGGGACGGCCATCAATCACATTCAAGCGCTGGAAACCGACGGTTTTCAGGTGGGCGGCTCGACGGCGGTCAATACGAACGGCACCACCTACTACTACGTGGCGATGAAAAAGACAACGGGGATCATTCAGCAGAGCACCTATACCGGCGACGGAGCCGACAACCGCTCGATTACCGGCGTGGGCTTTCAGCCGACGTGGGTCTTCTTGCAGGGCGCAAGCGGAACGGCCAGAGTCGGCGTGCATCGGCCTAGCTCGCTTTCGGGTGACAGCGCGCACTTTTTTGACGGGACGGCCAACGCGGCCGATCGGATCCAGGCCCTGCAGGCGGATGGGTTTCAGGTCGGCACCCATAACAATGTGAACGGCAGCGGAACGGTCTACCACTATGTGGCGCTCAAAACCTCTCCGACTATTTCCGTCGCCGGCACCGTGTATTCGGATGAGGGGAGCACCGCGCTGACGGGTGGGCCGACGGTGCGGATTAAGGTCAACGGAGCTGGCGACTATAGCGCCCTGGCCCATGCGACAACCGGAGCCTACAGCGTCAGCAATATTTATGCGCCAAGCGGGGCGGTGATCACGGTGTACCTGGACACGGGAGGCTTGATCGGCTCAGCCACCACGGTGACCCGCTCGAGCAACACCAACCTCACGGGTATCCATCTCTATCAGAATCGCCTGATCGTGCGCAAGGAGACTGGCAGTGCCGTCACCAATACCGACCTGGGCCAATATGACAAGGACAACGATAGCGATATCCACTTTACCGCCAATGGCGGCACCCTGACCGTTGATAACGATTACGAACTGCATATCTGGGCCGGGGTGACGTTCCGGCCGGGCGGGTCCGTGACGCTCGGCACCGGGGGGACTCATCCGGGAGGAGATGCGCATATTGAAAGCACCGGCACCCTGGACATGGATACCTCCAACCTGACCGTGGGGGGTGGGGATCTGATTGTGGCCGGGACGTTCACCTCGGTGCTTGGCAGCACCACAGTGAAGGGTACGAGCGCGGCCGGTAGTGGGATCGGGGGAGGCTCCACATCTTTCTTTACGCTCAACATCGGCGATAGCACGACGTCCTCCACCATCACCGCGGGAGGGAATCTCACCGTGACCGGAGGATTCGTCATCACCTCCTCTTCAGGAACCAACACCTTCGATGCGAGTGATAAGACGATGAACCTCACGGGGATTGTCAGCATCAATGACAACTTTGACATTAATGGGGAGACGTTTACGGCCGGGACCTCCACTGTTGTCTTCGATGGGGCGAGTACGTCGCAGACCATTGAGCCGACGACTTATTACCACCTCCAGCTCAACAAAAGCGGGGGGACATTCACCGCGGGGGGGAACCTCACCATCAATGGCAACGTCACGCTGACCGCGGGCACGCTGGCCAGTGGGGCCAACAATCTCACCGTGGGAACCGGCACGGGCACCGGCCACATCGTCGGGGCTGGGGCGCTGACACAGTCGGCCTCCGGCACGACGACGCTCAAAGGTTCGGGCAACCTTGGCGGAACGAGCGCCACGACACCCGGCACGTGCTCTGGAGCGAATGGCAGCTACAGCTTCTACAATCTCACGCTCGGGGACGGCAGCAACACCAAGACGACGACCGCCTGCGGCAGCTTGACGGTCAGCAACGTCCTGACCGTCAGCGCGAACCATACACTCGATGGAGCCAGCGCCACCATCACGCTGGCGGGCACCGGCACGCCGTTCAGCATGGGGGGCGCCGATCGCTTGACCGAAGGCAGCTCGACGGTCATTTACACCAACGGCACCAGTGCCAATGTGACCGCCACGACGTACAACCATCTGGAGTTCAACGGCGCCGGGACGTTTACCTTGGGCACTGGTGCAGGCCAGACGATCACGACCAACGGCGCCTTCACGGTGACCGCTGGCACCGCGCGGGCGGATACCCACAACCCGAACATCGCCGTCAACGGCGTCGGCGCCTTTTCGGTCGCCCTGACCCTGCAGAATGGGACCACGTGGACGAAGGGCTCAGGCACCGTCACCTTGGGGAGCAGCAGCAGCTTGCAGTTCCTGACCGACAACAATACGACCAAGCAGGATTTCGGGGCTGTGGTAAGCGACAACAATACCGCGCAAGGGCTGCGACTGGGTTCCGCAGTCAAGTTGACCTCGCTGACCATCAACAGTGGCAAGGTGGCCTCGCTTTCTGGCCAGGACGCCACCGTGACCGGCGGCAGCATCACGGGCGCAGGCACCCTGTACTGCAGCGCGGGGAACAACAGCTGCGGTCAGGGCACGATCACCGTCAATGGCTCGGGAACCATCGGCGGCAGCGGCAGCTTTACCTTTCGCAACTTGACGCTGAATGGCAGCGGGCCGTTCTCGACCGGTGGCGACGTGACAGCCGTGGCGACGATCACGGCTCAAGCGGGCACATTGGCCATCGGCGGCCATACGGTGACCGCAGCGAACATGACGATCAGCGGCGGCACCCTTTCGATGGCTAGCTCGGGGGGCAAGCTGAAGATTTCCGGAAGCGGCACGCTGTCCATGAGCAGCGGGGCGTTTACCACCAGCGATGTCGCCACCCCTGTCGAAGTGACGACGTCCGACACAGCAACCCCCACGTACGTGGGGGTGAGTCTGACCGGCGGCACGCTGAACGTGGCGGAACTGGATGTCAATTACCTCAAGAGCACCGGTTTGGTGATTGGCTCAGGCGTGACCCTCACGGCGTGTGACAAAGTGCGGTGGGGCAGCACCCAAGAGACCAGCGGCGGCACCGACGTCATGCTGGATGTGACCGGCCAGACGAAGAACCTCGTGAACCATGTCTTTCCGGCGAGTTGGGGCGGAGAAGTGAACGTCCGCGCCAATACCTCAGGGACGGTGACGATGTGGGACTGGAGCGGGGCCTTTGGCGGGGAAGCCAACGATAGCGACAACAGCGGCGGCGAAGTGATCTGGAAAGGTCTCTCCGGCGGCACCAACTCCGGCTCCGTCGGCCATCCCGCCATCTACTAGCGTCCACTGGCGCGCCTACCCCCCTCGCAACGCATGGCACGCATGCCGCACCGGCGTTTCACCACGCAGCCATTCGCCGTCTTCATCGGGATGTGCCTCGCGCTCGAGGGCGCTGCGCGGATCGCCGAAGACCGGCGGCCGGCGCTCTTCCTTCCCGACGGCATCCACCTGACGCGGGCCGGCAACAAAGCCATTGCGGCAGCTATTGACCTTCATCTGTTCGGGGAGCAATGCCCAGCGTCTCACTAACCTGGATCAGATCTGACCGGATCAGATCCGACAAGATCTGATCTGGCGCTGCGGTTCTCGCTTGCTTTTTTCGGTTGGACTCGTTAGCCTAGCAATACGTGATTGTTCGAACGTGTGCGAAGGATTCATTGGGTCAACCCTCCTGAACGCGCCTTCCCAAGACCCTCACTGTTGGAGGCCCTCATCATGGCGTATCCGCCACGACCGTGTTTCGATGGTGCCATCTACCACATCGCGGCACGCGGCAACAACCGCGAAACCATTTTTGCGGATGAGGAGGACCATCGGAAATATCTCGAGCTGCTGGGACGGTACAAGCGACAATTGCGCTTTCTACTGCACGCCTATGTGCTGATGACCAATCATGTGCATCTGATTCTGGAGCCATCAGGACAGGCCACCGTGTCGCGCATCATGCAAGGCCTGGGCATCGCCTATACCCAATGGTTTAACCGACGCCATGCGCGCGTCGGGCACGTATTCCAGGGACGATTCCGGAGTCGGATCATTGATCAGGAGCCCTACCTGTTGGCGGCTTCACGATACGTGCATCTCAATCCTGTGCGTGCTCGACTAGTCCGCCATCCCGCGGACTATCTGTGGAGCAGCTACTCGTCGTACCTGACAGGACAGAGCCCAGGGCAGTTGGTGGACACCGAGATGGTCCTGACGCTTGCAGCCGCGCGTCCAGAGCGCCAGCGGGAGGAGTATCAGCGCCTCGTTGAATCTGTATGGCCGGCGGACTCCGCGAAGCAGTGGGCGTGCATCCAGTACGAGATGCAGCCCAGCCTCTGACGGATCAGATCCCGGCGTATCTGATCCCAGCAGATCTGATCTCGTTTTGCTTGAGGAGGGGAAGGAAGGTCAGTTATACTTGAGGTTCATGGAGTTGGAGCGGTTGTTCCAGGCAATGGTGGAGCAGGAGGCGTCCGACCTGTTCCTCAAGGTCGGCGCCCAGCCGTTCCTGCGCATCCACGGCAAGCTGATCCCGGTCGGCGGCGAGGTGCTGCGCCAGGACGACGTCATGGCGTTCGCCAACGAGCTGATGGGTTCGCAGCGGCGCCAACTCTTCCACGCGGAGCGGGAGCTCAACTTCGCGTTCGACCGTCCTGGCGCCGGCCGGTTCCGCGCGAACGTCCTCTGGCAGAAGGGCAGCATCGCCCTCGTGATCCGCCGGGTGAGCCGGCTGATCCCGCCGTTCGACCAGTTGCATCTGCCCTCGGACGTGCTGAAGCGGCTGATGGGCGAAAATCACGGGCTGATCCTGATCACCGGGCCGACCGGGTCGGGGAAATCCACGACCGTCGCCTCGATGCTCGACCACCTGAACCAAACGACCGCCAAGCACATCGTGACGCTGGAAGATCCCATCGAGTTTCAGTTCGAGGAGCGGCAATCCATCATCAACCAGCGCGAGGTGGGCGCGGACACGCGCTCCTTCAGCGAGGGGCTGCGCAACGTGCTGCGGCAAAGCCCAGACCTGCTCTTCGTGAGCGACATTCGCGACCGCGAGACCATGGAAGCGTCGCTCCTGGCGGCCGAGGCCGGCCAGCTCGTGCTGAGCTGCCTCCACACGACGAACGTCGTCACCACGATCGAGCGGCTCGTCGCGTTCTTTCCGCCGTACCAGCAGCAGCTCATCCGGCTGCGCCTGTCGCTGGCGCTGCGCGGGGTCGTCTCGCTTCGGCTGTTGCAGCGCTCGGACGCTGCCGGCCGGATCCCGGCCTGCGAGGTCATGGTGGTGACGCCGACGGTCCGCGAGCTCCTGCGGGAAGGACGCAGCGAGCAGCTGCCCGGGACGCTGCACGACGGCGCCATGTACGGCATGCAAACGTTCACCCAAGCGCTCTACCAGCGCTACCGCAATGGCGAGGTCGAGCTGGAAGAGGCGCTGCGCTACGCCGACAGCCCGGAAGAACTGCAACTCGCGGTCCGCGAGATCCGCTCCACGCGCGATGTCCAATCCTGAACCCAAGTTGTCTGCGACCCCATCCGACACGCACGCCCCCCAGGGCGCGACCCCGCCGCGCCCGGCGCTCACGGACATGCGGGAGCTGTTCGAGATGGCCTTCGCCCGCAAGGCGTCCGACATCCATGTGACCGAGCACGCGACGCCGATGCTCCGCATTGACGGGAGCCTCGAGCCCACGCCGCTGGCCCCGCTGACCCGCGCGGCCACCAAGCGGCTCATCTACAGCCTCCTGGCGGACCGTCAGAAAGCGCAATTCGAGCGGGAGCTCGAGCTCGACTTCTCCATCGAGGTGCAGGGGCTCGGGCGCTACCGTGTCAACGTCCACATGCAGCGGGGCAGCGTTGAGGCAGCGCTCAGGCTCGTCCCCTCGCGCATCCCGCCGCTGCACGAGCTTGGGCTGCCGGCGGTGGTCGCGGATCTCACGCGCAAGGCGAGCGGGCTGGTGCTGGTCACCGGCCCGACCGGGGTCGGCAAGACGACCACCATGGCCGCCATGGTGAACCTCATCAACCACGAGCGCCGGCACAACATCGTCATCATCGAGGACCCCATCGAGTACGTCCATAAGAACTACCTCTCCATCATCAAACAGCGGGAGGTGTACGCCGACACGAAGTCGTTCTCGGCCGCGCTCATCCGCGCACTCAGGCAGGACCCGAACGTGATCGTGGTCGGTGAAATGCGCGACCTCGAAACCATCGGCACTGCCCTGACGGCCGCGGAAACAGGGCATCTCGTGCTCGCGACGCTGCACACGCCGGACGCGGCCCAGACGGTCGACCGGATCCTGGATGTCTTTCCGCCGCACCGGCAGGACGAGGTGAAGATCCAACTCTCCGACTGCCTGCAGGGCGTCATCGCGCAGCAGCTGTTGCCGCGGAGCGACGGGCCAGGGCGCGTGCTGGCTTACGAAATCATGGTGGGAACCGCCGCGGTCCGGAACCTGATCCGGGAGCACGCGACCGACCAGATCCTCACCGCGCTTCAGACCGGCTCAGCCCATGGGATGTGCACCATGGACGCCTGCGTCAAGGGCCTCTACGACCGGAAGGTGATCTCCTACGAGACCGCGGCCAGCCGGATGAAGAACCCGCAGGAGCTTGCGCGGGGCGCCAAGCCATAGCCTCCGCCCGCCCTCCCTGATCGGAACCCCTGAATATCCTTGACCTTACAGCGCGTGTGTGGTAAATATTTTAGAACACCGGTCTCAAGCTTTCACGGCCGGGTGCAGTGACTCAGGCCCCATCGTCTAGCCCGGCCTAGGACGTCTGGTTCTCAGCCAGAAAACTGGGGTTCGAATCCCCATGGGGCTGCTTCTGTGATGCGGAGTGTGGGACGGACGAGCTGGGGCGTGATCGCGACAACGGATGCACGGCGCGGATGACAAGGTACCTCACGCAGGTACCTTGTTTTTGTTTCCCATGTTTCCCAGAGGAGGGTGAATGAAAGAGGGGGCACAGGTCCTGCAGGTCGGTGTCACGGTGTTCAAAGTCCTGGCATGGCTCAGCCTGGTGGTGCAGGCCGCGCTCGGCATCATCCTCCTGATCGCGGGGGGCGTTCCGGTGCCGGTGGGCGGTGTCGAGGTGCCGGCACGGCTCGTGGGCGTGCTGAACATCGTGGCCGCGGCCATCTATTTCTTCATGCTGTTTTTGATCGCGAGCGTGTTGCGGCTCCTGCTTGATCTTCGGAACCAGACGGGACGGACCGGCTAACAGCCGCGCCGGTGGTTGTGAGGGATGACGACAGAGCAGCCAGCCGCGTACCAGCAGGCGAAGCGTAAGCTTAAGATGCGCTTGGCCGAGCTCTTCACCCCGGCACCCGGGGACCGCACGTACATCCGCCTCGACCGCGACTCCGTGACCACCCACCTGCGCCAGGCGATTGCGGCTGCCTCCGGCGATTTCAAGCAGAACGGCATGACCCCCGAGCTGCAGGAGCAGCTCATCCATGAGCTCGCGGATGAGGTGGTGGGGGTCGGGCCGCTCGAGCCCTTCATGACGGACCCCGAGGTCAGCGAGATCATGGTCAACGGTCCGGGCCAGGTGTACGTCGAGCGCCACGGCCGGCTTGAGCGGACCACCGCCGTGTTCCGCGACGCCAACCATCTCCGCCAAGTGATCGAGCGGCTCCTCGACATGGCCGGCGTCGGGGTGACCGAGTCCGAGCCCTACGCGGACGCGAGCCTGCCGGACGGGTCGCGGCTCAACGTCGTCCTCCCTCCGATCGTGATGAACGGCCCCACCCTGACGATCCGCCGCAAGATGAAACAGATGTCGGTGGAGGACATCATCTCCCTCGGCTCCATCAGCCCCAAGGCCGCGCAGTTCCTCGACATGTGCGTGAAAGCGCGGATCAACATGGTGCTCGCGGGGGGCACCTCGACCGGGAAGACCACGCTCGTCAGCATCCTCTCGAAATGCATCTCGCCCGAGGAGCGCATCGTGACGATCGAGAACGTGGCGGAGCTTGAGCTGCCGGGGCGGGAGCACTGGGTGCGGCTCATCGCGAAACCGGCGAACGCCGAGGGGCGCGGCGAGATCACCCTGCGCACGCTCGTGAAGAACGCCCTGCGGATGCGGCCCGACCGGATCATCCTCGGCGAGGCGCGCGGCGGCGAAGCGCTCGACATCGTGCAGGCGATGCAAACCGGCCATGACGGGGTTCTCACGGTGCTGCACGCGAACTCGCCGACGGCCGCGCTCGAACGGCTCGAGACGCTGATGCTGATGAGCGGCCTCGAGTTGCCGCTGTCGGTCTGCAAGCAGCAAGTCGCTTCAGCGGTCGAAATGGTCGTCCAGCTCAGCCGGTTCCCGGACGGGAGCCGGCGGATCGAGCAGATCGTGCAGGTCAGCGGCGTCAGCGCGGAGGGCTTCTTGGTCGAGCCGCTCTTCGAGATCGATGAAGCGATCCCCGGACACGGCAGCACCCCGCGCGGAGGCCTGGTGCCCACCGGCACGCGCCCGCGGTTCATGAAGAAATTCGTCCGGTACAACTTGGAGGTGTCACCTGAACTGTTTCAGCGCACGTAACGTACGCGTCGCGCGAGCGGCCGTCCTCGCGGCAGCGCTCCTGGCGCTCACGGGCTGCGAGCAGATGCCGTGGGCCGCCGGAAAGAGCACCACACAAGCTGATCCTAAGCCCACCTCGAAGCCGGCGGCGCAGCTGAACGACCCCGGGGTGCTCGCGGTCGCCGGCGGCTCGTCGGTGACCCAGGAGGTCTACAAGCGCCGGGTCGAGGTGCTGCCGGATGACCATCCGTCCGGGTTCATGACCTCCTTCGGCTCGATCCGCATCGTACAGCGGAAGCCCAAGACGATGGAAGAGAAGCGCATCCTGGTGGAGGAGCTGGCCAAGGAGGAGCTGCTCGTGCAGGACGCCATGTCGCTCGGCCTTGAGCGCGATCCGAAGGTGGCGCGGCAGCTCGACGACAGCCAGCGGCTCATCCTCATCAACGCGCTGACGCTGCGGGACACCGAGCGCGCGGAGATCACCGACGACGACATCAAGGAGCACTACGAGCGATTCAAGCAGGCCTACAAGGATCCGCAGCGGATCCGCGTGCGACAGATCGTGGCCAACTCCCTCGAAGAGGCCGAAGTCATCAGAACGAACGCGGTGCAGGGCGGCGATTTCGCGCAACTCGCGCGCGACCGCTCAATCGGGCCGGGCAAGGAGCAGGGCGGCGAGCTCGGATGGCATGTCAAAGCCGTCGATCACCAGCTCTTGTCGCTGTCCGGCCAGGCGCCCACGGAACTGACGTTCTTCCCGCAGCTCGAGGCCGTGGCGTTTTCGCTTGAGCCGGGGCAGATCAGCCAGCCGGTCAAGGGCCCGGAGAACCGTTACTATGTCGTCAAGCTCGAGGAACGGAAGGATGAGCAGATCAAGCCGCTCACCGAGCTCTGGGACCAGCTCCGCGAGGGGCTCCTGATGCAGAAGCGGCAGCAACTGGTGCAGGAGCATCTCGACCGGCTCTGGCAGGCGGGCGCGGTGAAGCTCAACGAGCAACGGCTGGAAGCGCTCTGATGCGCAATCGTCTCGCCATCGTGATCGGCGTGGTGCTCGGCATTCTGACCGCGGTCATGGTCCGCGCCTACGTCCTCGGTCGCGAGATGGATATCAAACGGCAGCTCCTCAAGGGCCAGGAGCCGACGCCGGTCCTGGTCGCGCTGCGGGATGTGCCGGCGAGCACCATCCTGCGGGATGACATGGTGGGCATGGAGAACCGCCCGGCGTTCGCGATCCAGCCGCACACGATCTATGACCCCGGGGACGCGCTCGGCAAGATGACGGTGGTGCCCCTCTACAAGGGCGAACAGGTCTCACAGTCCAAGCTGGCCCAGCTAGGCACCATCGGCGGCTTGTCCGTGAAGACCCCGCCAGGCAAGCGCGCGATTACCATGGCGATCGACGCGATCACCGGCGTGGGCGGCATGGTGAAGCCGGGCGACTACATCGATCTCATGGGCGTCTTCAACGTGCCGGGCCCTTCCGGCGGGCAGCCCAGCGCCGTGACCCTGACGCTGCTGCAGCGCGTCGAGCTCTTGGCGGTCGGCGACCGGCTCTCGTCGTTCTCGGAGGATGAAGAGGAGGACGGCGCCTCACGGTCGGCGACCACGGTGACGCTTGCCCTGACCCCGCAGGATGCCCAGCTCGTGCTCTTCGCGCGCGCAGCACAGGGACAACTGCATCTGGCGCTCAGAGCACCGGCCGATTCCGCGATGGTGGCCAACTTGACGCCGACGACGCTCGAAACCCTGCTCGGCATCATCCTGGGACCCAAGGCGATGGAGCTGGCGCAGCAGAACCAGGCGGCCGCGCTTCGCCAGCAGCGGCAGGTCGAGGTGTACCGCGGGCTTGATCGCGAAATCGTAGCACTCAGCGAGCAGCTTCCGCTGCCGATGCTCCCCGCACCCATGCCTGCGCCGGCCGAACCCGAGGAAGACACGAAAGCCCCATGACCCTGGCTCGTGCATCGCTCCTGCGGCAGGCAGGGTGGCTGCTCCTGCTGGCAGGGGGGCTGGCCTCGGCGGCCGAGTCGCTGCCGCCGTCCCTCGAGCTCGGCCGGGGTGAGCTGCAATCGGTGTCCGTCGAGAATCTCACCCGGGTCGCGATCGGCGATCCCCGCGTCGCGGACGTAACGGTCGTGTCCGCCTCCGAGCTCCTGATCCAGGCAAAGGATCAGGGCCGCACCGACCTCATTGTCTGGGATGTGCGCGGTCGGAACACGATCGCGATCAGCGTCGTGGACCGGGCCCCTGAGAAGGTCATGGAGCAGCTCGCGCGGATCCTCGAGCAGCTCAACCTGCCGGATGCCCAGGTGAAACGCGAAAGCGACAAGGTCTACATCGTCGGCGAAGTGCCGGCGAAAGAGGATCAGGATCGGATCGAGCAGGTGGCCGCGATGTTCAGCGGCGTCGTGAACCTGACGACCGTGCCGGCGGTTCCGCCGCCGCCCGAGGTGCTGCCCTCGATGGTTAGGCTCAGCGTCCAGGTCGTGGAGATCAACCGCTCGGACCTCGAGCGGCTGGGGGTGAAGTGGTCGGAGTCTCTGGGGGTCACGCAGCCCGCGGCAACCGATTTTACGTTCCGGGAGGCGCTGGAGCGATGGGGCACGGGCCTGAGCCGCGCGAGCATCACCGCGACGCTGAACGCGCTCGTCACCCAGAGCCGCGCGCGGCTCCTGGCCGAACCGAAGCTGGTCACCTCAAGCGGCAAGACCGCCGAGTCGTTCCTCGGGGGTGAGGTACCGATCCTCAAGGCCCAGACCAGCGGGCTCGCCAGCGGCACGGTGACGACGAACATTGAGTTCAAGGAGTTCGGCGTGAAGCTCAAGATGACGCCGACCGTCTCGGCGGACAAGCTGCGCATCACGACAAAAATGGAATCCGAGGTGACCGCGCTCGACACGGGCAACGCCATCGTCGTCGCCGGCATCAGCGTGCCGGGTTTCAAGTTGCGCAAGACCCAGACCGAAGTCGTCACCGCCTCGGGGGAAACCATCATCATCGCCGGTCTCATGCAGAGCGAGGATTCCAAGGCGGTGAGCCAGGTGCCGGCCCTGGGCAGCGTGCCGGTGATCGGGCGGCTCTTCCGCTCACCGGAGTTCCAGACGCGGCAGACCGAGCTCGTGATCTCGATTACGCCCGATTTGCTCGAGGACCCGGCGGATACGGCCGAGAAAACCCTAGCACTCGAACAGGCACTCGCCTCCGCCGAGGTGGCGAGCGCGGTCGAGGATCCGAAGCTCCGCTACGCGCTGCAGATCCAGGACCGCATCGCCAAGGCGATGCGCTACCCGCAGCGCGAGCGGGAGCTGGGCCTCGAGGGCCGCGTGAAGCTCAGGCTCCACCTCTTCGCCGACGGGAGCGTTGGCCGGGCGATGGTGGCCGAATCCTCCGGCGTCGAGGCGCTCGATCTCGAGGCGCTGAAGGCCGCCGAGACCCAGGCCCCCTATCCGGCGTTCCCGCGCCAACTGGGACAACAGGACGTGTGGCTCGACGTCCCGGTCATCTTCCGCCCCTAGCGTCCTAGCGCCTTGCCGTCTCTCCAGTCCATCGGGCATACTTAAGTGATGTGGGAAAAGTATCGCCGCCGATCACTCTTGCGTAACCGTTGCCAGGGGATGATGGGACGATGGTCATGACTCCGAACGCGTCAGCCAGCCGCGTAATCGTGGTGTTCGGCACCAAGGGTGGTGTCGGCAAGACCATGGTCGCGACCAACCTCGCGGTCAGCCTGAGCGAGCGGCTCGGGCGCCCGGTCTGTCTGATCGACCTCGAGCTGATGGCGCTCGGCGATGTCGGCCGGATGCTCAAGCTGACGCCGCAGCAGTCGATCAGCGACTTCCTCCTGCGCTTGCGGCGGCCGGTGACGGCCCAGGACATGCAGTTGGACGGCCTGGTCACGCCACATCCGACCGGCGTCCATGTGCTGCCATGCGTGAGCCACCCCTCGCAGCAGGGACGGCTGGACCCGAAACAGCTGGCGGCGTTCCTCAACCTCCTGCGCGACGGCGGCACCTACCCGTACATCGTGATCGACGCCGGCAAAGCCTTCTCCGACCACCTGATCGCCGCGTTCGATGCCGCCAACCTGATTCTGCTCGTCGGCACCCCGGACATCATCTCGCTCTACCAGACCAAGTGGGCCATCGGCATCATCGAGGACCTCCAATTTCCCGTCGCGATGGTCAAGGTGGTGCTGAACCGCGCGGAGAGCCGGGGCGGGGTCGGGTCGGACAATGTGCGCACGGCGCTCTCCGTCGAGGTCATCGCGGAGATCCCGTCCGATGGCAAGACCGTTGGCCAGTCCATCAACGAGGGATTGCCGCTGGCCACCGCGTACGCTCAGACGAAAGTGGCGGAATCCATCCGGAGGCTCGCCGAGGTGCTGACCGCGCGCCCGGACCTCTACCTGGCGCACCACGCGGTCCAGCGACAGCCTGGCGCCGGCCCGGGTGGCCAAGCGGCAGGCTTGCCCTCGGCCGGATGGCTCTCCCGGGTCGCCGAGGACAACCGCGGTCAGACGGTGCAGAACGAATCGGACGAAGTCATCGTCCTCAAGCGAAAAATCCATGAACGGCTCGTCGAGGAGCTGGACCTCAAGAAGCTCGATTTGGCGTCGCTCTCGGACCAGCGGCGGATGCAGGACCTGCGGCAGAAAACCGAACGGGTGGTCACGAACCTCCTGGCGCGGGAAGCCGGCGGCCTCCTCGGTTCGCAGGAGGTGCGCGCCCGGCTCGTGAAGGAGATCGTGGACGAGGCGCTGGGGCTCGGGCCGCTGGAAGAGCTGCTCGACGACCCCGACGTGACCGACATTCTCGTCAACAGCAAGGACCAGATTTACGTCGAGCGGCGCGGCAAGCTCGAGCTGACCAGCAAGCGGTTTATCTCGGATGAGCAGGTGCGCACCGTGATCGAGCGGATCGTGGCCCCCCTGGGCCGGCGGCTCGATGAAGCGAACCCGATGGTGGACGCCCGGCTCGCGGACGGCTCGCGCGTGAACGCTATCATCCCGCCCCTCTCGCTGCGGGGCTCGGCGCTCTCCATCCGCAAGTTCGGCCGCGAACGGCTGCGGCTCGAGGATTTGATCCGGTTCAACGCGCTGAGCCCGGCAATGGCGCAGTTGCTGCAAGCCAGCATCCACGCGCGCAAGAACATCATCATCTCCGGCGGGACCGGGTCGGGGAAAACGACGCTGCTCAACGTGCTCTCGACCTTCATCCCGACCGGTGAGCGGATCATCACCCTCGAGGACGCGGCGGAGCTCAAGCTGAACCAGACGCACTGGATCAGCCTCGAGGCCAAGCCGCCGAACATCGAAGGGAAGGGCGCGATCGGCGTCCGCGAGCTCTTCCGCAACGCCTTGCGGATGCGGCCTGACCGGATCATCATCGGCGAGTGCCGCGGCGAAGAGACCTTGGACATGCTGCAGGCAATGAACACCGGCCACGATGGGTCGCTGACGACCGTCCACGCCAACTCGCCGAAGGACGTGATCAGCCGTCTGGACTCCATGGTGCTCATGTCGAAGATCGACCTGCCGGTCCGCGCGATCCGGGAAATGGTGGCCTCGGCCGTGCACGTGATCGTGCACACGGCCCGCATGTCCGACGGTTCGCGGAAAGTCACGACGGTGAGCGAGGTGCTGGGCCTGGGCGGCGAGGCCGACGTGCGGATGCAGGAGCTGTTCGTGTTCCGGCAGACCGGCGTTGACGGAGACGGCCGGGTGGTCGGAGAGTTTGTGGCGACAGGCAGCAAGCCCTCGTTCCTCGAGGAGTTCGCGACCAAGGGGATCGCCATTGACCCCGCCATCTTCACCGCGGGTCCTACCGCAGCGCCGCAGCCGGTTCCGAACCTCGTGAACGGTCCCAAAGTCCTCGGGGTCTAGTCCCTGAGCCTGCCGCAGTCCACCGCAACGATCACGCTTCGACGCACGCGCGCTGTCATCTCGCAGCGTGCGATGATTGCCACCTCCTGGCGAGCGCGCATGGTCGGCCTCTTGGGGCACGCCTCCTTGGCTCCGGATGAAGCGCTCATCTTGCCTCGATGTAACGCGATCCACATGGTCGGGATGCGATTCGCCATTGATGCGATGTACGTTGACCGACATGGCGCCATCGTGGGACTCAAAGCGAGTTTACGGCCCGGCTCTGTGCCGCTTCCTGTCCTGAACGCCGTGACCGTAATTGAGGCTCCTGAGGGCACAATTGGATCGCATCAACTACAATTGGGAGATACAGTTACGATTACAGAGAATGACTTCACATTGACTTGACAAAAGAACGTTGAATTGGCTACACTTGTAGTGTAATTCGAATGGGCAAACCCACGGTAACGTGGGGACGCAAAGCTATGGACCCAGCATGGGAATGGCCTTTGCAGGGTAGCCAGGCTGCCGAATTGGCAGCCATTTTTTATCGGCCAGAAATGAAAGAGATATCAAATGACGATAACGAAGATTAAAGCTCCGGCAGCTCGATTCGCGGCGTCAAGAGGACAAAGCGCCTTGGAATACATCGTCATCCTGGGCACGCTCAGCGCCCTGACGCTGCTCCTGTTCGGGCCGCTGCAGGCGAGCACCGCGCTCGGCGGTATTCTTGCGGCGCTCGAGGGGACGTTCCAGAGCGCGGTCGGCGCGATCCAGGCGGATTGAGAGAGCCTGCGCATGCTGCGGCGGCCGGTGAGGGGACAGAGCACGGTGGAATATGCGCTTGTGGTCGCGGCGGTGGTGGCCGCGATCGCCGCGATGAGCACCTACGTGCGGCGCGCGGTGCAGGCGAATTTCAAGCAGTTGGAGGAGCAAGTCAATGGCACCGTGGATGAATAGGAGCGGGCAACCAGAGAGGGGAGGTGACGTCAGGATGCGGAAGCTGAACCGCAAGGGGCAGGGCATGCTGGAGTACATCATCATCGTTGGGGCGGTCATGGTGGCGGTCATCGCCTTCGCCACGGGTCGGGTGGGTCCCACGATGAACGACCTGCTGGTCCGGCTGTTTGGTGACGGCGGAGCCGATACCGGGCAGGTCGGGCAGTCGGTGAGCCGGATCAATAACATCGTCTCCCCGTGAACGATCGGGCGAAAGGAGGGCATCATCTCATGCAGAAGCTGATTCGAGGCACGCACGGCCAGAGCACGGCCGAGTACGCGATCGTGATCGCGCTCGTGCTGGGCGCCCTGGTCGGGATGCAGACGTACGTCCGCCGAGCGATCAATGCGCGCCTGGCGGATGCGGCCGACAACGTGATCCCGAACACGGAAGAGAGCGTCGGGACGGCTACGCAGTTCTCCGCGGCCACGGCCACACGGCTCTATCAGTTTGAGCCTGGGTATGCGAAATCGGACACGCTGAGCACGAGCGATGTGGGCAGCGCGGCGACACCGGAGACGGCGTCCACGATCACGATGACGAAGAACGCGGTGACCGGGATCACGGGCGTGACCGGCGACTACGGCAGCCGGTCGGACCGCTCGGGAACCAGCGACGAAGCGGCCTACACACCGTGATGAGGAAAGGAGGGAATCTCATGCATCTCAGAACCGTGAAGGGTCAGAGCACGCTCGAGCTGTGCATCATGCTGAGCGTCGTGATCCTGGCCATTGTGGCCATGCAGTCGTACGTGAAGTTCGCGGTGGCAGGCCGCGCGAAGTCGAGCGCTGACTCGATCAGCCAGACGCTCTTCAATCCGGACGACAGCCGGACCGAGCTGAGCTCGACCCGCACGTCGACGGATGAGACGATCACGAACGCGACGGATCGGCTCGGCACCGGCGGTGCTGGACAGAATGTGTCGACGACCGCCGCGGGCGTGGGCGCGGATGTCAGCACCCGGCGCGATTACCTGAACTGAGGTCCAGTGTTAACCCAGGAATGGGAGGTGAACGAGCATGCTGAAGCGTCGGAACGGGCAAGGAATGCTGGAGTACATCGTTATCCTGGCCGCGGTCTTGATGGCGGTCATTCTCTTCGCGGCGCCGGGCGGTCCCCTGCGCCGGTCGATGCGGGACAACGTGCTTGATCCCACGGCGAACGAACTGGGCCAAGCCATCACCAAGATCACCATCCAGTGACGCACGGAGTGAAAGGAGGGCATCATCTCATGCAGAAGCTCATTCGAGGCACGCACGGGCAGAGCACGGCCGAGTACGCGATCGTGATCGCGCTCGTGCTGGGCGCCCTGGTCGGGATGCAGACGTATCTCAGGCGGTCGCTGAATGCGCGCATCGCCAACGCCACCGACACGCGGTTGCCGGGGGCGGGGATGGACGCGACGCTCGTGGGGCAGAATGCGGGCAGCAACGCGAACTTCCCGGCGATGTTCGACAAGTTCGCCGGTGGGTCTGGCGGCGGCACCCCGAGCCGCACGCAATTCGAGCCGTACTACGCGGCGTCGAACAGCAAGACGATCAGCACGGCCGAGTCCGTGTACGACGTGGACGGCGTCGCGGGCGGCCCCCCGAGCGCGGTGGTGGGGTCTGGGACGAGCACGACCAAGCGTGAAGGCGGCTCGTCGGAAACGAAATTTCTCAACTAAGTCCGTATCCCTGACGTGAAAGGAGGGAACGATCCATGCAGATGCTGAAGACAGCCCGTGGGCAGAGCACGCTCGAGTTCGCGGTGCTGCTGGGCGTGATCGTGCTGTGCTTCGTCGCGCTCAGCAACTACATCCGGTTCGCGGCCAGCGGCCGGTTGAAGTCGAGCGCTGACTCGATCAGCCAAACCCTGTTCAACCCCGAAGGGGGCAGCTCCACGCTCGAGATTGACCGGACGAGCCGTGACATCTCGAACGCGGATGGCAGCAGCTCCTCGGCCGTCGAGGTAGGGGAGGAGGATACGACCACGAGGACGGACACGCTGTAATCGTTCACGTACCGTTATCAGTGATCCCGGCGGGCCAGGGGCCCGCCGGGAAGGGAGCGTGGGGAGTGATGCGAGCGCCTAGAGGCGTCACGCAGCGCGCACAGGCCGGGCCTGGCCGCTGCCGCAGAGCCGCCGCGGGAATGCGCGCCCGGAGCACGGGGCGCCCAGGATCCGCGGCGCTCCCGCGTTTAAGAGAGGGTGCGTTGGGCGGCTCTGCGAGCAGGCGCCGGGGGCAGAGTCTGGTCGAATACGCCCTGCTGGTCGGGATCGTGATCGGCTCGCTCTCGATCATGCAGACCTACGTTCGCAGGTCGCTTGCGGGCCGGATGCGCGACGCCTCGCTGTGGGGCCTGCCGACCGGCTCGCAGCCGCCGCAGTACGCGCCGTACTACGCGCGCGCGCAAGGCGGGATGCAGTCGCGGTTGGGGGCGCGCTACACAGTGACCCCGGACGGGGTCACCGGCAAGGTGTCGTTCGTCGCGCGGGCGATGTGTGATGACCCGGAGACCGGCGCGACCGCAACATGCACGCAGGAGACGACCGCGCCCCCGTAAACGGGGCGCAGGCGGAGACGCGATGCGACAGCGCGGCTACAGCACGGTGGAATATGTCATCGTCATCCTCATGATCGTATCCGCAGTCATCGCGATGTCGGGGTTTATCAAACTTGCCGCCGGGGGCCGGCTCAAGGCGAGCGCCGACAACTTGGCCGGCACGCTGTTCAGCCCCGAGGGCGGCCAGGTCCGGCTCCAAAACTGCCGGCAGGGGTATGACCGTCCGGTCGGGGTGGGCGGGATGCAGTCCACGGTGAGCGACCAATCGCGCGATGCAGTGCTGCTGCCCGACCCGGCGGACCCGGGGGCGACGCTCGACCGGCTCCCGGACTGTGCCTTCGGCGATCTGGATCTTGACACACCGGATGAGGGCTGAGATGGGCCTGCGCGGATCACGAGGACAGAGCATCTCGGACTACGCGATCGCCGTCACCGCCATTGCGGTGACGATGGGGGCGATGCAGCCGTTCATGCAGCGGATGGTGCAGGCGAGGATCAAGGATACCACCGACGGGATGTTCGCGACGGAAGCCCCGGATGCGCCGGACTTCACGAGCAAGATCATGAACGCGGATCGCAACCAGTGGGGCATGGATACGCAGCGCAAAGGCATCGACCGGCGCAAAGCTGGGACCGGGCTTGACGACGGCAACATCGTCGGCGACTTCAGCACGGCGGTCGCCATTGAGCTTGAGGAAGGCGTCGCGTCCGGGCGCTACGGCGTGACCTACGCGAGCAACACCCGGGTCTCCTCGGGTCGCGCGCACTTTGAAGGCACCCGGCCTGCCCCACCCCAGAGCCCTGTCAAGATGGGCACGTGGTTCAGGACAGAGTCGCAACGGGAAGGCGCGCGTGAGTTCCGGAAACAGCGGCGGGAACACGAGCGGCAGTACGGGCAAAGGCAACAGAACAAATCACAGGATTGGGAGCGCATCAAGGAGGAGGCCAGGGCCTGCTACGCGGATCCGGCTTGCCGGGCGATTTTTACGGACCAGGACACCTATCGCGCCTTCGCGACGACCTGGAACAGCCGGTTCGGCAAGACGCTGAAGCAGCAACAGAAAAAGAACTGGTACTACTTGGATCCTGAGGGCGATCCGGCCGCGGCGTTTAAGGCGTGGTACGGGGTGCCGCTCGAGGGAGGCGCAGACGGGTGGAGCGGGGACGCGTATGCCTACCGGCCCGCCGGCTTCGGCGGGCCGATCCCGTACGGCCCGAAGCAGCTGCGCAAATATGCGCAGCGGAATCCGATCGCCCTCTGGTCGGCCACATACGGCAAGCCGACAGACCATGTGCCAGGGGCCCCGCCTCCTCCGGGGATGAAACTGCCATGAGCGAGACACGAGGCTACAGCGCGCTGGAGTATGTCCTCCTGCTGGTGGCGGTCGTGGTGGCCAGCACAGGGATTCGGGCCTACCTGCGCCTCACGATCCAGGGCCGGCTGAACGAGGCGCGGTGGATGCTGAGCGACCAGTCGCAGCCAGGTGCTGATCCGGCGAAGGGGATCATCGCTGAGTGGTCCTATGACGTGGAGTCGAGCGAGACGACGAACATCGTGCCCGGCAAGGCCCGGACGGTCACGCTGCCATTCACGGAGTTTCAGCAGCAGCAGTTGGAGTTCACGACGGACACAACGGTCGAGCTGGAGCAGGTCAGGACATGCGAACCGGAGTGCCGATGAGCGCGCATCGCGATCACCAACGCGGGCAGGCCATGGCAGAGCTGGGCCTCTTCGGCGCCATCATGCTGCTCGCGCTCGGTGCGATCCTCCGCTACGGGCTGCAGGCCATTTACCAGCTGCAGGCAGAGCACCAGGCGTTCCGCCTCGCCCTCTACACCGCCAACAATCGATCCGGCGCCTACCAGAACAACAACCCCTTCGGGCAGGGCAATGCGACCATCCTGAACGACCGGTACATCCCGGATCCCAGCCAGCCGTTCGGCATCGGCCAGCGGGTGCCGATCCAGGCGTCCGGCGGGGTGCTCTGGGGCAACCGGTTCAACGATGTCCCGGACATTCCGAACCTCAGCATGGACGAGGAGGACGAAGTCGAGGAGCTTGCGGACGACGCGCTCTTCCTCAATAACGGCGATGAGGTACCCCGGATGAACTTCATCATCAACGGCACCTCGGTCAATATGATCGAGCACGATGGCCAGCAGATTCCGCTGACGGCGGGCAAGTACCTTGCCTATTTCGTGCCGAAGGGACGGTTCGACGACTATGTCCGCGTCTTCCTGCACAACAGCGAGTTCGATCCGGACGACTGGGACCAGGTGAAACCGGCGAGGCAAGCCCTCCGCTACGGATTACGACCGGTCGTCTGGGAGGACGGCACGCCGCTCATCGTGCTGAAGAACGAGCGGAAGATCCCGCTGGTCGGGCCGAGGGCTAAGCCGTGGATGCAGGGACCCATGACGGAGGAGACGAGGATCCGCACTATCATTTACTTCGATGAATGCGCAGGGCCCATCCTGGGCGACCCGAGCTCGTGCGCGCGCCACTGCTCGAAGCTGCAGCGCATCTACTCCGAGTCGAACCAGGATAACGCCATCATTCCGACCTACTGCGGCACGCTGTTGGAGGACCTGACGCCGGATCGGCCCTGGCGGAAGAAGATGTTCCGCTGGTCCAAGCTGCTGGGGGGCTTCGAGCCCCAAGGGCCGGACATGACCAAGATGACGCGGACAAAGGATCTCCATTTCAGCTGGAAGAGCCTGGGGCAGGATCCCAGGTATCAGGAGATCACGAAGCGGAACAATGCCGGGGCCGTTGCAGAGGACTTCTCGCAGCGCATGTTCGCCTTCCGCGACGCGGGTGATCCGCTGCACCATGGCACGTACGAAACGCTCCAACGGGTGCCCTTTAGCCAGCTGCGGGATCCGCAGAATCGCAGCCCCAAGAGCCGGTTTGCTCTCCCAGGCAATGAGCATGAGCTGTGGACCACTCCATAACCGGGCACGGCAGGGCGCTCAGGCGGCCGTCGAGGTGGCCCTCGCGGTCGTCATCAGCACGCTGTTCGTCATCTGTAGCGCCAAGATCTGGATCTGGGTCACGCGGGCGATCGTCCGGGAGCAGCGCTGCTACCAGCAGACCCGGGAGCTCGCCGGCCGGAACCCGAACCCCGGGCTCGCGTATGAAAACCCCATGACCAACGAAGCAGGCATGACACCGTACGGCAACCCCTACTGGACCACGGCGCCGAAACTGAACGTGTTCAATGAACCTGAGGTGGGGAGCTCCTCCGACCCATGCGCATGATGACGCTCTTCCAGAGGGTGCGGGCGCGCCAGGGACAGGCGGGCCAGGTGGCGACCTACATGGTCCTCTGGGTGGCGATGCTGATGCTGCTCGGCACGGTCACCATGAATATCGGCGAAGTCGCGCTCGTGCGGACGCGAGGCGCGAACGCGGCGGACAAGGCAGCCCTCCAGCTGGCGTCATCGCTGGGAGCCATCGCGCGACAAACATGCTACCAGATCGATAAGAGCGGCCGATGCGACACGCAATGCGGAGACCTGGGGGAATCACTCCTGAATCTGTTCCTCGATTCCTTAATTCCGGTCATCGGGACCATCATCGCCACGATCGATCTCCAGGACGCGACATTCGGCCAGGACCACCAGAACCGATCGATCAACGAGCAGATTATCGAGTCCTCGCTGCCGCAGCGGGCCCAGCTGCGCGAGCAGTCGATCTTGAGCGCCATGTCCGACATGGTGGATGACCCGCGGGTTGAGGAGGACATCAACGACATCGACCGGGATGGCGAGACCACCGAGATGATTTCCGCCTTCTCCGTGTGGTTCAGCGACCGCATCGACCGGGAGGAGCGCAGAGGGCAGACCCGGCGGGAAGAGGTCAAGGAGATGATGCTATACCTCGCCGGGACATGGCAATACGACCGCAAGCCGTTCAGCTACGTCGGGACCGCACCGCAAGACGAAGGCTTCCTGCAGGTCTCGCGGAGGTTCCGGGCGTTTCTCCGGGATGAGTTCGGCGGGCCGAACGGTTTCATGGAGCAGCTCGAGGACAATGGGCAGAGCGTGAGCTGGTGGCTGAGGAACAGCGCCGACGGCATCCCTGGGCCTGAATTGCCGGTGATCTCTGCCGATCGCATCCCACCGGTGTGCGACCCCTCGGTGGATGGCACGTGTCCCTCGGAGAGGCCGGTCGTGCCGGATGAAGTGGACTGGCTCGGTAGCCAGGAGAATCTGGCGAATCCACCGCTTCCAGGGACGCCGCATGAGTTCGAGGAGTGGATCGACCGGCTCGCCCGGATGGGGCCCAAAAAGCGCATCAAGCGACTGGACTCCTGGGAGCCCCAATTGAAGGAGTCGTGGGACAACTCCATCCGGCTGTGGGATGCCATGATCGGTGACTGGCTGACCTCGCTCAACGCCATCGCAGTCGCCTGTCCCGCCTGCGAGGCGCCCGGCGGGCCCATCACCATGACCACGGCCAGGGAGCGGCTGCAGGCCTACCGGGACCTGTTGAACTTCCTCGCTGGCAAGATCACGGACTTTGCCGGGAAAATGCCGAGCCGCTTCAACCCTGTCTACAGTTGGTGGGACAGCCGCGGGAATCACCACGTGAAGGTGAAGGTGCACAAGTTCAAGGTGCCGCAGCTCTACCATTGGCGGGAGTTTCTCGTCCGGTGCGTCCGCGTGAGGTACCGGGAGACCGGAGAGGACGGGGTCAGGCCGGTCAAGATCGTGACGTGGCGGTACGACGAGGATCGGCAGGTGTCGCGCCCGTGGACCTTCCGCATCCGGCGCAATCCCGAGGATAATCTGGCCTGCGATGCGGACGATGATCCAGAGGACTGCCAAGACATCCTGGCTCCTGAGGACAATGCGTCGGCAGAGCAGTACGGCCTCTTCAGCTCAGGCTCGGCCAAATACAGCTGGCAGCGGGATGACATCAAACTACAAGTGTCGCGATGACCGGACAGCGCGGGCAAAGCGCGATCGAGCTCGCGCTGCTCCTCGTGCTGTCAATCGCGGCGCTGGTGACGATGTGGCCGCTGTTGCGCAACGCGGTCGGCAGCCGGTTCCGCTCGACAGCGGACAGCTTCAGCTACGGGCTGCAGTATGACCCGGAGACGACACGCATCAGGGGATGCCAACCGGGTGCGGTCGATGCGGACGGGAACTGTACCGCCTATGAGCCATGAGAGAGGGTGACCGATGCTGCTCGTGATTTGCGCCTCAGCGTTCTGTTCGGTCGGGCTCGTCACCCTGGCGTTGGTGCCCCAGGTGCAGGCGAAGCTTGACGCCTATTTCGGCGCGGTCCGGAAATCGAAGGAAGAGCTGGAAGACCTGTTCATCATGGTGCCGCGGCAGCGCCTCATGACGCTGTATCTCGTCACGCCCGTCGTGCTGACGCTCGCCGCGTGGACGCTCCTGCCGAACCCGATCGTCCTGCCGGTTGGCGTGGTCGTGGGCTTTGCCATCCCACGCGTGTTCGTGCGACTCATGGAGCTCAAGCGGCGGATGAAGTTTCAGGGGCAGCTCGTGGACGCGCTCATGATCCTCTCGGCGTCGCTTAAAGCCGGCATGAGCATCCTGCAGGCGCTCGAGGTCCTCGCGGAGGAAACCTCGCCGCCCATGGCTGACGAGATCGGGCTGGCGCTCAAAGAAGTGAAGATGGGGCTCTCGGTGGATGAGTCGTTCTCCCGGCTCAAGCAGCGGATGCCGATCGACGAGCTGAACCTGATGATCACGACGATCCTGGTCGCGCGCGAGACCGGTGGCGACATTACCGGCGTCTTCAACAAGCTGATCGAGACGATCCGCGACCGGCAGAAGCTCAAAGAGCGGGTGAAGACGCTGACAGTCATCCCGCGGCTGCAAGGCTGGATCATGGCCTGCATCCCGGTGGTGTTCGCGACGTTCGTCACCGGGATCAACAAGGCCTACTTCGGGCAGTTCTTCGGCGATCCGATGGGGCAGCTCCTGGCGGCGGTCGCCGGGGGCCTCTGGCTGCTCAGTCTCGTGCTCATCATGTGGTTCAGCCGTTCACCACTCTGAGGACACGACGATGATCTTCCTAGTGTTCGGCATCTTGGTCACGCTCAGCATCGTGCTGCTCTTGTACAGCTTTAAGGGCGAGGACCCGCAGGCGAAGGCGGTACGCGAGCGGCTGATGGCCGAGATGACCGACGAAAACACGGACGCGCCGCGCGGGCGGTTCGTCACGCTGCTGCAGCCGCTTGTCGGGCTGAACGCACGGTTTCGGCTCTACCGGAAGAAGACGCTCGTTGATGAAACGCTCCTGGCGGGCAAGGTGGCCATTTCGGCGGCCGAGTTCTTCGCCCTGAAAGAGCTCGGGGCGGTCGGGGGCGGGCTCGTCTACCTGGCCGTGAATGCCGCAAAGTTCCATCCGCTCTGGTTCGTCGGGTCGATCGGGCTCGGGTGGCTGTTGCCGGACTTTTGGCTCAAGCAGAAGCAAACCTCCCGACACCGCACGCTGGCGCGCGACCTGCCGGAGGTCGTGGACCTCCTCGCGCTGTGCGTCGAGGCCGGGGCGGACTTCATGGTAGCGGTGCAGCGGGTCGTCCGGGAGTACCGGCCGTGCCCGATGCGCGATGAGCTGGGCACGGTGCTGCAGGAGATCCGGATCGGCAAGCGGCGCCGGGAGGCGTTCAAGTCGATGGCGCAGCGGGTCCGGATGCCGGACGTCACCGCGTTTTGCCGCGCGGTGATCCACGCGGACCGGATGGGGACCGGGATGGCGACCGCCATGCGGATCATGTCTGAGGACACCCGGATGCGCCGGTACCACCAGGCGGAGCGGTTCGCGCAGCAAGCGCCGCTGAAGATGCTGATTCCGCTGGTCATGATCATGATGTGCGCGCTCATCATGGTGGCAGGACCGGTGCTGTTGCAGTTCACGCGCGGGGATCTGATCCCCAAGTTCTAAGCGAACAGGAGTGGTGACCGAACACGATGCGGATCGACCGGTGGCTTGCGCTGAAGCGGACCAAGGCCCTGTGCCTCGGGATCGCGCTCATCTTCACCGCCGAGCAGGCGGTGTGGGGGGCGGATCCAGGGGCGATGCAGAGCCTATTCTTGTCCGGCGAGCAGGCCAGGGCGGCCGACACGATCGCGAAAGCCTCCATCTATACGCTCTATCAGGATCTGTATGACCGCGAGCCGACCGCCCAGGAGCTGCAGGAGGCGCTCGCGTTCGTCAGGCAGAACCCCCGCTTCTCCCACCTCGTCGAACGATTGAGCCAGTCGCCGGAATACCGCTGGCGCCTGCGCCAGCTCAACCCCAACCGCATCCGCCGGCGTAAAGAGGAGGCGGAGCGCATCGCCGGATCGGTGTCCCGGATGACCGGGGAGTTCCTGCGCGAGCTGAGCCAAAACGGAGGGTCCGCGGTTGCACCGCGAGCCGCGCCGGTTGAGACGGAACACGCCGCCGCCGCGCCGGAGACTGACGCGGCCACTACGGGAGAATCCGCGACGCCGAAGCGCCGCGGTCGGTCGATTTTTAAGAGGCTCTTCACTTCAAAGCGGCAACCGGACGCTGGCAGCGCGGTCGGGCCGGCGGCCGAGCCATCCGTAGCGGCAGCCATGGCCACGGCTCCATCGCAACCGGTCGCGGTGCCGCTCATGAGCGGCCTCGAGGTCATTCCGGCAACAGCCGCGCTCACGCAGCTCAACGAGACGGAGATCCAGGCGTTTGAAGGATGGCTGCGCGACCCGGAAACGCTGTGCGCGAACTGCGCTCCGAATGCCTTGGCCCCGCTGCTTGGCATGGTCGGCATCGAGGTATCACGCGAAACGCTGACCGCCCAAGGGTTTCTCCATGACTATTTGACCGGCAACCTTCGCATGGCTCGTAAACCCGGACAGCCTGCGCTCGCCGGTCCGCTCCATATCTCCATTGAGACCGTACAGCGCATCGCAGCAGCGTATGGGATGACGCTGAATCCGGTTGAGCTGACCGAGAATGAGCTGCTCCTCCTCCGGTACCCGGCCATCGCGGCGCTGGACCTGACGGGTGACGGCTTGGCCGACCACTACGTCGTGGTGACGCATGCCGATGAGGCGCGGGTCACCTACATCGAGTCGGACGGAACACGCGAGTCGCTGCCGACCCAAGAGTTCCTGCGCGTCTTCACCCGCTACGCACTGATCGCTGCTGGCGATGCCTACGGACGGCTGCTGTCGCAAGCCGAAGCGCGGTCGGTGCGCGGCGGTTCGCGCCGAATTGACCAAGATTTCGATCTCAGCTACCTCAAGGTCATCAAGAACCCCTTCGGGTCTGAGCGGCGCAAAGACACACTGCTGACGACCCTGATGCCTTGGACGGTCATCGCCAAGCATGTCGCATCGACCACCTACGCGATCAGCGGCGATGCGGAAGCGGCGAAGAACGCCCACCTGGCGACGACCATCGCGGTGGCGATCGCGATGGCGATCGCCGGCGGCATCGCTGCCGCCGGGGCCGCAGCGGCCCCTGCCGCCGGGGCCGCCGCAACGCCAGCGACGGCTGGCGGGGGAATCCTGACGACCCTCGGCTCCATCGGCAGCCAAGTTGGCAAGATGGCACTGAACCTCACCGGAATGGGCAGCTGGACTGGGTTGGCCAACGTCGGCTCGCTCACCACGAGCCAAATTCTGATTGGGGCTGCCAAGGGCCTGGTAGGCGCCGCGGTCCAGCAAGGGGTCTCCTTCGGCCTGCAGGAGGCCGGGGTCCCTGCGCCGCTCGTTGGCGTCTTGAGCAGCTTTGCTTCCGCCGGCGTCATGGCAGGGATCAACACCTATTCCCCATCGGTGGGCCATTGTGGCTTTTCCTGTGGCAGCCTTCACAGCACCGAGGGCATGGTTGGCATCGAGCTGGGTTCGGGGACGAACGACGGCTGGTTCGCGAAGGCCTACAACTATGCCACGGGAAGTGGAGGGCAGCCCGCCTGGTTCAGCCAGGGAACACTTCTTGGCAAGATCCCCGGAGTGACAAGCGCCTTCGGCGGCGCCGGCACGTCGATTCAGACATGGGCGCAACAGCCGTTCTTCGGTAACGGGACATTGACCGGCAAGTTATTCGGCGTGGACAACAAGGCCGCCGGGGATACAACCTACTGGATCAACCGGCCCTGGTTCAGTCCCGGGACCCTCAGTAGCAGGATCTACACAGCACCGACTCAGATGGTCTGGACCCGGGATCCCACTGTCCAGTTGACGCCGCAGCTGTATCAGCGGATTGCCCAAATCAACTCGGTCCCTTGGCTCAGCGCAAACGGCAACAACTTCAGCGGCCCTGGCGACCTCTTCAACGCGTATGTCACGCAACCGGCCATGGCGATGGTCCTGGGGAAGGGGCTGGACGCCATGCTCGGCAAAGACGACGCCGAGGTCGCCGGGCTCGGCCTTGCCCTGTTCCAAAAAGCGATGGGTGGCAGCGGCAATCAGCTCGCCCGCGTGGTCGCGCCGAATCTCACAGGCTTTAGGGGCGAACGGCTTCCGCTCATCGGTGGTGGGCTGTCCACAGACGGTGGACAGAACGCGGCAGCGCTGTTCACCGTGGACGAGGATTGGCTCAAGGCGAACCCCATGCTGGGCCGTGTGCTCCTTGGTCACAGCGGGTATGAGAAGGCGACGCAGCCTGCGGCCAAGCAGGATCGCGGGTTCTTCGGGAAGCTGGCCTGGGGCAGCAAGTTCTTCGACCCGGACAACGCGGGTAACACGCCGTGGATCGACCGGCCGTGGGGCGCCCCAGGGACGCTTTCAGGCGCGGTCCTAAGCGTCTTCTCGCCATCCGCCTCAAAGTCGGTAATGGAGTGGAGCAAGAGTGATTTCTTTGCTCCGAAAACAGCGACCGGCTGGTGGTTCGGCGGTCCCACCCGCCCCTCGGCGCTGGCGCGCGCGTACAACTGGGCGACCGGCGCCGGCAAGACACCGACTGCGGTCCCTGTGACGGCCAATGCAGGGACGTTCGCCGGGATCTCCGGTGCGACTGTCCAGATCGACGGGCCTGTCCAGCCAGGTGCCCCACCGCTGACGGCGATATTTCTCCCCGGAGAAGAGATTACGACATCCGGGATGCTGACCAAGGGGACCGCGATCACGGCAGCCGGTACTGTCCTGCCGATGCCGAGCGAGATTGGCGGCATCCTTGGGCAGACCGCCACGCAGCCATCCCTGCTGCAGAAGGCCGGCCTGGGCGGGTTCGAGGTCATGTTGCAGCGGATCGAAGTCAGCCTGGATGAGCGGGATGTCGGCGCCTCAGGCGTGCTGGCGTTCCGCAAGCTCGGGACTGATGGTGGGCAGCAGCTCAAGACATTGAATAAGGATGAGATGCTGAAGCTCCTTGATGGTCTGCGGCAAGTGGCTGGCGAGCGGAAGGCGGCCCGCTATGATCTGAACGCGCTGGATGAGCGGATCAACCTTGTGCAGGGGGCGACCGAGGAGAATTTCGACGCCGCGCGGGCCACCGTCGTTGATGGCATGGTCGGCGACTTGGCCAACAGTCCTCAGTTACGCGAGATCGCGGCGTCAAGTATCTCCCGCGGGATCGAGCACGATCCCGCCACGGGCGATTATACCCTCTATACGCGCTTCGACCACCAGGACGGGACGACGAGCCTCATTCGCGACCGGCCGCTTGCCGAGCCCTTGCCGTTCCCCAAGCAGCCCACGTCGGCGGATGACCCCAAGGGCTATCAGGCCTGGATACAGGACCCGACCAATCCGGCGAAGGTGCCGCTGGTGTACCGGAAATGGGTCGCGGAGCACGACGCGGTCTTCGGGTACAACCTCGGCATTACTGAACGGCGCATGCTCAATGGCATCATGGCTGAGACCCTGCTGGGGGCGGAGGAGGGGGCGCCGGGTGTCCGGATACATACGGCACCGATCACCCGTTCCATCGTCAAATTGTTTGATCAAACCGCGCCAAAGGCCAGCGGTGGCGGCGTGATCATGAGCTTCATGGCCGGGGCGATGAGTCAGCCAGGGTTCTCCGATGCGGATATGAGCTCGATCGTTCGGGGGCATCCGGCCGAGCTGGGGCTCGACACCGGCGGGTTCCGCCTGGGAGGGTTGGGCGGTGCCATCGGCATGCCGGACCTCCCGACCGGCAGCTTCGACATCAGCCACGGCATCAACCAGGCGGCCAGCGCAGGCTATGGCTACATGACCGGCAGCGGCGGCTTCAAGCCATGGTTCGCGAAAGGCACGCTGCTCGGCAGCATCCCCGGCGTGAACGCTGCGCTGGGCGGCGCCGGCGAGGCGTTCGGCGAGTACATGGATCGGCCGTTCTTCGCGCCCGGCACCTTGACCGGCATGGTCTGGACCAATCCTGAGGTATTTCAGCATTCAGACCCAACATTCGTCGGACCCAGGCAGTCCAACGACCTGATCTCGTATGCGAACCAGCCCTTTTTCTCCGAGGGCACCCTGAGCGGCTTCCTCTACGGAACCGCCATCAGTCCATCATTGCCGGCGCGGGCGTTGAATCAAGTGCTGCCCGAGCAGGGCCAGATCGGGGGGATCTTCCAGCCGACCCAGCGGCATGGTTCGCTGCTGCCGCTCGGCATCGGCGCACCCCGCACGATCTCTGAGCGCGGCGTGGACATTCTGGACCCGGACATTGCCCGACACTATGAAATGCGACTGGGCGGTCTCATGTACGGCCAGCACCAGGATCTGACGCTCAAGACCGGCACGGATGCGATCGATCTCCGTAAGATGCCGGTACCCGGCTCCCGCGGCGGCTGGAAAGGCGGTTTCGATACCTTAGCCCTGATCCGCCCACCGGCTGTGCCCGGCGGTCAAGAGAGCCCAAAGATCGCGTTCGTCGACCGAGCCGATCTCACCAATGCCGGCCAGCTCCAGTACAAGGACTTCAGCTTCAACACCGGTAATCTGAGATCCGGGGAGCAGGTCTCCCTTATCCGGCGGCAGGATCACAAGCCCATCGCCGTTGCCGAGCGAGGCGCGGCAGGGAGCGGCAGCGACGTCATCCAACTGCTGACCAAGGGGACGAATTACCAGGCCACCTTCGGCGGTGGCAGCGGCGGGGCGCTTGGGCCGATCACCGGGGCGACGCTGCTCATGAACGATACCGCCTACCACTACCGGCCGGACGACCTGCCGGAGATGCAAGGCGCCTGGAAGCAAACGCAAACGGGCGGGTGGCTGCCGCCAGGAGCGGAGCACGACTTTTCAGATATGCGGGTCCATGAGTACTCCAAGAAAGGCGACATGACCGTAGTGAAGTCAACCATCGGTCCAGTCGGTATCGGCGATACCGCAGCGCTCAATCGACAAGCGCATGAGTACAAACATATGAGCATCGCGAAAAATGGCACCCTCTACGAGCATGTGCCAGTCAATGAGGCGAAGCGGGCTGGCGAGTGGGAGACCATCCAGCGTGGCGGGTGGATGGGGCCTGGCTGGAGTGTTCGCTATCGAAGCATGCAATACCAGCATCAGCGGCAAGAGAATGGTTTTACGATCACCAAGACGCCAATTGGTAAAGTCGCCTGGGGCGATACAAAGGCGCTGGAGGGACCGGACCATAAGTTCAGCATCCAATCCATCGGGAAGGATCCTGTCAGCGGCAAGGAGGCCATCTACCACCACGTTCCGGTAGATGCCAAGAACCGGGCCGGTGAATGGAAAACCGTACAACAGGGTGGCTGGCTACCGAAGGGTTTTTCGGTGGATCTGCGGAGCATGGAGTACGTCCACCAGAGCCAGAAAAACGGCCTGACCGTCATCAAGACCCCGGTCGGCAAAGTGACCTGGGGCGACACCGCGGCCCTCCGCCAGCCGGCTCACCACTACAACATCTCCTCGATCGGCAAGGATCCGCAAGGCCGCGACGTCACCTACCACCATGTGCCGGTGGATGCGAAGAACCGCGCGGGCGCGTGGAAGACGGTCCAGGAGGGCGGGTGGCTGGACAAGGACTGGCAGCTCGATTTCAGCGATCCCCAGCAGATCCCACAACACTCCCAGACGAGGCACGGCCACACGGTCATCAAGTCACCGATCGGGCCGGTGAAGTGGGGCGACACCGCGGCCCTCCGCCAGCCGGAGCAGCACTACAACATCTCCTCGATCGGCAAGGATCCGCAAGGCCGCGACGTCACCTACCACCATGTGCCGGTGGATGCGAAGAACCGCGCGGGCGCGTGGAAGACGGTCCAGGAGGGCGGGTGGCTGGACAAGGACTGGCAGCTCGATTTCAGCGATCCCCAGCAGATCCCACAACACTCCCAGACGAGGCACGGCCACACGGTCATCAAGTCACCGATCGGGCCGGTGAAGTGGGGCGACACCGCGGCCCTCCGCCAGCCGGAGCAGCACTACAACATCTCCTCGATCGGCAAGGATCCGCAAGGCCGCGACGTCACCTACCACCATGTGCCGGTGGATGCGAAGAACCGCGCGGGCGCGTGGACAACCGTGCAGGAAGGCGGAGCGCTCGCTCCCGGTCTCTCGATCAACTACAGGACTATGAAAGTATCGGAGACGTTCAAGGTTGGGGATACGACCGTTGTCCGGACGACGCGGGATCCTGTCCGATGGGACGACATGGGGTCGGTGCACAAGAAGCCGACAGCCTACGAGTACCACGATGCCGCAACGGGTGCGGAGCTCCGGCACTCGATGAAGCAGATCATGCAAGACGCCAGAGCCAAAGGCGACCACAAGCAGTACGCAGCGGCTCGCGACGCCTATGTCGCGCTCAAGACGACCGGGTTCGTGGAGCCGATGGTGCGCGTCCACTACGAGCACGGCCTGAGCGCTGCGGAACGGACGTTTCGGGCTGTGCATAGCGCGACCGGTCTTGAGCGCGTGGCTGAGGCGCGGAAGGCGATGTCTGCCGCCCATTTCGGACCGGCCCAGCACATGCTCGGGAAAGTGCAACGGCTTGATGCCAAGATACAGCTTGCGCAGGCCGAGCGGGTGCTGACGACCGGAGGCACCGCCAAGGAGCTGGTCGCGCGGAGGTTCACCGATGCCCGTGCGGCGATCAACAAGAATAACTTCAGTCCGGCCCAGACCCTGATCAAGAAGGCTGCGAGCTTCGAGCGCCGGAGCCAGTTGCTGGAGGCGCAGCGTGTCCTCACCGGCGTCAGTGACAACAAGGCGCTGGTCACGAAGAAGTTCGTTGACGCCCGGGTCGCCATGCAGCATGGCAATCTCGCGCCCGCCAAAGCGCTCATGACCAAAGCGACGCGCGTGCAGCTGCAGATGGCGACACGAGTCCTGATGGGAAGCAGCGCGAACACGAAGCTTCCGCAGCGATTTGCCGATGCCCGCGCCAGCATCAAGGCCGGTGATCTGGGACCTGCCCGGGCGCTCATCGGGAAAGCCAAGAGCTTCGCGTTCCGCGGTCAGCTCCAGGGCGCTGAGCGGGTCCTTACCGCGGTCGGCAAGGATACGACCAAGGCGTTCGTTGCCGGTAGGTTCCGGGATGCGCGCGTTGCGATGCGCCAGGGGGATACCGGTCCAGCTCTTGCCCTGATGGGCAAGGCGAGGCGCTACGTCACGCGCGGCGAACTGAAGGGCGCGGAGCGGGTCCTCTTGAACATGAGCGGCAATCAAGACCTCGTGAAGCGGCAGTTCGCCAGCGCCAGGGCCTCACTGATTGGGCCACGCCCCAATTACCGCGTAGCCGAAGTGCTGATCATCAAGGCGACCAAGACCCAGCTTCGCGGCGCCCACAACATCCTGAGGCCTGCGGAGGGCAAGGGGCGGGTCAGCGATGAGAAATTCGCCGAGGCGCGCCTGGCGTTGCGGCGCGGCGACCTGGCCCCGGCCCGAGCGCTGATCAACAAGGCGCAGCGTTTCGAGTTCCGACGTGGGCTGATGGCGTCTGAGAAGACACTCACGGCCGCCAGCAGTCATAAGGATCTGGTCGCGAAGAAATTCATGGACGCCAGGCTAGCGATGCAGCAGAAGAACTTTGCTCCGGCCGAGCGCTTGATGAAGAAGGCGGCGTCCTTTGAGATGCGTCAGGCACTGAATAAGCGGGAGCGGTTCTGGCAGACTCAAGTTGGGGACCGGCTGAAGGGCGGCCAGGACGCCACCTTCGCCCAGCGACGTCTTGCCGAGATTCGGCAAGCCCGCCTGCTGTACGTCCAGGGGGATCCGTCGGCTGCCCGCAAGATGATCGCCAAGACAGCGAACTACGCATTTAAGCAGGATATCAAGCTCGAGTTGCGGCAGCTCACCGGGCGCACCGAACCGGAACTGGATGTAGCCCGCAAGGAGCTCACGCTAGCACTGACGCTCAATGCGAGAGGCTATACCTCCAGAGCCAACATGTATGTCCAATCCGCGCGAGAAAGTATCGGCATGTACAACGGTCGAGTGCAACGAGAGATCGCGCTTGGGCAGTCTACGGCCGGCCGACTCTATGAGGGGACGCTTCAGAAGGGCGCAATCGAGCTGTTGGCTGGAGGCCGTTACCAAGGGCTCCTGACCTGGGGGATGGGCAGCCTCGCGGGTCGTGACCACTGGATCACGCGGCTCACCTATGAAGTGGACATCACCAATCCCTCGATGGTGACGCTCGCTCTTCTCGCTCTTGGCCCGCTCGGAGTGCTCAAGCAGATGGGGCGAGGTGCAGCCTACGCCTATCGCGTCATGAGCGGCGCCGAGAAGGTGGGCGGCGCGGTGGCCGGCACAAAGGCGATCGGGAGAGAGCTTGGCAGGTTCGCCGCGAAGCATCAGCCGGATCTGATGGCCGGCACCGCGTTCACCGGTGTTTCGAGTTTCGTAGATGCTGGCCGGTATTACTTCGGCACACCTGACGCAACGTTGGGCAGCGCCGCAGGGCGCTTCGCCCGCACGTTCGGCGACAATATTATTCCAGGACTTCAATGGAACCGGCTTGCCGGACGCCTGATCGGCGGTGCCGGCGCAGCCGGTAAGACACTCGCAAACGCCGAGATGCGAGTCGCCGCCCGAGGGCTTGGAGAGGCCCGTGCAGTGCGCTGGATCGGCGAGGGCAGTTCGCTCGCTTCGCGGACCGTGTTCCGCACCGCCGAGCTGGGAACAATCGGCGGCCTCGGCGGTGCAGGATTCGAAGTCGGCCGGGGTCTCTACCGGGGAGATGTGGTCCGAACTGATGTGGTGCGTAGCGCCTTGATTGGGGCCGGTGTTGGGGCTGCGGTTGGCTTGGGTGGGACCGCGGCCCCTACCCTGCTCAACAAAGCGTCAACCGTTGTCGCGAATACGTTCACCAGCCGGCCTTGGGTCAGCAGCGCGGTGACCGGCACCGGGGTTGGAGGGATCGGCGGGCTGGTGGAAGGCATCGTGACGTCCAGCCACCTCAGCGGGTGGGAGCGGGTGAAGTACGCGGGGGTCCATACGCTGGTGGGCGCGGGTGCCGGCGGTATCGCAGGTCTTGCCGGACGCACAGCGTTCGTGGGAGTCCGAGGCACATCACGAGGCATCGCAAGCTACACGTCGAGACTGATCTCGCCTGCGCGGGCGGAATGGATGACCCCGATTATCAAGACCACGACGGCTGGAGGGCTCACCGGAGCGCTCGGTGGAGGCCTTGGCGGCTATGCGCATTTCCGCAGCCAATCGGACAAAAGCTGGAGCAGTTGGGCAAGGAAAGTGGGTTCTGCAGCAGCCATCGGCGCGATCGGTGGTGCCATCGGAGGCGCCGGAGCCAGCATCGCGATCCAAGGCATCAGAAGGGGCTGGGCTGCAGGATCGACGTGGCTTGCAAGCCGGCCGGCCATCCAGGTGGCGACGGCTGGCCTACCCGAAGGCGCTGCCAAGAATGCCATGATCGGTTTCGCAAAACAGTATCCGGCGCTCACGCTCTATGGGCTCACGCAAGCCGCGAACAGCGAGCGGGATTTCCTCTTCATTCATCGCATGACGAGCGTGATCGACCGCTCATTCAGCTTCGGGATCGGCTACGGCATCCAGGCATACGGCTGGCTCAACAGCAACCATCAGATCCAGGCCGCTGGCCGGCAGCTGGCTTCCAGCCCAGGCGTCAGCGTGAGCGGCGGGTTGCTGGATGGGCTTGCGGCCCAGGTCTACAAAAGCTATCGGAAGAGCGAATATGGCAGCGCGGCGGTGGCAGCCGGCATCTATGCCACCATCATGGTGCCGAAGACTGTGCTGGATGTCATGGCGATCGGCGGTGTCCTCCACGGCATGTCATCGCTCATGAAGGCGACGCAGCCAGTCCTGGCGCGCGGCGCTGTTACCGACGCCCGAAACCTGTTGGCCAGTACGCTGGGACGGACAAGCGCCGGCGCGGCGAGATTGGGAGTGACATTGGAGCGGCTCGACATCATCAGGAGCCGAGCAGGCATCACGCAGTTCCGTGGGCTGCTGGGCCGAGGCGGGCAGACGACGCAGCGGGCGTTCGTTGCCGGCACCGAGCGATTAGGGCTGACGCCGGCCCGGTTCAGCCAAGCGGCGCGACTGACCGGCACCGCGTGGGAACGCCTGGGCGGGCTGACCGGCAGCATGGGCCAGAATATCGCGGGGATGGGCGAGCTGGTCTCCCATGGCACGGGCGCGATCATCGGCTACAAGTTCATGAAGCAGTATGCCGAGCAAGGCTACCAGATCTACCAGGATTGGGACCGCACCGATCTGGAGGCCGGCACCCAGCGGGCGAAGTTCTTCCTGGAAGTGCCGCTCTTCGCCGGCGCCATGGGCATTGTCCGGGCCAACACGAAGGCTACCGAAGTCAGAGGCCGCGTCGCCGAGATTGCAAAACTGAAGGATGAGCTGAAGACAACGGTCCTCAATGACATGCGCGCGAAACTCGACCAGCAAATCAAGGGCCTCGTAGATCTCGGGACGACATTCACCGTTGGTGACTACATTCGCGAGGTCGCTGTGGGCACCGGGCATGAGGCGAGGCGCATGGCAGCCTTCATCCCAACCGGCGGCTTGGCTGAAGGGCTGGGAATCGGCGCCGGGCCGACCATTTTCGGTCTCTCCGCCGGCGTGGCCGTCCGCCAGCACCAGGTGCATGAGCTGGCTCAACGGCGGCACATGGACCGCGTGATCGTTGAGCGGCCGCATCTCTTCGAGCGCTCAGTGGTCGATGCGGCACGCCAGCGGCTCAGTGAGGCGCTACCGGCGTATCAGACCATCAAAGCGGCGGACAGTGCGGTAGTGCGGCTGCCGATCGAGGTCGGCGCAGGGTGGAAAATGTTGGGTGTGCATGCGACAGAGACCTCTATCGGCCGACAGACAGCCATTGATCTTGCGATGATGAAGCGAGGCGTGCGCCCAGAGGACATTCTCATTCAGCCGGCTGATGCAGTCTACCTTACCCAGGAGGGGGTGCGTGGGCCCATTGGCCTTGTCAGCGAGCGGTTCGACGTGGACGCCGACTTGGTACGCGATGCGGAGGCCAGGAACTGGGCCGAGCGCCGACTCAGCGAGCTATCGCTCCAGCGCGGAGAGCTGAGTCTGGGCGACTTGGGTCGGCTGGCCACGGGCGTGCCAGTCGAACTGAGGAATTTCCGGTTCGCTGTCGGTGGCGCCGATCGAGTCACGGTCGGCGGAGCAGACAGTTCGGTAAAGCAGTGGGCCATCCGGGAAATGGCTTCGCGGACGGTCGCAGCCGGCCAGACAGCCGAGGCGCTCAAGAGCGGGCGCATCTCACTGGGGCCGCGGTTTGCGACGACCCGCGTCGAGTTGCCGGACACAGTCCGTCGCGAGGTGGCAAGGATCCATCTGGCCACTTCCGATCTCTCTGGGATCCGCACCGATGGCTCACTGGATCACCGCGCGGTCTCAACGCTCACGGAGGGCTACGATACGATCGCGAGCCTCAACAACGTCTATACCACGCGGATGTTGGTGGCGCAGGCCACCGGAGATGCGGCCAGGATGCGCTCCGCCGCCGTCGAGATGGCCTCCTGGAACGCCCGGCTGAGCGATGTGTCACGTCGGACCGGGACGTTGGACCTCACCGAGGTGCGGATTGACGGCGACGTCAGTATCGATGCTATGGCTCGGACGCTGGCTGGCAGGGTCGAGCTGGCAGACGTTGCCGACCGCCCGATCGCCGAAGGGCTCATGCGCACCCAACTGGACCTGCTCCAGGGAGCGAGAACTGAGGCTGGGCGCAGTCGGCTCAGGATCGAATCCGTACGCGAGCTGGAAGCCAGGATGCCGGAGCGGGCCGCCTTCCTTGATGTGATCGATCAACTCAGCCGTGTGACCCGGTTCGCCGATCATCAGGAATGGAATCGGATGTATGCCGAGCATGAGCCGCTGATCAACATGATGCGGGGCATGGGGGTGACCCCGGATCTGATCGCGACGCAGCCGGAGGCCGCGCGCGACTTCTTCCGGCAAGTGGATCTCAAGCAGCTGGTCAGGGCTGAGGGCAAGCAGTATACGCAGCTCTTGGCGCGGGTCCGGCTCTTGGAGATGCCGCTGCAGCATGTCGGCCGGGCTCGTTTCGAGCGCAGCTTCGCGCATGCCGCCGAAACACAGGTGCCGATCTTCGCCGAGTTAAATCTCCGAGCCGCTGGTGTGCCCCCAGGGAAGAGCGCTACAACCCGGTGGTGGCAGCGGGGGGCGATGATGGAGCGGATCGACCGCCGGAAGGCCGAAGCAGTTGCCTGGGACCGCGCGCGGGTTGGCCTTGGACCGGTCGGCACCCGGCATGTCATGGACAATATCATGCTGTCCTCGCTGGGACATCAAGCGAGCCGACTGAGAGTCGAAGTAGCCGCCGACGGTCAGGGACCGGCTCGATTCATCGGCGCTGACACGCCGCGCCTGATGCGGGTTGAGTCGCTGATGAACCGGATGGCTGCCGATGTGCACGAGCGGGGACGAGAAAAGTACGGCAGTGGGTTTACCCAGCGCCTATATGAGGACCAGATGCGCGCGGGGCACCGGATCCTGACTGACGCGAACCAGATCGCGAACTTTGACGGCGTCACCCAAGGGAAATCCGAGATCGTGCTAGCGGTCGCCGGCGAAGCGATACGCATGCTCTATGGCACGCCGGTTATCCATTCGTTCAAGGACACGGCTCTCACGCTGGCGGGCGCTGCGGCGCATCGCGGGACGTTGGGCGTCGATGAGGGTACCGTTGACCGGATTAGGGATGCCAGCGGCGACATTCTGGTGGAATCCTGGCGGACGCCGTACGGGAGCCGTGCCGTTCTAGTGGTCGACAAGGCGATGATGGATCCTCGCATCGCCCGTATCGCTGTCGAGCGGATCCGCGTGGCGGACATGGTGTACTACGACCGCATGACCGAAAATGTGCTTGAGATGCACCGAATTCACAACGAAACGCCAGGTGTGGACCGCGCAGTGAGACACCTCGTACAGGGCATCGTGATCTCCGATGAAGCTGACTTACTGCTCGTCACGCCCCATCTGATCCGAGGCATCAATCAGCGGAGCATTGATATTGCGGAGCAGGCCGCGCTCCTAGATGTCCATACGTTTCTCGTCAAGGAGCAAGCGGCCAGCAAAAAGTCTGCGCCGGCCTTCATCAGTGATCTCCGCGCCAATGCCACAGCTGTCGGCCCCGAGGGCAGACGTTTTTGGAAACCAGAAGCCGGCATCGAAGTAAACTTTCAGAACTTCCTCGGGAGTCGACCGTTTACGAAAGCACATGAGCTCGCTTTGCAAGATTTCGCCAAAGGCGTCGGGATGGTGGAGATGGCGAGCAGCCGCGAAGGTTTTGGTCTCGACCATGGCCGGGTGGTGCCGATGTCGGTGGGTGAAGTTGCACCGCACATGCTCTTCAGCGATGCTGCAGGAGCCATCGCGCTAATCGGACACACATTGCATGTGGACAGTCCGTACAAGCGCCATGGCCAAATGCTCGATCCGAATGCGGCGCAACGGATTCTTCAGGACGTCAGAACGACGCCGCACTCACTCCACATTTCGAATCTCGGAATGCTCAACCGGTACAGTGGTCGTATTTTGGTCACGGCGACACCGGACAGCCTGGATCACTTTGCGAGCTTGCACGGCATGCGCAATAACGCCAGGCCGGGCGCGGATATCGCTCTGCAGATGCGTCGCTATTATCGTGGTAACGATATCTTCACCAGCGAAGAGGGATTCCGGCCGATGCTTGCCGAAGCCATGCCGGAGCTCAAGGCGGCGCTCGAGGGGGGCCAGAACATCGTCGCGGTTCAGGGTGCGAATGAGCTGAATCGGTCCGATGTCGCGAAGCCGCTCCTGGACCTCGCGGGTAGCCGGCTGCCGCAGGGGATTCGTGGACGCGAGGTATGGGTCGGACGAGGGGCAGAGTGGGATGTCCACATCTTCGACAGCCGCGGCACGCACCTCCGGACGGAGCAGCAACCGATCGAGCGCGGGGGAAGCATCTTGAGAGCCGCAGCGCAGAACAAGATCCAGGTCATTATGGTCATGGACCAGGGCCAGTCCCGTGGATTCAATGCCGAGGTACTACGGACCGGGACCGGCAAAGAGGCACTGTATTTGGACATCATCGACACGCGCAACACCGCGACCGACGTGATCCAGACCATGCGCCGGAATCGGTTGAGCATCGAAGGTGCCACACCCTACAACCGTCACATTGCGCTGGTCTACGATCCGCTCAAGCTGGGGTTGAAGGGCGCCGGCGGTGTTGACCTCGGCAAGCTCACCACGCGACTCTCCTTCAATGAGGGACGCGCTAACGATGTCGCCTTCTATGCATCACTTCGGGATAGCTACGCCGAAGGCTTCGTGACGATGTTCGAGGCGATGCGCGAGGTCAGTGCGCGTTCCGACGATGTACTCGCCATGCGAACGAAGTTCCAATCCGAGGTGGCTCGGCATCCGTTTGAAGGCACGCCCCGCGGCTATACAGCTCTGAAGGCTCTTCAACGGGACGTCTCTGTGTTCAAGGCGAAGTTTCTGGATGTGGCCAAGGAACATCGGTCGCAGCTTGATGCACCCACCCGGAGGGCGCTCGACCTATTCGTGCGGGAGGTCAAGGACGTTTCCTTCAATCCAAAGGGCACATCGGACCTGATCCACATTGCCGGCCGGCTCGGCAGTAAGACGTTCGCTGAGCAGGTACGGATCACCAATGCCGCACTAAGCCCCTCACGGCTACTGGCCGAGGTATCGTCCACCGGCATGGAGCGGGATGGAGCGGTCAGCATCAGCCGGCAGGTCACGGCCGCCCGGGAGGTCTTTGATACGCTGGGAGTGAAGGCGCATCCGGCAGAGGCCGCACTGCGCCGCCAACTGCTAGACGTCGGCACCGGGATTCCGCGCGGGCCGACGGCGTGGTTCCAGACTGTCCGTTCCCATGTCGCCGCCAGCACGTCCCTCTCCGATGACCGCCGCAAGGTTGCACTCTCCGCGCTGAACTCGCTCGAGCGGAGCTTCCGCTTCCAGTCGTACAATCCGTTTGGATCTTCACTGACCGCCTACCAGCAGACGAAGCTGACGCTCGGTTCGCTGGCCTCCAGCTTCAGTGTCGGCCAGCAGGGCATGGCGGCGATCTTAAGCGGCGCCGATGTGGGCGGCCTGAGCGCCGATGACAAGCGGAAGCTGCGGATCGACCACCTGAGCATCCAGCAGATCGACGACATCCGGGCGGTAGCGGATATCACGCTGAAGGCCGTCAACCCGATCCTAAGCGGGCAGCAGTTTGCGGACGTGTATCACGGGTTTGAGCTGGTCAGCCGGCATAGCCCGGCACTGGCCAGGGACACGAGCTTTGAGCGGATGCGGGCGATTGTTGTGGACAAGTCGTACCAGGGCCGCGCGATGACGCTGCCGCAGTACCTCCAACTGAACAACGTGATGGGCGTGACGCGATGGCTCCACGTGCTGCCCGCCCGGTTCAACGGCCAGTCTCACCTCTTGGAGCAACTGCCGATCGGCGCGAAGGGCTTCCGCTTCACCTGGTCGCCGAGCTGGCGCAATCCGTTCCCGATGAGCGCGCTGCGCCAGGCACAGAGGGTTCGGGCGATGAGTCCGGTCACCATCTCTTCGTACGCGATGACCGCGGCCAGCTGGCTCGGGTATCTTGAGCCGGTCGTGGCGGTGGTGGATACCGTGAGCGTGGCGGCGACCGGTGTCCCGCTTGGCCGGGTGGCCACGTGGCTGCCGACGCTGGGGTACATGGGCTACTCCATGTACAAGAGCCGCAGAGATGGAGCGCTGGCGACGAACGTGAAGCAGACGGACTTCCGGACCGTGGGCTCCAACCTCATGGGGGGCGCATCCGGCGGCGTCAAGATTGCCGCCATTGAGCGCAGCGCGCGGAGCTTGTTCCGCGACGACCCGCTCGGGGCCTACAAGGTGGCGCGGCTCATTCATGGGGTGAAGCCCGAGGCGTACCGCCAGGCGGTCGCGCTCAGGCAGATCATCGGCGACAAGCCGCTGGATGCGCTCACCGGGAAAGCTGAGGTGCTGCGCGCCGCCCAGATCGACCTGACGGATCAGGACACCCGGCAGGCTGTGCAGAGCCTGATGGCCAGGTTCCGCAACCCCGAATTGAGCGTGGGGGATATCGAGTTCACGGCCGGGAAGCTCACCCCAGAGCAGATCACGGCCGTCCATAACCAGCTGATCAATCCGAAACAGTCGCTCGACTGGGCGGCGATCAAGCAGACGCAGGACACGCTGCGGGCGGTTGGGGGTGAAGGGCTGGGCGGCACCGCGTCCTGGCGGAGCCTCATGCGGCTGAGCGCGCAGCCTGACGCGCTGACGCAGCGTGTCACGCGATTCGTGGCGGCGGAGCGCGTGCGCCTGCAGGCACTGCCTGACATGCACCCCGACCGGGTCAAGGTCGAAGCCATGCATTACATCCTCCAGGATGGCCCAGACCACGCCAGGCTGGCGGCCTTCGACCTCATCGATGCGCCGCAGCAGGCGGCCATGGCCCGGGTGCTCGGGTATCGCGAGGAGGCGCTGGCCAAGCTCCGGGAAATGGCTGTGGCTTTTGATCTCAGCCATATGGAAGTGAAGGCGCTGGCTCCGCTGCTTCAGGGAAATCGGAAGGAGCGCCTAGAGCTTCTGTCGCAGCAGGCTTCCTATCGGGACGCGTTCCGCGAGCTCCACCAGATGAGCGATGCCAAGCGCACGCTCACCCTGGGCGAATTGAGGGGCGTGGTCATCAAGCACCAGGCTGCACTCGGCGGCGATGTCCGTGGCCTGGACCTGCTGATGCGCGCCTATGCCGGGCTGGACACCACCACCATCGCCAACCTGAAGAGCACGATCGACGGTCTGTCAGACCGGCTGCCGGAGCTGCCTACCCTGTCGGTGGATCAGCTCGTCAACGTCAGCCGCGCGAAGGTCGAACTGGATGGCATCGACACCCGTCTCCGCGAACAGGTCAAGGGAGAGGCATTTGTCGGCAGCCGGGTGACGTTTAAGCACGTTGCCGAGGTCGCGCAGCGCCACCACATCAATCTCGGCAACCAGGACAAGAACCTCACCCGACTTCTGATGGCGTTCAACATCGGCGCGAGCGAGGCCGTGGTGGACGAGACGATCCGGCTCTCCACCATACTGCAGTCCGCCGGCCGCAGCACGCCGATTGTTTCGCTGGTCAGCGCGGCTCGCGAGATCGACGTGCGCCGCCAGCTGCACCCGGAGGCGCGGATCGCCCACCTGGCCCACTTCGTTTCGTCCACCCAGGCGCCCCGCACGCTTCGGCAGGCTGCGGCTGAGCTCATCCAGTTGCCGGATACGGCTTCGCTGGCGGATATCGATCAGATTGCGACACGGTTCCAGTTAGACCGGGGCACCGCTTACGGGCTGTTCGACGCGCGCATCGAGACCCACGCTGCGCTTCCCGTCGCGGATGTGCTCGCGCAGACGATCGGCCAGGCGCGCGTGGAGCGGATCACGGCGGCTGATCTGGTCGCGGTGCAGCACCGGCCCGAGGCGCTGCCGAAGATGCTGCGCGACCGCTTCGGCGCGACGGATGCGGTCGGCCGCGTGGCGGAACGGATGTACAAAATGACGCAGGGCCGGCAGGCCACCGGGACGGCCGGCCTCACGATGCAGCAGGCGGACCGGCTGGCTGCGATGTACGTGAAAGAAGCGGCCCGCGACGCCCGCACAGCCGGCCGGATCGATGCGGGCGTGACGCATGACCAAGCCCGCGCGATGATCCTGGCCCTTCACCGGCCTGATCTGCACCTTGCCGGCCGGGTGAGCCGTGTGGCCGCTACCTATGACCAGATGAGCGGGTTCCGCTCGCAGCTTGCCGGCGTCAGGTGGCGGTCGCTGTCCGTGGGTGACCTCGAAGCGGTCGCCGAGGTCCGGCATGACCTGGAGCGGCTGGGCAAGCCTGAGGCCATCACCCTGGCCATGGTGAACCGGACGGCGCAGGGCCGGCTGACCGATCTCGGGAAGCAGATGGTCATACAGCTGATCCTGGACGGCGATGTGCCGATGACCCGCGATCTGGTGCGCGGCATGGTGGAGCTGGTCACCGAGATGCCGAAGACCGCGCCTCAGATGACACTCGCGGATCTCCGCACCCTGGCCTGGCATGCTGGGCGCGCGGATCAGGCACATGCGGGTGCGGCGATGTACCGCCATGCGCTCCGCAAGGAGTTCGAAGCGCGGGGCCAGGCCAAGGACCACCTGGCCTTGGCGATGATCAGCCGGATCGAGGCGATCGGCCGGCAGGCGGTGCCGTTGGTTCCGGTGAGCGAAATCCGGCGCATGGCGCAAGAGGCCGGTCAGAACGAGGAGCTCGTGGTCCGGCTTCTGGCGCCCTCGGTGTCCAAGGCAGGCGCCGAGGCGGCTGCCGAAGCGGTGCGATTGGCCACGGTGTTTGACGAGGTGGGGAGTCGGATCACGCTGCGCGATGTGATGTCGCTCCAGTCGCCGTCCGCTGCGCGGGGATTCGTCCTGAATACGATCGGCACACGGCAAGCGGCAGTTCCCAAGACCGCCGAGGCGGCGTTGGCGATGGCTGCACATGCGCGCGCCCAGCGTGGCGCGCCGGGCGTTGTGGAGACGTACTACCGGCATGCGGCTCGCCTTGCGCCGGAGCGGGTGGAGACGCACCTCGAGCTCGCGGACCTGTTGATCGGCGAGCAACGCTACGACCATGCGGCGGCCGTCCTGCGGCAGGGGCTCACGGTGCACAACGGCCACACGGATCTCACGGCATTGCTGGGGTTCGCCGAGCTGGCAGGACAGAACGCCGCGCTCAGGGACAACATGCGGCAGATGACCGAAGAGGTCCGCCGGCTGCGCAGCGCCACGCCGGAGGGTTTGAGCACCGTGGCGCACCGGTACGAGACACTTGGCATCACCCTCTCTGATGTGTATCGCGCGGCCGGCGTTGAGCTGGACGCGGCCACCCGAATGCTCCGTGTTGGCGCCCGCCCATCGAACGTGCCAGCAGCCGAACAGCCGCTTGTTGTTGCGGTGCAGGACCTGCGCAACCGCAAGCCGGTTGAAGCGGTCACGGTGGCCGAGGTTCGCGGCATGGCCGCGCGGATCGGACGACCGGTGGTGACGGTGTTCCAGGCGCTGGCGCCCGGCGCCACCTCGGTGGAGTTGGCGGCGATAGCACAGGCGGCGGACGATATGGGCCGTATCCCCGGACTGCTGAACCGCACAACGCTCCGCGATCTGGTGGATGTGGTAGCCTCGAGCGCACCCCTCCACGTCTCCACGATGGCGCACATCGACCGCTCGATCGCCGCATTGGGCTTCGACAGGGTCCGGCGGGATTTCGCCGATCTTGACGTGACTGCGGACCAGGCGATGGCCGTCGGGTATGCGCTAATGCGCGTCCAGCAGCCGACGACCGCGGCGCGATACTACCAGCGGGCGCATGACCTGTCCCAGGACATGCCGGGTGCCGCGCTCACCGCGGTCCGGGCGACCCTCGGCCTTGCGCACGCGCATGTGGCGCGCGGCGACTACCAGACAGCGCTGGCCGTGCTGCGCGAAGGCGCGGCGCGGTATCCGTCGCATCGCGCGCTGGCAGCGCGGATCCCGGCCGTGGAGCGGATCCAGGCAGATTGGCGCCTCGGGTCGCTCCTCGCGGAGATGGACCGGATGCCGAGAGTGACGGTCGAAGGATTGAACCGGGTTGCCGCTCGCTATGAGGCGCAGGGGATCGGACGAGACGATGTCTACCGGCTGGCCGGGTTGCCGGATGCGAGCGAGCGGAGCCAAGCGGCGCTCGCCGCGATTGCGTGGCTTGTGCCCGATGTCCGCTCTGTTGCCGAGATTGATATTGATGCGGATGGCGTGCCCGCGATCGCCCGCGTGCACAGCATGGGCGGAGCTGAAATCCTGGTCATGGCGCATCCGTTGGACGTTCCGGTCTCGACGATCGGACGGAGCGCGCTCACCGAGGTGGTGCAGGGCGACCGGACGCGGCTCTTCACGCGTGAGGGGGTCGAGCTCCCGGTTCCCTCCGGCTTCTCCGTGCGCAGCTTCAGCGGATGGATCGTCCACGAGGCGGATCAGGTGCAGGTGCAGACGGTGAATCCCGGCGCACCGGATGAGCTGGTCTTGCGATTTGACATGAAGGGCGCGCTGGTGAGCGCCACACCGGTCCCGGCCGTTGAGCCGATCCGGGTGGAGCGGGCTGCGGCCGCGCCGGTCGCGCAGCCGGTCAAGACGCCGGCGGCCCAGCCGGTGCGCGTGACCACCCCGGTTCGCATTGCTTCCGATTCGCGCGCGGCCGCGAGGTCCAGCCCTGATGTGGCCGCCCGTCCAGCCCGGTACGACCGTGGCAGCAGCGGCAGCCCGGTGACGCGGCCTCCGTTGCCCCCGGCCGCCGGCGCTCAGGTCCGCGTCGAGCGGAAGGTGGCCGAACAGGCGGCGGCTCCTGCCGCCGTGGTCAGGGCGCCGGCATCGCCGATTGCAAAGCCCCCCATCCCGGCTCGCGTCGCGAGCCCGGTGGCCGGCCCGGACGCTATTGACCGGCAGGTGTCGCTCTTCCGTGCTGCCGGACTGGAGTTTGCGGATCAGTTTGAACCGGGGATCACGCATGAGCCGGATGCAGCGTCAGGCGGCCGGGGCCCGGCAGACGAGTGGGAGCGCGTGACGACACGTGAGATCGGCCGGCACCAGGTGCGGCTCTTGGCCACCCAGGCGCTGCCGGTCGTGAATCCTGCCGGACGCGCACTCACCGTCTACTACCCTGGGCCTGGCCAGGACTTCCGCTCCGTGGCCGCTGCGACAGACGGCATGCGATTCATCCTGGCGAACAAGAGCCGCTACGGCGGCGGGCGGTATCGCGACAACTTCGAAGGGATCCACCAGCAGCTCCTGGCCATGGCCCGCGCGTCGCAGGTCACGGACGTGACGCGGGAATTGCTCGATGAGAACACCGCGCGCTTCACGTTCCGGATGCCGGGCATGGACGGCCGTATGAAGCCGCGTGAGATCCTCTACTATGCCGGCCGCGATGCCACGACATTCACCCCGCCTGAGCCGATCGACGTCTACTATCAGGAGGGGATGGTCGGCCCGACCGCGCAGCTCCTGGCCGCTGCCCGGCCGAGCTTCCGCGCGGACACGCTGGTCGTCTTTGGCGGACAGGGCGCTCCGCTCAAGGGCCGGACGCTGCCGGGCTTCACAGCGGTTCACCACGCAGACATCGGCCCGAGAGCATTCGTGCACCCGCAGGATGCCGGGCGGCGCTTCCTAGCCGGAGGCGAAGTGCTCGTGCTGGCCTTGACCGATCCCGAGGCGGCCCCCGCAGCCCCTGCCGTGAAGCCGGTGCTGCCCAGCACCGGGGCCATGGGGCTCGGCGACATCGCGATTGAGGATGTGGCGCTGCCCGGCCCGATCCGGGCCGGCCAGGTACGGATGATGTTCCGCCCGCTCGGGCAAAGCACCGGCAGCCGGTTCATGCTGCCGATCAGCCATGCGCCGCCGGCGAATGTGCGCCACCTGCTTGACCAGCTCGAGGTCTCCCGTATCACCCCGGCCCTGCAACCGCTGGTTTCCCGCGCGCTCGCCTGGTATGCGACGAGCTACCGCGGCGCCACCGTGACCCACGCCGCCCACCCGGACGTCCACGGCTTCGGACGCCATGACGTGATCGCGGTCGCCGAACCGCTTCGCGACAACCCGGTCGCCTGGCTCCATGAGATCCTGCACGCGGCGGTGGATGCCGCCGTGATTCCTGAAACCGACCTGCTGACCGCGACGGCCGGCAGCGCCTGGTACCAGCAGCACCTGGCGAAGCCCGGCCGCGAGGCGCTGACCGCGCACTACGCGATCCGCGCCATGACGCGCGAGGCGTTCCCCGACTTCGACGCAGCCCTCACGCAGCAGATCAAGGCGATGCGTTATACCCCGGGCAGCATGGCCGTGCCGAAGGCGGAGCGCCTGGATACCAGAGCTGTGCTCCAGGCATATCAGGACGGTGACCTGGCGTCGGTGGTGCCGGTCGAGGTCGCCGCACGCCTCACTGGAATGCTCGGCGAGGTCTATAGGTCGCCCGCCACATTTCCCCGTATGGGAATGCGCATGGAGCCGTTGGCCGCGCCCGTACAGCTCCCAGAGGATCCTGCAGGCTTGATTCGGCAGCTGCGGGCGAACGGGCACAATTGGTATCTCGGCGTCATCCCGCCGGGGGATGAGCGAGAACAGGAGCTCGCGTCGCGCGTGTCTGTGCTCAGGAATACCCACGTGCTCGTCCACGAGATGCTCGCTTCGCCGCTCCGGAAAAATCCGCTCATCCAATCGATGGATGAGATCCAGCAGATCCTAGTCAAAGGCAGCTACCTGTACGGGGCTACGGGTGAAATGCCTGAGGATCTGGATCTCACGGTCGTGGTCTCCGGCAACCGACGCCTTGAGCGCTTGAAGGCTGTCGACCTGAGCACTGAACAGCAAACGATGCTGTTCGGCACTGACATCCTACGGCGGCCGGCCAAGCTGGAAGTCACAATCGTCGGAGAAGACTATCTGTCGTCGCACCCCGAGGACCACTTCCTGAATTCAGTCGTGGTGTCCGCCGTGACCAGCTCTGTGCCGATCTACGGCCGGTTGGCCATTCGCGTAGAGACGGGCGAGCTGGCGCCCTTCGCGTACGTGGCCCAGGCGATGAACCTCTTGGCGTCTGCGGAGCTCCTCGCCGGAAACGCGGACGCCAACAAGGCACGCAAGCGATTGATTGAGGCGAGCCTCACGCTCCACCATCTGGTCACCCGGGTGGCTCCGGATCTCAATCTGGACCTGGAAGGCATCACGACCACGCGGCCGCACACGCTGGCGACTAATCCGTATGGCCCATCGCGGATCGCCGACACGTTCTTGGAGTATTTCATCAGCAAGCCAGTTCCGCCCATTGATGTGCCGCGGACCATCACCGATCTCAAGATCGCGATCGATGTGGCCGGGCGCGCGCTTAAAAAGCAGCAGCAACTGGCGATCATCGAGGGTGCGCTGGGGAGCGCCGCGCCCGCGGTTGCGCGGACGCCGGAACCGCCGTCTGCTCCGGCAGCGGCTGCCCGGTCGGCGGGCGCGTTCCTGAAGGGTTTGGCAGGGCGCAGCGTGGTTGGGGCGGCGCTGTTGGCGCTTACGACGGCAGCCATGCCGGTACCGCGGGGGCACAACCCGCAGGCGCTGCCGTCTGGGCTGACCGGTGCTGGCGCGCGGCCGGCGGCTGTGCCCATGGCCGAGCCGGTCATGAACCTCGGCCTGCGGCCGCTGACCGAGTCGGCGGCGCAGGTGCCAGGAGGGGTCCGTCACGTGGTCGTACAGACCGGCATCCATTTCGACGTGCCGCCCGAGCTGGTGCAGGCGTATGCGTTGCTTCGATCGGTGGTCACGCCAGGGGCCACGCCGGAGTTCAAACCGCTGGATGCGAATATCGTGCGTGCTTCGGCGCGGCCTCACGCCCTCCCGGGGCGGTTCACGCTCATTCACGCGGTCAATCCGGCCGATCCGGCGCAGTTACCGGTGACGCTTGAGTATGTTGATGCGGTGACGAATATCTCTTTCCTCCTTGATGTGCGAACCCAGGCGTGGTCCATGGCCGCACCGCTCGCGCCGGCGAAGGCGCGGGAGTTGATCGCGAGGGCCGTAGGGATGCCTGCCGGGGGCATGACGGTCGCCGACATGCCGCGCGGCGGAGCGTCGTACATTCGCATTGTGCTAGAGCACGTCGAAGTTCCGGCGGCGACCGGGCAGCCGGTGACGCAATGGACGATCCGCACCGAGGTGCAGCAGATAGGCCGAAGCGGCGCCACGGTGCCGGTGGATGTGCCGGTGGACGCCTTGGGATTGCCGAGGCGGATGGAGCTGCCGCCGACCATGCCGCACGGCTACCGTGACACGATGCCCATGCCAGGGCCTGAGCTCACCATGCCGCAGGTGCCGGCGGTCCAGCGGGTCAACGAGATCAGAGGCGGCTCGGTCACGGTCCCGCCGAAGCCTTCTACCACGCTCCCGCCCGCAGCACCGGTCTTCTCGAATGCCGGTTTGGGTGCGGTCGCCGTCGGGATGGCGCTCGGCTCGCCCACCGTGATGGCGCTCGGGTTGGGCCTCGAAGCCGTGCGCTCGGCGGCGCGGATCCGCTCAGCACGGCTGGAGCGGCAGCACGCCACCGTGCTCCGCCTTGGGGCCGCGATGACCGGCGCCGATGGTGTCGCGGACTTCACGAACGCGCTCAGCGACGCCTTCCAAGGCAACGTGCGGCCGCTGCGCGAGCAGATGCGGCAGTGGGGATCGCGCATCGCGGACACGCTGCACCCATCCTCCATCATCCGCGCCAACCGGACGACCGGGACGGTGAAGGTGGAGGTGCAGGTGAACGGCGCGGCGAAGCGGATGCGCCTCGAGGATCTCGTGAGCCTGGCCGGAGGCTACCGGAAGTTCGCGAACGACCTGCTGGCGTCCTCCACCGAGCAGCCGCTGCTGTTGCGCGACGGCGCCAAGACGATCGCCGTCAACGTGGAAGCGGTGCGCCGCACGCTGGGCGACGCCCACAGCAACCTGCTGCCGCCGGCCCTGCGCGGCCTGGTGGATACGCTGGCCGCTGTCGAATCCGAGATGGCGCGCGTGGAAGACGCGATCACCCATGCCGAGACCATGGAGGCGGGCCCGCGGAAGGACGATGCGCTGGCGGCGCAGCGGTCGCGCCAAGCCGAGGTGCAGGCGCGGGTTGATCTCGCGCTGGGCGGCCTGGTGGAGGGCTTCGCGTCCAAGAAGACGCCGCACCCGCCGTTCATCAACCATTGGCTCCTGTGGCAGGCGGTCAAGCTGGACGGCCACGTGTTCCGCAGCGTGGCCGTTGAGCAGACGATCGTCGAAGCACTGTTGCGCTCGGCGAACGGCCACCGCCCACTCCTCACCAACGTCATGCGCGATGAGCTGAAGGGGGCCCTCATCAGCATCGTCGACTTGATGGCGGCGGAGATCAGCCGGGTGATGCCCGCACTTCCGGTCGCGGACGCGCGGCGGGTGAGCGCAGCGTTCGGCCGGCGCGCGGAGCTGCCGATCACCCGGCACGACATCGCCCGCGCCTTCGACGCGAGCGGGATCGATGTGACGGCCGCGCACGTGAATCAGCTGATGGCAAGCCCCATCGTCAGCGGGCAGCCGCAAAAAGATCTCTTCCGTTTGATGCGCTTGCAGGCCACCTTCGAGGACACGGTGGAGAAGATCCGGCAATCGCCCTCAGTGCCGCCGGTTCAGCCGCAAGCCACGCAGCGATGGGTCGAGCCGGCGGTGCGCCCTGCGGCCGCGCTGCCGCGCGCCAGCACCGGGCCGACTCGCCGCCAGGTGCTCCAGGGCGGCCTGGCTGCAGGATTGGCCGGTATCTTCCTTGGGGCAGGCACGGCGCATCCGGCTGAGCGTCCCGCAGCGGCGTCGGCGCAGGCTGCATTCCCGCAGGGCGGCATGGATCGGCAACAGGCAGAGGCACTCGTCAACCAATTGCTCGAGGCGAGCGAGCCGCAGGTCGCGCAGGATCTCCGCGCGTCCGGCTTGATTGATGTGATACGGGATGCGCGGCCGGACACCCTGCAACTGCAGATCACGAGCATCCGGCCGGTCGAGTTGCAGGATGCGCCGGATCATTACCCGCTGCCGCTCCAGCCAGGCCTGGCAACGTATCGCGTCGGGGTCAAGGGGTTGACGCAGGATTTGTGGCTTTTCTATGGGCAGTCGGCGACCGGTCGGCAGACGCTGCAGCGGGTGGCGCTCGGTGATCTGGATCTTCTGGGCGGTCCGGTGCCGGCTGATCTGCAACCTGCCGTAGGCACGCTGTTGCAGGGGATCGGCTACCGGAACGACGGCGGCGTGGCGCGCGAAGGCCGCTGGCACACTGTCCAGCAACTGCTCGCCGAGGCGCCATCGCTTGGGCCTGTGGATCGCGTCCAAGTCCTCCGCGCCATGGAGCCTGGCTGGATGATCGAGCACCTGACACGCTCGCCGGTCGCCGCGTGGACTGCGCGCGAAATCGCCGCGTTCGGCGGCTCCCTGGTGCCGCAACGACTCTCGTACCGCCGGGGCGTGCCGACGGATGCGCTGGCGACCGACCAGGTGCTGGTCGGGGCCGCGGACAGCGCGAACCAGCGCATGGTGAGCCATGAGCTGACGCATATCCACTTTGCTCAAGTCCGGAAGATCGCCGAGCAGGCGCGGGCAGCGCAGGGCACGCGCCTCCTGACGTCGCGCGAGCAGACCGCGCTCGTCCGCGATGAAGCGATCAGCGGCTTGAAGCTCCGGATGATGCTGGAGCCGTCGCCCTGGCGCGAGGCGATCGCCGAGTTCGACGCCACGCAGCAGTACCAAGGGATCGCACAGGATGCTGAGCGGACAGTCAATGAGCTGGCGGCCTTCGCGGCGCAGCACGTGAACGAGCGGCGCACCACGCTGACGATCACGGACACGGCCACCGGGCGCATCCGGCCGGTCTACGACTTGCGCGTCAGAGACGTGGAGCTCCTGGTTGATGCCGGCGTGTTGCCTGAGACGATGCGGCCGGTACGCCGTCAGGGCATGGATGACGACACGCCGCTCAGCGCGCCCGCTTACTTCGCAGTGGTGGATCGCCGATTGGCGGCTCAGCAGCCGTTGGCCTGGGGTGAGGGCTTGGGACGCAGCGCTGCAGCCATGGCGGCGAGCGTGGGAGTCGCGGCCGTAGGCCTGCGCTGGTGGCGCGCGCGGGTCGAAGCGGTCGCGCGGACCGAGGGCCGCCCGAGCTCTCTCGCGAACCAGCGGGTCGCTCCGCGTGCGCCAGCAGCCCGGACGTTCACGGACCGGCCGGAAATTATCCGATCATCACGGCGCGGAGCTTCATTGGGCGAGATACTGCCGGTCGCCCTTGCGGCGGCAACGGTGCTGGGCCTGGGGTACTACTTCAGCGGAGCCGAGTCGATTCAAGCGGCATGGAGTACGTTGCCTGCGGCGGCAACGGCTACAGCCATCGGCGCCACGATCGGCGGCAGGGGAGCTTCCGGCAATGTCCTGGACTATCTGGGCGTGAGGCGCGTGAGGGCGTCGGAAGGGCAGGTCACATGGAAGGTCACATTCCTGCATGATTGGGACGGGCTCCTCTCGCTGATACTCCGGACGCTGGACCGGCACGGGGTCCGCCACGTGGCGCACAGCACTCGTTCCGGTATCAACGAGATCGGGGTGACGGCTTCCGGCACCGCCGCACATCTCCGGAACACAGAGCAGGCGCTACAGCGGATCCCGGACGAAGAGCTCGTGCTGCTGACACTCAGCGTCAACGACCGGAAAAACACACACGTGGCCACGCAGGTGACCGACCTGGTCTCGCGAGGCCTGACGGTGCAGCAGCCGCGTAAGGAAAACTCGTGGGGCATCAAGCAGGGGGCGGTGGTCCAGCACCGGGCGGAGATTATCGCGGCTGAGTGGCCCAAAGCGGACGCGAAAGGTCGGCTGACTGCGAAGCTCTTCCTGCGGCTTCCTCCAGGACTCGAGGCGCACAACGTCGCGGCGTACATCAGCCAAATCCGCGGAGTCAACCGCGTTGATCTGAATCCAGTTGATCCGGTGACCCCATCGGGCCGGCGCGGGCCAGGGTGGAAGAACCTGCTCGGGTTCGCGGCCGCCATGATCCTCCTGAGCGCCACATCAGGCATCGCAGGGGACGGTTCTGCGCTCGGTAACATCGGGATCGGATCCGGCATGTTGGCGCTACCGTTCCTGGGCGTAGTGTTCCTCCGCGGACGTGGCGGGTCTGGAATCGGTGGCGGAGCCGGGATCGGCGGCGGGCCTGGAGCCGGCGGCACCGGCGGTTCCGGGGCGCTCGGTGGCGCGGGAATTGAGCGGCGCACCGTGATCAAGAGCTTGGCGCTGAGCCTCCCGGTGCTCGCGGCGTGGAGCAGCTTGGCCTGGGCGCGGATCCGGCATGCGTTGGTGCGCTCCGATGTGGCTGACGCGCTGCGGCCGTCCACCCCGGTGCCGCATATCGGCCTCGGGACCTTTACGCAGGAGCGCTCAGGTCTCTCCGCTCTCAGGGAATCGTTCGATTCGGACGCGAGCCGTCGACCGGACCACCCGGTGTTGCGGCTCGACTATGAGGTACAGCCTGCCGGCGCCGCAGGCGGCCTCTACATCAAGCTCGATGCGGGCCGCTTCCGGTCGCTCATCCGCGCCGAGCGACAACTGGTCTTCCGCATCCGCAACGAATCCGGGGCGACCGGGCGGGTGCTGATGAAGCTGAAGGGCGAGGCGGTGGATGGAACGCTGTACACGCTTCGCACCATCGAAATCGAGCGGATCGGCACGGAGTGGCAGCAGGTCACGATCCCGGCTCAGATCCTGAGGCGGCTGGGGCGGTACTCGGTCACGGAGATCACCTTCGAGCTCAACCGGGAGATCGCCGGGATCCGGCGGGCTGAGAGCGGGGTGCGGGACGCGCTGTTGATTGACGGTCTGGTCGAGCCCTACCGCGTCTCGCGGCTGCCGGCTGCTGCCAGGGCAATGGCCGGCGCGGTTGCGGCCGCGGTTCCACAGCCGGACACACGCGCGCCGATCACCGATCAGCGCATCGAGCTGTTTGTCGCGCCGAGGCCCGTGCCGTCCGGTGCCGGCACGATCCTTGGGCCGCCAACGGTGCGGGAGCGCCTCCGCGCGCTGGCGTCGCCGCGCGTCGTACTGCCCCTCGTGCTCGCGGCCGCCGGCTCGTATTTCCTCGCCACAGATTGGCTGCCGTTCTTCGAGCACGTCTTGTCCACGGCGGCTGCCGATCCCTCCAATTACCGGATCGCCCGCTCCATCTTCGGAGGTTTGGCAACCGCCAGCCACCTGGCCGATTACGCGGTCCTGCCGCTCACGGCCACGACCATCGCGGCCCGGCTCACGTCCTACGTTGCCTTCGGGGCGCCGACTGGGCAACACCCGATCGGCGTGATCCACCGCTACACCGAATTCGCCAAAGGGCTGAAGCAGCGCGATCCCATCCTCGGGGCCATCGCCCACTTGCCGATCGGGCTCGGCCACACGCTCTACCAGTTTGCGTTCCAGCCGATCGACCGGCTCTTCGCGCCATGGTTCTACCGCGAACTGGGGGTGAAGAGCCCGGCGATTCAGAAGATGGGCGAGGAGCCGACTTGGATCGAAGGCCGCTTCGAGGCCATTCCGTGGTGGTTGCAGCCGGTGGTATTGCCGGTCGCCGCCACCGGAGCGGTTCTCGGGAAGCGCATGCTGCTCAAAGCATACGGCGCGGTCGGGCAGACCGTGCTGGTCGGCGCGCTCGCGAGCGCGATGACGGTGGCAGCCGCCGGCCTGGGCGCTGAGCCGGGCAGCGCGCTCTCCTGGGTGAGCGCTGCGCTTAACGCGAATGCGCTGGATGCCGCCATGGGCGGAGGCTGGGCGCAGAGCATCGCGCAGCACGGCGGGGTGAGCGGGGCGGCGGTGCAGCTGTTCTCCCTGTTCGGCATCGCCAACTCCTACATCCTGGCGGTGCTGTTGCAAACCGGCCAGCGGGCGCGTTGGCACCGCGGGCAGGGGGCCTCATGGCTCGCCTCGATCCCGAGGGCGGTGCGCCAGCCGATGGGCGTCCAAGACCCCGGCATCCTCCGCAGCGCGCTGAAATCCGCCTTCAGCCTGGAAGGGATCCACACCGTCGGCGTGGAGATCGAAGTGTTCAAGTGGCTCAGCCATTGGGTTCCGCCGCTGCACGACTTCGTGCTGAAGGTCGAGGGCGACCGGGGCGTGATCGGCGCCGGCGAGAACATGACGGCCAGCCTGACCCAGCCCTTCGGCGTGGAGACCGGCGACCTCGCGCGGATGCTGCCCGGCACGCAGGGGCTGTCCGTGGAAGAATTGACCCAGCTTAAGCCGATGGACACGCTGGTGCGGGAACAGGCCGTCCAACTGGCGCAGCTGCAGCGGACGCTGGACACGCTGCCGGCCGAGGCGCCGGAACGCGCGGTCTTCGAGCCGATGCAGCGGCAGCTCGAGGCAGAGGCGACGCAGACCCGCCATCAGTATGACGCACTCATCGCGGCCGCTCGCGATCCGTCGCGCAGCTACGTGAACCGGCTCGCACGGGCCACGGATGCCGTGACCCGCGCCATGAAACCGCAGGCCACGCCGGGCGACGCCGTGTCCCCGCCGTGGTACCTGGCCGCGCTCAACCGCGTGATGGGTGCCGGCGCCGGCAACGCGCACGCGATCGACGTCATTCCTGGAGGCGCACCACTCTATGAGCTCCCGGCGGCCAGGCTGGAGACACTCGACCGGCCATGGCCTGTTGCTGCTGAGGCGAAGGAGACCCGTCCGGGCCTACCACTGGTGGACACCGGGCATGCCTACCTGTTGATCGGCGGTGATGGGACCGGCAACGCGGATGCACTTCAGCTCCTGATGGTCAATCCCGAGACCAAGAAGGTGGCGATCGTCTCGATCCCGCGCGATACCCAGGTGAAACTGCGCGGGACCAAGGGCGCAGAGCGGACGGCGAAGATCAACGCGGCCCTTCACGGCGGCGACGTTGACCGGGTGGTCCGAACGGTCGAGCAAACCTTCGGCATCAAAGTGAACGGCTATGCCGCAATCGACCTGGGCGGCGCCGGCAAGCTGCTGGGTCTTGCGAAGGAAGCCGGCCTCAATCCGCTTAAGATGGTGTCGTCGCTCGTGCGCAGCGGCAATTGGGGCGCAATTAAGTTGGCGTTCCGGGAGGCGAGGGACCGGCTGTACTACAAGTTCACCGGTGACCAGGAAGTGGACGACACGCTCCGCACGCTAGTGGCGCGGCAGAACCGCGAACAGGGGATCCGCGGCGCGGACATGACGGCCAATGACCGCACCAAGCGCCACGCGCAGTTCATCGGCACCGCGCTGCCGGTCGCCGCGGCGATCTACCATGACCAGCCGGAGACGATCGAACCGCTGATCAAGCGCGGCTTCGGCGTTCTGACCCAGTCGTTCGGGCCCCGTAGTACCAATCTGGATGCTCAGGGTGTGATCGAGCTCATGGAGCAGATGGAGCAGGTATCGCCCAGCGACATCACCTACGTCTATCCGGCCGGCGAGGACCGCCGCGAACGCGGTGGGTGGTTCTACAAGGTTGATTGGAAGGCCTGGGCAGTGACTCGCAACCAACTCGCGCAGGACTTCACCGTCCCGGCACAGGCCGATGCGCCGGTCGTAACGATGGTTAGACAATTGCTCGGGCCATCCTCGGCGCACGCGGAAGTGTCGCCCGAGGCGCCAGCCGATCAATCGGCCGGTGGAACATCGCATCTCGCGAATGTCTTGGCCATGCCTGAGCCGCCGATCACATCAACGCAGGTGGCGCTGGTGCCGGAACTGCGGGATCCGCGCGCCGATGGATTGTCAGGCGTCGCCGGCATGCAGCAGGCGACTGCGGTAGACGGCACGGGCCGTTTGGCTCCGACAAACGTGCCGTCCGGACCGACGCCGAACGAGCGCGTCCAGGCCGAGTGGCGCGAGCGGATCGCGCAGCGGCAGGCGGATGAGGCAGTTCGGCTGGCGCAGGAGACCGCGGAGCGCGTAACGACGAGCACCACGGCGACCACCAGTTCGACCACGTCGACCCTGCCGCCGCGCGTGACGAGCACCACGGTGCCTGAGACGACGACCACGACGCTGCTGCCGAGCACGACGACGTCAACGACCGCGTCGACAACGACCAGCACCACCGTGCCGAGCACTACCTCGACGACGCTGCCGGTGGCTCCCAGCACGACCGTGACGACAAGCACCACGTCGAGTACCACGAGCACGACCGCGCCGGTCGTGGCCCCGACCACGCCGACTGTCGTCCCTCCGACCACGACCACGCTGCCGCCGATGCCTGAGTTGGTGACGCCCGTGGCTCTGCTGTTGCCGGCAGCGCCGCGGGTAGACATCGAGCAGGCGATCGAGGCGGTCCATGACATGCGCGCCGGCCTGCTGGGGCAGGACCGCGCCAGGCAGCAGGAGCTGTTGCGGGCGCTGGCGCCGCTTCAGAACCCGGGGGGCGCGTTGCTGGTGCATGAGGAGATCCTGGCGCTTGGGCACATGGCGCAGGACCTGCACCAGCTCATGGCACAGTCCAACGATTTCTCGCCAGAGGCCGCCGAGCTGCGCCGCCTGACGGCGCGGCTGGATGAGTTGGCGGCTCTGGGCCGGCAGGTCGAGGACGCGGCGGCTCAAGCTGCCGCAGCGCCGGCGCCTGTTCCTGCGGCCGAACCGGCTCCGGCGGTTGTTCCAGCTCCCGAGATCGCGGCAGAGATCGTCCGGCTGCAGCGCGGAGAAAGCATCTGGAAGATCGCCCGCGCTCGCGCGGCGGCGCGCGGCGTGAGCATCGCGAATCTGGTGGCCACCATCACGCTTGCCTCGGTCGCCGCAGGCACGCTTCGTCAGGGGTTTGATGACCGCCGCCTGCCTGTCGGACAAGAGCTGGTGGTTCCGGGCGGAGCTGCAGGGGTGGTGGCGGCGGTACCGGTCGAGCCGGTTCCGGTCCCAACCGCGACACGCGCGCCTCAGGCCCGCACCGAGGCGGCCGCAACCCGTCCGTCGGCCAAGGGCGCTGCGCAGCCAGCCGCCCGCGCGCCGCGCGCTGAGCGGACACCCGAACGCACGCGGGCACCCGAGCGGACACGCGAGAGCCGGACTCCGCCGCGGCGGCAGGCCCCGATCGTTGCAGAAGACTCACCGCTTCGCGAGAGCCTCGATGTTCGCGCCGGCGGAATGGACATTCAAGCGCTCACCGAGCAAGCGAAGGCGCGGCCGAACTATCTCATCGCGCAGCTGGATCGGCAGATCGTCGAGCTTGGCATCAAGGAGGCGGAAGCGCGCTTCGGCCCGGCCGTCCGAATTTTCGCGGGCGTGGGCGCACAGCTTGCGCCGGAGTTTGCCTATGGCGCCTTCGGCGGCATTGACGCGGAGGTGCCGGTCCTGCGCCCGGCCTACAAGCCGACAGTTGCGCGCGCCGAGCTGGCGACGGATCGCGAGAAGGTGTTGACCAACCTGCGGATGAAGAGCTTCCTCATCCTGATCACCGAGGTGTACAGCCGCTACCAGGAGCAGCGCATTCAGGAGCGGGCGTGGGCCACCTCAGTCGCGACCATGGAACGTACCGTGGCCGAGGAGCGCGTCCGCGAGCGCACCGGGTTGATCAGCCGGCAGAGCCTGCAGGCCAGCGAAGAGCGCTTGCGCCAGCAGGAGCGGGCGTGGGAGCAGGCCCAGGAGAGCCGCCGCCAGGCGCATCAGCGGTTGGCCCTCCTGCTCGGCACGCGCGTCGAGGAGCTGCCGGTGGCGGACCACGAGCCCATGACGCCTGAGGAAGAGAAGACCCTCATGGGCAACAATGGCCTCAGCGTCTCGGTGCCTGAGCTCGAGCGCCGGATCAAGACGTTTGACATCAGCATTAAGCAGGCCGAGGCGTTTCTGCACCAGGTGCAGGAGTCGGACTACGGGCTCAAGGTCCGCTTCGGCTTCAGCACGAACGGGTTCGGCATCAACCTCGTGCTGGAGAAGCCGCTGAAGGGCGACAGCAAGGACGTGGACGCCGCCGAGGTGAAGAAGCTGCAGCTCGAAGCGAATCGGCTCGAGCAAGTCCTCAACGGCTATTGGACCAGGCTAAAGACGGAAGAAGCGTCATCCACCGAGATCATGCGGCATCAGGAGGCGCGCTTCGCCGCACTCCAGGCCTGGCTGGGCCAACTTGAAGCCGAACGGCCAATCCAGTTCGGGGACGCGCTTTTGATCGCGGAGCGGGACTACTATGCCGCGCTCATCGACCTCAACAACACCAAGCATTACCTGCAGGTCGTGCGCCGAAGGATCCTGGAACAGCAGGATCACCAGGAGACCTACGCGAGCGGCCAGGGCACGCCGGCACCCCTGCGGATCGAAAGTGCAGCCGACCTGAAGCAGCAATGGAAGGCCCGCTCCCTGGACGGCCAGATCGCCCAGCAGGAAGTGGAAGTCTTCCGGCAGAAGCTCCTGAAGCTGCAGGACGAGTACGCGCTCGAGCTGCACGACTTGATCGCGGCGGTGACTGACATCGGGCAGGGCCCGGCGCTGGGTGGCAACCCGGACACCATCAGCCGCGTGATCGGCGGCGGCTTCCGAGTGACCTATGACCTGACAAAGGACACCCGCGAGCGCTACGTGGCTCAGCTCATAGAGATAGCGATTGAGAAGCTGCATCTCATGACCGAGCAGGGCTTCCTCGACACCTCGCTGGCGGTCAACGAACTGGCGCGGACCCAGAGTCTGGTGCAGAAGTTCCAGCAGATGCTGGCAGACCAGGAAAGCCGCTTGCAGCTCCTCGAGCGCGGACGCCGGCAGGACAACCGCCAGATCACCGAAACCGAGTGGCTGCTGGCCAAGGCCCAGGTGCAGGATGGCCGCTCCCGCCTGGCTGCGGCACGCCGCGACCACACGATCGCCGAACTCAGGCTCAAGGTGGCGCTCGGCGTGCCGCTCGATACGGACGTCGCGATCGACGCGGTCGCGGTGCGTGACCAGCTCGCCAGGAACGGCATGGTGGCAAACGGCGACAACCTGGGCGTCATCCTGCAGCATCTGTCCGAGCAGGAGCGCGATCTCCAAACCCTCGCGGTGGAGATCGCTGAGAAGGATATTCCCATCGAAGCCGGATTCTTCGCCTCGGTCGCCAGCCTGAACCGCCAGCCGGTTGAGGCGCGGCAGCCCGCGCCGCTCAAGCAGTCGACTGACACGACCGGCGAGGTCAACGAAGATGGCACCAGCGTGACATTGCCCCCGATCAGCGGCCGGGTCAACCCGCCGCCGGCCGGGGACATGGTGACCCAGACCGGCCAGGTCACGATCGGCAGCGCAACGCCGATTCACCTGCTCGGCATGGTGGCGGCTAAGCTGCTCGAGCCGATTCCAGGCATGTCACGCGTCGCGCGATTCTTCGGCGGCAAGCGGACGCTCAGTGTTGAGCAGCAAAAGGCCGTGCTTGAGCTGCAGGAGGGCACCCTGGAGCGCCAGGCGGCCTTCGTGGACCGGGCCCGCCAGGATCTCGCGCATCAGGCGCGCCGCGCGGCAAGCGATGTGGCGCAGAGCCGCCGGCTGCACGAGCAGCGCCGCGTTGAGCGACAGCGGGCCGAGCAGCGATTCCTGGCGGAGAAGGGCTGGGAAAACCGCGCGCGCGTCTACGAATTGCAGGTCGCCGAGCAGCTGGCGCTCGAGGAGCTGGAAAACGCCCTGGCTGCCCAGCGGGCCGCGCAGATGGCGATCCACAGCTGGGGCCATGACGGCCTCGTGCGAGACAGCACCCTGACGACCGCTGAGGCGCTGCGGAAGGTAGAAGAGGAAGCGACCCGGTTCGGCAAGACGTTCAAGGGTGTGGAAGAGGTGGAAGCGCTCAAGGTGTGGCGCGACAAGCTGCCGAGCCTGTTCCTGGTGCTCCAGGCGAGCCAGTTGCCGGAGGCGACCTTCGATCAGGTCATCCGGGGCAACCAGACGCTCAGCGTGCCGGGCGATGAACGCTCGACGATCAGCGTGACGCCGGCCCTTGGCATTTCCTGGAACCTCACGAACGTGTTTGACCCGCACCTGGTAAAGGCGGCCGACCTGCGGGTGGACCAGAAGGAGCAGCTGATCCAGCAGGCGCTGCTGGAGGCCCGCACCCGCTTCGGCATGCTGTACCACCGCTTGACCGCGATGACGGCTGAGCAGGCGTTCCACCGTGACCTGGAGGGCCAGGTGGTGAGCCGGCTCCACCAGATCGTCTCGGCCACGGAGCGGTACGCACAGGGTGAACGGCGCGAGCGCGAAGAGCTGGAGAAGCTGCGCACAGCGTTGGTGAAGCGCGGCGGCCAGCTCGACGCCGAGATCGAGGCGACCAAACTCGACATCCTCGGGCTGCTCCAGACGAGCGGGCAGCTGGTGTTTGTCCCGGCTGACCAGGCGGACGCAACCGGCAACCGGCTGGCGCCGGTCAAGCACGTCACGATCGACACGGCATGGGTGGGCAGCCTCTGGCCGCTTGTGGAGCAGGGGATCGAGCGTGATCCGCGCCTCAAGCATGCGGTGGCAGGGATCGGCATCGCGAAGGAGAACCGCGACGAGGCGTGGTGGCAGGCGTGGGTGCCGCGCGTGGACCTCTCTGTGCAGATCGGCGAGCAGGTGTTCGCCGGGCTGTCGGCCTGGTGGACCGTATATGACCACGGCCGCTCGCGTGTCGCTCAAGAGCGGACAGCGAAGGAAGAGCAGCGGGCCAAGCTGGAAGAGCGCAGCGTCCGGGACGCCGTGACGTCCGAGGTGAGCGGCTCGATCCGGCGCATCCAGGAGCTGGGACAGCGGCTGGCCAAGGCCGGCGCCGACCTGAGCCGCGGCCGGCAGCTCGTTGAGTCGATGACCGAAGGCTACCTGGAGATCGAGGTGTCCGGCGGCCGGCTGGTGGATGGGTTGAGCCGGCTCAAGAAGACGCATGATGAGTATGTGCAGCTCCACACCGAATACGCGGATGAAGTCGCCCGGCTCCGCGCCCATGCCGAGCTCGTGCATCCCGATGGACTGCCGCAGGACCTCCGGCAGCGGCTCGATGAGCTCGCGGCCCCGGCGCTCGAATCCGTGGACCTGCGCGGCTTGCGCTCGGCGATCGACCGAATCCTGCAACGCCAGCCACAGGCGACCGGGATCCCCTCGCTGCCGAAACGCGCCGAGGACCCGGAGCCCCCGATCCCGATGGTGGAGGCGGTGCCGAAGATCACGGACCGCAAGCTCCTGTCGATCGCCCGCCTGGCTGCCGGCCGGGACGACGAATGGCTGGAGTGGCAGCGCAGCCAAGCCTTGACGGACGACCCGGCCTGGGTCGGCTTTGCCGAGCGGTTGCTGAACCGCGAGCAGGTCAAGGTCGCGGCAACGGAGGAGCATTTGCTCAACACCCGCGAGTGGGCCACGATCTTCCGCGACGTGATCGACGCGTACCGGCTGGACGAGAACCCCGAGCTCCTCGCCCGGACGCTCGGGTACGCCGACCAGGTGTTCGAGAGGACGGCAGGGATGACCGACCCCGAGCTCCTGCCGAACGAGCTCTCGATCTACCTCGAGCCGGTCCTGAGCAAGATCTCGCCGAAGTTCTGGCGCATGCTGTACAACCCAGAGGTCGGCAAGACCGCCGATCAGAACATCTTGAAGAAGTTCGCGCTGGCGCTCTATTACGCCCGCCGCAGCCAGGTGCTGGAGCTGCCGGGCGAGGCCCTGAGCCAGGACGAGGTACGCCGGCGCGGCCACCGCGACCTCGCAGCTGCGCGCCACGCCTGGATGCAGCGCGAAATTGGCGGGGACCTGACGCAACTAAACGCCGGCGCGAATGAGCGGCTGACCGGCGATACCCGCGAGGTGCGCTACCGGACCATGCTGCCCAAGCCGTCCGTGTTCAGCCAGCCGACGCAGGATGCCCAGGGCACCACGCCGCACATGAACGCCTTGCTCGAGTACGCAGCAGCCAAGGTGCAGGAGCTGGATGCCCAGCGTCTGGCCGCTGATCCAGGCGTGCAGATGACGGTGTACGGCCTGATGCGTGAAGTCGAGGATGCGAACCACGTGATCGTGCTGCCGCAGGAGGCCGCCCTGCTCCAGCATATGGTCAGCGACCTCGAACGGCTCCTCGCGGCCACCGACGGCTTCTCGCCAGGGCTTGCTGATCTTGAGCACGCGCTGCACCGGCTGAAGGAGCTGAGCGTGTTTTGGTTACAGGCGACCGCAGACGGCCCGGTCCAGCCGACCGCTGAGCCGCGGCCGACCCCGGAGCCGGACACGCGCCCGGCAGGCATTCCGCTCCGCGACCACACGCGCTGGCAGGACCAGTTCGGCAAGCTGCTCGCGCAGACGATGTTCCACCGGTACTCGCCGGTTGAGCAGGGATGGATGCGCAAGGACGTGCTCGCCGCCGCCCGCACGCTCTACCCCAACGACCCGGTGCACGAGTTTGATGACCTGACGAGCCACGGGCGGCTACAGTCGCTGGTGTCGCTCTCCATCGCGCGCGGCTGGGAGCAGCAGCCGAGGGCACTCGAACAATACGTCAGCATCGTGCAGGCGTTCCAGCCGAAGGTCGAGGACTTAGTGGGCCCGCTCACGCTGGAGGTGTTGGCCGAGGTGCCGGGGGCGCAGCACCTGCGCGTGCTGATCGGCGACTATCACCGGGCCAAGCCCGGCACCGTTGACCAGACGATCCTGCGCACCCAGATCTTTGCCGAGGCCGAGCGGTTCCGCGACCAGGTCCGGGTGGGGGCGGCCATGTTCTGGGCCGACCAGTTCCTGAATGACCTAGGCCTCGACGTCCGCCGACCCATCACGCGCGAGGAGTCCGAGAAGCTGCACGCTGCGTTTGAGCGGTTCATGGACAAGATGCTCGCGCTGAAGCACATGCCGGCGGCTCAGGAGCTTATCCGCCGCCAGCTCGGCCAGCCGGCGGACGCTCGGATCAGCTGGCTCAGCCCCAAGGTGCAGGGCTTCCTGGTGTCTCAGGCTGTTGACTGGATGCGGGAAGAGAAGCAAGACCTGCGGGCGATGCAGCGGTCGGCCGGCCAGCTGAAGATGGCCCTGGAAAAGACGCAGGTGCCTGAGACCGTACGCGTCCAGGTGCAGGCGCTCGAGGCCGCGGCGGCGGCGCTGCTCCACCAATTCGCCGTCGGGACGCCGCTCGATGTGGACGCGTTCCGCGTTGAGTTCCCAGCACTCCTGGGTCAGGCATTGGATGCCGCCGCGGCGGTTGAAGCGATCCGCCAGGCACCCGCCACTCCGGCGGATGAACCGGCGCTGCAGGAGCTGCGCAAGACCCTGCGGCGCTTCATCGGCCGCGTCATCCGCCTCAAGGACATGCCGGAAGGCCGCCGCCAGCTGCGGGAGGCGCTGCAGGTGCCAAAGAACCGGCCAATTGACTGGCTGACACCGCCGGGTCGCGACTTCCTGGTCACGGACGGCATGGCCTGGCTCATGGTGGACCAGGGGGACGTTGAAGCCCACCTCAAGAACGTGATCTACACCGCCGATCACCTGCTGGGTGAGCTGAACCGGTACAACCAACACGTCGGCTACCCGACGCGGCTCTCCCTGAGCGATGCCTCGATGGACGAGCTGGACCGCATCCGGATGTGGGGCGAGATCAGCAGCCAGGCGCGAGTGCTGGAACGGCTGAACCGCAGGGCCGCCCTCTCCGGGCAAGAGCTGCAGGACACGCTCACCGACCTGCTGCTGATCCAGGCCACCGCCAAGAGCGAGGGCATCGAAGTCGAGGCCGGGCAGGACGGCTACCTCTATCAACTGTTCAAGAACCTGCTGCCGGACGTCGCGTATGAGCTGCCCGGGTGGACGACGCCTGGGGAGCGCCGGGCGCAGATCGTCGAGCGGATGAAGGACATCGCGTTTGCCATGCGCCGCTACCGCGTGGCCGGGAACCGCGTCACGCGGGAGCTGGACGAGCTGCTGCGTGATCCGGATCGTCGCCCAGCCGGCTTCGACCGGTCGGATCTCCTGCAGGTGAAGCGTACCGTCCGCGGCCAGGAGATTCAGGAGCCGGTGCTGGTCGAGCGGCCCCGTCTCGATCCGGCCGGGGTGTCGCGCGGGGCGCTCGTGTCCGAGCGGACCGCGTTCCCCGGCTTCAACGGGCACCAGATTGTCGTGGACCTCTACGAGCTGGGGACCACCCAGTACGCGGGATACGATCCGGCGACCGGCGAGCTGGTCCTGATCGCGGAGCGCTTAGGCCCGGTGCGGCTCTACCGCCCGTCCGGCGAGCTGGAAGCGATCTTCCTAGCCGAAGGTGAGCAGGTGACGCTGCCGGTCCGGGATGGTGGCGAGGTGACCTTAACAACCGCCGGCAAGGACGGCGGCAAGTTGCTCGTGACTGCGGCCGGGTACATGATCGCGATGGAAGGCGTGTTCCAGGCCCAGGGCCCGGACGTCGTGGAGTGGCTGCAGCCGGGCGATCTCCAGCACATGCTCGGCCACATTCGCGGGGATGCCGCGAAATCGGTGCAAGGGTTGCAGGAGCAAGAGGTGGGGTTGCCGCTCGCCATCTCCGTCGTGACGCAGCACATGCACCGGCGCGGCTACACGCGCGACGATCTGCTCAAAGAGACCGAGCGGGAAGTTTTCCTGCAGGCGATGTACATGGTGCATCACTTGAATCACCGGGACGCCGAGCGGCTGCCGCGTGGTGACATCGCGCCCTACCTGGACCAGATCGCGCGCGGCGCACGCTCGAGGGAAGAGGTGGCGCTCATCTTTAAGTATGACGGGTTATTGCGCGAGCGGGTGCTCCTGCCCCTGCCCGGCCAGGTAGCGGACGAGCTGAAAATACTGCGCGGGTCGTTGAGCGAAATGGAAAAAGCCTTGGTTGTCGGGCGCGTCCCACAGGTGTCTGACACCCAGCGGATCGGGATGGCGACGCGGCTCCTCTGGCTGCAGAAAGTCGGCCTGGTCGGGTCCTCGCACGCTGGGGCGATCTCCTACATGGACGCATGGCGGAACGACGCGGTCTATGTTCAGGCCATGTCGTGGAAGGCCTCGACCGACGACGAAGACGGCAGCCCTCGGGAAGCGGCTGAAGGCTTGATGCTGCCGTTCGTCATCCTGAACTCGGCGATTGATCTCTTCCGCGACGGCGAGCCGAAGCTAACCGGTACGCAACGGTCAACAGTCAAGAAGCGGTTCGGGACGATCTTCAAGCTCGATGCCAGCTACCGCAACCTCAATATGCCGCGGCCCGGGGTCGTGTTGAGCGATGACATCCGTGACCGCAACCTCCTGCGGCTGTTGCGCGTGGCGCATTATATCGTGCTCGATGAGCGGTTAGCCGTGCCGGGAGCCTCGCCGGACACCCATGACGAACAGTGGTGGCTCACCCAGTGGCACCGGCTTGCCGAACGGATGCAGGGGACAGCGAGTCCCGGCGAGATCGAAGCCAGCCAGCAGGAGCTGCTGGTCCGGTTCATGGCGCTGCGCTTAGCACTCCTTGACCTGACAGGGCAGGGCCGGTACCAGGCCGACCGCAGCCGGAAGGTCTTGGACAGCGCGTTCCGCGACAAATTGAAGGAGCTGGAGGAGCGGCTGGCGCCGCGACTGCTTGAGAACGTCGCGACATGGCGCGCCCGCCAGCGGACGATCTCTGAAACGCGCGTCCGCGCCGGCGCCGCGCAAGCCGCCTTGGTGACGCTCCGGCAGTTGCGGATGAGAGGCTGGGCAGACCAGCGCGCAGCGTACACCGAGCAACTGCGCGATCCGGAGCAGGCCGAAGCCTGGAAGCGCGAGAAGAAACTCGAGCTGGCGAGGGCGGCCGGACGGCCGCTCAACGCGCCGGACCTGAACTTCCTGCTGCGGCAGATGATCATGCGCGGCTACACGGTGGACGAAACGGTCCGGCGGTTCCTGGCCCTACCCTTCATTGTCCAAGGGCGGTATGAGGATGCGCTGGATGAGATGGTGGACATGGAGAATGAGGCCGAGCGCGGGGCTGTCGCCTCCATGTCGGACCCAGTGTTCGATCAGTGGGGCTTCCTCGAGCCGGCGCTGCGTGAACAGGCGAAACAGAAGCTGGAGGGTCAGGCCGAGAATCTCAAGGAGCGAGGCATTGTCCCTGTCGCGACGATCACCGAGGGCGAGCAGGAGCAGCTCGAGCGGCTGGGCGATGAACTCAGGTTGTCGGGCGATACCGAGGACATCTTCGACGCGTACGGGCTGGTGTTCCCCGAGGAGGAACGCCGCGTCAGCGAGGCACGCCGCGTCTCGGCCGATGCGCTGGCCGGCGCCCTGGGCGCGGCAGAGCTCTCCGGCTGGGTGGAGGTCGCCAAGGAGCTACGGCACGAGGCAGCGGCGCTCGACATCCCGCTCGGGGAAGACGGCCGCGCTCCAGAGGCCGTGACCGACCGTGAGATCCTCTACCGGGCCGACCAGCTCTTGCGCTTCGGCATCGCCGAGTTCTTCGAGGATCCGGAGGCAGCGGCCGGAAGCGAACAGGCCGCAGCGCTCAGGCGCAGCGTGGAAGCGCATCTGCTGCCGCTCTTTGAGCGCGCGCAACCCGTCACGCGCGGCTGGCCGTTCGAGCTGACCCGGTGGGTGGTGGAGCGAACCACCGGGGGCACCTACACGATCGCGGATTGGGACGCCTGGCTCTCGGGATGGACACGGATCCAATCCTGGCTGAACACGCCGAGCCTTGAGACCCGGCTGCAAGAGCAGCTGAAGGACGCGGGCCGCCGCGAGGTGGTCGTCGCCACGATTACCGAGCGGATGCGCATGCTGCGGATGCAGCCGGTGGACCTCAAGCGCCTGGTGGACCGGCTGGAGCAAAGGCGAGTACTCTTCGATGCCGTGCGCCAGGATATCGAACGCCGCGGCATGTTCGATGAGGCCGCCGGCATGATGCCCCGGCTGACCGATTTCGAGATCCTGCTCTATCTCGATGACAACCAATCCGACCCGCTCAAGCAGCTCGACCTGTTCAAGACGATCTACGGCGATCCGAAGGAGCGGCTCGACTTCGCCCGCCTGTGGCAGAAGATCGGCAAGGGGCTCGATGAGGCGTTCCGGCAGGCAGAGCTCAGGCGGCTTCAGGAGATCGCCCCACTTGAGCCGAAGCCGACATGGTCGCGGTTCCTGACCGCCGAGCCGGCCACGGACGGCAAGCCGGGTACGCAGGGACCGGCCACAGCCACCGGGTCGGCGGATGGTGGTCTTGTTGATGCGGGCGGATCAGGCGGCTCTGCGGCCGGAGCCTTCACCAGCGGCACCGGTACGGGAGCGGCCTCGCCGAGTGGTGCCTTCACGCCTGCGGAGCGTGTCGAGCGCGCCGAGGAGGCCGGCCGGACGTTTATGGCGTTCAGTAACATGGCGATCGTCGCCGCCGGCTTGTCCGCCTTCGTTACGTTCATCCGGTTCGTGACTGGACGGATTGCAGAACCGCTGAAGAAGGTCATGAGCAAGGAGAAACTCCATGAGTGGAGCAGCCGCAGCATGTTCCGGACCACGCTTACGATCTTCCAGTTCCTGGTCAACTTCTGGACGCTCTTTATCGTTCTCTGGAACCTGGCCGGCTTCAATCCGTATCCAGAGGCCTTCTCCGTGCCATTGGCCGGGATGTTCCTGCTGAGTATGACGTTCTTAATCAAGATCTTCCCGGCGCTCAACTTGATGATGCTGGTGGCCTTCCCGCTGGGGATCACCGCGACCGGCATCTGGGCGGTCGGCCTGGCAGCCTATGCCATGAGCCCGGCCGGCTTGTGGGAGGCGGTGGCGCCGGTCATGACCTCGCCGGTCTTCCTGCCGATCCTGGCGCTGCACATGGCGCTCGTGGTCATGAGTTCTGCGTGGTTCGCAAAGGCAGTTGGGGCCACGCCGGGCGTGCTGCAGGACCAAACAGCGCATGATGTCGCCAAGCAGATGGGCCTGTACGACCGCGACCCGACCAAGCCGTCGAAGGAGGGGCAGAACGGTGTGGTGGAATATCTGACCCATCCGGATGTCAAGGCGCTGCAGCATGACGAACTGGCGGTGGAGTTCCGGCCGTGGGTGCCGGGCGGGGATACGGTGGAGGCTGTACGCGAGACCTTGCACGAAGTGATGTACAAGATGGCCATCTCGCTACGCGGCAACAATGACCGGAACTTCCGGTCGATCCTGCAGCTGACGCACGACGACTACATCATCAAGAACAAAGCCGAAGACGTGTTGTTCACGGCGGAACAGTTCAGGCAACTGGTGGTCGAGGCAGTCACGCCCTATTGGGAGGAGTTCTCCTGGCTGGACGACAGCGGCATCCGCCGTGATGGGGCCGAGCGGTTCCAGGTGTGGCTCACGCCGCTCGCCCGGAAACCGATGCACGCGGCGCGCTTCATCCGGTACTTCCGGTGGGGTGAGGACGGCACGACCGGCCGCGCGCTGGGGCAGCAAGAGTTCTATGTCAAGGTTGCCCGGCGGATCGGCCGGTTGTTCGCGACACAGATCGCCGATGAAGGTAATCGCGATGCCTTCGTTGACTGGCTGATTGTCGCCGATGATGCGGATATTGCGCCGGCCCTGACAGCCTATGGCTTGAGCCAGGCGAAGCAGACGCAACTGATGCGCGTGATTAACCGAGTTCGGCAGCAATACGCCGCACAGCGCGTCGAGGTGAACGGCCGCGGCTACTGGATCGGCATGCCGCACTTGGCCCGGAACAAGATCGTCGACATCAATGATGCGCGGGCGAAGCAGGGGCTGGATCCAGACTTCCTGCTGGTGCCGGGTCCGATCCGGCAGGACTTCTTCTTCGGCATCATTACGCGCGACACGGACAGCAGCCGGCCTGTGGATGAGCGGCCAGGTGAGTACGTGCCATGGGCGCAGGCACAGGAACTGGCGCATATCCGCGGCCTCGGCATGAAGTCGGATGCCCAGGGACGGCCGCGGTATGGCGACTCGCACGTGAAGCTGTGGGTGCAGATCGATGATACGAACTACACGGCACCCGGCGGCCTCCTCTACGCCATGGCGACGTTCGCGAAGCACAAGGAGCACGTCTTCCTCGGCCAAGGCCGGACAGACTACTACCTGCCGTTTGACGGGCTGCGGCCCAAGACGCTGTGGTCCTACCTGGGCCAATCCGCCCACAGCGCCATGTGGTACACGCAGCGGGCCGTGTCGAAGGTTGCTGGCGGACCCCGGCTCTTCGGGAAATACATCGGATCGACCGACACCTATGATGAGATGTTCGCACCGCGGCCCGGGTTCCCGTTCGGTGCCTACTACTCACGCCCCTGGCTCTATTCCGGTCTCCTCGTCCGGTGGCTCGAGGAGTTCTCGAAGCGGACGAGTCAGCCGGCCGCTGTGCCTGCAGGGCCGAAGAGCGTCGTACTGCCCAGTCTCCTCGGCGGACTCCAGGGCTGGTTTGAACGGCGCCGACAGCCGGCGCAGCCCGCTGGAGGCGAGAGCTGGATCTCAGAGCAGGCCATCGTAAGCGAGTTGCTGAGACGGGCCACCACCATCTTTAACAGCGAAGACGAGATTCACACCAACACACCTGAGGATACGGCCATTATGTGGGCCTGGATGCGGCGGCATGGGCATCGGGACCAGGGGTGGCGCCAGCCCTGGATGCTGCTGGGCGGCCCATTCCACAAGCGGGTGTACAAGTTGTTCCGGGACACTCTTCTCGCGCAGATGCGTCGTGCGACGTCACCCCCAACGAAGGAGCGCCGCACCGCGCTCATTGAGCGGCCGGACCGCGGGCCGATCATCATGGACGACCGCCCGGCCGGCATTGTCTTCGAGCAGACGCGTTCCGCGACCAAGTGGACCCTTGGCAACGATGTACCCCAGGCGTGGTTCCGCCGGGTGGGTCGCGCCTTCGCCCAAGGGCTGCACGGCCGGTTCTTTAACAACATGGTGGAGCGTGGCCTCTTGTCGGAGTCCGCCTGGCTAGGCAACCTGGTCCAGGGCTTCCTGTTCACGGCGATGATCTTTGGGGCGGTGGAAGTGTATCTGACGGGCTCGGCGCTTTGGCTCACCGTGGTTGTGCTCGGGATCCTGCTGCACCCGAAGCTGTCCGGGCCGTTTTTTGAGCGCGTGGAGAGGCCGCTCGTCTTCAAGGTGTGGGAGCCTTCCTGGGCTCCGGTGCGTTGGCTCGTGGCGGTGGCCATGGTTCCGCTGGCAGCGGTCGAGGCGGTGACGCGGCATCTGATCCATGCGATTATGGAAACGATCGCCTCGAACCCGGCATTCATTCCACAACTCTTGACGAAGCCCCGGGTGCTGGCCCGGAGCGTGGTTGAGTTTTTCAAGTTGCTTCGCCATGGCGCAGCAGGCAAGTGGCCGACCAATCCCCTGGAGACGGCGACCGACCCAATCTCGCGGCACTTCCGTTTGTACAGTCCCCATGTCGCGCTTGCCTCAGCGGTGCTGCTGGCGTTTGTCGGACGCGGCGTGCTGGGGGAGTCGCAGCTTGTCCTTACGGCCGTGGGGCTCGCGATCGGCATCGCCTTGGCTGTGAACCGGATCATGCCGGGCGCCGAGGACTTCTGGGGCATGCGGCTTGAATTGAATAAGGCCCGGAGAAAGGCGAAGGAGCCACAACCTGCCTCGCCGCTTCTGGCGCATGGTGTTGACATGCAGCTGCGGTGGGTTCGCGGCAACCTCGCCCGTTTCTGGCTCGGGGCGGTCATCATGCCGATCATCTTGTTGGGCGCGACAGGATTCTGGGCAGAGAACGTATCCGGATGGATTCCGAAGCACTGGATCCTGTGGTTCAGCCCGATCCTATGGGCCTTCCTTGTCTCGCCGTTCGGGACGCACTTCCTGAGCACGCACACAAAGCTCGCCGAAGTGCGCTGGCTGCGATTTCTCCGGATGGACCAGTGGCTCTTACCACTCACCAGCTGGACGATTGGTGCGTCGACCCTCCTGCTAACGCTTGCCATGCATCTCGAAGGAATGCAGCCGGTGATCGGCCCGGCGCTGGAGCTCGTTGCCAAGCTGCCGCTGCCCATGGCGTCCTCGATGTTCGCCGGCGACGGCGGCATCGGGCTCCTCTCGCCGGTCCTGAACGTGCCGGCACCGTTCGTCTTCCTGCACACCATGCTGTTGGTCGGTGAGACGCTACTCCTCGTGCTCGGGCTGATCACAGGCATTGGGCGTCCCCTGGTCGCCATGGGCAACCGGCTGCTGCTCGGATCGAAAGGGGATGGCACACCAGCTCCGCAGCCGGCTGGTCAGGCCGATAATCGCGAGCCGGCATTTGTCCGAAACCTGAGCGAGCCCGTCACCACTCCAAACGGCGATGGACGGGCGACCGGGGCCGTGAGCCGCAAGGGCGGGGTGGCTGGCGGAACCGGGGACATCGGTTCGGCGATGCTGGATGGTGAGGGACGGATCATCAACCGCTCGCCGAAGGTCCCGGCCTTCATCTGGGACCTGATCGAGCGGGAGACCCGGCGCTACGCCGAGCAGTGCCAGCGCTGCGACTGGATCGCGAACTTGCCGATCGTCTTTGTCCAGCGCAATGACCGGTTCATGCACTTCGACCGGGTCGAGCGGCGCATGGTCGTGGATGCGGACATCATCGCCATGGGCGAGCAGGGGCTTGCTGGTGTTGAGCCGATGCTGGCGATGGAAACCGAGCATGAGCTGAACCATGGCTTCGTGGCGAGCAGCCGGACGAGCCGCGGACCGCCGGGCAGCCAGGAGCAGCTCGTTGAAGAACTGCTTGTGGTCCTCTTGGAAGTCCGCCGCTTCCTCAGCAATAGCCCCAAGGCGCAGGCCGATGTGCTGGCATTGCTCGCCGCCGATAACGACTACGATGACCAGCTCTTTGGTGAGCTGGTCCTGAAGCCCGCCCATGCATCGCAAAGTCTCGACGAGGCGATGCGACACGTCATCAGCTTTGTCACCGATACGAACGCCTTCCCGCAATTCGCCGACTCCGGCGCCATGCTGGCTGGGCTTGCCGAGACGCCGAAGCGGCTCAACCGGCTGATCACCGGGTTGGGCCTTGACCTCGATGACGCCATCATCCGGCCGTTCATCGAAGCCATGAAGGAACGGCAGGCCACGCCGAAGCGGTTCGAGCGGGAGCGCAGCCATCCGAGCGACCGCCGGGCAGCATTGCCGCGCGCCCGGCGTAGTATTTTTGGCCTGTTCAAGAAAGCGCTACCTCTGCGCTGGGGTGACACGATCTCCGCGGCCGCAGCAGCACTCGTGATCGCCTGGCTTGGCGCGCAGGGTGTTCCGGCTCGCGTGAGCCACGCCGCTGCGCCCCCGGCCGCGGTGTCGGTGCAGTGGCCGCTGCCATCCTTAGATGACCCTGATATGAGGAAGCGGCTAGCGACGATGGACCAGGAGATTGCCAAGCTGGCCGACAGACGTTTCAGCGATGGGGAGCGGGAAGAGGCCATGCTGCGGCTTGCCGTGATCAGCCATCTCGACGCGAGGGCCGCCGAGGCCGTCATCGGCCTGCTGCGCGATTTGTCGCCGAGAATCCGGTACTGGACAGCGGTGGTGCTCGCCGGGAACAAATGGACACCACGGAACGACGAGGAGCGCGCGCTCTTTTTCGCCGCGCATGAGGATTGGACAGAGCTCAGCCGCATGGGTCATGCCGCGTTCCCCGGCGTTCGGGTCGCGCTGATGGGAGAAGCACCCAGTACCGGCAATTGGGGCACAGATGTCTTTTACTATGTATCCATGGCACTTCCCCTTGTGACGCATGATGCGAGGACACAAGAGTTTCTCTTCGAGCTGCTGGAAAAGGCTCCCAGCAGGCAGGCTCAAGAAGCGATCGCCGAGAGGCTGGCGAAACTGGGATCGCGCCGGGCCGTCAAAGCCATCGGCCGGGTGCTGGGCAAGCACAGCTCTGAGTATGCAGACGCCGATTCGAATTATAGATCGTGGCAATTTGCCATCATCGTAAAGGTGGTGCCCCCCCTGGTTGCGCTCTTTCTGCTGTGGACATATCTGAGCGAAATATACGGCATCGACATCCCGGACAAGATCGCCTTCTGGCGGGCTATGGGCCGGAAGGCCTGGATGGAGAAGGAGCAAAAGGCGCGCGAGCTTGAGGCCCGACGCGGCCAACAAGGGCCGCCGGCCGGTACGCGGGGGCAGCTGGCGAGGCTTGGGACGGTGCAGCCGGCGGAGCAGGCGGCGCGCATCTTGAACGGCATGCTTGACCAGCAGGAGCCGGTCATTCCTGTGCTGCTGCCGGGTGCGGCAGCGCCTGAGCTCGTGCGGGTGACCGATGGGCTCATCCGCGCCGTGAAGCAATCGACTGAGCTTGTCCTGGTCGATCAGCACAGCGGAGCCGGGTGGCTCTTGGTGGCGACCGCGCCCGATTGGATGATCAAGGACGCGCGGCTCGTGAAACTGATCAACCTGCCCACCTTGCGTGTGACCGAAGCGTACAAGCGCACCGCGATTCCCGACGCGCCGGTGGCGAGCCCGGTGATTGCAGCCGGGTTCCTCGACCGCGTAGCCGACCACAGCATCGCGATTGGGCCGCAGCTGCGGAAAGCCCTGGCCAAGCGGAACATTACCGACGCGCATCTCAAGGGCGATCCTGACAACTTCCTGGTCCAGGACATCGAGGTGAACGGCCGCACGTTCATCCTGACGCTCGCGTGGGAGGACGGACCCGCCGTCGTACAACCCGGCCTGAATGTTCGCCGGGTGACGGACATGATGGGCAACTCGGACGTCTTCCAGGGCGGTATATGGCGGCGGCACGAGCCGGTGGGAGCACTCCTGGATCCAGAGGCTGCGGCGGCGCTGGACGCGATCGCCGCCTGGCTGCCGGTCGAGCGCGTTTCGGCCTTGAAGCAGCAGTCGCTTGATCCCGCGCAGCGAGAACGCCTGATCGGGTGGGCCCGGGTGCAGGAAGCCACCCTGGCGATTGTCAGCCTCCGGGCCGACGGCCGCAACCGCCAAGAAGTGACCGGCACCGGGGTCGTGGTGGGCGAAGATGCCGAGGCGTGGTATGCGCTGACCGCAGCAGGGATCGTCAGGAATGCCACGGAGATCTACGCGTTCTCACCACACCGTGCGAGCCGGGTGACCACGATGCGGCCGCTGCAGGCTGCCGTCATGCCGGGCAGCCTCGATCCCGCCGCTGACCTCGCCGTCCTCAGGGTGCCAAAGGCTGCCGGCGAGACGCTCCTGTTCGGCCCGGTGCCGCTCACCCACCCGGATGACCTCCCTGGGTCAGCGCCGCTCAGCGTTGCGGTCGCGACCATCGAACGGCCCAGGCTTCGCAGCCGCACGGCGCTGGCGCGCCACTACGATACCGGAACTGCGCTGCCGACCACGCAGGGATGGCTGGTACTCGATGGAGCAGCCACTGTCGGCGCCCCAATCGTGACGAGACGAGGGGCGCTCGTGGCGCTCCACCACGGCGCCCAGGCTGACGAGCGCGAGGCGAGCACCGATTTGGCCGCAGCACTCGCCAGTGCCGCCGTGACCCGCCAGCCGATTCATGTCTATCTGACGACGCATGCCGTGCCGGGTGTCCGGCTGGCGCCCAAGGAGCCGCGGCGCCGGCTCGGCGCCAGCGCGCCAACAGACGAGCCAACCTTGCCTCCGATCCTGATCGATGTGCTGCCACTCCTCGTGCAGACGTTGCAAGACTTCAATGTGCCTGGTGCCGAAGCCAAGGCCAAGCAGCTGGCTCGGCGCCTGAACGATACCTGGGCGGAATGGTTCAACGATCCGCAGGCCATGCGGGAGCTTGGGCAAGCGCTTAGACAGTTGCATCAGGCGGGCGGCGGAGTGTTTGTCACCCAAGGTGAAAAGATCGCGTGGTTGATCCGCACAGTCCACGGGATCGATGCCCAGTTCTTCTATGACATGGCCACGGGAGAATACCGGCTGACAGCGCCGTCTGACGTGCTTCAAAACAATGAAGCTATCAGCAGCGCCGCAAGGCAGATGGTGACCTGGGAGCACCAAGCGAGCCTGCTGGGATTTGCGCACGACCTCATCCAGGTGTATGTCGAGCACCGCGATCTGCTGCAGGCCGGAGAGCCGGTCCTGCCGGAGGTCACTGACGACCTGCGCCGGCTGCTTGCTGACGCGATGGAAGTCCATTTGCAGGCTCGTCCCTCCGACAGCGAGTTGAATACCTGGCTCAGCGACCGCCGCAAGGGACAACTTATGGCTGGGGCTCTGCTCTTAGGCCTGGCGGAGGGGATCAAGGCTCGCGAACAGCATCCAGATCAGCCGGCTGTTTGGCCGCCCTTCATCCAGAAGATGAGCGGACAGCACGGGCCAAGTAGAGCGGTCCATTCAGCGCACAGCCTGGACGAATTGCGTGCGGCCTGGCGTGCCCTGGCCGAGGACCTTGGGCTCATCGCGAAGCCATCGACCGGTGGCGAGCCGCCGCGCAGCCTTGGCGCGGCAGCTGGGCTGGTAGACCGAAGGTTGCCGAAAGCCCTCGATGAACTTCTCCCCATGCTGGCACGTACCCTACGAGCCGTCGAGATCCCTGCGAACCCGGACCTAACAGCCGAGGCTCGGGGAGCGGCGGATCGGCTCAAGCAGACCTGGCTCGACTGGTACGACCAGTCCGGACCGATGACCGAGCTGGCCGATCTGCTCATGCGAGTGGTCGCGGTCCTCAATGAGCAAAATCTGGCTGAGGCGACACAGCTGACGAGACAACTTCAAGCGGACCACAAGCTGCCGAGCGGTATGAGCGTGACCGTCCCCGGAACGATTATTTCTCTTCCGACGGAAGCCCAGGCCTTACCCGAAGTGCAAGCATACTTTGAGACAACGACACGGCGTAGTGCTTGGAGCCTAATCCTCCAAATGGCCGCTTCGGTCGTTCGCGGCGTCGGCAACCCGCGACCTGAGCCGTCCGGTGTTGAGGGGTCCAGCGAGGTCGTCGATCTCATGCGGCGTGCGATCCAAGGGTCGGCCCGCCGCTGGTTGGTCACTGCCGAGCGCATTGCCACCCTAGTCGGCACGTCGCCTGAGCAGGTAAACCGCCTCGTCAAGCGGAGCTTCTTAACCGGGATGGCCTACCGCGAAAAGCGCTTCCAGCTATTTGTTCGTGCCGGCGCGGCACCCTCGCAGGTCGATCACGCCTGGCGAGTGTTGGCCGTTGAGTACGGACTGCTGCACCCGGCACTAACCTCAGTCACCGCGACACAGACGGCGCGCGCGGATCTGCCCTTCGCCGAGATCCTCGATGAGGAGCTCCGGGGCCTTGATCGCCAGCTTCAGGATGACATTCGCGAGGCCGTGGATCAGCGCCGCCGGGAAGGGACGCTCCGCACCGAGCAGGATGTCATTGATGTCATCAAGCAGATCAGAGACCGCAGCCGCCAGGGCGGCCGCGGTCCCACCGCCAACATAACCTTCCTCGATGATGTGGAACGGGTGGCCCGGCTGGAGGAACTGGGGATTCCCGGGGTCCAGGACCTGTTTTTCCCATCGGTGCACGGCCGGCAGGGGACGTTTATGGCTGGTGGAGGGGCAGGGGCTGGAGGGGGCGAGCTGCGGTACAAACCACTCAAGCCGCTGAACGCCGAGCAGCTTGCCGCATTCGAGCGGCGGATTGCGCAAGGCGAGTTTCGCCGGTTTGAGACACGTCAGCACGGCTTCGGAGCGATGGTTCCGCACGCGCTCAAGCGCCGATTCCTGCGTGCCATCGCTGCCGGCTCTGCCCCGGCATTCGAGACATTCATCGAGATGCATCGCTTCGTTGCCCATCGACTCGCTGACGAGGCGTTGGAGCAGTGGCACGCCATCTGGGAGCTGAGCGGCAATGAGCAGGCTGCCCCGGATGTTGAACCGGCGCTGGTTCGGCAGGCGGCCATCGAGGGGTTCGTCTCGGAGATCCGCAGAATGGTCACGGGCCGGGCGCGACTGCGTGCCGCGACATTCTCGGCCAGAGTTCACTCACGCATGAGATTTGGCGCCTATGAGGCGCTCACAGTGCTCATCCCGGTTCCGTTGAAGGGATGGAGTAAGCTCGTAGAGACTGCCGAACGGTATGCGGCTCAGCGAGCCAAGCCCTTAGGTGGGCTCACGCCTGAGGAGCGCGCCGAGCTCCTGCACGCATTGAGGACGAGCGGCGGCACGCAGCGAGTGATGGCGCTCATCGAGCGTACACCGGCAGCGGGCGGCGGCGTCATCGAGTTGGCAGCTGGCGATGAGCCGACGTCTGAGGAGCAACTGTTCGCGCTCGAACGCGAGGCCGCGGTTCGTAAGGCGGTCCAGCGCTTGGCTCCGAGAGCCGCGGACATTCTCGAACGGTTCTTCGGCCTGGGAGATCGTCCGGAAACATCCTACGAGGAGCTCGGCCACGTGTTCGCGGTCACTCCAAAGCGGATTTGGCAGATCGTCGTGGCCAGCCTCAGTTGGCTGAGACAGCATCGGTCGGCCGAGCTCCGGCGGTTCCTCCCGCCGTCGCGGCCGCCACAGCGCGTTGAGCCGGCGGGCGTGACACGGCCTGGGCAGCGCGGCAGCGCGAGGCGCGTGGTCATGGTGGCCGCCGCGGCGCTCGCGGTGCTCGCCGTGTGGGTCGTCGTGCCGGCGCTCCTGAAGCAGGCAGGCCCATGGGCCGACTGGTGGGTCCTCGGGATTCTGGCACTCTGGGTCCTGAAGCGAGTTGGACAGCGGATCCAGGAGAAGCGGGACGATTGGGCATTGGAGCGATGGGATGACGAGCAAGCAGAGATCACGTCGAAGGAGCCGCTCCCGCGCAGTTCGACGAAGAAGCCCCCTGCTTCGTCGGATACGGTCGTGAGTCACACGCCGAGGCCGTGGTGGGCCCCTGTGGCTCATGCGGCCATAGTGGTTGGCCGGTTTGTCTTGGCACCTGTTCGCCTGCTTGTCCGGCTGCTGGCCAGTCCATTCCGCCGTGCACAGCCGCCCGTCCCTGCAGGGAGCGTCGCCGACCTGGGACCGCTCTTGATGGCGGACGTCAACCTGATCAGTGAGGTGGAGGCGCGCGACCGCGGCGTCATCGACGGCGTGCTGGATGATCCTGAGCTCCTGGAGCGGTCCTTCCAGCGGATCCATGGCATCGCGATCGACCGTCAGGCCATTGAGAAGCCACGCGTCAGTCTCTACCGCAGCAAGGGCTCCCAGCGGCGCGTCTATCTTGTCGAGCTGATCACGACGCAACAGGTGCAGAAGCAACCCCTGACGCGAGAGCAGCGGACCATCGTCCTCAAGGTGGTGCGGCCGGAGGAAGAGCGCCGGAGCGGCTCACAGGCGCCGGCGCTCGACAGCCACCGGGTCCGCCAGATGTGGGCGGATGCCGACCACCTCCACCGCTCCCGTCCCTCGCTCGCACCGCCGCCCGGCGTCTATACCATGGTGCCGACCGCGCACGGGGAGTTTGTCGCCGTCTTCACCGATGGCTTGGTGCAGGGCCGATCCAATGATGAGTACCGAGCAGGCCCTGAGCCGGATGCGATTGTGGCGCTGCGGCGTCCGATCCGATCCTACATCGCCAGCTGGCTCGTCTGGGGACGCGAGCGGTTCCTGTTTGAGCCGAGGGACGAGTACATGGTCCTGCAAGGGTCCCCGCGCGATGGCTACTGGCAGGTGGTCAACCTGACGCGCGTGGGATCGTTGGCCGAGCTGGCCGCGTACCACAGGATGAATGGCGTGGCCTTCACAACGTTCCCCCCGCTCCTCCTGCATCTTCTGAACCGCGAGTTCTTTGCCACACGCCGGCACAAGACACCGCTCTTTGACGGCATCAGGGATGCGCTGCCGGCGGATGAGTGGCGGAGCTTCTTCGAGGAGGCGCAGGCCGGGTTGTCCGAGGTGGTGGCCGCGCTGACGGAGCAGGTGACGCGTGACGAGGCTGGATTCAGCGAGCCGCGCGAGGCGTCTCGTCCAGAAGCGCCGGACTATCGGGCTGAACTCGCCAGGATGACGCAACTGCTGCACGCGCTGGAGGCGTACCTGCGCGACGGCCACCTGCGCTACCAGCCTGACCGGTTCCCGGTCGGCGGTGGCGGGCCGAGTGGCGGCGGCACGAGCAGGGCTGCCGCATCCGCGCCGGTGCGTCGGCGGAACCAGTCGTTGCCCAACTCAGTAGCGGCCGATAGTTTCGCCGCGATCCAGCATGTCCAGCCCGGCAATGTCGCGACCCCCACCGCGCGCGTGGACCAGGGACTGATGGCGCATGAGCGCGTGGCTGGGCGAGCGCATGTTGCCGGTGGTGCCGGGTCCCACACCGCCGGTGCCGGGGTTCGAAGGCAGGCGGCCGTCGCTCAGGCGGTCCACCGTGTGCACGATGCGCTGCAACACGCGCGTAGCGAGGGCCACCAGCTGACAGATGTGGAGAGCCGGCTGGAGGCGCTTCGAGCCGAGCTCGGGTTGCCGTCCGACGAGGTCGTGAAGGCGCTCTATGGCAAGCCGCTGCCGACCGGCCTTCGGCTCGGCACCGAGCTGCTGGCATGGCTGGATCAGCAGTACGATGAGCTCGTAGTACCGCTCGGCGCCGAGACGGCGGGCGCATTCGAGCGCTTCCACCAGGACAACGCACTGCGCGCCGCCGTCGCCGTGCTGGAGGCCCGCGCGGCCACGCAGCTTCGCCTCGCGACGTACCTCTACGCGCACCCAGACCGTGGTGGTGATCCATCCGCCACACTGCTCAGCGTCACGGAGACCCTGGCGCGGAACGATGGCCTACGCCACCTTACCTGGCGAAGAGAGTTAGCTGCTGCCGTCGCTGAGTTCCCTGGAGATCCTCTGGCGCAACGGGAGCGGCTGGAACAGCTCGCTCATATGCTCGAACAGGCCCCGGCAGATCTGTGGGATGCGACGCTGACCAAGATTGAAGCGACGATCAGGGCAGCCCGTGCATGGCTTGTCATCCAAGAGACGCTCAAGCGCGTTCGCGAGACTCAGGCTGCGAGGCGGGTCGCGGGCAGAACACTGCGCAGCATCGTGAGATCATACCCAGCGTTGACCACGTGGCGGCAACGCCACAAGCAACTCGCCCGGTGGCTTATCCAGCCGGAGCCGGATCTGGATCAGCTCATGGGTCGGCTCTCGCGTGATGACGGGGAGCTCGGGCGGCGCCTGGACGGGATTGAGCACGAATTGGAGGGCATGAAGGTGACGGCAGGCGCGTCACAGCGGTTGAAGGGCCTCGCGCCTACCCTGAGCAAGCGCATCAATGCGGCGCGCGGGGCGATCCGAGAAGTCCGGCGGGCGATGGCCGCGCGTGATGCCGCGATCCAGCTGGTCTATGCCGAGGCCGGGGACCTGCCACCCGCCTCACCAGGCGCAGTGATCCGCGATCTTCGCGCGCGCGCGGCCCGTCTGCACCAGCACCACGGGCTGAGCCGCAACCCGCAGCAAACGTTCGCCACAATTCGGCAAGCCCTTGCGCCGTGGTTGTCGCCCTCTCCGACCGGGCAGGGTGGCGGCGCCGAGCCGAGCAAACCGCGTACTTCAAGTGCGGAACCCGGAGAGCCAAAGAAGCCGCGCATGAGCCCGTTTCCCGATGTGCAGCCGGATTGGACGCGGCAGCTGGGGACGCTGGGTGCGTCGCAGGGTCCGGCCTCCGTGCGGTACATGACGCGGCCCAAGGAGCCTGCGCCGCCTGGAAAGACAGCCCGAGCGCCGGCATCTGTCTCGTCGGACCGCCACGCGGAGATCACCAGTTATGAGCAGCTCGCCAACGCCTTGGGCGATGATCCGATGCGAGCGCTTGTACCCCAGCGCGTGCGGCCGTTGGAGCAGTACCGTGGAGTCGCAGGTTTCTATGAGCTGATAACTGATCTCCAGCAGGCGATTGAGGGGGGCGCCTTGGCGCTGTCCTGGCTGAGCGTCCGTGGGCTCAACCCTCGAGCCCTCTATCAGGCCTTCCAGCAGCTAGAGCGTCGGCACGTTCTTCCGCCGCTCCTGAAGCGCTCTGGCTACCGACAGCCGCCACTGAGCCTGTCGACCTACCAGGAGGGCCGCCGGCTGCTCGCGCTCGATGGGGCCACGCCTGAGGTGGCCCAGCGCTTCTTCCACGGCGAGCCGGGTCCCCACGCCCTGGGCCGCTGGCTCAGCGCTCCCGCGAAGGGCGTCTGGTCCGCCTTCCATGACGAGTTCGGAGAGGCGCTGGGCTGGGGGAAGCAGCCCAGCTTGAGCGCCACCCAGGAAGCCGAGGGCCGCCGGCTGCTCGCGCTCGATGGG